>SDBT01006136.1_pt1 | contig 20027 bp, 15 predicted proteins | sample 2277101 | NCBI WGS metagenome assembly SDBT01 (sample SAMN10404973, study PRJNA504765) | marine sediment metagenome | isolation source: marine sediment core GS10_PC15, 103 cmbsf | place: Arctic Ocean: Southern Knipovich Ridge | collected 2010 | reverse complement strand
GAAAAGGCGGCTGATTTTAAAGTCAGAGAGGCTAATGAAGGGCCGGCAGAGCTGAAAGTCACAGAGGCAAATGAAGGGCCGGATGAGCTGAAAGTCACAGAGGCATGTGAAGGGCCGGCAGAGTTTGAGGTCACAGAGGAATATGAAGAGCCGGGATACATTAAATGGGACCAGGAAAAATTCGAGGGAGACGCGTACCCCACATACTCCTGGGGTGTAAATGTTGTGGAAGTGGAAGTGGACCCTGTCACCTTTGTTATTAAGGTAAACGGGATCTGGGGTGTGTATGATATCGGCACGATCATTGATGAAAGGATCATCAGGGGCCAGATGGAAGGAGGGATCGCGCAGGGCCTGGGCTATGCGGCTTTTGAGGTGATGAATACTGATTGCGGTAATATCCTGCAGCCTTCCCTTGCCGATTATATCATACCGAATTCAAAGGAGTTTCCGGAGATGGAAATCAGGCTCATAGATAATCCCTATGAGTATGGGCCTTTCGGCGCCAAGGGCGCTGGGGAGCTTCCCTTCATCGGAGCAGCGCCCGCTTTTGCGTCCGCTGTGCAGAACGCCCTGAAAGTTCCAATAGAAAGGATACCTGTGACACCTGAATATCTTCTAAAAGTTGTGGAAGGTGAGAAGTAATTTTGTTTTTTACCTTTTCACCTATCTTGTATAGTCCTGATTCAGGTAGAGGTTGTGAAACGTGAAGATTAGCTTTGTTTTAAACGGAAGGGATATTTTACTGGATACCGATCCTTTGAGGCGTCTGCTCGATGTTCTGAGAGATGAATTTAATCTGACAGGCGTAAAAGAGGGGTGCGGGGAGGGGGAATGCGGTGCCTGTTCAGTACTCGTAAATGATAAGATCATGTATTCATGCATTTTACCGGTCGGTGCCGTGGAGGGGTCAAGGGTATTGACCATTGAAGGCTACAGGGAAACTGAAAGGTATAAGGTGCTTCAGGAGGCCTTTGCAGAAGCGGGATCAGTTCAGTGCGGGTTCTGTACTCCGGGCTTTATCATGGCAGCCGAAGCGCTTTTAAGTGAAGATGCAAGCCCGGATGAAAAATCAATAAGAGAGGCAATCTCAGGGAATCTGTGCAGGTGCACCGGCTACAGTATGATTGTGGATGGCATAAGGATCGCTTCACGGAAGGGTAGAGGACTATGGTAAGAGCGTATAGGCCTCAAATTTTTCAGGAGGCTCTGGAAATAAAGAAGGGGACCCCTGTTATAACCATTGCCGGCGGTACTGATCTGATGGTGAAGAGGAGAAGATCAACGGGGCTTTCACCTTACTTTGAGGCACCTGTAATATTCATCACACACCTGGAGGAGATCAAAGGTGTGAGTCTTGATGGAGGGAATATCAGAATCGGCGCTGCCTGCAGCTTTGCACTCCTCCTTCAAAATGAGGCTGTCCCTCCAATTTTAAAAACCGCAGTTTCACGGATCGCGTCACCTGCGGTAAGAAACATGGGAACCATTGGTGGGAACATCTGCAATGCCTCTCCCGCGGGGGATACTTTACCGGTACTTTATGCCCTTGACGCGTCTGTTGTACTGAAAAGCATGGATCAGGAAAGGATTCTGAAAATCGGTGAGTTTATAACAGCTCCGGGTGAAACAGTATTAAGAGAAGATGAACTCTTAAAAGAAATAGTTATCCCTGAGAAACCTTTTGATGTTAATTTTTACAGGAAGGTTGGTACAGGAATGACAAATACGATTTCGAAGATTACTTTTACGGGTATCGCGGAAATACTGAACGGTATGGTTAAAGATATCAGAATAACCTTCGGTGCTGTTGCCCCGACTGTTGTTCGGTCCAGGGCAAATGAAGAAAGGCTTATCGGCCATTCCGGTAAAGAGATTGAGAAAATGATACCTGAAATCAGCAGCCTGTATTCAGCTCTGATAAATCCTATCGATGATCAAAGGTCGAACGCTTTTTACAGAAGGTCTGTTTCGCTCAGATTATTGGGTCATTTCCTCCGCGCATTGCCGGGCTGTTAGTACCGGCATCTCAAGTTTATTACATTTGAGAGGATCTACTTCGTAAACTTTGGCTATCATCCTCGCCCAGGCAGAGTTGTTTCCTTTATTCGAAGCTGACGATGTGGAAGTCGTAATAAAACCTCATTTACAAGGTGCTCGTAGAAAAGCAGAGTTCTTTTCTGTGAGCAGGAGGGGCAAAGTTAAAATCCCGAAAATCGTCACTGCCGGATTATTATGAGTTCATTATTGTATGTGCCGAAAGCTAATTCAATTTTACCCCTGGAGCTGTACGCTGCCAGGTTGGTGCTCAATTGATGATCGAGTTTTATTGAGTGGTCTATTTTTGATCCCCCTGCGGTCCTCTTGATGGAATCAAGCTGTTTAAAATCCTGTGTGGGGACAAGCATCTCTACATGTCCGTCATCGTTGAAATCTCCGGCAACTGCCATATCAAGGTTCCTTGACCCGATCCTGTGGGTAGAATACCCGGCTCTTTTGTGCACCACCCATAGCTTCCCATCCTTCAGCCGATAATACTCCAGGACACCCCCTATATGAGGAGTGCGGACAGCCGCGATCTCGATCTCCCCGTCGGGGCCGAATTCGGCGGCAGCGATCAAATGCATCCAGCGGAAACCTCTGCCGATCGGATCGCTGGATGAGATCAATTTTCCATCCTCGGTGTAGATTTGAAGCTGCGCCCCTGAGCGCGAATCACTTTTTGTAAGTATAATTTCTCTTTTGTTATCAAGATTGATATCTGTCCAGACAGGCATCAAAGTCTCGAAGACGTTGCTGCCTGTGAGAGTAAATTGGTTACGGACGACCGGCTTTTTAATTGTATCAATAATAGCGAATCCGCCTGCTTCTACTTTATCCCCCAGGATTCCGTGCTTATACTTTGTAATGTTTCCCGTGAGCACCAATATTTGACCTTTCTCATTCTGCAGTATCCTGCTGTCTTTTAAGATTTCAATATTTAACCGGTAAATCCTGTCCGGATCCTGAATACTGAACACGCCCGAAGCGTCGATCGCCGCGATCTTGTTGTTCGTAATTAACCTGACCGGGTGCGTTAGAAAGTTGTTTTTGTAGAGTTCCGGGGCAAATAGCTGCCGGGGGTTTGAACCTGTATCGATCGAGAGAATTGTATCGGAAGGTACGCTGAATGCTGTTTTTAAAACACTTACTTTACCGTTTTCCTCCACAACAACTTTTTGCACGGTCGAATCATTGAGCAGCACGTACCAGACTGAGTGACTGCCGTCGTAATGACCGGTGACCCAGGTCGGGTAGGACGATAATTTTATCTTAATGGGCGTTGCCTGCTTCAGGTCTATTTTTCCCGGGATCAGGTGATTGCCGTTTGAAGCATAAAAAGTGTTTTCCTGGGCATTGGAAAGGACAGCTGTAAGGATGAATATGATAAACAACAATACGGTCACTCTTATATGTAGCATTTTAAATTTTCTCCTATAACTCCAGCTTATAATTCGATGTAAGACTTTATTGGGCTTGAATTTATTTTTGATAAACGCTCCTCCTCCACCTGAAAAAAACCTACAGATTCCTTCATATTTACTGTTATCCTGACAGGTCTTTTTACACCTTTATCGATCATAACACTTTTTACTGTGTACCGGTCCATGATCGTTGTACTGTAAACGTTTTATGGATACAGTATTTGCATAATCCTGTAAATACTGGATCTCCTCGTCGTTTATCATGATTTCTGCAGCTGCCAATGCTTTGCCTGAAAGCGTTTTTACGATCTTTTTTTCCAGTGTCAGCTGTTTCGGGGATTTCATTAATTACACCGCATTCGTGTATGCCAAAAGAATACTTCTTTCTTATTGAAAGTCAATCCAACAATCCCGGGCGGTAATTTGTCTCATCAACAGTTTGGAGATATTTCATGAAAAAGATAAGCAGAATAAATTTTATTAAAATTGGAATCTCGGCAATAGCTGCATTGATGTAGATGATATTGTGAAGGAAGTGGATGTGGTTAAAACCGGTGATAATTCGGAAGCCGATATCGAGATACGCGATTACGCAGTCTTTCATATAAAAGAAACAGTACTGTCCTGGTAGAGGATGTATTATTGTCCCCCAGATGAGAAGTAAAAAAAAGGGTGGTTTCTTGCAATAATTAAAAGAGAAACCCAGTTTGAGGGAAGATTTCCCTTAAAAGGCTGGTTAAATTGTAATCTTTGGATATTTTAAATAATAAGTATTATTGTTTATATTATGTGAAATAGATATTAATTAAATTTAAGGATATATAAATGGCTTTAAATATTCAACGTACTATTAGAGAGATAAAAAGGGAAATAATAGAAGAGGAAGATCGAATAAAAGGCAAAGTTTCAACGGCACTCGAAGAGGTTAAAAAACTTAAAGAAGATTTCATCAAAATAGATCCAGATATAGAAATGATGATTCTTTATGGGTCGTTAGCTGAAGAGAGAATTAGATCTATTCACTTTGATATAGACATTGCTGTTAAATCGAATAAATACTTCCAGATGGTTGGCAGAGCCTTACAGAGCAGGTTTAAGATTGATTTAGTTGACCTTGAAGTAGTTGATGAGCGAATTAAAAAAAGCATTTTTAAGTACGGCAGGTTTATTTATGAAAAATCGAGTTAGTTTCCTAAGGTTAATTTCTGAACTTGAAAATGATATAGAAATATTATCTGAGTTAATGAAGAAATTCAAAAAGATAAATGCCAAGATAAAAAGTATCAAACCTGATGAATTTGATTGGACTTCTTTGGGTTTTGTCATTCATAATGTATATACTCTTTTAGAAAATTATTTTCTAAGGGTTTCAAAATATTTTGAAAATGACCTTGATTCTGCATCCAGGCATAAAGACCTGGTGAATCGGATGAGTTTGGAAATAGAGGATGTCAGACCCAGGCTCTTCGATAGAAATTTGGCAGAAAAAATAAATGAGCTTAGAGCTTTCAGACATATTTTTCGATTCATTTATCAATCTGATCTTGATATTGAAAAATTGAAAACCTTAAATATTAAGTTGCCTGAAATTATTAAAAGGTTTAACAATTGTCATGGGCACTTTATTCAGCAACTGCGTAAGATACTTGGTTCCCTATAGTAATATGTTTTCAGCCGGACGGTTCTAAAGGTTAATTCCGAAGACCTCGCATTTTTAACATCCTGTTTTGGAACCCATGAGACTTTCCCGGGGCACCATCTGCTCGATTGCTTTCGAAGGTCCCTCGGTAATCCGGTCCGGCGTTAAATCGAATCACCACTCTTTTATGAGGGATGGGTATATTACGCCGAATCACTTTTAAGTGAGTATGGATATGTTAAAAATACTATGGATCATCTAATAAACGCCAGGCGCTGTCTATGGAGGGCAGCACGTTGCCGGATCGATGTCGGACTCAACTGTGCTACAGCCTTGGCCGTTATGAAATATTGAACCTGAAGAAAAAATATGCTGCATTGATGGGACTATCAGAGGATAACCCGGCTTATCGGCAAAGCAGTATGGGCCAGACTCAATGAAAGTAGATCCGGACTGGTGGAAAAAGCTGTTTGACGATATTTATCTGGTCACCGACGCGCGCTCGGTTTGCGATGATGACATAACAGGTCGTGAAGTAGACCTCATCCGGGCTGATGCCAGAAACACGGGTCCTGCGTCCGGGAGTCTGGATACTCATCGAAGTGCTGAACGGTAATTCTCTCCGGAAAACTTTTCGGCCAAATGCATGGCATGAGGTTGGTAAAGATATTAAGGATCATTTTAATAAAAGCCCTGTTAACAGCTCCAGGAGGGAAAAAGACTTCTTATAACAAGTTCAGCAAATGGGACAATGCCAGTTTAGGCATTCTTTAATAGCATACCCGGTCAAAGACTATCTTTTTCATCCATCTTTTTCCGCCAGCAGTTTGTTAAATCTCGTCATATAAGATCTATCCAGACGAAACTAAATAAATAATATTATGGAAAAGTATACCCTCATCTTTCCATAAAACCATACAAAATAAAAAAAACCTATAACATGTTTCTTGACATAATATCGTAACGCTGGTATGGTTTTAAAGAAGAGGTAGAAGGATGAGCTGAGGGGCTGGAGGGGATAACTATGAAAGACGGATTTAAAACAATAGTAGGAGGACGTTCCGCGGAATACCGTGATCGAAATAATTTTCCGCGTGGAATTGAAATCCTGCTTAAAAAGGCAAAAGTGGATGTTGAATTTCAAAAACTTTTTCTTGAAAATCCGCTTGCGGCTGCCGGGTCTATTGATCTTGATCTAAAAGAGAGTGAGAAAAAAGTATTAAAGAATACACTCAAACCGGTTTTAAAAACAATGATTAATAGCACTTTTGTCCCGAAACACCATGTTAAGACCTTTTTAACCGCCAAGACAGCCGCTATGTTTGTTTTAGTTTTAACGTCAACTGTATTAGTGCCCTCTTATGATTTGTTATCAACAGGAATACCAGAGGAACCGCTGGAAGAGCAGACTTCCCTTCATCAGGTCACTCAAGAAAGAATGGCAGCGGTTCAGGATGCATTGGAGCAGTATAAATTCGATCATGATACTTACCCCTCGACAGAAGAGTGGCTGAAAAACCAAAACCCTTTAAATGATTATATTATTACTTCTTATATGTACGATCCCTGGAATCAAAAATTTAACTATTCAGCGGTAATAGAAAATGGCAAGATTGTAAACTATAAATTAGAAAGTTTAGGAGAAGAATTAGGAATTCATTACGATAATATACCCTGTCCAATTGATATCGATAAACATAGATTTCTTGGAAAGAATCCAATCCAGATCACATTCCCTCAACATGATGAAACAATTGGAATAAACATTAAAAAGGATGTCTTGAAACAAAATGTTGTCCTGCAAGCAGCCCATGAAAGTGATAATGTAAATATAGACTGGTATATCGATGGAACAAAAATTGGCAGTACCTTTGAAGAACATTCACTCCCTGTAAAACTGGAATCAGGTGAGCACCTTCTATATTTAATTGATGAATACGAAAACAACATTAGTGTCAGCTTTTATGTCCGTGTAGAGGAATAACACGGCATTATAGTAAAAAGGGGAAACCCTATTGAAAAAAAGTGACATAACAATCCTGAACCTGAACATGCTGTATTTGAGATACTTTGAAAAGGTGGACCGTGAACTTCACATTCCTCTGGGCCCGCTTTATTTAACCCGTGCGCTGGAAGAAGCCGGATACAGTGTGGATTTTCGTGATTATCAATTCAACGTCTATGAGGATCCTTTCTCGATCGAAAACTGTATCAGTTATCTGGAAGACAGTTCAGACATTATTGGGATATCCGTAATGGCTAATCTTCTACCCTTCGCGATCCTCCTGATTAAAGAAATAAAAATCCGATTTCCGAACAAAAAGATCGTTCTTGGCGGTGTTGGGGCGAAGTCCGTTGAATCTCAGATCTTGACCAGATTTCTTGATATAGATGTAATCGCGTACGGTGAGTGTGAAGTCTCAGGCCCTGTTATATTGAACTATCTTATTCAGGGGAAGGACCTGGCTGACTGCCCCAATATTTTCTACAGAGAAAACGGTAAAATAGTCAGTACGAGCCCGTGCGATAGAATAAAAAATCTGGATCATATTGCATACCCTGCCTATGAGAAAACCGATCTGACCAGATACAGCGGAATAGGCATGATCACATCCAGGGGCTGTCCATATAAGTGCTCTTTCTGTTCTGTAGCACCCATCTGGGATTTTGAGTCTTATCTGCGCTCATCGGAAGATATTATTAACGAGATAGCCTATTTGATGAAAAGAGGGAAAGCCAACCTTTTTCTATTCCAGGATGAATACTTTCTTGCCAGCCCGGAGAGGGCCAAGGATTTCAGCAGAAAATTGATTTCTTCCGGTCTGGGCATACGCTGGAAAGCTTTCGGCAGGGTCAATCTCATAGACAGAGAAGCTATGGAACTGATGGCTGAAAGCGGCTGTGTGGAAATCCGGTTCGGTATCGAATCGGGATCGGATGAAATACTGGACAAAGTGGTCAAAGGGTTCAAAGTAGAACAGGCGATCCGGGTCGTGTCTGAAGCGGCTCAAATATTTCCCAGTGTCGATGCCTTTTTCATCTGGGGGTTTCCCTTTGAGACAATGGAGCATTTCTATCAGACTGTTTTTTTAATGAGCTCCTTCCGGATGATGGGCGTCAGGGTCCTGCCGTCACTGCTTTGCTATCTACCGCAAACGAAGATTTACCGGGAAGTAAACAAGCAAATGCTTGAGTTCAGCTATGAAATGATTCCAGAGTACATGATTACGGGTCATGAAACATGCAGAGGCTTCGGTATTCAGATTGATGCCCGGTATAGATTCATTTATGATTTTATTCTTGAAAACCGCGATATCTTTCCAGGATTTTTTCATTATGATATTGAAAACAACATAAAACCAAAATTGGATGTATTAACTGAATTTGAGTTCTATAGAAGTATTGTGCAATATGAATCCACCGAGTCCTGCGGAGCTCATTCACCCCGGATTAAATCACATTGATTCATTTCTATATAGTTAGGAATGAAGCGGGAATTCTTCCCTGTTACTGTTTAAATGCAATTTTCCAGCGCTCATCGGGATCATCAAAACTTATCTCATCCTTTTATTCTTGTCGGATTCGTGCAAATCCAGAACATGACGCCATGCTCTTTTGCAAGGCTGACCTCTGATTGAATGGCCGGCATTTCCTCAAATGACCGGCGATATAGTAAATGAGTCCGTTTCGCGCCCAATCGAACAGATGATATAGCGGAATCCATCGCCCGGCTTTCTTATGTTGTCGATTTCTGCATCAAGTATCTTCCTGGGGAGCCTGTATTGAGGAATGCTGTGGGCCATCATTCCCCCGGAATTTTTTTAACTTAGTTAAGGTTTTATCTATTAAAAGTCGGTACTGCGTACCAGAATATTCTGGTATTTTGTATCAGAATTTATTACTGTAGACTAATAAATCAGGTAAAAACCGTAGGCAAGAAATAAATTTTAATCGATATTGATAAGGTTATTTTCTTATTTTGTTATTTAAATATTTTATAAAGAGGAGAAGTGAAATATGATGAGCTTTATAGGGAGGGATATCCTCTCACTCAAGGATTTTGAACGCGCGGAATTTTTCCGTATTTTTGATGTATGTGATATGCTGCGGCACCATGCCGTAAACCGGCGCAACACCGATCTGCTCAGAGAGAAAACCCTGCTGACAGCCTTCTATCAGCCTAGTACACGGACCCGTCTGGCTACCGAAGCCGCAATGCATCGCCTGGGCGGTCACGTGCTGGGTTTTTCCGATGCTAAAATGACCCGTGCGGGTGATTTCTATCAGGAGTCGATCAAAGATACCGTCCATATGCTGGAATACTACGCTGATGTTATTGCAATGCGTCACTTTCAACAGGGCGCGCCGGCTGAGGCGGCGAGATGGTCCAGTGTTCCTGTGATCAACTGCGGTGACGGCTGGGGGGAACATCCGACCCAGGTGCTCACGGACCTGTACACCGTACTGAAGGAAAAGGGACGGATCGACGGGCTGCACTTTCTCTGCATAGGGGATATGCGTATGCGCACAATGCACTCGATCGGATACGCGCTTACTAATTTTGACTGCGAGGTCACGCTCATATCGCCGCCTGATATGTCACCAACAGAGGATTGGAAAGCGGAATTACGGGCACAGAACCTGCGGTTTCGTGAAGTGGAACATGTGAGAGATGCCATTGCTGACGCGGATGTGATCTATATGGAACCGGTGGTCCAGCCGGATTACACGAAGGCCCGTGATGAAAGGGGGGAAACGGTCGGGAAGACACCTTCAAACTATCAGGTGACAAGGGAATTGATGAGGGATAAGGGTAAGAGCGACGCTATCATTCTACACTCGCTGCCGCGTATGGACGAGCTGCCTGTGGATGTGGACAGCACCCGTCATGCACGTTACTGGGAGGAGGCTTTTAACGGCGTCGTACTGCGGATGGCGCTGCTTGCATTGGTTCTTGGCGCGGTTGAGTAAACCGGATGAATGTTGATGGATGCGGAAAGAATAGAAATTTGGCCTGGAGAAGTTAGTGATAAATTTAAAACTGAACGAAGATGCAAGAAAGAATAACATAACCCGCTGCCGCGAAAGAAACATCATTTTGCCCACAATCGCGCAAATGAAAGATCCCGGATCAATACCGGATAAAATCAAAGAACGGCTGAAAGGAGTGGGCCTCTGGGATGTTGATCCCCTCAATCTTTTTCGAATTACATGGAAAAATGAACCGAAAGAATCCGGGGGTGACTTCGGGGGTGTTAATTACATGGAATTCCCGCCGGAGATAACCGGCGTAGAAACGAGGATAATAGCTCTTGTTGGAAAATGGTTCCCGACAGGTTCGCATAAAGTCGGGGCAACCTACGGCTGCCTGGCACCAGCCCTGGTAAGCGGGAATTTTGATTCCATAAATCAAAAAGCTGTGTGGCCTTCAACAGGCAATTACTGCCGTGGAGGAGCTTATAATTCCGCTCTTCTGAGCTGTGAAAGCATCGCTATTTTGCCTGAGGAGATGAGCAGAGAACGTTTTAACTGGCTGAACAGCATCGCGGGAGAAGTTATCGCGACTCCCGGGTGTGAGAGTAATGTAAAAGAAATATTTGATAAATGTAAAGAGTTAAGAGAAGAGCGGGGAGATGATATTGTAATTTTCAACCAGTTTGAAGAGTTTGGGAATTATTTGTGGCATTATGAAGTAACAGGGAACGCGATTAAAGAAGTACTTGATGCTGAGATGAGTGAGGGTGAGTCCTTTAAAGGATATGTCTCCGCTACAGGTTCCGGAGGGACAATAGCAGCCGGGGATTTTCTAAAAAAATTGTATCCTGAAAGTAAGATTGCCGCGTCAGAAGCTCTTCAGTGCCCGACTCTTCTGAGAAATGGATTCGGCGGACACAGGATAGAGGGAATTGGTGATAAACATGTCCCCTGGATCCATAACGTGAAGAATACCGATATGGTTATAGCGATAGACGATGCTGATTGTATGGCAATTTTAAGACTGTTTAATGAAAATGCTGGAAGAGACTTTCTTGTGGAAAGAGGTGTATCCGAAGAAGTTGTCAATAAATTTGATCTACTGGGAATCTCGGGAATCGCCAACCTTCTTGGAGCCATCAAGTTTGCAAGATACTTCGAATTAAATAAAGACGATATCGTGATAACCATTTTGACGGATTCCATGGACCTCTATGATTCGAGAAAGAAGGAAATGCGTGAGGCTTATGGAAAGTTCATGAGAGAGGATGCCGCAAAGATTTATTATCACGCCCTGGAAAACCAGAAAATTGATAACATGCTGGAATTATCTTACTATGAGAAGCTGAGGATTCATAATTTGAAGTATTTTACCTGGATTGAACAGCAGGGAAGAGAGCTGGAGGAACTGAACAAACAGTGGTATGACAGGAATTACTGGAAAAACATACAGAATCTAGCGCCGGAGATTGACAGAGAAATCGAACATTTCAATAAAGAAGCAGGATTGTAAGCCGGTAACACAGAAAAGTTAATTTCAAGAGCTTCGAGTGCTGCTTAGCAGCAAGCTTAGCTTATAGCTGCAGGAGGTACAGATCATATGCAGAGCATTTTCAAAGGCAAGCATTTTATTTCGCTTCAGGATTGGACAAAAGATGAAATTGATACATTGCTTGAGGTATCCCTGGATTTAAAAAAGAAGTTTGCCATGGGGATTCCTACGCCCTATCTCGCGTATAAGACGGTGTTCCTGATATTTTTTGAGCAGTCAACAAGAACAAGAAACTCCATGGAGGCTGGCATCGGTCAGCTGGGAGGCCACGGCATTTTTCTCGATACAAGCACAATGCAAATAGCCCACGGGGAAGTCGCCAAGGATACCGCGGTTATTCTGTCACGGTACGGTCATGCCATAGCCTGTCGAAACTGCGGCTGGGACGTTGGGAACAAATACCTACGGGAGATGGAAAAATGGTCTGCAGTGCCTGTGTTTAATTTACAGTGTGATCTCTTCCATCCGATGCAGGGAATTGCGGATCTCATGACGATACGTGAAAAGACGGGCGGCTTAAAGGGCATAAAAGTATCGATCATATGGGCCTACGCGACGAGCCACAAGAAGCCAGTATCGGTCCCTCTCACACAGGCACAGCTCTTTCCAAGATACGGTATGGATGTGACTCTGGCCTATCCGGCGGGATACGACCTGCCCGACTGGGCTATAGAACAGGCAAGGGCAAACGCGGAGGCCCACGGCGGGAAATTAACTATCACCCGCAATATGGAGGAGGCTTACAGGGGGGCTCACATAGTAATACCTAAGAACTGGGGGAGCTGGGTAACGGATCAGAGCGATGAAGTCATTGACGAACGGCTCGAATCAAATAAGAGCTGGAAATGCACTGAGGAGATGATGAAACTTGCTGACAGGGATGTAATGTATATGCATGCGCTTCCCGCGGACAGAAACAACGAGGTTGAAGATTCAGTTATCGATGGGCTCAGGTCGATTGTTTATGATGAAGCGGAAAACAGGCTGCACACAGCGAAAGCGGTCATGGCACTGACAATGGGGGAAAATAGATGGGAAAGCTTGCGCTAATTGCTATCGGTGGAAACTCCTTAATCAAAGACGAGAACCATAAGACTGTTAAAGATCAATACAATGCGATATGTGAAACGGCGGTGCACATAGCTGATATCATTGAAGAGGGTTATGATGTTATAATTACCCACGGCAACGGCCCTCAGGTTGGTTTTATTCTGAGAAGATCAGAACTGGCCCATGAAATAAGCGGGATGCATATAGTTCCTCTTGTCAGCTGTGTCGCGGACACACAGGGGGCAATAGGTTATCAGCTTCAGCAGGCTTTAAACAATGAGTTTAAAATAAGGGGTGTATCACGGCAGGCCGTAACTGTTGTGACACAGGTTGAGGTGGATAGAAACGATCCGGCTTTTTCCAATCCAACCAAGCCTATCGGGTCCTTCTTCTCTGAAGAGAGGATCGAAGATATAAAAATAAAGCATCCACACTGGCATATTGTGTATGATTCCGGCAGGGGGTACAGGAGGGTTGTGGCATCTCCGGAACCAAAAAAGATCATCGAACTTGAGGTAATAAAAACTTTAGTAAAGGAGGGCTTCTGTGTTATCGGAGTAGGTGGAGGAGGAATTCCTGTTTTTCAAAACGAATCCGGTGATTATGAAGGAGTGGATGCAGTTATTGATAAAGACAGTGCCTCATGTCTTCTGGCTTCCCGGTTAAAAGCGGATCTGCTGATAATATCCACTTCTGTTGAAAAGGTTTTTATCAATTTCGGAAAGGCTGATCAAAAACCTCTGGACAGAATAAACGATGAGCAGGCCCGGAAGTATATGGACGAGGGTCATTTTGCCCAGGGCAGCATGCTTCCCAAGATTAAAGCGGTCCTCTACTTTCTTGAACATGGGGGGAAAGAGGCAATAATCACTGCTCACGGCTCCCTGGTCAGGGCGATAAAAGGCGAAAGCGGGACTCACATCCATTCTAAATGAAATTACCTGATAGGTAAAGTTCCCGGTCTATTCAAAAAAATTATGTTAAGCAAGATTGAAAGAATATTTCAGCAAGATACTGTAAATCATGCAGGATAACATCATGGGTGATAGGATGAGGCCGATTCCATTTGAGCAGATGCTGCACTGGATAAGCGGGGAATACCGGAATCAGCAGAGCGTTTTCGGAATACCGGAATCCTGCTTTTTCAGGAAAGAAAACCATGAAAGTATCAGAATATTCGATGAAACCTGCGATACCCCGGTCGGACCTGCGGCCGGGCCTCACACACAGCTGGCCCAGAACATAGCTGCCGCATATCTGGTAGGGGGGCGTTTTTTTGAGCTCAAGACTGTTCAGAAACTTGACAGTCTGGAGTTCGAGAAGCCCTGCATTGACGCGAGGGATGAGGGCTATAATACAGAGTGGTCTCAGGAGCTTTCCCTTGAACAGGCTTTTGACGAGTATGTAAAGGCATGGATACTGCTCCATTTTATGGAGGCATTATTCAATATGCGCCCAACCGGTAGGCGCTCGTTTGTATTTAACACCAGCGTGGGCTACGACCTGAAAGGGATCAAAACAGAGGGAATGGAAAGGTTTATTACAGGCCTGTACGACGCTTCAGGGCGAAGTGTGTTTAAAAGGCATCTTGAGGAGCTGGCCCACTTTATCAGAAGTACAGATTTTTCAGAATTTATGGGCATGGGTGGGAAGGTGCAAGTGTCTGATAGTATTTTAAGCGGAATTTCACCTCATATAGTCGAGTCTGTGACTCTCTCTACTATGCATGGATGTCCGCCTGAAGAAATTGAAGCGATCAGCAGATACCTCATGGAGGAGAAACGGCTTCATACATTTGTGAAATTGAACCCCACCCTCCTTGGGTACGAAAGAGTCAGAGATATCCTTGACGCTCTTGGTTTCGACTATATTGAGCTTAAAGAGTCTGCATTTGCCGGTGACCTTCAGTATGACGACGCGGTAGGGATGCTCGAGAGGCTTTCGGGTTTCGCCGCTGAATGCGGGCGTCATTTTGGAATTAAGCTCTCAAACACTCTCGGGACGGTAAACACGCCCGGTATCCTTCCGGGAGATGAGATGTACATGTCGGGACGCGCTCTCTTCCCGCTTACAATTTCTCTGGCTTACAAACTGTCGCGGGAGTTCGACGGCGCCCTCCCTGTATCCTTTTCAGGAGGGGTTTCTCAAATGAATATCGACCGGATCTTTGATACCGGGATCAGGCCGATCACAGTAGTAACTGACCTGTTAAAGCCGGGCGGGTATCTGAGAATGGCAGAGATGGCCCGTATTTTGGAACCACTAATTGAAGGGCGGGGCGAGTCGAGTCGCATTGATGTGGAAAAGCTCGGCCGGGCAGCGGATGAGGCTTTAAAAAAGGATTGTTACAGGAAAGGCTGGAGGGGAACAGAGACGGTTCGCGTGGAACAAAAACTGCCTCTGACCGACTGCTATACGGCGCCATGTGTTCTTGCGTGCCCGATACAGCAGGATATACCGGAATACATAACGCTTGCCGGGGCCGGGAAGTATGACAGGGCTCTGGAGCTTATCTATCTAAAAAATCCCCTTCCAAATATAACGGGATACATATGTGATCATCAGTGTATGTACAACTGCACCCGTTTAGACTACGAAGGGCCGGTTTGCATCAGGGAAGTAAAACGGATTGCTGCATTGTATGGAGAAAATGCGTACAGCACCATCAGCCGCGGCTCGGGTAAACAGCCTGGGACAAAAATCGCTGTTATAGGCGCGGGGCCCGCGGGACTGGCGGCTTCTTATTTTCTTACGAGAACCGGATTCCGCGTGACCGTGTTTGAGAAACAGGATTCTCCCGGCGGTGTGATCGCCCATGTGATGCCTAATTTCAGAATTCCCGCTGCTGCTGTTGAAAGAGATATTTCTGCTATCAGGGCAATGGGTGTGGATTTTCAGTTTAACGTATCTGAAGAGTTTTCTATCAGAGAAATCAAAGATGAAGGCTATAAATATGTATTTATCGGGACCGGTGCTGAGGTTTCCAGGAAACTGCAATTAACCGGGGAAAACGAAAATGTCTATGACGCGCTGGACTTCCTGAGGGCTTTCAATACGGATCCAGGCACTCTTGACCCCGGCCGGAGTGTTGCGGTTGTGGGAGGTGGAAATACAGCCATGGACAGTGCCCGGTCAGCCCTGAGGCTTGGTGGTGTAGAGGAGGTTACGATTATTTACCGCCGGACCGAAGATGAGATGCCCGCGGACAGGGAGGAGTTTGACAGCGCCCTGAAAGAGGGGGTCAGGTTCATGCCCCTGATGCTGCCTGAATCATTTTCAAAAAGCGGGATTCTGAAATGCCGTAAAATGACTTTAGGCGATTCTGACTCAAGCGGACGGAAAAGACCGGTGCCGACTGATGAGATTGAAGAGCTGGCTTTTGATTCCGTGATCAGCGCGATCGGAGAATATACTGATTTGGGAATTCTCGCGGCAGGCGGGTTGAAATTGAATAAACGGGGCTTGCTGAATATAGATTCGGCAACACTTGAGACTGATATAGAAAATGTTTTTATAGGCGGCGACGCTTTTCGAGGGCCCTCGACGGTTGTGGAATCCATCGCCGATGCCCGGAAAGCCGCGGAAGCGATCGCCCGAAAGGAGATTAAAGGCTGGAAGATGCTGGATGAGGATTTCGAACAGGGGTTTGAACGGAAGGGGCTGGATGAGGGCTTCGATCGGGATTTAATCAGGAAGGAGCAGGATGAGGATTTCGAACAGGGTCCGGTCCGGATGAAGCAGGCATCAGAGATTTTTTCAAAAAAAGGACGGCTTGTTTTTCCTAAAAAACAGGAAGATGATAAGTTGATAGCTGAAAACGAAGCCGGGCGATGCCTGGAGTGCAATATTATCTGTAACAAGTGCGTGGACGTCTGTCCGAACAGGGCAAACGTGGCGATTATGGTTGATAGGGAAGAGGGCTTTAAAGACGCCTGGCAGATTATACATCTTGACGCGCTGTGCAATGAATGCGGCAACTGCGCCACATTCTGCCCCTATGACGGTCTGCCCTACAGGGACAAGCTGACTTTATTCAATCAGAAAGATGACTTTGAGAACAGTGAAAATGATGGATTTGTCGTTACAGGGTCAGCCGGAAGCCGGTCAGTAACCCTGAGGCTGAACGGCAGCCTCCGATCGTTGAATGCCGGCAGGAGCGGCGAACTGTTTTTTACTGACTCTCAAATTCTTAAAGGTAATGGTTCCGGTAACATGCGTGAGGCTGGAGCTTTAATAAACACCGTCTTGAGAGATCACAGCTATTTAATTCAGGCTGCGATGTCGCAATGAAATTAAAGCGATCCCTTGTCTGGTACGGGAAGATGGTATAGATTTTTCAATAAGGGGATTCAGGAATTTAATGAAGGTTTGCTGAGTATTGTGTAAGTACAAGGAGACTGCATGCTACTGTTAAAAAATGCCTGTATACTTCAATTCCAGCCCGCCGCGGTGAAAAATGGGATGGATATTTTAATCGATGGGTCGAGAATTGTCGATGTGGGAAAGAATATCATCGTGGCCCGGAAGGATACACGTACAGTCGACCTTGAAGGTAAACTGGTCAGTCCCGGGCTGGTCTGCGGCCATAACCACTTTTATTCCGTTCTGGCCCGTGGAATACTTGCTGAAATCAAACCGTCAACAGATTTTGTGTCTATTTTACAAAATCTATGGTGGAAGCTGGACAGGGCCATTGATGAAGAGATACTTTTATACAGCGGTCTCATTGGCGCTATCGAAGCGCTCAGGTCCGGCACCACGTCGGTGATAGATCATCACGCCTCACCTTCATTTATCAAAGGCTCTCTGAAAGTTCTGAAAAGCGCTTTTGAGAAGGCCGGTCTTCGAGGGATTTTGTGTTACGAGGTAACTGACAGGAACGGGAACAGAGGAATGAGTGACGGGATCGATGAAAATATTTCTTTTGCTGAAACTATTGAAAGAGAGAGGAAATCAGGGCTTACGGATAATCTTATTGAGGCTGCCGTTGGGGCCCATGCTCCTTTTACCCTTGGAGAAGAAGCCCTGGGCATGCTGGCAGAAGCGGTTAATAAAACGGGCTGCGGGCTTCATATACATCTGGCAGAGGACCTTTATGATCCTTTATATTCCCGTCACATTCATAGAAAGGACCTTACGGAGAGGCTGGAAGACTGTGGCCTTTTAAACGAAAAAACAATATGCGCCCACGGTGTGCATCTCACTGATTCCGATATCGAAAAGTTGAACAGGTATGACAGCTTCCTTGTCCATAACGCGCGATCCAACATGAACAACGGGGTCGGTTATGCTGAAAAACTTCCATCATTCCGCAATGTCGCCCTGGGCACGGATGGGATCGGGAGTGATATGTTTGAGGAGATGAAGTTCGCTTTCTTCAAGCACAGGGATTCGGGAGGGGAGTACTGGCCTTCAGATTTTCTTGATTTTCTGCACAGCGGCAATAGCCTGCTGGAGCGCTATTTTAACATGAGCTTTGGAAAGATAGAAAAAAATTACAAAGCGGATCTTGTAATTTATGATTACCAGAGCCCCACACCGCTGGTTGGTGAAAATATTGCCGGGCATATCGCCTTCGGGTTGTCCTCACGGGATGTTAAAACAGTAATCGTAAATGGAGTCACGGTCTATGAAAACAGACAGTTCCCTTTTGACATAGAGCCGGTTTACGAAGAAGCAAGCCGGGCTGCCCGGCGTTTATGGCAGCGCATGGATGAAATCAAATAGGAATCAATGATGATCCGATAACCACACTATGATGCGCGCAAGCGCGGATTTCGCATATATGTACCTGCAATGATCCGATAACAGTTATGATGCGCGCAAGCGCGGATCGTATATAAAGGAACTTATAGTGAAATATTACTATGTTTGCATAGAATGCGGCAGCAGCTATGATATCAGCAGGGATTTGATGGTCTGTCCCCGGTGCTCTCAAAAGCAGGAGGCCTGTGAACCCCTCAGGGGAGTTCTTGAGGTTGGTATCGAGGGGGAATTTGACAAGGATTTTGATATCTTTGATTTACTCCCTGTGGAAAAGGAGTATTTCCCACCAATTCCTGTTGGGGGTACACCTCTCTGGGCACCGTTCAATCTCAGAAAAAAGACAGGATTTTCAAACCTCTACATCAAGGATGACAGCCTTAATCCAACCGGCTCTTTGAAAGACAGGGCCTCTTTTCTGGTTGCCGCCTTTGCTGTCAGGGAGAAAATAAAGGATGTTGTTGTGGCTTCTACCGGTAATGCGGCATCTTCAATGGCGGGAATCGGCGCCGCTGCCGGGCTTAATATCAGGATATTCATTCCTGCAGCTGCCCCCCGGGCCAAAAGGGTTCAGTCTCTTCAGTATGGAGCTGAGGTTGTTGCTGTAGACGGGAATTATGACAGGGCTTACGATCTTTCCATGGAGTATACAAAGATACATGGGGGCTTGAGCCGGAACACCGCGTATAATCCATTAACTATTGAAGGTAAAAAAACCGCTGCGCTTGAGATATTCAAACAGCTTTCAGGAGCTCCGGATTTCATGTTCATCCCCACAGGAGATGGAGTTATTCTTGGAGGTGTATACAAGGGTTTTAAGGACTTGATGAGCGCAGGTTTGATAGATCGAATTCCGACAATATATGCGGTTCAGGCAAGAGGAAGCAGTGCTATTTCAAGGGCGCTTGAAGAAGGAAGTTTCAATAAGTCTTACCACTCAAAAACTGTTGCTGATTCCATTGCCGTTGATATACCCAGAAACGGCTATTTCGCTATCAAGTACATAAAAAAATACAGCGGCAGGTGCGTGGAGGTTGAGGATATGGAAATTATCCGCGCCCAGAAAGAGCTGGCCTCAACAACCGGGCTGTTCGCAGAACCTGCGGCATCCGCTTCGCTTGCCGGCTTTCTTAAAGTAAAGGATGAAATTCCGCAAGACTCAAAGGTGGTCCTCCTGGTGACGGGAAGCGGCCTGAAGGACATTGAAACAGCGATAAAGGGAGTAATATAGCGGGTTAGCAGGGGTACTGGGATAGGCATGAAACAGCAGCTTCGTCTAGTCATTATTGGATTTCTGATTCAGCTAACTACAATGTCTTTCGGGAGATTTACCTATACACTCATACTTCCTGACATGATGAGTTCTCTGGGATTTACCACTACAAAAATGGGAATTCTCGGTATGGGTATAGTATTGGGATATACTGTACATTCATTTTTAAGTGGAAAACTTGCGCATATCATTGGTGCGGAATTAACCATTAAACTGTCTGTTTTCATGATTTCCCTCTCTCTATTTACCCTTGGATATTTTTCTCATTTCAGTATCCTTTTTGTTTCAATGATTGCTCTGGGAGCGGGAGCT
>SDBT01006135.1_pt1 | contig 20027 bp, 18 predicted proteins | sample 2277101 | NCBI WGS metagenome assembly SDBT01 (sample SAMN10404973, study PRJNA504765) | marine sediment metagenome | isolation source: marine sediment core GS10_PC15, 103 cmbsf | place: Arctic Ocean: Southern Knipovich Ridge | collected 2010 | reverse complement strand
GGCCTGGCAAGCAGCTTGGCGGCGAGCTGGAGAAGGACAACAACTCCCCGTCGTAGATGGAGCGATTGGGCCAGTAAAAAAATGAGAATGTTCTTGACGGCTTCTTGCCAATATAAAGAATGCCTAGAATGAATGGGAGAATTTGCCGATAAGCCCTACGAGCTAATACGCCTTGAGGCATTTTGTGCTTGACATAAACTATGTATTGGTGGTAGACTAGCGTATTCTGTGGTTGGGTCGGATAATCGGTCGTACAGATGAAAGGGCATACAATGGCTACAAAGATATTGGAAGATGCTGTTGAACTTGCCACAGGGGTTCCGGTCGATGATCTGCGGCGCACGCCAATAGACGAACGCAGGATTGCTATTGAAAAAACCCTAGGAAGGTCGTCTCACTTTGTCAGTCGCTTTCCCTTAATTGGCAGGGGAAACGTATTGCGTAAGCATGTGCTTTCTCATGGCGAAGTCGAGGCGGTATTCTTGGGGGCGATTCATGGCAAGTAGAAAACCGACGACCATAGCCGAACTGTTCCAGTTCTATCAGGAAGATTTTAAGCTGCTCTATAACCACCTGCAGTGCCTTAACATGCCGCCTCTTGAGATGTTCTTTGAGGTCAACGCCGCGCTTGACCACCTGTCCCGGCATTGGTGCCAGGAAGAGGATGAGATCGCTGTTGTCGAGAGGGCCACTGCGCACCTCAAACGGGGATGTTTTGATGCATTCAAACTCATTGCCTCGGACGCAATTGCCCTCTTTGATGAGCTTCGCAAGATCGACACGAGTATTATAGATAACGGCGAGTTTGATAAGGACATGCACCATCTGATTGCTAAAATCCGCACTGGTGCAGAAGCCGCGCGGCTGGCCGAGGGAGACGCCAAAGATAGGGATCGGTGGCATGTGGCATATGAATTATGGGAGCCTGTGTACGCTGGTTGTGTGCGATTTCGGGAGGAGTTCTATCTAAGCAGCAAGGTTTCATGGGCCAAGCGGAAGCAGACGGTGAGGAGCTGGAGGATGCGCGTCGAGGGATTTATTGTTGGTGCCCTTGCAAGTGCCGCCGCGAGCATCGTCCTTTGGGTTATTGCGAAAAACTTTAAGGCGGGCTAACTGCAATAAGCCCGTAAGAGCGAATAGTCAGAGGTCCGTTCTACAAGCCCCCGCTCAGGCGGGGGTTTTTATATGGTCGCCTTCCCGGATGCTCTTCGAGGTGTCCGGGCTTTTTTATGCGCGGATCGTGCATGTGATTGCATCCTTTGTCTGAGTCAAGCGTGGGCGCCTAACCTTCAAAAACTTCGTTGTTCGGGAGTTCCGCTCCGCATTCATTGCATCTGTACCACGCCGTAAATGCACCAAAAGGCCCAGGTGCCCAGCACGACCACCGAAATCTGCCTTTCTTGCACGAGCCACACAAATCCCCGTCATTGACCTCCCCTTTCTTGCCAACGTTATCTGAACGTTTTGACCCAGGCATGGCCAACTTGTGTTCCGCTTCCGATTGGTCCAATTCCTTGCCTATCTTCGATGCTGCTTCAGGATCCAGTCTGCTTAAATACCCAAGCGCCTCCCGCAACAGAGACTTGTGCTCCTCCAGTATTTTGCTCATTTGCTTATTGCTTCTTTTCGCAAAAAGGTGTCCAAGCCAGAACGTTATCGCACCTCCGGCAAGAACGCCAACGATGCACAATATGATTCCCATGTCTGCCTCCCCGGGTTCTCTACCCGATTGTTCTCTCGAATGTGGTAAGCCTCTTGCCGCAGCTACGGCACTCGGGGCGGCGCATGATGCGGTCGCCGCAGGTTGGGCAGGCGTAGATTACGCGGAAATGCTCACAGCCGCAATGGTGGCATTCCAGGTCACCCCGTCAAACTCCTCCTCCGGAAGACTGACTATCCGCTGCCAGCGGTGGGGCTGCTTCTTGAAGGTCAGCGAAGGTAGAGTTAGACTCTCGGTCGCCCGGAGGGGCGCTGATTCGCAACCAGGTAATCGTAATATGCTGACCAAGCTTCCATATCTCGACGGCGAGCCCTTCATCGCCAGGATGGAAGAGGCGATCGAGCGCGGCGACGCTGATCTTGTTGAGGCGAACATGCCTCGCGTGGAAGCCCTCATATCGCGGTATCAGCACCACCACCGCAACGGCTAGGATTCGCTCTCTGTTCATTGGTCAGGTCGCCAGGTGGTCATGCACCCAATCGAAAATCTTCTTGGTAAACTTCATCCACATGTCAGTCAACTGGGGATGCTTTCTGCACTCGTTGGATACCTCGTTCCAAAAATCTTGAGCAATCTTATTGGCTTCTGTGCCCGCAAGATTCACGCGATTGGAACCGTCGATCGGCTTGCCAATTTCTACTGCTCGGAGACTCATCGCGAACGCGATTGTCTGGCGTCCCCAGGAGGCAAGATGTTTCAGTGCGTCCTGCTCTTCATCCTCTGTTGACATTGTTGGTCTCCCGGCTTCTGCTAAGTTGCCTGCCTTCACCGCGTCGCTTTATCGTGAGCGAGAACCCGACCCGGCAGTGCTCCATTTTCCACACTGAGTACCGGCAGGTCAAGGGCGTCAGCGGGCCGGGGGCGATCCCGACGATCCCAGCGCAGTTCCAGATCAACTCCCACCCGCCCTCAGCTTTATCTCCCCTGAACGTAGCACCGGCGTAGCACAGAGCCTTGGCGGGTTTCCATCCGCGAAAAACAAAGGCCCGCAAGTTGTTGTCTTGCAGGCCATTGTGCTAACTGGGGAACAAGGATTCGAACCTTGACTAACTGATCCAGAGTCAGCCGTGCTACCGTTACACCATTCCCCAGTATCCGGGAAATCTCTTCTCCGAATTGCGGGATAATGCTCACGACATAACTTAGTCTACGCGTGCGGGGGCACAAGTCAATACACAATGGCGCCTCCGCGGATAGCATACAAAAAAAGGCCGAGTCGCTCTCGGCCGCTTGCGAATGCGGGACTTCTTGCGGGACTCTTGCGAGAAAACTTCAGGCCGCCGCAGCGGCTGGAACACTTTCGGCCCATCTTCCCAGCGAGGCGGTGTCGAACTCCAGCCCGATCTTGTATCCCTGCTCTTCCCGGCGGCACCTGACGACCGTCGCGTAGATATTGCGCTTCCCTCTCAAGGAGGTCAGGGGCATGCACAGGAGAACTCGCTGGCCGGGATAAGAGAAGCGTTCGGACATCGCACCCACTCCGCCGCGGGAAATGTCGATGGTCTCCAGTGCGTCCAGGACATCGCCCCCGTCCGGGTCGAATCGAATGCATTGAATCTTCATCCGCACTTGCGCCCTCGGATGTCGTCTGCGCTCTTGATTTGAAAGGACCGTCTGGGACATTTGTTACCTGTCGATGGATAATGCGCGTTAGTAAACGAATCGGCCTGACCGCCGCGTCGCTTAAGTAAGGGGTGAGGTTTTTTTCGGGTCGCTCTCCAGGAACGGATTGAATGGGGCTCGCGGGTGGGCGTTTGAGTTTGATTCCGCACGGCGAATCGCTACTATACCTACCTACCGGCAGGCAGGTCGGCTTGCAGGCGGGCAGGTAAGTCGGCTCGGATTATCCTTGGTTCGGTTAGCGCATCGCGGTTTGTTGCCTCGCTGGGCGTAATCGACCACCCGGAACCCAACCCATGCCAATGACGATAACGGAAAAGATCCTGGGGCGACATTGCGGGAAGGCGTCCCTCAGCCCGGGTCAAAACGTCTGGTGCGACGTGGACGTCCTGATGTCCAACGACGTCATCGCCCCACAGATGATCGCCGTCTTCGAAGAGCATTTCGGTCCCCATACCGGCGTCTGGGATCCGGAGAAGGTGGTCCTGATACCCGATCATTACATCTTCACAGCCGATCAGAGGGCCCACCGCAACGTCGACATAATGCGCGACTTTGCCAAGCGCAAGGGAATCAAGCATTACTACGACACCGATTTCCTCCCTCCGAGCTTCGAGGGGATGCCCCAACCGTACACCGACCCCACCGAGACCGAATACATGGGCGTCTGCCACCTCACCCTCCCCCAGAAAGGCCACACGCGCCCAGGCGAACTGCTGCTCGGTACGGACTCCCACACATGCACGCACGGGGCATTCGGGGAGTTCTCCTCGGGGATCGGAAGTACTGACGGGGCGTTCGTCCTGAAGACGGGGAAGCTCTGGTTAAAGGTGCCCCCCTCCCTGAAGTTCATCTTTCACGGTGAGCTCCCGCCATACCTGATGGGGAAGGACCTCATACTGCACGTCATCGGTGAGATCGGCGTGGACGGGGCGACGTACTGCGCGATGGAGTTCGAGGGTGAGGCGATTGGCGGGTTGAACGTCGATGAGCGGATGACGATCTGCAACATGGCGATCGAGGCGGGGGGCAAAAGCGGGATCATCGCCTGTGACGAAGTCACCGAAAGCTTCGTGCGATCCCGAACCGACAAACCGTTCGAGCGCGTCTTCTCCGATAAAGACGCCGAATACGCGGGAATCTGGGAGTTCGAGGCGGGGAAGCTCGAACCGACCGTCGCCTGCCCGCACTCACCGGGCAATCGCGCGACGGCGCGCGAACTGAAGGACGTGGGCATCGACCGATCCTACATCGGGTCATGCACGGGCGGGAAGACCACCGACTTCATCGCGGCCGCGATGGTCCTCAGCGGGAAACAGGTTAAGGTGGACACCTATATCGTCCCGGCCACCACCGAAATCGACGCCGACCTCGATAAATGCAGAGTCGCCGCCAAGACGTTGCGGGAGGTTTTCCGAGACGCGGGCTGCAAGATAGGCCCGGCGAGCTGCGCGGCGTGTCTGGGAGGGCCCGTGGACACCTTCGGCCGCGCCAACGAACCAATCACGGTCATCTCCACAACGAACCGCAACTTCCCGGGGCGGATGGGTCACAAGCAAGCGAAAGTCTACCTCGCCTCCCCGCTCACCGCCGCCGCCAGCGCACTTACCGGTAAGATCACCGACCCACGGGAATACATCGACGCTTCCACCACCATCGGCGCTGCGAAGTGATGCTCAATCCGCAACGCCTAGGACCTCTTCGTCGTTTCGCGCGATGATTCTCTGGTGCGGTTTCACGATCAGGAAATCGTCGTCCCACCGCCCGAAGAAGAGCTTTTCCAGCAGTGTCCAATCACCCTTTCTCTGCTCGAAGGTCCAGTGGTTCTGCTCGGCGGTTCTACGGGCTTCTGCGATGAACGGGCGCTCGTCGCAGACGCCCATCTCCAGGTACAGTATGCGCGTGTAATTCTTCTTCCAATCGCCCAGCGCTTCGATGATGTACTCGGCGTTTTCCTTCCCGTGTTTGGTAACCAGCTGCTCATACGATTGGTCCAAACCGAGCTTTTCCATCACGCCCTCCATACCGTAGACCGGAGGGAGCAGCGCTCCATTGACCACTGATTCGGCGTTCCGCTCGGACCATCCCGTGGTCATGTAGTATGTTCCCGGGGCGGCGTCGAAGGAGTCCCTGTAGGCTTTGCGGGAGCCCAGGAAAAAAGTGATGCAATCGTGCGCCTTGGGAATCACCAGAGGAATTTCCCGCGCGGTGATCCCAACCAGCCCGTTGTTGCAGCGTGCGTATCCGAGGACGATTGCTTCATACCCCACCTGCGGATCGACCGCGTCGATCGCCCCCTGGACCTTTGCGAGCATGTCCGGAGTTTCCAGATCGTGCAGACCCTTGCGGAGAAACTCGACGTCCACCTGGTGCGGAGTCCCCGCGGCCAGGTGGCACCCCTCGCGATAGATGATCTCACACCCGATGAATTTGAGTTTCCTGCGTTTCGGGTTTTTGGTGGTAGTTTGATTCATAGGGCTCGCCCTGGGGCCTCCCACCGGACGTATCGGTGCACTATGGGCGTGCGGAGGCGATAGTGCGGGCGATTCTTCGCGGTATTTCCGGGCATATCGGGGAAAATCGCACCCAATTGTCCCACTGCGATTCTCATATGGTTTTCCACGCATCCGGGGTGCAAAATACGCCGATAAATTCTACAGTACTTGCAACCGAATACGTTCGGTGCAATAATGTTAGTGGAAGCGTCTCCCAAACCAAAGACCAATTAAGGACAGATCCCATGCGCAAGGGGTCCAAAAGCGGCGTCTTGATGATTCTGACCGGGCTCGTCGTGCTCGCTTCGCTCGGATGTAATAAGGAAGTGAAGCTCACCTTCGTCAATACCACCTCCGTGAGCCGCCACCTGAGATTGACCGTTCCGGGCGAGGGTACGGAGTACATCGGGGTGGTCGGTGCGACGGGGGGGAAATTGACGCATAAGTTGAAGATCAACAATGACTATCTCCCAGCTACGTGCTCGTGGGCGGTCGGAGGCAGGTCCGGGCAATTCACGATCACCAAGGATTCCGAAGACAAGATGATGATCGCGATCGATCCGACGGGTAACATCGGTCCGATCGACGCTGCCACCGAGGTCCACAAGTCGGAAGAGGTCGAAGTCAAGGAACTGATCGTCGAACAGCAAGAGGTCGTCGAATAGCAACTGACCGGGGCGAGGGACGCCTCCCCGGGCAGGTAAGAGAAAATACCATGAACGTCGTCAACGCCATCGCCAAGGTCCGGTTCGCCACCGCCAAGCCGCAGCGCATCGTCCTTCAGAAGGACGGAGAGCTCGTCGTGGAACTGCTCTGCATGGAAACCGGACAGGAAATCAAGATCAAGTCCGGGCAGTGGGCGCATTACGTCGTAACGGGAACAGCCCGCCTGACGCAGGAAGACCAGACGACGGACGTTCCCACCGGGCAACTCGCCGTCACCGATCCTGATAAGCCTCACATCGTCGCCAACGCCGCCGAAGGACGCCTCGTCGTCCTTACCACACATCCGGGGTAAGACCGATCGAGACGTCTCTCACGGATCTGAGGTGAGAGTCAATTGACCAATAACCTGCAACTGGGGATCGCAAGCACCGCTCTGGACGCCGAGGCGTTGGGGGCGGCTTTCGAGCGCGCCGCCAAAATGGGCGCGGAGGGGCTGGAACTGTCCTACTGCACCGAGAAGGACACCAAGGCGCTCTGGGAAGGCGATCACCCAAAGCAACTGGGCGACCTCGCACGCTCTTGTGGTGTGGCGATTCCCTCGCTGGGGCTTTCCGCGCTGACCCGCAAGACATCACTCACCGGCGCGGCCAAGCAGATTGAATCCGGCAAGAAGCTGATCCGCCAAGCCCTCACCGTCGCCGCCGAGGTCAACGCCAAGGTCCTCCTCCTGCCATTCTTCGGTAAGAACACCATCGAGACCGAGGACGCGCTCACGCGGGCGGCCGACGCCCTGCTCGACCTCGTCGAACCCGCCGAGGACGCCGGTGTCATCCTCGGTATCGAGAGCACGATAAACTTCTCCCAGCAGCGATTCCTGCTGGATCATCTCGGTAATACGGGCTACGTGCGTATCTATCCGGACACCGCCAGCGCCCTCGTCCGCAAGTTGGACCTCCCGACGGGCCTGCGCGATCTGGGCGCCGAGGCGATAGCACAGATCCACTTCAGGGATGTCCGCATCACCGAGGCCAACCCCCCGGATTACGAGGTGGCGCTCGGAGACGGCGACGTCGACTTCCGCGCCGCCGCCCAGACGATGCGGGCAATCGGTTACGAAGGATGGGTCATACTCGAGACCGCACCCACCGACGACCCACTCGCAGCCGGTAAGAAAAACCTCCAATTCGCCCGCGAACTACTCAACGCCGCACTGTGAGGCTAGCGTCCCCGCGCGAGTTTCCGGGATCTTCCCAACAAAACGGTCCGCACCTGCGAACTGCCCATCACAGACCCATATAAAAAACGCTCGGGAGCACATTAGTGCATCCGAGCGTATTCGCGAAACCCATCTTTATATGCGACGAAACTCAATCGGATCCCGTCTGCGGCGGGCCGCGAATTTCTGACATACACGATCTATCGGCTCACACCTGGATATTGAATCAGCCTTTTTGCTGGAAACCTTCTTCGGAATAGGTAGTATGTTTCTAAGGATGAGTTTATCTTTAGAAGTAACAAGAGAGGAGCTTGAAAACTCACCGTTCGTGCCATGTGCGCAAGAAAGAGCAGGAAGATGACGAATGCGCGACCTTTATTTGAATTGTCTGCAGTAATCTTCGGGCTTTTGTTTGCATCTATCCCATGCGTTCCACGATGCTTCGCTGATGAGGTGACAACTTCCACACGTCCGTCCACACAGCCAAGCGACGAGCAGATCGATGCTCTAATCACTCAACTGGAGAGCGATTTCAAAGAGGGCCGGCGCTCAAAGGCCCGAGACGCACTTGTCAAGATCGGAGATCGCGCAATTGACCAACTGATCGCGGCCTTTGCAGAGGACAACTTTCACCTCAGTATGGCGATCGAGGAAGTACTGGTGAGCATCGGAAAGTCGAGCGTACCCAAGCTGGTGCTCGCCCTGAGGAACAAAAACGAGCGAATCCGGCTTGGTGCAGCGTTCGCGTTGAGTGAGATCAACGACAGAAGCATTATTCCGAGCTTGATCCGCCAGTTGAAAAGCAAGGACGCGCTCGCGCGAGATGGAGCGGTGTGTGCTCTGGGGCAAATGAAGGCCCGCGAAGCAGTCGATCCTCTTCTGGAGATGCTGGACAGACGAGACAAGCATGGGTCTGTGGCGTTTGCGCTTGGGCACATCGGAGACACGCGAGCAGTCGAACCATTGTTGTCTCTACTGAAGGAACGCACTTCGAGATGGGGGGCTCCTTATAGCGTGATCGTGGCTCTGGGGGATCTTCGTGATCCTCGCGCGGTCGGGGCATTGGGACCTTTGCTGAAAAGGAGAGAGGAATTCATACGGCACGCAGCTGGACGCGCCCTGGGAAAGATCGGGGGCGAGGAAGCCATCCCCCATCTGAAACTCGCTTTGCAGGACGAGGACAAGTATGTGCGCAGCGCAGTAGCAGACACAATATCGATGAGTCGAACGGGGAACGAGGACCTCCTGACAGCGCTCGTTCCTCTGTTGCAGGACGAGTACAGCTCAACGCGCCGATCTGCCTCAAGGGCGCTGGGGCAAATATGCTTTGATATCCGGGAGGCGGAAGGTAATTCAACAGAAGAGGGGAGATGGCGATCCCGCAGTGAACGGGCATCTCGCCTCGGGCTGCTCCCCGACGGGGAGACCTACAAGCTGCTTCTAAAGCTGATGCGCTCGGAGGATATCGATGTTCAGTTGCCTGCGGCGGCCGTTCTGTCACAGATTGCGGATCAATCAATCGTCCCGGCACTCGCGAAGCAGACAAAGGACGAGAACGCAGACAAACGGGCGGTAGCGGTCCACGCTCTTGGAATGTTAGGGGTACCTGAGGGGCTTGACCCGATCGCAGAGTCCCTCAAGGATTCTAACGAAATCGTCCGTTACCACGCCGCCAGGTCCCTTGGGCTTCTTGACGATAAACGGGCGGTTCCTTATCTCATCGCAGTGCTCTCTGACACTAACCCCAGACCCGCATGGGGTGCAGCATGGGCGCTGGGCAGGTTGAAGGACTCGCAAGCCATCGAACCGTTGCGTGCCGCGCTGAAACATAATGATTCAAACGTGCGATGGGAATCGGCGAGTGCGTTAGCCCGGATGGGCGATGCGCAAGGGTATCAGTACCTCGAGACGCTGCTCACCGACCAAGACAGGTATGTACGCAAAGCTGCTGCCAAAACGCTAAAGGAACTTCGCCCACTTGGTGCAACGGCACCTGCACAAGAGGGAGCGCCAAGTCGTTAAGGGGTCCACTCGCGACACCTGCGACCGCTTCGTTTCTGCCTACAAATCCCCCACAGATTTGTCACTACCTTCCCTCAGGTCACGTGTCCGATCCCGTGTCTATTGTAACTACGAGCAGTTCCTCGGCGGCATCGCCGTAGGGACCCTCGACGATGATGTCTCCTCCCGGCCCGACCGCCAGTGAGCATCCGATGCACTTTCGCCCCTTCCAGGGTCCACCGCGAATCCATCCGACGTTGCTGACCCCAACCACGGTCATCCCGTACTCTTTCGCCAGTATCGTGTACGACTTCTTCCAGTTCTCCCCGTAAGGTTGCTTTTCGTTGTCGTGGTCCGCCTCCATCGCCCAGGCAGCCGGTGAGAGCAGGAGTTTGGCGCCCATCAGCCCCAGTGAGTGACCCAGGGGAAGCGTCTTTTCGGAATTGTCCGCACAGATGTTCACACCGATCGTCCCTAGCGCGGTCTCAACCACACCGAGCGAGTCTCCGGGTGCATACAACTCGCGTGCGATCTCGAGTATGTTGACCTTGCGGTGCTTGCGGAGGATTTGGCCCTCGGGTGAGATGAGGACGGCGGCGTTGTAGATGCGATTGTCGAATCGCTCGGTAAGCCCGCCCGCCACGAAGATCCCGGCATCGCGGGCCGCACTGCACATCCGCTCGCTGCGCGGTCCCGGGATGGGCTCGGCCAGCTCGCGGGCTCCCGGGTCCATCCACCCGACGTCCAAACACTCCGGAAGGACGACGACCTCGCAGCGGGCCGCCGCAGCCTCGCGGATCATGCGCTCGGCGCGCCGCAGGTTCGCCTCGACCTGACCGCCCTCAACGAGCATCTGACCCATCGCGAGCTTGAACTTTCGGTTACTAATCTGGAACGCTCCTTCTTATGCTCAGGAAGCATGGTCGCTGAAGTGACCATGCCAAACCGCAAGAACCACCCCAAGCGCCTACGCCTTTGAAAGCGCCTTGACTACAGCGGCGTCGCGGGCAGAGAGGTCCGGGTAGGCCGGATCGGACCCTACGTCGCCGCGCCGCTTCCAGCTGCGAGCGCAGCGCAAGTATTTCTCCCGCGAGTCAAAAACCTTGATATCCACGAGCATCCCCTCGGGCAGCTCATCGAGCGTCTCGACGCGCGCGGCCCCGACACCGAGCATGTCCTCCAGCTCGGCGAGATACGTCTCGACGAACTGGCGGATCTGCGGGTTGTCCTTGGCGACGCCGAAGACGACCTCGGCGTCGAGGGGGTTCTTCACACCCGAATTGCGGAGCGCCTCGAGCTCGACGAGCCCGCGGGAGCGCAGGTCCAGGAGGCGATCCCAGATCCACGCAGGACCGACCTGCAGTTCGTCCGAACCGAACATCGCCAGGTCGGTATTGACCGGGCGAAGGTCCTCGGTAAGTCTCAGGACCACCTCGTCGCTGCTCGGGAGCAGCACGAGGTGGACGCTGGTTGGCTCGCTGGGATCGCGCGAGGGAATATGATCCCACGCCTCCTCGCAGGTATGCGGGAGGATCGGGGCGAGCAGCTTCACCAGCGTCACGAGCATTTCGTGGATGACGGTTTGGGTGGCCCGGCGGCGCGGCGAGTCGGGGAGCTCGCAGTAGAGGCGGTCCTTGACGGTCGATAGATAGATGCTCGACGCCTGCACCGTGCAGAACTCGTGCATCAAACGGGCGGCGCGGTGGAACTCGTAGCGGTCGTAGGCAGCGCGCACGTCGCGGATCAGTCGATGGAGCTCCATCCGCATCCACAGGTCCACCGAATGATCGTGCGGTTCGGTGGCGTGGTGCTTCGGATCGAAGTCCCCGCACGCGCCCATGCAGAATCTGAGCGTGTTGCGGATCTTCCGATAGGCGTCCTCGGTCTGGGCGATGAGCTTCTCGGAGCAGTGGATGTCGTTGTGATAATCCTGCGAGGCGACCCACAGGCGGAGTATGTCCGCCCCACGTTTGTCAAGCTGCTCGATTACGTTGATGGCGTTACCGAGCGACTTGGACATCTTGTACCCGTCCTCGGTGACTACGAACCCGTGAGTGAGGACGGTCTTGAAGGGCGCCTTCCCGCGGGCGCCCAGGGCGAGCAGCAGCGACAGCTGAAACCAACCCCGATGCTGATCCGACCCTTCGAGGTACAGATCGACCGGGATGTCCGCGACGAGGTTGTGCCCGATCGCCACGGCGAACCAGCTCGAACCGGACTCGAACCATACGTCGAACGTATCGCCCCCGGTGGTGAGCTTATCGAGGTCGAATCGCTGCGGTTCGGGAAGGTTCTTGTCCTTGTGCGGGTCGTAATCGCCCAGAAGCTCCCTGGGGCAGAGCGTGAACCACGTATCCGAGCCATTCTTGGCGATGGTGGCGGCGACGGCGCGAACAGAGGCGGGCGTCAGGAGGTGCTCGCCCGCTTCGTTGTAGAAGACGGGGATGGGCAGACCCCAGGAGCGCTGGCGGGAGATGCACCAATCGGGACGGCTTTCGAGCATACCGGCGATGCGCGAGCGGCCCCAGGCGGGGATGAACTGCACTCCACCGTCCTTGAGTTCGCGCCGGCAGGCCTCCATTGCGAGGCTGCGCAGGGACGCCTCACTCTCTACCATCGGTTTGTCAACGGCGATGAACCACTGCTTGGTCGCGCGGAAGATCGTCGGTGTTCTCGAACGCCAATCGTGCGGATAACTGTGCGTGATCATCTCGTCGAGCAGCAGCGTACCGGCGCTTCGCAGGTGCTCGATGACCTTGGGATTGGCGGCCCAAACGCTCAGGTTCCGCAACCAATCGGGGGCGGTCTCGTCGAACGTCCCGTCGTCCTGGACGGGGCAGTAGATTTCCAGCCCGTACTTCAGTGCGGTCCCGTAGTCCTCCAGCCCGTGCCCCGGTGCGTTGTGGACCAGTCCCGTCCCATCTTCGAGCGTGACGTAGTCGGCCGGGACCACGGGGCAGACCTTTTGCTCGATGAGCGGATGGCGGTACCGCAGTTTCGCGTCGATCAGGTCCTGTCCCTTCAGCGTCGCGAGAATCCGGTAGGACTTCAACCACTCACCCCGCTTCGCCTGGATGTTCTTGAGCACCTCTTCGTAGCGTGACTCGGCGATGACTGCGGTCATCGCACCGCTCGTCGTCTCCATGCGGACGCAGTGGTACTTGTAATCCGGGTGGACGGCGACGGAGAGGTTGGCCGGTAGCGTCCAGGGCGTGGTGGTCCAGATCATCAGGAAGCAGTTGTCCGCGTCGTCGACGCCCAGTGCGGCCGCACCGTCGCTCTCCAGTGCGAAGGCGACGTAGATGCTGGGGTCCTCGCGGTCGTGGTATTCCAGTTCCGCGTCCGCAAGCGCGGTGCGGTTCTCGATGGACCAGTGCACGGGTTTGAGCTGGCGGTAAACTAACCCCTGCTCGACGAGCCGCGCGAAGACTTCCAGGACGGCGGATTCGTAGGAAGGGCGCATGGTGATGTAGGGGCTCTCGAACGTCCCCATCACCGCTAATCGCTGGAACTGCTCGGACTGGAGCTTGACGTACTTTTCGGCGTGGGCGGAGCAGCGGCGGCGAATGTCCATCGGAGACATCGTCTCCATCTTCGCACCGAACTGCTCGACGATTTTTTGCTCGATGGGCTGACCGTGACAATCCCACCCGGGAAGGTACGGGGTCGCGTCGAGGCCCGACATGATTTTGACCCGCTGGACCATGTCCTTCAGGACCTTGTTGAGCGCCTGGCCCATGTGGATATCGGCGTTGGCGTAGGGTGGACCGTCGTGAAGGATGAACTTTTCGCTACCCTCTCGGGCCTCGCAGATTTGCCCGTAGAGATTCTCCTTCTTCCATCGCGCCTGTATTTCGGGCTCCTTCTTGAGCAGACCCGCGCGCATATCGAAAGAGGTCTTGGGGAGGTTCAGCGTGTCTTTGTAATTGTTCTTCTTGTCCTTGTCCGACATATCACGATTCTCGCATAGTTTTCGATAGTTCAAAAGAAAACGCCCCGAAGTTTTCCACCTCAGGGCTGTCGGGGCTTTGCTGGAGTATCTTTTCGAGACGCCCTAAGGTGCACGGTGGATGATTGGGAGGATAATACCGGCGCGGACGGACTTACCGATCCGGCATTGCCTGGGCGATAAGTCAATCAGGTTTTCCTGAATCGTCCGCATGTGCTCCTCACATCCGCGCAACCTTGAACGGGCAATGTGAATTATATCGGCCGGTTGTACCGGGTCAATCAACTTTGTCTTCCGGAGACGCAGAGACCGGCGCGATCGCTGCCCCGGGTCGAGGTTCCTTCCCGAGCAGGTCGATCTTCCGCCACGCCCCCGACTCGAACCGCCACGCCATGAGCAACCCGAGCACGATGACGTACGCGCTGGCGACGATCCAAGGACCAAGACTCGTCAACTGCGGGAAGACCTTGATGACGATGAACCCTCCGCCAATAAGAAAAGTCCAGCTCATCACCCCGGTGAGAATCATCGGGAACTTCGTGTCACCGGCGCCCCTGAGTGCACCGACGAAAACGATTCCCAGTGCGTCGAACATCTGGAAGAGTGCGGCGCAGATCATGATTCTCCCGCCGATGGCGACGATCTGCTCGATCTGGGCGCTTAATTGCTCCGGGGACAGATCGGAGGACTCGGGAGGTCTCACGAAGAACCTCACCATCGGATGGCGGAAGATCAGGAACGCCAGCCCGCACAGGCCCATGTAGACCATCGCCGCTCGGACTCCCGCGTGCGCTCTGCGCCTCGCCACGTCCGGGCGGCCGGACCCGATGTAACGCCCCACCAGCGCGGTAGTCGCGATGCTGATTCCGATGGTCGGCATGAAGGAAAGGGAGACGAACCTTTGGGTCACCGAGCACGCCGCCAAATGCACCGTCCCGAACACGCCCACCAGTACTGAGATGAAGACGCTCCAGGAGATCATCCCGTTGCAGAATTGCACACCCGCGGGCAGACCGACTTTCACCAGCTCGCGGACCTCCGAGAGCGTCGTTGAGCGTGCGCTGCGAGTGCCGAACTTAGCGTGCATCCGCGGGCTGAGGAACACTCCCGCGAGGATCAGCAGCAGCAGCGCGCTGCTGAGGACCGTTCCAATCGCGGCCCCCTTCAGTCCCATCGCGGGAAAGCCCAGCTTTCCGAAGATCAGCACGTAGTTGGCGCCCACGTTGCACAGGTTGGCGATCAGCGTCGTTACCAGGACGATCACCGGGCGGTGTATCCCGAAAAAGAACTGCGCCAGTACGCGCGAGGTCAGGAAGAAGCCCATCGCTGCGATCATGTAGCGGAAGTACATGGTCTCCATCGCAGCGATCTTCGGTTCGTGCCCGATCAGGTTAAACAGCCCCGGAGCCAGGAATACCAGCATCCCCAGGACCAGCGAATACACCACCGCCACCACCACCCCCGCCCAGACGTATTGCCCGCACTTTTCGCTGCGCCCGGCCCCCATGTTCTGAGAGACAAACGTATTGACGACCGTCAGGGTCCCCAGACCGAGAGAGGTGGGAACGAATGCGATCATCCCACCGATGAACTGCGCGCTGAGCGTCTTCGGGCCCTGGAAAGAGATCATCCACCCGTCGACAAACTGCATGACCGTCCCGCTGAGCATGGACAGGGAGACGGGCCAGGCCATTCGCAGGACCTCGCCCAAACCCCAAATTGGCTTCTCGTCGTGTGGATCGTCCATCGTGCGCCCCTGTGCGGCAGGGTTGACCGGTGCAATATATCCCAATACGATGCGTCAGCGTAGTCTTTCGAGATTTTACCCATGAAGATTCGCTCGTATCGCTTATCGCAGATTGACGTCGACGAGTTCACGCTCGCCGGTTACAGCGTAGCCGGTGAGGAATCCGTGATCATCGCCCCGGAGCTGGACTGCGTCTTCGACATCGGGAAGTGCCCTCGGGAGGCACTCGCGGTCAACCACGTCCTGCTCTCGCACGGACACATGGACCACGTGGCGGGTTTGCCCTACTACTTCGCACAACGCGATTTTCAGGGGATCGCCAACGGTACCGCCCTCGTCCCGATTGACCTGGTGGGTCCCCTGGAGAAGCTCATGCAGGCGTGGGGTAAGGTCGAGGGCCACGTCCCCCCCTACAAGTTCGTCGGAATGCGTCACGGGGACGAGTACGAGGTCCGCCGCGGGCTCCTCGCTCGCGCCTTCTCAACCGTGCACATCCCCGGATCGCTGGGATTCTCACTCATAGACGTCCGCAAGAAGCTCAAGGAGCAGTACCTGGGTCTGAGCTCCCAGGAGATAGTCGCCCTGAAGGAAAAAGGCGTTGAGATCACGGACCGCGTGGAGGTTCCGCTGGTGGCGTATCTGGGGGATACGGGCAAGACGTCCTACGCGAGCTTGCCCCACGTCGCTAACGCCAAGGTTCTGCTGATTGAGTGCACGTTCTTCGAACCCGAGCACACCCTCCGCGCCCAGCACGGAAAGCACCTTCACGCAGAGGATCTGGGTGAAGTGCTCGAGGGAATGAACAACGAGCGGATCATCATCATACACGTGACGCGGCGGACGAACATGGGAGTGGCGAGGAAGATGCTGCGGGCGGCGTTGCCCTCCGACGTACTGCGACGGGTCACCTTCCTGATGTCCCGCAAGTACATAGAAGAAGACTGACGGAGTTTTTTTTGCCGTTGCCTGCTCAGGAGGGCGGACCAGAACCAATCCCCGCACCCGCGTTGCGTATCGGTGTGGCGAAAATGCGGAAGATGTGTTAGAATATACATCTTAGCCGGGTTTCCTGCGAAAGACCGAGAGACCCGCAACATCCACTGACGGAGTGCGTTAATCGTTAGAGGGGAAGAACTGCCAACTATACGGAGGAGGCGGGAGACCCTGAGTCTAATTACGGGTATCGTCGCGTGTCTGAGACGTTGAAAAGCTGGACGGGGGTCTTCCTTCCCGTGATGGTGGTGGCTGCGCTCAGCGGGTGCACGCTGAAGCAATACGGCAACCAGGCGGACCGAGCGGCTTATTCCACGCTCGCCGTGGGACAAACGCAAGCCCTCGGAGAGTCACTCCCCTTCGAAGTCGCCTACGCCCCCTTACACGAGCTGTCCGCCGGAGAGGACCAACCGATCCGGATCAACGGAAAGATCATCCCGCTCGGTGGAGATAACCCTCAGGTCCTCACGCTGAACGACTGCCTGGAGGTCGCTTTCAGGAACTCGCGCCAGTACCAGACCCGCAAGGAAGAACTTTACATCGACGCCCTGAATCTCGCCAACGCGCGTCGCAGCTGGGACATCCCGCTGCTGGGAGGCCTCCTGGAAGCCGAAGCCTCCCACACGTCCATCAATGACGGGACCGAAACGAACTTCGGGGCCGCCGCGGTTGGACCCACGCTCACGCAGAGATTCGTGCACGGTGGAGTTTTGACGCTTGCGGCGACGGTCGACTGGATGACGAGCTTTGTTCCCGATAGCACGGTGGTCGGGTCGCTCCTGGAAGCCAACCTCACCCAGCCGCTGCTCCGCGGGGCCTGGCGCGGATTCGCCTACGAAGGCCAGTATCGACTGGAGCGCGATTTCCTCTTTTCCGTGTTCGAATACGAGCGGTTCCGACAGACATTTGCGGCCGACATCCTGGAAAACTACTACTCCGTATTGCAGAGGAAGGACCGGCTTGAAAACGATCGGGCGAGCATCAAGAGGCAGGAGCGGACGTTTGCCTTGACAAAGATTCAGGTGGAGGGCGGGCAGGTCTCGCGGTTAGAACAGGACCGCGCCGAACAGAGCTTACTGCGGGCCCAGATCCAGTTCGAACAGTCTCAGCAAGGCTATCGCGACGCACTCGACAGCTTCAAGATCACGATGGGCTTACCGGTCCGCGCCAGTATCGAACTGGATTTCCCCAACGCCCTTGGCGAACTGGCCTCCGTGGGACCCCAGCCGATTCCGTTCGAAGAACCGGAGGCGATCGCGATCGCGATGGCGGCCCGGCCGGACGTGCTCACCGAACGCGCGAGGGTCCGCGACGCCGATCGCGACGTGGAGATCGCGGCCGATCAGTTCTACCCGCAACTGGACGTCGAACTGGGCATCAGCGCCGCCGGAACCGAAGCACGCAGGTTTGATAGAATACGTTTCCATCGCCACGAGCGGTTCGCGGGGGTGACGTTCAACTACGACCTCGACCAGACCGACAACCGCGACGATTACCGCGAGGCGATTATCGAGTACGAAAAGGCCCGGCGCGACCTTGAGGGGTTTTTGGACGAGGTAAGGCTGGACGTTCGGGCCTCCTACCGCGAGTTGCAGCGGTCGAAGCGAAGCTACGAGCTGGAAGTGCGCAACATCCGCATCGCTGAGCGCAGGCGCAAACTGGCCGACCTTCAGCAAAAGGAAGGATGGATCTCCGCCACCGACGTCCTCGACGCCGAACAAGACCTCCGCCTCGCCCAGAACGGGCTGACCGCCGCGCTAGTGAATTACACCACCACCCGCGTACAATTCCTGACAACGCTCGGGATGATACGGGTGGACGAGAGAGGACTGTTGTATGAGCGAGAAGCACCCTTCAAATTCGACGGAATCCGCCGAATATACCCCTACGTCTCACCCGAGCAACCCTCGGATACCCCGGGGTAAGCGGATCGCTTTGGGCGTGGGCGCCGCTGTCTGCGTCGTCGTGGTCCTTGGGACGGTCCTCGCAACCAGGAAGGGGACGAACCGGTCACAGGAACCGACCGCCACCGTCACCCGCGGTTCCTTACCCGTAACCGTCTGCGAGACCGGCGAACTGGAGGCCGAACGCAGAAAGATCATCTCCAACGAGCTCACATGGTCGGTCATCATCAAAGAACTCGTGGATGAGGGAACGGTGGTCCAGGAAGGTGAGACTATCGTCCAGTTCGAATGCAAGGAACTCCTCGACGCCATCGCCAGTGAGGAACTCCAGGTCACCAGCGCCCTGAACAACTACACCCAGGCCGAGCAGAACGTGGTCCTGAAGAAAAAGGAGATGGACAACGCCCTCGTCAAGGCCCAGCGGAAGCTGACCGAGGCCGAAGAGAACCACATCCGCTACGTCGACCATGAGCATCCCATTGAACTGGCGGAGAAAGAAAGCGCCCTGCAAATCGCCGATCAGCAACTCAAACTCGCCCAGGAGAAACTGGATTTCAAGGAGCGCGTCAACAAGATGCCCGACCTCGAGAGCCCGTTCAGCATGAATGAAATCGAGGCCGACAAGCTGGAAGTCCAGCAGAGAGAAAATGCCGTCAAGAAAGCCTCCCTCGCGATGGAGAAATTCAAGAAATACGATCATCGCCGGTCGTTACGCGAACTCGATGAAGGAATCGCCGACGCGAAACTCGGCCTCGAACGAGCCGAACTGGAGTTGACAAACCAGGTTCTCATCGCCGAGTCGAACGAACTGGCAAAGAAACGCACTTACGAGATGCGCAAGAAAAAGCTCGACGAACTCCTTGAAAACGAAAAGAAGCTGACCGTAAAGGCCGAGCAGTCCGGTTTGGTCGTCTACGATACTGCCCGGAGGCGGTGGAACCCCAACAACGTCGTCGTCGCCACGGGGGAGCAGATCCGCCCGCGTCAGCAGATCATGGTCATCCCGGATATGTCCACCCTCCAGATCACAACCAAGGTCTACGAAGCCGTCATCGAGCAGGTCAAACCGGGCCTGCCCGCCTTGATCCGCCTGGACGCCAAACCGGATTCGATCATGACGGGTAAGGTCGAAAAGGTCGCCCCGCTGCCCAACAGTCAGAACCGCTGGTTGAACCCGGGCGTGAAAGTCTTCAACGTTACCGTGACGTTCGACGAGGACGAAAACCTCGAAGGGCTCAAACCGGGAATGACCGCCGAGGTGGAGTTGATCCTGGCGGAGTTGAAGGACGTCCTTACGGTCCCGCTCGCCGCGGTCTTCACCGAACAGGAAAAGACCTTCTGCTATCACGTTGGTGGAGCAAGCATCAAGGTGGTCCCCGTCAAGCTCGGAAGGATGAATAGTAAGCGAGTGGAGATCGTCTCAGGTCTGGATGAGGGGGACAAGGTACTCCTTGCCCCGCCTTCTGACCAGGAGGCTCTGACGATGGACGAGCAACCTGCGGGGGATGCACCCGTGGCGGTCCAGGGTAAGGGGCGAGAAGGTAAGAAACAGTGAAAGAACTGGTGCGCCTCGAAAGCCTCTGGAAGGTATATGAGCTCGGGTCCGTGGAGGTCGAGGCCCTCCGGGGGTTGGACTTGCAAATCAACGAAGGCGAATATCTCGCCGTCATGGGCCACAGCGGATCGGGCAAGAGCACGCTGCTGAACCTACTAGGC
>SDBT01006134.1_pt1 | contig 20029 bp, 36 predicted proteins | sample 2277101 | NCBI WGS metagenome assembly SDBT01 (sample SAMN10404973, study PRJNA504765) | marine sediment metagenome | isolation source: marine sediment core GS10_PC15, 103 cmbsf | place: Arctic Ocean: Southern Knipovich Ridge | collected 2010 | reverse complement strand
AACAAAAGCAAAAACACAGTATGAAAAGGATTTTGATCGAGACGCGGCAAGGGAAACGAGAAAACAGGTCCGACATGCCGCAAGGTATAACAAAAAGCATAGACTTAATGGAGAATAAAAATGAGACAGAGTTTTTGTATCATATTTGACAGTAAGCGGAGTAGAACGTTTAGCAGGACAAAAGTGGATACCATACGGCAAGCAATGCTTGGGAAAGTTGCGGGCTGTTTGCCAATAGTGCCGTATGAATCCGTCAAGCATTTGCCGATTTACGACGCTGTTGACATTGCAGCGGGTTTTTGTACTTTCAAGAAGTAAATACTAATTGAAAACTAATTTACGATAATTTAGTATAAACAGAATGGAGCTAAAAATGCAAGACAGTGCAAAGCGACCAGCATGGACACAAACACTATTTCAGGGCAGGGGCGGCGGCATGGATGCTTTCAAGCATAAGATCATGCCGGGCAAAGATGATCGGGGCAAGCCGTCAATCGTACTCATGGAAAATTACGATTACGAAGCCAATGCAAATAATGTGCCAGCAAATTAAAGATCGGAGAAAAACATGGACTGGAGATTAAATGATAATGACGGCAAGATTTACGGCGGGCCTATGGGGGATGAAATATGTTCTATCCCTTCTGATTCTGATGAAGATATGGCCCACGCTCGGCTAATAGTCGCGGCACCTGAATTGCTGGCAGTATTGAAAATGCTGTGGACAGAAGTTACTGAATCCTATGATGCTGATCGGCACCCTGATTTAAGTGTCGATGAAATGCAGCGAATTGAAAACGTACTATTAAAATTGGAGAACTAACATAGCGTGACTAAAACCTGCACAAAATGCAATACAGAGTACCCGGCGACAACAGAATTTTTCAACAAACAGTCGGCAACAAAAGACGGGCTAAAATACTGGTGTAAAAGGTGCATCGCCGTATATTGCAAGATATGTCGGCAGTCTGATAAGCACAAATGCTATCAAAAAGAATACCATAAACTGTATCGTGCCACAATAGCGGGGCATCTGCGACAAGTCTATTACGACATGAAGCGACGCTGCAATGATCTAAGGATGCATAACTATTATAGATATGGGGGTCGTGGAATTCGGTGTGAATTTAAGTCACCAAACGAGTTTATTGATTATATTGTTAATGACTTACGAATTGATCCACGCGGCTTGCAGATTGACCGTATTGATAATGACGGGCACTATGAAAAAGGCAATGTCCGATTCGTGACTGTAAAAGAAAATCGGCATAATAGAGGTTAAAATAGGAGAGCAGAATGATCGCCCCAAAATGGAAAACAAACACACAAGAACACAGATCGGTAGTAGTGTACACAGACAAGCACCGGGCCAAAAGCCAGCTTGCCCGTCTTGACGCACGACTGGGCACGGGCGTAGGTGCTGACAAAGAGCGGCGACAGCTTGCCAGATTGATTGAGGTTGGATAATGGCGGCGACAAGAAAACTTACACAGAAGCGGACCTGTAAAAGGTGCTGGGCACTTGAAGAGTTCCAGTCAAATTACTGTAGCTTTCATTATCCGGTCAAGAAGGTCTACCCTATGCCCGGTTATCCATCGGGTGGCTCAGTGTTCGCAGATTTTATCCCGCAAGAGCCTTGTCCGAAGCCACTAACAGGCAAGGCGTGGCTGCTTGATCGTGAATTCTATCTGGAGAATCCACAATGAGTATCAAACATTACGACTGGGCATGGACCGGCAGAAAAGGCCGATGTCACTGGGCACCGATTGAAAGTTTCCAGATAATCAAGCGGGGCAAAAAGAAGGGATTCGTTAGGATCGTGCTAACTGATGTAAAGCGTACAAAGCGGATAATCCCTTCAGAGCATTTAAGGCTCAATCCGTGTGCTGAAGTTTAACGAAATTCACGAAAATTACTAACTTTGTTCAGTGCAAAGGTTTCATAGAGCTAAAATTTACTGTGTATACGGAGACATGAATAAATGAAAACAGAAATAAAAAAATCAAGAGAAAAATCAGCCTTGTCACAACGCCAGATTAAAGCATATATGCTGGTAGCTGAAGAATTTCAAGGCAAGACGACTGCTGAAGCTGCGGAGAGTATGGGCATCACGTTACAGGCTTTCAATCGGCTTATCAGTCGTGCAGAGCAAGCCTGCCCACAAATCTTCCCCATGCTTACAAAGCAAGAAGCGGATGTCATGGCATTGCTCGATCTCGGGTATAGTAATTACGATCTTGCAAATCAGTTGATGGTGAGTCTCGGGCGTATTAGCCAGATCAAGAACTCGCTGCATGATAAGGGCCGGGGCGTGACCAGTAGTAAGCCCGTTAAGATTTTACAGTACAAATCGTACATGGATTCGCAAGTTAAGGAGAAATTTTGATGAGAAAAATTGGCAGAATAATTTTACAAGTAGCATTTATCGTTTCCTCAATCGTGCCTATGCTCCTGGGTTTTATAACTGGGTTTGTGAAACGCACATTTCGGGCTGGGATGGTCAACGCAGAAAACTTTATTAATTGGGTATAGCATGAACTACAACAAATTACTACCAGCATTTATCCGGGCCTTAGTCACCCGATTTGCAATGTCGAGAGGCCGGACAAGACCGATCCGTAGAACTCACCGCAAGATCGGGAGAAATGAGCCTTGCCGGTGTGGGCGTGCTATCAAATACAAGCTATGCCATTGGAAATATGATGTATCGAAGGGAATTAGATAATGAAAATGAAAGATTCAGGAAAACGACAAGAATTTGAATCAGGTGCAGTGCGAGACACAGCCGATGGAAAGCCGCGGCCTGATTTACAGTCGCCCTATGCTCAAGAACGTATCGGGCATTGGCTGCGACTGGGGGCAGAAAAATACGCCGAGCGTAACTGGGAACAGGGCATGAGTTTTTCTCGCTGCATTGCCTCACTGGAGCGGCATCTGGTGGCGTTCAAGATGGGCAAGTATGACGAAGATCACTTGGCAGCTATAGCCGTCAACGCTCAATTCCTTATGCACTATGAAGAAATGATTGACCTCGGCGTGTTGCCTGATACTCTTGATGACATGCCGCACTATGTTCCTTTTGAGAATGAAAAGCCTCAATTCAAAAAAGGCGACGGTGTAAAGATTAAGCTGCGGGATGATGCAGGCGACGCGTTGCGAGGAATTTGTGAGTCTTTCAATAATGTGGGGGTCGTTCGTCTCGCCCCGGTGCCTGATGGCATGGTGCCAGTTCACCTCGCTGGTCTTACTCGTACCGAGCGTTATTTCTACCCCGACGAACTAACCTTAGTCAAAGGAGGTGACTCTTGAGATTCTATCTTTCCCACGCCATTCGGGGCAAAGCCGGACCTAATGCCAGCCATGATGAGCAGAACGAAAACTGCCGGAAGGCAATTGGAATTGCTGATGAACTCCGGGACACCTTCGGTCCAAAGCTGGAACTGTATGTCCCGGCTGAGAATGAAACCTTTGTCCAGATAGCTTATGACACGGGCCACCTCTCAGAGAAGCAAATCCTGGACATCGATTGTCGGATCATTGACAATTGCGATGGGGTTATCGTGCTTGCTGTTGACGGTGAAGCGATACAGGGTGGTCGTAAGGTCGAATTTGACCATGCGTTCTTTACGGGCAAGCCCGTGCAGGTTTTCTTTACTGTTGATCAGATTGAAAAGTGGCTTACCCAACAATTTTTGAGGGCGTAATGATGCCAAATTATACGACCTGTATAGGCTGTTGCAAACGAAATGATTGTCAGCTTGTGTTACGCCATTTGCACCCTGTTTTACAAGTTACTTGCCATGCTTACAGGAAGGAAACTATTATGTTCGACCAGCGTATCTGTGAAGACTGTATTAAAGATAGTGAGTGCGGGCTGTTACCGTATACCAGCTATCCTGGCAAACAACAATACTGTAAATCAAAGGAGACTGTTATGAGTACAAGCAAAGAAAAAAGCATGGGCCATTTCATCGGCTGGAAATTTGGGGTGCCAGTGAAGGTACGTAACAGTAGGGGCAAGGTCATCCACGAAAGTAGGTTAGTATCTGAGGACGATTTTAATTTTCTAATAGTTGATGGCTACGGCGATTCCCTCAAGTACAGCAAACAGTGCTACTCCTACGAATTGATCCCGTATCATAGTACAGACCTTGTGGGGATTGGGAATTCCCCCCGCTACCCTGTCTGCCGGACGACGATAGAGACGGCCATTTGTAATTGCAATGGCATAATGGCCGGATTGATCTATGCGAATAATGAAAACATGAAAAGAATCCCCGATCCCCCCATCGTCACTCTCACCATCGGCGACAAGACAATCGAGCTTAGCCAGGAAACCGCTGACAAGTTGAGAAAAGATTTGGGGGTCTGATGCCTTACGTAAAAGAGCGTAGAAGATTCATACTGGATAAAATAGTAGCCTTGATGCACTATTACAACTTGGAAGTCAACGGGGATTTGAACTATATCCTGTTTGCATTTTGTAAACGCTACATCAAACCGTCTTACAACAACTACAAGAACTTCTGCGGCGAACTCCGGCAGTGTGCAACTGAGATAGAACGTAGGCTGCTGGCACCGTATGAAGATAAGGCTATTGAGCGTAACGGAGACATAGAGTGAAGTGTAAAAAACCACATCTTGCCCCAAGCACAGCTTATAAATACTACAAGTGTAGGTGTGGTAGGTGCAGGGGGTGGAAAAAAGAAGCTGCGGCAAGAACGAATGATAAAGAAAAAGCCAGGATTCGTTCGCAAGAATGGAGAAAGAAAAATGTTCAGCGTAGCAGGGCGTCCGTGAAAAACTGGACAGCAGCTAATCCGTCAAAGGTACTGTCGATGCAGTTAAAGAAATACGGCATATCTCTTGAACAATACAACGACTTACTGCGTAAACAAAATGGTCGATGTGCAATTTGTAACAGTAGGCCAGCGGGTATGCAGCATTCAAAGACCCGGTTATGCGTTGACCATGAACACAGCACTGGAAAAGTTCGTGGCCTTTTATGCGGCGGTTGTAACATAGGACTGGGGCATTTTAAGCATAACATTGGCATTCTTAAAAATGCCATAAAATATCTTGAAGAGAATGGAGACGTGCTATGAAAAAGTGCAAGACGACAAAAGCAGTACCGAGAAAATTTACCAGCGTGACTGTAGATAAAGCAGAAAATGGTTACCTCGTTGCTGAGTATGGCAGTCAGCACTGCTCACAGATAACTCATGTTTTTGAAACTGATGCTGCACTATTCAAGTTCCTGAGAAAACGCTTTTGCGAGGGGCACAAATAATGAATAAGGTATTGTGTATCGGAGATATACATGAGCCAGTCTGCCGCAAAAACTACCTGCGGTTCTGCCAGGACTTGTATCGGGAGTGGGGTTGCGATTCTGTCGTGTTCCTGGGTGATATTGCTGACTTCACTGCTATCAGTTTTCATGCTGCACACCCTGAATGCCCCGGCCCCGACGACGAATACAGACTCGCCTATGCAAAGATTCAGAAGTGGCATAAGGCGTTCCCGAAAGCAAAAGTCTGTATCGGGAACCACGACGCCCGGATTATGCGATTGGCAGAAAGTGTTAGCATCCCGGCGAAATTCCTTCGCAACTTTAACGAGGTGTGGGACACGCCAGACTGGGATTGGGACTACCACCATATTATCGATGATGTATACTACTTCCACGGTACAGGGAACGGCGGCACATACCCCGCTCCCAACGCAGCAAAGAAAATGCTGATGAGCGTTGTCATGGGTCATTGTCATTCCGCAGCCGGTATCAAGTGGATCGCCAGTCCGCAGCGGCGTATCTTCGGCATGGATGTCGGCTGCGGAGTTGATGACAAGGCATTCTCATTCGCCTATGCCCGGCACATTATCAAGCGGTCGATCATATCGGCAGCAGTCGTGTTGGATGGTGTGCCGTACCATGAAATAGCACCGATAGGCAAGGGGGAGCGGTACTACGATGGAAAAGGGTGAGAGAATACCAACTGCCGATGAATATCGAGACCTGATAAGGGAAGAATTGTACTTCTTGAACTATCTCGGTGCTTGTGAATCCTTCAAGGGCATGACGCTGGAAGAATCGGTGGACTTATTGACAGAAGAATTGACAAGGATACTATAGTGGGAAAAGGTAGCAAAAAAAGACCGTGCCTTGTGAGTCGTGAGGAAGAGAAATTGCGTTGGTTCTTATTCCAAGGTATACTAACTCGTGGGGATTTTGACAAGGCCATGAAAAAATTGAAGGGTGAAATCAATGGCAAAGGATAAACAAACAACAGAAGAGCTATTGAAGTGGGCTGAGGGCGTGTGCTTCATAGAAATCTGTGTCGGCGGCGAGACGGAAGTGCAGATGATGTACGATGACTTTGAGACAAGGTATCAGGATTGTACTCTACGCAGAGCTATACTAAGGGCACAACGAGAAGAGCGGAAAAAGACAAATCTGATTTTTCTGGGAGTCGAAATAAAATGACCAGAGGATTCTCATTCAAGAACCCGCAACTATTCGTGCATCGGAAATATTACCGAGCCTGGATCGAGCGTACTTTGATGACGGCGTATGATCTACTACCAGGCACAGGGGAGAAGCTCATTATCCTGAAGTTCAAAGATCACATCGACCCTCTTGCGGTCCGGGATGATGGCTGCATACCGTGTGCCACGTTCCAGCGGGAAGAGGGGCTGAGTTGCCTTAAAAATAAGATGGCTTGTCTGTTCGTGCTCATCCGTGATTTGATACAGCACTGGTGGGAATGTAGTGAAGAACATCCTGGCCGGATCGAGCCACTACTGATTGAGCTTGATCGTGTCATCGAAGCCTGGAGGCAGGAAGAGGTTGTCGGTAATGTGAGAATTGGGTATCATTTACAGGAGAAAATATGAATAACGGCAGAAAATTTAGTCCTAAGAGTACCAACGCACGTTTCATCGGCATTCCTGGAGTGGGCTTGGCTGATGTGAGTCTTACGAGCCTGGCAGGAATGAACATCCGTCTCGCCGAATTAGGTGCCGATATGTTCGACGGCGTCCCGGTGATAGTAGACCCATACTTAAAGGGTAATCAGTACGTCGTCTGCGTATCACAGGAAATTTATGACGCCATGCAAGAGGATGCAGCATGACCCCTGCTGAGATTCTAAAACTCGCTGGTAAAATTTGTACGGGGTGTGAACAGGAATTCCCCGCTACGGTGGAATATTTTTACCGGAAATCTTCTACGAAAGATGGGCTACAGCACCGATGTAAAAAATGTGCTTCCGGGTACGGTAAAAAATACTATAGTACCGACGCGGGCAGAAACACTGTCAAACGCTATCAGCAAACAATAAATTACAAGCAATATAGGGTCCGCTACCTTGCTACAGTAAGGGGACACCTACGAGAAATTTTTGCAGGCATAAAACAGCGTTGTACGGACCCGAATAGTAGGGCATATAAATGGTACGGCGGTCGAGGGATCAGGCTTTGTTTTACTTCAGACGAATTTGTAGATTACGTTATTAAGGTACTGCAAGTGGACCCGCGAGGACTCGATTGTGATAGGATCAATAATGATGGTAACTACGAGCCAGGTAACATAAGATTTGTAACGCATCGAGAGAATCAGCAAAATAAAAAGAGGTCAGAATGAACGCAAAAGAAATCTTAGCGATAGCCGGTTATCCTACGGACTTTGTTATTTTGGACTTCGAGACATATTTCGACAAAGAATATTCTCTGAAGAAGATGAGCCACTGGGCCTACATCAAGGATGAACGGTTTGAAGTGATCGGCTGTGGGTTCAAGTTTTCTCACGCTCCTGATCTTGGTGAGATTTTTATCTGGAGTGATGATGATCTCCGCGGATACTTTAGGAGCTTAGGAGGATCATACGGTGAAGAGCTTGAAAATATTACAGTCGTCCTACAAAACGCCCAGTTCGATGCCCTGCTTCTCCAGGAACATTACGGCGTCAAGCCGAAGTACATGATCGACATCAAGCACCTGGACGCCCACTTCGACAGTCGCCGATCCCATAGTCTCAAAGACATGGCTAAGCGGGAGAAACTGCCAGAGAAGGGCGACACCATGAGTTTCCTGGGCCTGCACTTGAAGGACATGACTCCAGAACAGCGGGATGCAATGGAAGAATACTGCAAGCGTGATGTGGAACTGGAGTACGCCCTGTTTGAAAAACTCATGCCATACCTGACCAACGCGGCTGTTGAATTGCCGATTGCCCAGCACACCGTGGGGCTTTACCTCAATCCAAGATTTGATTTCGACTATGAATTGGCCGATGAATTGACAGCAGGCATGACAAAGTATATCGATGATGCGTGTGACGGACTCGGCATGACAAAGAAAGAGATATCGGGCAACCTCTCATTCGTGGCGGCTCTACAGGCTGTGCTACCTGACGGTGAGTGCGTACCTACTAAAGCGGCTAAGCGTCCAGGAAAAAATATGACTGCCCTACTCGGACAAGCGGGTGTGGGTCCAGCCTTAGCCAAAACGGATGAAGGTTGCTTGATGCTCCTGGCCCACTCTGATGATGCGGTACGATCTTTAATGCTGGCCCGGCAGGCTGTAAAGTCCTGGCCGCTCCACATCAAACGTGTGGCGTCGATGCGTGCCCTGGCTATCGCTGCCGGGGGTAGGCTGCCGGTGCCCCTCAACTATTACGGAGCACACACAGGCCGGTGGAGTGGCGGCGGCGGGATCAACCCCCAGAACCTCGGCGGAGCAGGCCGGGCTGGGCAGGGTACGAACCCGTTGATAACCGCGATGCGACGGCTATTATGTGTAAAGAATGCCAAGCTCCTGATCTGTGACTCGGCCCAGATTGAATGCCGTGTCCTGGCTTGGATCGCCGGGCAATTGGACATGCTCCAGGCTTTTGCCGATGATCGGGACATCTACAGTGAGTTCGGGACCAAGCTCTTCAACGCCCGGCTACGCAAGCCGCGGGAATCTGACCCGCCCAGCATTTATTCATTGTTTACAATCAGGCGGGGGTTCAGTAAGGATACCGTGCTCGGTGCTGGATTCGGCATGGGGGGAAACAAGTTTTATCAAAGATGTCTTGAAAATCCTGGGCTGCGGCCCCTGTTCGACAGCGGACAGTATGACCGGGCGTTTGTGCAGCGGCTGATCAATGGGTATCGGACGACGTACTCGATGATCCCGGCCTTCTGGAAAGCGGTAGAAAAATGCTTCCGGCTGGTTGTGAAGTATCCCGGTGAAGTAATGCGGTATGCCCCGGAGGGTAGTAAAGTAGGTCCAGGGGACTTGCTCACATTCTGGAATGACGGCGGCACCGTCAACGTCCAGCTACCCTCCGGGCGTGTGCTGTATTACCCGCACGCTTCGTTTCATCGGGCTAAAAATGATTATGACTACGATCAATTGAAGTATCACCACGGCCCATTGTGGGGTGGTACGCTTACTGAGAACATTGTGCAGGCGATTGCCCGTGACCTGCTTGCCTACTGGATACTGGAGTGCGAGAAGCAGGGGTTGCCAGTGTTGCTGCATGTCCACGATGAGACTGTTAATATTTCAAGTAATTACTTTGCTGAAGAAGATTTGAAAACACTCATGGCCATAATGAGCACTGGACCTGACTGGGCCGCGGGGTTGCCGCTGGCTGCTGAAGGTCAGATTAGTGATACTTATAAAAAGTAGGAGATTGTCATGTATATCAAGATCGGGGTGTGCGGCGTGTTTCATCAAACTTGGGAATATGGCCTATATGCTGGAAACCACCGTCCCATGATGTGGACATTCAAGCAGTATAGTCAACCGCGATATGCAAGACGTGCTGCAAAGAAAATGGCAATGAAATTGAACATTAAATATCGGGAGAATTAAAATGAGTGAAAATACGAAGACAAACAAAAACAACATGGATACCAGAAGGAAACAAATAGTCAAAATAGTGGACACGATGGCTGAATTGACGAGCACAGTGAGGAAAGTGCGGCGTGAGCTAATGGAGCAGCATTTATGTGGCGCCCGCCATGGTCATAAGATAACATTAGTATCAAAGTATGGCGAGCGGATAAACACATTTCGATGTTTGAAATGCGGCCTTGAATATGATGTGTGGGACAAACTTACAAAGACCGAACAGAAATTAGTTACTGCTTTTGAAAAACAAATGATCAGAACAGGAGAATAAAGATGGCAGACCAAAAAGTTAAACGAAAACACTGGCAACTATCAGCATCGTCCATAGCTACCTTCAAGGCGTGTCCCTACCAATACTTCTTGAAGTACATCAAGAGGATACGTAGGGAAGTACAGCCGGGTCATTTCAGGATGGGTACGAACTGGCATACGATCATGGAAATATTGAGCTTGAAGCCAGGTAGCGAGTGTGCCTGCGGTGGGACCCTTTCTGAGGCTCCCGAAACCTGCCTTATCTGTGATGGCGACGGCGTAATCCCCGACGACCTCATGCTCGCAGCAATGCGTGTGATTGATGACGCCTACTCCAACATGCCCGCCAGCATGGACCCGGAAGAGTGGGCAGTAGAGCGGGCCAAGCTCATGTACGGAGCAGCGGGGTACAAGTGGTACTACCAGAACAACCCGCTGGATACGATCCTTCGTGAGTACAAGTTTGACGTCACACTCCCCGGCAGGACCGGCAGAGCCTTGGCGAACGTAAATCTGCTGGGCTTCGTTGATAAGCTCGCGGAAATGGCTGGCGGTTCCGGGATCGTCGAGCACAAAACCACGTCCAGCAATATTGATTCGGAGTCGAGATACTGGGGTAGTTTGAACCTTGACACGCAGACCACGATGTATCTCTATGTCATGCAGACGCTCCAGAAAGCGGGGCTATTGCCAGAGTGTGACAAACATATCGGCGGTTTCATCTACGACGTTTTCCACAAGCCCACGATCTCGCCGAAGTTGCTGACTCAGGGGGACAGTAAGAAGTTTGTTGAAGAGGGTGTGTACTTCACGCAGCCGTTTGAAGTCCTGGCCGGGCCTAATGACCCTGAGAAACCAGACCCGAGCGACCCCTATGTAACAGTAGACGGCAAAGTTGCGGAACTCAAGCCCGGCAAAAAAGAAGGCACCTTCGCAATCCGTGAAACCCCCGACATGTACGGAGCCAGGCTACTCGCCGACATGGCAGAGCGTCCTGAATTCTACTTCGCCCGGAAAGAGATTGCCAAGACCGACGCTGAGATTGACCGATTCCACAATGAGCTACTCAGTATCCTCGCCACGATGAAGTCCATGTATAAGATGGATAGCTGGTATCATTGTGAGAAGCAGTGCGAGGCGACGTATAAGTGTGACTACATTGACATCTGTTACAACGGTGTCGATCCTAATGGTGAGTTACCGGAAGGTTTAATCAGGAAGGAAGAATAATGGGTGTGTACGACAGAGCCGAAACGCACCCGCAATTACAATATCAACCCGAGGTTAAAGAAGGAGTGAACAGAATGAAAAAGCGTGACATGAGCAAGATACCAGCCCCGCCCAGAGCAGGTGCGGCAAAGCCAGGGACGAAGACAGCGGCAACAACCTGGCCCGGACCAGCACCTACTGCTGCACCAAAAGTATCGGCGAAAAACTTCAGCGTGCAGCCGTGGAACTGTGAAGGTGAGGGCAAGAGAATCCTTATCTATGCTGACTCGGGCATGGGCAAGACCACCCTGGCAAGCCTGGCCCCCAAGCCGGTATTCATCGGCATAGATGATGGTGGCAAGCTAATGACTGACGACGCTGGCGAAAGAATCATACTACGGAACGTCCCCGGCATCGAAAACTTTGCCGATGTTCGAGGGGCATTGCAGGCCGACATCTATGCCGACGATGAAACAATCGTGATCGATCAGGCTACCTATCTCCAGGAGTGGGCGGGGGATCATGTACTCGCCACCATCACAAACGACAAGGGTGCCACAATGGATAACCTTGTGCGGTACGGTTACAACAAGGGCTTCACGCACGTCTATGACACGATGAAGCTGATCTTGCAGGACTGCGATGGCCTAATACGTCGGGGCAAGAATGTTATCATGATTGCTCAGGCCGCTCCGCATAGCATAGCTAATCCTGGCGGGGAAGATTTCTTGCGGGAAGGCCCACGTTTGCAGAGCATAAAGAATGCCAATGTTGAGGCTCTTTACTGTGAGTGGTCCGATCACATCTTCCGTATCAGTTACAATTTCTTAGCTGTGGCTGAAAAGAAAGCAACGGGCGATGGTACGCGGTCGATCTTCGTACACCCTGAGCCGCATTTCCGGGCGAAGTCTCGTACTCTCGGCCCCGACAAGGCGATAGTTTCATTCGCGGATGTAAATGACGATTCGATCTGGCAGTTTTTGTTCGCGGAATAACGCTATGAGTATAGAATGGGTGATAGCAATTTCATGGTTTATTGCGGGCTTCGTGTGGGGCCGCGTAACGAAATAACTAAACTTTTTGAAGGGAAAGAAACATGAGCATGATCACAGAAGCAGCATCGTATCGCGGCGTAGTTGTGGAACACGCTATCGGCGGTACAAAAAAGGGATTGCCCCAGCTTGTGGTGAAGCTGCGGGCATTGGAACAGTACGACTTCGATGAGAAGCATTGGGTAGACATACAGGATCGGGTAGAGTGTGAGATCACGGCCTTCCTTGTGATGTTCAATGACAAGGGTGATCCCATCTTCCACGTAAAAGACATCCAGCGTGTGTTCGAGTGGGACGGAGCGAGCCTGGTCGCCCTGAATGAACTCGATCTCGAAGGTGGGGAGCTTCAGTTCGAGGTTATCTCCGATACCTACAACAATACCACCCGGATGAAGGTCGCCCGTATCTCGAAGCATGACGACGTACCTGGCTCTGGTGCTGTGCAGAAGATGGAGCCTGAAGCCCTGGCCCAGATGAATGCCAAGTTCGGCAACTCTCTGAAGACTCTGGCAGGTGCCCCCAAGGCGGCGAAGGCTCCGGCCACTGCTCCGGCCAAGCCGACAGCGAAGCCTCCGGCAAAGCCCACGACGACGAAAGCTCCGGCACCGCCGAAAAAGGCAACGACCAAGGCCAAGGCCAAAGCAACGCCGCCCCCACCTCCTGCTGCATCAGCCGCCGAGGTAGAAGCCAAGGTAGAAGCAGCAGCAGCGGAGTCAGCGGCAGCAACAGCACCGTTGACTGATGTTCAGGCTGCTCCGGCAGAAGCCGCCGAGATAGCGACTCTGACCTACGAAGAGGCGTGGGCAGTGAGTTGCAGCAGGAAGTCTGAGAGCGTGACTGACGAGCAACTTGCCACGATTTTCACCGCGGCTATGTATCGCGTTGCTCCTGATCAGGATGAGAACTCGATCTCCGGTGAAGACTGGGTGAAGATCGCCGACGCCGTTGTTGCCGAGTGCGGCGTAGCATAGTAAGTGAGTAAGTGGGTATGCTGGGTGTGGTAGCCTATATGTAGCTGAGTAGGTGATAGGGCATATATCAGGTTCGAGTCCTGACCAGCGTAATGAGACTGACGACCGCGGGTTCATCCCGTGTAGTAGCTCCAGTCAAGGGTCGCGTGGATAATGACATTCCGCCCGTCAGTTTTTATTATTTTTGAAAAGGAACTACTATGCCAGATACAATATCATTCGCAGACCTGTTTGAAACTTACCGGCAAAATGTTTACCCGGCCATGCTGGAAGCCTTGGCAGAACAACTCGGCGTGTCAACGACATCCCTGGATTACATCGGGGTAGGCTACGAATTCGACGGCCCATCCTGGGTGTTCCCTGAGCGTAACGCCGACAGCAAGATCATCGGCCTTGTTCGCCGGTTCGACGGTGGGAAAAAGTATGTAGTGCCCGGCTCTAAGCGGGGTCTAACCTTCGTAGTCAATCCAGAATTCGGAGCCTACGGGGATCGGTATATCCCTGGTCGTCACAACTGGGTGCGATGTTCCCCCGGCCTGCCCTGTCCGATCTGTAGCCGGGTGAAGTGGTGCATGGTATCGGCAGAGAATATCGACAACCCAGCCGCGGTGCTATGCGGGCAAGAAGAGGGGTCAACAGGACCATGCGGCGAGGGTACGTTTCTCCACATCCTGAAAGCCGAAGGCGACAAGTCTTCCCACTGCGAGACTATTCTGCTACCGACAGAACTGCCGATCATAATCGTAGAGGGCCAGACGGATGTTGCCGCGGCTCTTGACCTGGGTTTTCAAGCAGTAGGCAGACCATCTGCTCAAGGCGGGCTGAAGATACTGCGGAAGATGCCGCTACACAATCGGGCAGTAGTTGTGATCGGTGAGAATGATTGCGGCGTGGGTGAAACCGGGATGGAGTCGAGCTTCCTGGCCGTGAGTAAGATGACACAGAGCGTAGCGAAGTTGCTGCCGCCTGATGGCATTAAAGATTTACGTGCCTGGGTAAAGAGCGGCCTTACGCAGGGGCAATTACTAACTGAAATATCTAACGCCTCGACCACGCCCGCGGATGAAGTGTTCACGGATAGTGTAGCTTACACGATAGCAAAAACGTGGTTAAATGATGAACTATTGAAAGATGGCTTCCCCCAGATTAGGCTGTACAAGGGTCAATGGTTGAGGTACATACATGGGCGATATCAAAAGCAAGCCATTGAATTGTTACGCGGTGAACTTTACCGATATCTTGACGGGCGATTGTGCCGTAAGATTGACCATGACGGGAACATAACCATCGCTCCTTACGAGCCTACGCGTGCCAAAGTCAGTGACATATTCGATGCTCTTAATGGTTGGTGCCCCATTACTAAAGACCCGCCGTTGTGGCTCGATGATAAGGAACACCCCGATCCAGTGAATCTTATCTCTTTCAAGAACGGGATACTGAATCTGGATGATTATATGTCAGGAGAGATTAACCTCACTCCCGCCACCCCGGCCTTCTTTACTATGAATGTCGTGCCCTATGATTTCGATGACACTCTTGAATCGGAAGAATGGATGGAATTCCTCAACGACATATTTAATGAGGATGAAACCAAGATCAACCTGCTTGCTGAATGGATGGGCTACAATTGCGTGCCTGACATGTCCCATGAGAAGATGATGATATTTACTGGGCGACCAAGATCGGGTAAATCAACCGTGTTGGAAGCGATGCGTAGTATGCTGGGATACGAACAATGCTGCGAAACAAGTTTCCAGTCTTTGTGTGGACAGTTCGGATTGCAGCCCTTGGAAGGTACACTCGCTGCCCTGATTGGTGACGCCAAGACTCCGCAGGCGGGCCAGTCTAATGCTGCATTAGAAAAGTTATTACAGATTGTGGGCGGTGATCCAGTCACGATCAACCGTAAGGGCGTTACACAGGTTCCCATCGTGCAGCTAAAGTGCCGGTTTACTATGGCGATGAACGAGTTACCTGCATTTGCCGATCACGCGAATGCCTTGGAGCCGCGGTTGAATCTACTACATTTCGAGAATTCATACATCGGCAGAGAAGATAGATTCCTAAAGGCCCGGCTCAACAAAGAAGCTGCTGCCGGGAAGCTGATGAACTTTGCTCTTCGTGGCTTGAAGCGGCTCCGAGAGAATCGGGTGTTTACTGTGCCTGCTTCTTCAGTCGTGCTCCAGGATCAGTTCAGGGCTATCTCGTCTCCCATATATGAATTCATGGATGAGTGCTGTGAGTTTGCGACGGCTCATGAAGATCAAGACGCCGCAGCTTTCTGGGCTGACAAGAATCAAATGTATGACGTATGGCGGGGGTGGAGCAGGGCCAATGGTAGGGCCGTGGGTATGAAGGCTCAATTCTTCCAACGTTTCTTGACGGCGTGCCCTGGATTATATGAGAGCCAACAGCAGTCCAATGTTGTTAATGGGGTGAGCATTGTCCCGGAAGCGAAACTAACTTATTGTACGGTGTAAAGGAGAAAGTTATGTTATGGACAAAGCGTAAAGAATATTTATCACAGTATGAACATACGAGCATAAATCAACATGGCCATAGGTACAAACGCGGGGTGCCAAAGCCGATAAGCATGGCCACGTTATCATGCCCTGTGAATGATCCAAAAAGAGTGGCGGATATGCAGACATTGATACTGCTAAGCCACCACCTTGATCTACCAGTCCGTTATGATTTTAGTGTTGACCCACATATCGCATACATCGAAGTCATTGGGGCAGAAGCACTATGATCCACTGGCAATCCAAAACTGACATGATAACCTGGCTGCAAGAGCACGCCCCCACCAGGGGTGTTGAGCGGGCGTTACGTTCTGGTGGTGTGATCGTACTCTGGGGTGGCTTCATGCCGCTGCCAGGCAGTAACTCGCCCGGCTTCATCCTTACAGTACGCAGCCAGGCTCAACGATTGTATGTTATAGCGATAGCCGTAGACAAGTTTGGCCCACCGAGAGCTTACTTACCCGATTATGTTGACTGGAAAACGTACAACGGGATCGGGTGTGAGAACAGGTTGTATCAAGGCGACATGCCGTGCTTTGGTATGCACCAGAAACTTAACAGTGTATTTGAGAGGGTGAATCAATGAAACCAAGCGATAGACTAATCCCGCTCATAGACGTACCCCCCATCATCGCAGAACTAACAGGCATACAACGCGGCAAGGGTACGGTCTACAAGTGGGCAAAGAATGGCTGCCGGACTCATGACGGCAGGATCGTGAAGCTGAAGAGTGTGAAAAGGCTCGGACAGATATTTACAACACGAGAGAATATTGAGACTTTTATTAAGGAGGTGGGGTGATGAATCGGAGAAACTTTCTAAAGAGCCTGGCCATAGTTGCTGGTAGTACCTTTGTGCCAGGGCTGCTGGTCAAGAACCGTGGCGTCACAGTTGAGCAGGTTCAAGAAGTAATGCGAGCTACTCTATCCCACACACCGAAAGGGTGTTACTATACAATATACGATGAGTTCGCAAAAAAAGCCGGCTTCAGTAGAATGAAGTTCAAGCAAATACCACAGGCTATGTGGATAGGGGAGCGGGAAATGCGTACTCTTGAATGGGTGTACATGAATAAATCTTATAAATTCAGCGGGGTGAAGCCATGAACACAACTCAAAAAACAATCTGCATAATCAGGCATGACAAAACAACTCTTCCGATCCTCGACTTCCTCGACGGCCCCGGCCTTGTATCATTGGGCATGAACGGCGGAGTTATCCTATGGGTACACAAGGGGCTGGCCATGCTCATCCCCCCGGAACGGATCGCCAACATGATGCGGCGGATGGAAGATCAGAATAAGTGGGGCACCCCGAAAACTGTCGGAGTGAAGCTCGTATTCAATACTGTTGACGCTATCAAGCTGCCGCGGCTGGTAGCTGCTGCATTACTGGGCAGTGACAATGAACACAACCAGCGTAATGATCAGAGTTGACATAATCCCCAACCCCGCAAAGTATAGCCGGGCATGATGTTGAAGATGCCCGGCCAGGCCGCTCTTTATCCAGCCAATATCAGTAACGGCTTGTATGAGTAGCTCCCGATCTGTCATGTTGTCGTGATCCATAATCCCTACCTCTGGATAAACCCTGTTTCTTCCTTGCCTTCCGGCCAGCCGTACCGTGTTAATGACCAGTCCGAATAAATCAATCGGCGTAGATCGTCAGTCTCACCCGTCGTGATATCATAAATCCCCTTGCCAGTTCTCAACACCTGATTAGGAATCCTGCCGGTAAGCCCGCCGATTGACTTCGTAGCATAGAGAGCAGCTTTCTTTGGGTTTTTCTTTATGACTGCCTCGACAGTCTTGGAAAGATTAGCAGGCAGTATGTCTTCGACCGAAGATTGACCCCCAGCGAATCCGAGTACAGCGTCGATTACTAACCGGCCTACCAAGAATATCGGACTAATACTGTAAGCTGCCCAGTCGAATAGCGCATCCTTCCAGTCGTCCGGCACACCACCGCGTGATATCGCCCCGAACATCATGGACGGCAGGACATTGGAGAACAGCACCCGGTACGCCACCATCTTACGACTGATCTTCCCGGCTTTGCGCATACCATAAATATCATGCGCCCAGAAATTCCAGTTGTTATTGACCTGATTCTGGAATGTGGAGAGCAGACGTTCAATCGGACCACCCACAAAGAAATCGGGTAAATGTTCAACGTCACCCATCGGCTGAGTTCGGGCGATCATCTTATTCGCGTAGGCGATGGCTGCTTCATCTGATCCATCCAGGTCAAATTGTTTCTGAACGCCTTCGTTACTGGTCGCTGCGTCGTAGAAAGCGTTCCATGCAATCGTAACAGTGCGTCGATCCGCCCACTTCTGCCAGCCAAGTGCCTTTTCTGAAAACTCTTTTTTACCAACGAGTAATCTTGCTGCCTGGGCCTGATGTTTAACAGTAGCCAGATACCGCTCAAAACTACGCGTCTCCATTTCAGGAGACAGTTCTCGCATACGGTTCTCAAGCTGGCGGTAGTACGCTGGGTTCATGCTCTTGGTTATATACTCTGTAGCACGGGCCAGTATTGTCGGGTGTGAAGCCACGGCATTGAAACCAGAAATGAACTGCCGTGCCACTGACGGGACGTTAAGAGCCAGGCTGTAGAGGACGCCTTTCTGACGAGACCACAGCAAGGTCTTTGCTGCAAGGCCAGTGTGCGGATCGATGGCGTGACCCTGTATAGCATTCTTGAGCCACCTGTCAAGTATGCCTGCTCCATGCCCGGACGTTGCACTGTTGACAGCTTGACGGAATTCTCTGGTATTGAGGATATTGCCCACGCTCTTAGCGACCGGAGCCATGTGGATGAACTGCTCGATACGCTTCATGTGGTTGACATACACGCTGAAAGCGTCGAGATCAAGCGGCTGTCCAGCACCCTTCACACGCTTCTTAGTCTCAGAAGGCTCAGTCTTAAAGCCTTGCTTTGTAAATTTATCTTCGAGCATTGATAGGAAGTCTTGCGACCGTAGCGCATCCTTGTCAATGATACTGATCGGGAAATAGTTATCCTGCTGGTCGAGTGTCCGGCCCAGGCCCAGGACCGCGGCTTGATTTGCCCTGTCAAAATTAGATTCGAGGTCTTGCAGTATCCAATCCCCGATCTGCTTTTCCTGGACAGACATGTTCTGAACAACCTCCAAAGCAGCCGCGGCTGGATTCGTGAACTCTGCAAGATTGCCAGAGAAAAGATGCTGTCGGCTGTCCTCATTCTTCATCGCCAAGTACATACCGATCCGTTCGGACCCAGTTAATGATAGCTCTGGATTCGTGTCAGTGGCTTCCAGGATTACTCCTTTGCCGCCAGTCATGTAGCGTGCCCGCAGTGAGTCGCCAACAAGTTTACGTACTGCACGCTTTCCCAGCTTACGGGCCTTTTTCCCGGCCTTGGTATCCTCAGCCGCTATTACTTCCGCCGCCTGTTCGATGCCCTGCTCAGTCTTTAACTCAGGCGTATAAACATCCACAAGCATTTCTTTGAATTTCCCGACACGATCCGTGTATTGAGTGCGGCTATTTACCAGTTGAGTATGCACGGCTGTCCAGATCGAATTGTATATCGGACCTTCAGTGAAGCCATCCAGGGCCTCAAGCAGCCGCTCGACTCGTTTAGTCTGCCAGAAATACTGACTGACAAACTTGCCGGGGGCCTGCATCATTCTCTTCCATGCAGTGGGTTTCGTGCCTGAGAGTTCTTGAACCTTCTGCGGGGAGGTGTAATTCTTCACAACATCAGCAAGCTCTTTACCAGTGGACGTAGACAGCCCACGCTTCTTAGCCTCTGAAATGAAGTACGCTTCAACCCGGCCAACTTCTTCCAGCGTCATGCCCTTGAGAGATTTCTTGCCCACGATATCGTTCTGGATTCTATACCGATCTTCTTTACTAACTCCCAGGGTCTTAGCCAGGCTGTGAATCTTCACCATAGCGAAATTCTGAACCTGTTCATCTGTCGCCGGGAGTGTAGGATCGACACGATTGGCAGCTTCCAAAGCCTGCATCCGTGCCCGGCCACCCTTGTATGCCCCGTCCTGGATGGCGACCTTAGCTGTCTCGTCACCTTCAAGCATCTGCGCAAACAACACTTCAAACGCCGGAAGCCCCTGTTCG
>SDBT01006133.1_pt1 | contig 20029 bp, 69 predicted proteins | sample 2277101 | NCBI WGS metagenome assembly SDBT01 (sample SAMN10404973, study PRJNA504765) | marine sediment metagenome | isolation source: marine sediment core GS10_PC15, 103 cmbsf | place: Arctic Ocean: Southern Knipovich Ridge | collected 2010 | reverse complement strand
TTTCATTCTAATTTCATCATCCTATCTAAGAGTTTCATTTTTCCCGATACTCTCATTAATTCTTCCTTTAAATGTTTTCTAAACATTACTGTTTTTATATCTTCAAATCCTACGTAATCTGGTTTAATAATTATAAGATGTGTTTCTACCTCTCTAATTAAATCGCCTAGTTTAGCAGCTCCTCGTCCTTGTCGTTTCCATTCTTTTTTTACCCACTCGCTTGTTAGTCTTATCATTTCATTTTACCATCCTTGCCCCACTTTGGGTTCTCTATCTTTTTGCGTGGAGCGCCCTCTCCAGATATAGAATTCTTAGTATGACCTGCTCCTCTTGCTCCACCAAGAAGTTCCATAAGATCAGTACCGCTTTTAGCAATATTCCATGACATTCTAAACAAACCTGCCATGAATATTATGAATAATATTACAAGACCTACACCTAACCATTCTACCATTTTAAGTTCCTCTATCTGTTATAATTAACATATCACAATCTTTACATTTTCTTATTCCGTCTACAACTTTTTTACAATTATCATGTTGGCAAACATAACTATATACTCCTACCATTTATCAAATCCCTCTGGTGGTTTTTGTTTTTTGATTTCTATTTTTTTTGTTTCTACAAATTGTAATAGAAATTCATATTCTTCTTTCTCTTCTTTAGTTAACATTCTCATTTATTTCACCTTCTTGTAGTACATGTATTCCGCTTTTATATCTTTGAATTTTTGCATCATTGTAATAATAGTTCCTTCTTTGTAACCAGATATCTTTTCTATCTCTTTGATAGTTAATCTCTTGCCTGAATAAATAGCATCACGAACAATAATAAATCTAGTCTGTCGTTTAAGCTTTTTTACTTGAGCACCTAGTTCTTGATTCTCTCGTCTTCTTTTAGTTCTACAATTAGGACAATACTTCGTCCATGTAGTAGCATCCTCTTCTAAATATTGAGGACATCTAATACATTTACGTTCAGCATCAAAGGTCTTTTTTAATTTCGTTAACAAGTTCTTCTAAATCCCCTGCTAGACCTTCTGCACCGATAATATGAGACGAAGCCATCATAGCTTCTAATCTTTTAACTATCTTTTCTTTTGTTAGATTTGGCTTTACCATTGTTAGTAGAAGATAATTTAACTCTTTTTAAGTCTTTGGAATTTATCTTCTTAGGCACCCATGGTTCTTTAGGGGTGTCTGACCAAATCTTCTCATGTCTAAGATATTTCGAGTTTGTCATCTAAATGCTTAAGAGCTAACCCTATTTGAGTCTTTACAGCAGTATAATTTTCTGCTTCTAGATACACTAGAGCTGCTACTAATATGCCTGAAAGAGGTTTACGTTTCTTTTGATCCTTAGTGTTTGTGGTAGACGACATTAAATCTCCTTGTATTCCAACAGTGTCTACACTCTACACATTTATTTCCTTGCTTTGGAGCTGGACACGTGTATTTTCCGGTACTGACCTCACTTATCTGTACACCAAGTCTTTTAGCTAAGACTACGGGTCCAGATTCATTGATCATATGGCCAGATAACCGGAGTGCCAAGTTTTTGGGTTTGTTGCGAAAACGAATAACATTCTCTACAATTTCATATTCTCTTGTGGGAATCCAATGTTTAGTCTTGGGTGTGCTTTCACAAATATCAAATATGTTGTTAAGATGTTCTTCATCTTGTATGTCACCTGAATCGTGCCATCTGAAAAATGGCATTCCATCTATCAGTGTGACCATTGCTTCTACCCATCTAGGGTCTCGTATCGCTTTAAATCTCCGATATAGAGCTTTGTTTACTTCTGGAAACCTTGTATAGTTACCCTTTAAAGCGTAGCAACCATGGCATACACTTCCTTCTATCGCTACCAGTCGACCACCGACATGGCATTCTTGCGCAGGTATTGAGTAACCCTTACAAGGCATCTTGCCAGGATCAGAAAGACCGCAAACTATCTTGTTTGCTTGGTATTTCTTCATTGACTATAATTATTTAGGAAAAACTCTTTTTACATTATCTTTAAATTCATAATATTCGCCAACTTCATGATGTTTAGAATGATAAGTATATCTGTTATCAATATGTTCTATCATACGTCCTTTTTCATGATCAGTATCTTCTCTACATACTCCTAGTAATCTATTACAATCTATACATAGAGTTACATATTTTCTATTCATCTACGAATCTCTAATACTGTAGTTGCGCCTTGACGTTTTGCTTTCCCTGAGGAGTTTCTGAACTGCATACGAAGTTGAACTTTCTTTCCATTCTTATCGTATAAGTTCAGGATGAACTTATCAGTATTGCGTCTTTTATTTGTTTGCATATCGGTTACAATTATTGGTTTTCCAGTATGCTTATCGGCTTTACAGTAGTGTAGAGTCTTCACTACTTGCATCATTAGAAGGTACCTTCTATGCTTCTATATTTCCATCTCTATCACAGAAGCCAGCCCATGTGAATTGGTGACAACCACATCTAGTGCATGGTCCGTGACCGAGTTGTAAATGATCCATGTGTTGTGTTATATCATCTGGTGACATTCCACCTAAATGACCACAATTACACATTTCCCATTTTTTGTTTTTTGTGTTTTGTTGGCTCATCGAAATTTCTCTTAATTATTTTATCTTTATATCCTTTTTCATAATCATTTTGTGTAGTTTTTCCTAGATGTTCACAATATGGTTCGCTGTCCCATTCGCAACGTTCAAGATCTGTTCGTGGCATTGTTAAAAGACACAGGAATCTATGACATATACCACAAAGTCTAAATTCATATCTCATTATAATTCTATCGGTCTAAAATGTTTTCTATCTAAAACATGAGTACTATTTGCATGCAAACAATAATCCCATATTTTTGCTTGTGCATAACCAAAAACTCTATGGCATGATTTACACCAATATACACCTGGGTATTTCCATGTCATATGTATTTATTCAACCGTAATCTTTCTGCTGCATTTGTTCTATATTTAATTTTACACATTACAAAATGCCATTTATACCCATCCTCATCACTCGTATTATGTGAATGTAACATAGATGTTTGAAGAAGACAAATAAGTCTATGACAACCTCTACATCTTGTAAAATGTGGATCTGGTATTGTTTGTGTTATCCATTTATTCTGGTTCATCTTTATCTGGTCTAAATTCTACGAAGACAGGAAGGAAGAGACTTTTAGTATGCTTAGTCCTACTAGATATGATGGCGTTGTATTTGACACTACAAATTTTTCCGACATCATCTCTGGTGTAAGATTCTCTTTGTTCATCAGAGTATCCAGTACCAACTCCAACCCTAATAGACTTATCCTTGTTTTCGCATACGAATTTACCAAGCATTCCAACGTATTTTCCTTCTCCTTCAACATAATCTACTATCCTTAAATCTATCTCTAATACTTCCTTCATTTTAATCATGTGTTTTGAACGTTTTGCTTCCCAAGGGGAGTCTATATTTTTAATTATTAATCCTTCTTGACCTTCTTTAATTTTCTTTGCATATATTTTTTCAACTGCTTCCATATCTTTTACAGTAGCTGTGTCTATCATTGTAAACAAATCAGTATTTAAACCAGCTTTTAACTTCTTTAACCTTTTATCATATGAAAGATCATAGTGTCCAGATTGCCAATCTTTGTAAGGAATGATATCCCACACAACCATTTTTATCATTGATACTTCATCTTTAGATATTGTACCAACTACTGCTTTGTGTAGGATACCATTTCCTGTCTTTCTATCCAATACCTGTCGCTTAGAATTGAATAGTATAAACTCTCCATCTACTATGGTATTGTTAGGAATACTATGTTGAAACCTTTGAAACATCTCCATAGGTTTTCCATTCCTGGAATATACTATTGTATTATTGTCTTTACAAACTATATTCGCGCGCATACCATCCATCTTTGTTTGGACATATGCAGGAAATTTTATTCTATCTATGAATTTGTTCGGTGATGCTAACATCACTGGAAATTTATCACTCATAACCTATACCTTTTATAAATTCAAATCGTTCATGAATATCATCTGTATCTGGAGAATAACCAACATGATTTTCCCAAGCATGTGCTTTTAATTTTGTTATAGATGAATTAAATATAACAAATAGTCTTCTACATGTTTTACAAACAACTATGTCTGTTTCTGCTATCATACTATAAGTTGTGGTCTGCATATATTGCATCCACAAGGACTCAATCCTCTTATAAATCGAGATTTCCTATTACCAGTACAATCCTCATGTCTTCCTCTATAGCATACAGTACACCATTGTGATGTATCATATCTATCATGTTTTGAATAACCCATTAGTATCTCTTTAAATCTACGGCAGGCTTGTTTTTATCTATTACTATATTTCTATCCCTATAACCTACTGTAGTCGTATCTGTGAGTAAATCTTCTGGTCCAGAAAGTCTTGCTAATAATCTCCTCTTTCTATTTTCTGCTGCTTTTGGAGTCATTATCTACATCTCATGTGATAAACGCTTTATTATCGCTACAGCGCTACCAGCTTTCGTATGATTATTGCGTCGAAGTTCAAAACCACAGCATGGGCAATATATATCAGGGATGCTAAAATTAACACCACATAATGTGCATCTACAAAGTCCTGCTGTATAAGCAACTGTTCCGTCACAACCACCTATACGGATTCTCTTAACTTTCATAATTTCACAAACTATGTGTTTTGTTTCTAAGATTGCATGTAATCTCAGATCCAATGTTAAGAATTTCTTTCTCCATTGTATTCCTTTATCGTGTAGAAGTATCTGTTTCAAGACAAATCTATCGTGAAGAGCAAGTGCATTTAGACTTTCTTTTTCATGTTGTAGTTTTTTCCAACGTCTTTCTCCTCTCGTCATAATACGAATGTACCTTCTTTTTATAAGTATCTGGCCAGTATCCTTTTTTTTCTTTACGTTTGCAGTCGTGTTCATCCATCAGTCTCCAAAATTCGCGCCTTCTACCATTTGGTACACTGTGTACGCACAAACCAATGTAATCAGTTCTTTCTGCTTTTTCTTTTATTGACAATATTCTATGGCAGTTTTTACATATAAGCCACCAGTAAAACATATTGTCGTGGTTCCAAGTACTCAATATCTACCACAATACTTATCGGCTGACCTTGAAAGTCGCGCGAGCCTTCGTGTAAGTATATCGCGAGAGCGATGTGATGGTGATTGTTCTTGACATCCATGTCCTCTTAAAACTCCCCACCAGTTTCTCTCGTTTCCTGCTCTATGGCTCATTGGGTTGTCTCTATCAACGTCTAATGACAAGCGATTCCATTCGGTTCTTTCTTGATAACCTATCATTCGATTGCAGTGTTTGCATAGCAACCACCATGGGTTTTGATTCATTTATTATTAATATAGTATTTCTTACTACTCCTAAATGTATTTTCTTACGAGTTAATTTATATTTCTTACGAGCATTTTGATTACCATTATGGAAATCTGGTATATATTCCCACTGAGATCTTCTACTTAATTCAAGGATATACATACAATCTCCACAAATTCTTTCTTCTTTGTTAGTTATATGTCCTTTTAGTTCTGCACATATTCTACACCTCATGATATTTAACCTCGTGATATTTCTCTTTTATTATTCTAACTGGTAGTTTTCCTTTACCATATCTCAAATGAGAACATTCTGATTGCCAGCCAAGTAGAAATGATATAACAAATCTATTACAGATTCTACATTGAGCTGTCATGTACTTAAATTTCATAGTTTAGTTTGAGAAGGTTTCTTTTCTTTTATTTCTTCGTATAACTTTGTTTTGTTATTATATGCATTGGACCTTAACGTTAACAGTTCTGCAGGAGATTTAGAGATTAAGAAGTTATCTATATCAAACTTCTCTCCTCCACCTATGACTCTATAGTGTGGTGACTCTAAGTCTTTCCTTAGAAAAGCAACTATGACTGCTTGAATGTCTTTATACAGACAATCGTTTTCTTGACAGAATACTTTTGCTTCTTGTTTCGTCAGGTCTATTGTGTAAACCATTTAATAATATTCTTTCTTTTTTGGTAATTTAACTCTTATGAATCTGTTATATCCCCATTTTTCAGAATAAGGATGTCTCTTTTCATAATGTCTGTTTTGGCTATCAAATTGTGTGCTATCCATGTCTCCAGACATACCATTTGGGTATTCTTCCATGTCAAGAAGATCAAAACCAACAGAGTTATGTGTAAAGTTAGCATCTAACGATACCGTTCTATGACATAACTTACACACACATAGATAGTCGAAACTTCTTCGCATATCATGTTGTCTTTGTATCTTATTTTCTTGACCAGATCTACAAACAGAGTATCTGTACCAATTCCATCTATTCATCGTAAATTAATTTTATACCTTTATCTTCTACACCATGACGTAGACATCTTTTCCTTTCTCTTGTCCAACATATGTATCCTTCTTCGTCTGAAGACCAATCATCAATTTCTGTTAATCTATGACATTCTTTACAAGTATATGCAGTAAAATTCAATACCTTTCATCAAATTTTTCTATGCCACCACATACTACACACATGTCTTCATAAACTCCACCGTCATAATCTCCCCAAACTGTGATTGTTTGACCTGTATCAGAACAACGACATTCATTGTTATAATTAGGTAATAATTCTATCATTATTTCTAATTTATGAAACATGTCTACATATTTACCATGTGCTTTATTTATTTTCTTCCAAAGAGATGTATAATGTTTAGAGCATTTCTTACAGAAATCTCCATCATCTTCTTCATTGTTACAAAATATACATGTCATTTTTTACCGAAATAATATACAAGACGTATGCTTTTAGGAGCACTATGTCTGTTATGTTGTCTAGCATCTGACATTATTGTGTCATGATCTATCTTATCTATAAATAATAATCTATGTTTTTCAGAAGCAACAAGAACATATTTCCATTTACCATTGTTAACTCTAGGCGTTCTTTCGAATTTCATTTATATCTACCAAAATATTTTGTTGTTCTAATTTCAGATCTTGTTTTATTATAATGAGTTCTATCAATTACCAATGTTTTTCCTATCGTATCTAGGAATAAGAATCTCTTACTTTTTTTATTTGTAACAATCTTATATCTCCATTTACCGAGATAAAGATTAGATTCTTTAAACTCCTCTGGTAATTTGTAATTCTGTTGGCTCATTTCGCATTAGCTTTTCACGAACATCTATAGGAAGTTGCATTGTAAAGAACATCCATTTTTCCATTTTGATATTTCCATACCATTCCATCATGGTAGGTATTCTACCAAGATCTTCTTTGATATGTTGTTCTCCAATATATCTAGTTGGAATAACTTGGGCAGAACTATTTGTAATTGTCTGACCAAAGAACTCTTCCAACATAGAGATGCCTTCGGAGTGATGTTTTAATGCTCTGTGTCTGGGGTCGGTAGATGATCTTTTACTATCATCAAACCACTTGTGTAGAGGAAGGTAATCCTCTACATTTCCCCCGAACTTAGCTACGCTACTTAAAGCGTGGTGATACGGGTTCATCTAAACTATTTACATTTGTTATGATTTCTCCAACTATAGATTCTAAACCAAGCAGGCCATCCTGTAAACAAACCTAATATCAAGGCGGTCCAGAAAAACCAATGTCTAAAACCTTCATCTTTGAAGAGTTCTACTAATGATTCTATCATCCTAATGACTAAAATCTAAATTATGCATATATTTTATATTTTCTGCTTTATAAAATCGTTGAAACGTTGTCCATGTTTTACCTGTTTGAATTTTAAACCATGAATAATGTGATTCAATATGGTCTGTCCATGCAGTACATGTTTTATATTGATAAAATACTGCTCCTCCATCAAATCTAAAACATCTTTTACCACATATTCTACATACCCATATTGGTGCTAATTTTTTCATCTATATCTTCCTATTAATTCAGCACAGTCCTTCTTCATATGTTTCTTAGCATGTTTTACTTCATCCCATCCAGGAGCCTTACTATGCCTTCCTATATTTATACACATACTCGGACCATATCCATCATAGGGAGTTACCCTATGACACGTATAACAATACGAGAACGTTCCGTTTGGATAATTCAAGTATTTTCTTTTCCTGAATATAATAATACTTTTGTTAAACCTTTTTTAGTATGATTATATGTTATTTTCATATACCAATGACCAGCAGAATGTCTATCTGCTTTTTCTGCAATAAGTATTTCAGCATGCTTATTAGGAAATTTTATTTCCATAGCATGTAATCTATGGGTTTTTCTTATTTTCCAAAAGAATACAGACCAAGGCGATTCTGGGTTTCCATAATGATCTTTGTCTAAGGTCTGGACACCATCCATTTGTAATGTTCTTTATTACAGTATGGAAAGTATTTTGATTCAGGTTTAGAATTTCTACATTCCTTGCAGTTGCCTACATTTTTCATACTAAATCTTTGCCTCTTACTGTAAAGGTATGGTTTTCTGTTTCTGTATAGTTTTGATTGTGATCTACTTCTATACACGGATCGTCTTCGGTTAAGTCTATTACAACTTTTCCTTGACCACCATCGTTGTTATACCAACCTTCTTCGAAGGACTCAGATACTTGTTCATAGGCAAGATTTTCTAGGATTTCTTTTACTTCTTTTACAAACTTGTTGTCCTGTTGTATTCCTTTTTTCCATTCAATCTCGCTGTCTTCTACAGCACCATCATCTCCCCCACCAGAATAATTAACGGTTGCTTTAAGCACACCGTATTGTTTCATTCTAGCAAGTTGTCTTAATTTGCTCATTGTGATAAAATTTCTTCAACTAATTCTATATCTTCAAACTTTTCTGTAGTTGAGTCTACATCTATTGTTTCTTCAGTCTTTTCGTCATACTTAGTTTCTGCATAATCATTTGAACAATTTGCTTTATATGTTCCATCTTTATGAAGGTCTATATTTACAAACCCACTTGCATCAAATTCTCCTGCACATGCACCACCAAATTCTTTATCATATACGCTCCATGCAATAGACTGAATTTGATCCATTAGACCACCAGTAACTGCCATTGATTTAGGAAAGAGATCTACACAGGTAACGCTACCATCATCTCCTCCTGCTTGCCATTCGGAATGTATTTTTCTAATACCTTTGGCATACAGTTCTTTGAAAATATTTTTGGTTTTATGTTCCATTATTTTAAATATATTTTATTAATTATCTCAAGACTAAAATCTTTCTGTTGACATCTATTCAAATGATTTATTGAAGGATTAGCACTCTTAGTGCCTGTAGTAAAACATAACTCAACTGATGAATTCCAATCTGCTACACATAATAATCTATTACATTTTTTACAAGTTTCTAAATATAATCTAGTATCTGGCATTATCGATATACTCTATATGCTAAACGAGCAATACTATCCTGACCTTGTGCGTGTATTTCATCACATCTATTCCATTCTACATTTCTACAAATTGGTTCTCGATGATCATCTGTTGGTTCATTAGGACCATAAGTGTCTATTTCTATAAACCTATGACAATACTTACAAGTAAATAATCTGTATTCAGTTTTCATATAACATACAACCTTGCATAATCTCCCCAGCCTGCTCTAGGGGCTGGTAATTTGTGACTTGCAATATGTTCACTGCAAAAACCAGAAGAATAATTATCTTCCATTATTTCTAAAAACCTATGACATTGAGCACAAAATATTATAGCACGAGGATATGGTTCATTTGTTTTATGCCTATATTTATTCACTAACGGTAACTTGTTTATATTCAAAGTAAAAAAAAAGAGGGTGGTTCGTCTAACTCATCATTAGGAATTGAACTATTTAGTCCATTACCTGACGGATAACTTTATCCATCGGGTTGTATTCCCTTTCAATACTCATTTTGTATTGACCTTGTGGAATATCGAGTTTTCGATGTTCCTGATGTGTTAGGCTTGCACTCTTGGATTCTACCTTGACGAATTTGACTCCGTCTTTGGCAGTTGCTGGTTCGTATAACTGAACAGTTCCACTTGTGAATGAGTGGTGATGTCCTGTTACTTCCCCTAATGCTAAGGTTTTGCTTGCGCTTTTCTTAGCACCTTTTGGAATGACGTCGATCTGAGTTAACAGAACGTCGCCATGTCGGTATATGTTAGCCATGACTGTAAATCTGTGATACCTTTCTCACATATATCTGTTTATCTAAAATAAAAAATGGTGGGTTTAACCCTATAACCCTAGGCTTCTTGCTTAATGCCACGATAGTCGATTTTGTTTAACTCAAACTTCCACGCCATTGCTTCATCTGCATCCTTGATATTCTCAGGGACAAAGGAAGCATATCTACGCTTTGTTGAAGGGCAACCATATTGAAGTAACTTATAGGCGAATTTGCCTGAATCGTTACCCCATCTATCGTTTCCCATTTTGAGTTTTACCTCATACAACGTGTTACCTTTATCAGTTGGACCATGTACTTTAACTGCTTCACATTGTTCTAATATTTTCTCTGGACCGATAAACTCTAGAGCAACACAACGTTGTTCTATATTCGGAAGTCCTAGAACTTCTGTGATAGGCATTGTTCTACCTTGGATTTTCTTCCACATGTCTGAGTCGAAATATACATCTCGAACCAAAAAGTAATGGTTTCCATCTGCGAATTCAATAGCAGGTAGTTCTCCTCCATGGAGTCTATTCTCACTATCAAATCTCATTTTGACAGGCATTGTGCATATGAAACATTCTTCCTTATAAAACTCGATATTGAATATACCTTTCGAATAGAAATCGTATATTCTTTTGTCGGTTGGTGTGTCTAAGGAATAGAATAGTTCAAACCCTGAACCGAAGAATTGATCGGTCTTAGAATCTGGTGTATTCTTTGTTAGAACTTCAGTTGATTTATCAAGAGCGAAGTTTTCAGAAGTATTACCATACCTCTCTCGTAATTCTTCGATACTCTCTTCGGATATATCACTTGTTAGTCCTTTGTTTCTAACCTTGTCGTTGTATTTGGCTTCGATTGATTCAGATTTACTTTTTCCATTATATTTCTGAACCAGTTGTTTCTGTGCTTTATATGAATCTGCTATGTAGATTTTTGGTTTCTTCAACCCCATCTGCTTATAGATCCATGTGACATCTGTGCTGATATCTTTCTCAGTGACTTCTTTATGAGTCGCTTTCTTGATATCAATGATCTTGCTATGTGTCTTTTTCTTTGACGTCATTGTGAAAGCACCTTCATTGCTTGCGTTGCTGATACTGCAACGTCTTTAATTCCTGTTGTTAAACATTTTAAACAGGACGTTTGCCAATTAGTAATTGGATATTGTCTTGGTGATAAGAATCTCCATTGATATCTAATATTTTCATTTATGAATTCTCTTCGACAAATAACACAGTGTGGTGTCCAACCTCTATCTCTGGTTTTAATTTTTTTTATTTCCATTCCGTTGCTCATTATAGTAACCATTTAATTAAACACCTCCTTTAATTCTGTTTGTAATTTAACTATTGCTATTTTTAATACAGCATTGTAACAATCTATATGCATATCCCAAAATTCTCCTTGTCCTTTTGCTTTACTAACTTCATAACCAGAATCATAATGAAACTTTCTTTGACCTATCCTTACTTTTCTATGACAGAATACACAAGGGACTCTCTTTAATTTCCTTGTACTAGTCATCTTTGGTAACTTTAAGAGTAAATCATATACTCCCCATTTCATTTCACTCAAGTTTATACTCCTTTAATGGTACTCTAACATAAGCAGCGTCCCACTTCTTGTGTTGTAATTTAAATACAATAGATGTTTGATAATCGTGTTTACCATCATCCCAATAATTCTCTGGCGTCTTATTTGAACAAGTATCAAAGTACCAACCTATACCGTTCTTATAATATATCATTTGTAGTCTATGTGTTTTACCACCTAGTCTTAGTTCGAATGGTGATCTCAATCTCATTGACCTGTTTCTTCTTTTTGGTCTAACGTTTCACCATTCTTAGTGACATACAACTTGCAATGAAGTGCTAGCATATAAGGACTAAATGGTAGTCTTGTTATACCAGAGTTCTTCATTTGTTCATCTTCGTCAACCAATCTTGTTAGGAAATAACATACATCTTTGTGTATACATTTCTTACAGGTGATTTTAGGTTCTTTCTCGTCTGTTCCATCTTTCTTGGAATCGGGAACATAATCTACTTGTTCTTGAGGTGCTCCTTCCTCTTTTACATGACTCATTGTAATTGTGCCTTCTTATAGATATCATTAAGATGCTTTTCTCTATGGTTCATATATGTACCATGTTTATGTATATGTCTATCATCACATCTTTCATCATAGAATCCACGCCAACCGTCTTTAGACTTTTTTTGTATAGAGACTATTCTTGTAATACTAAGACACTCTCGACATAGATATACTCTATTTCTTAAGTTGTTTTGGTAGATCATATGGTAAAACCCTGATCATAAAGCCTTTGTCTTCGAACATGAATGTCATTTCATTGTTATCATGTTTTGCTGGAAAGAAGTCTATCTTTCCGTTGAGGCTCTTGAACAGAATGTTCATCACTTGATCTGTTTTTTCGCTCATCATAAATTGCCTTCGTCAGAATCATATATTAAATGCCTTTTATCAAATAAAGTTGCAGATACAATAGTATCTGTTCCATTATAATCGTCGCCTGAAGTTTCACATATTAAATGTTTACAAAAATCTTCTATATCATTAGTTATATCTCCATGTTCATAGAATGCACCCAATCTATGACAATATTTACATACATATAATTTCAAATATGTATTTGTCATTCTAATTTCCTCATACAATCTTCATTGGTACGTGCATGACTACAACCATTCTTCCAACGTTTAAATGATGTTTCTCCATGTATTTCTGTTCCATGATATTGTGCTAATCTACCACAGTATATGCATTTGTAAAAATCTTTAAACCCTTTCATAAGTTGGTCAAATGTTAATGCTTTCATACTTGTTCATACCTCTCTGTTTGGAATATTGGTTTATCAAATTTATTACAAGGACATTTCTGCCCAGCATAAGTAGGATTTTTATCAAAACAGAAATACAAACGATCACAACCTGTACATTTGTAAAATATAGGATAATCTTCACCCATTGTTATATTGCTATTTAATCTTAGTTTCATATCCTTGCTACCTGATAATTTTCGCTTCCTAAACTACTAAAACGATCATCCATATACAATTTCTCTGCATCATTGTCATGCCATACTGAAGTTATAATGAATATACGATGAGATTTCTTTACTCTCAATATTCTGAATCTTGTTTTTAATTGCTCTTCTAAGGCTTTTCCTGACACATTAGGTTGTCTTGCTTTGCCATTATATATTTTCCATCTTGTCATATGAATGCAATCTCATAATGTGGTGAGCCTTTAAATCTTTGTGATTTATCCATAATTACATGTGTGTGGAATAAAACTTCTCTTTCAGTAAAATCTCTTTTCCGTATTGAAAACAAACGGTGTGTATTAATCATCCTGAGGAATTGGTATGTTACCGTGCTGCGCAGCCCTTCGGGCGAATGCCCATCATACTTCTGCCACAGCAAGGGCGTAGCCCCCATTTCTAAATCACGATGGATTGGACATTCATAGTCTATATAACTCATGGTACTTTACTCTTATCCATTTCAGGATGCTGTCTATCATAATGATGAGTTAATGGCATGCCCGATTCCTTTAATTCTAGACATATAGTATTAATCGTTTTGAAATCTGTGATTTTAATAAGCCTCTTACATAAATGGCAAATATGAAAATTAGTTCGTTCTTGTTTTGCTATCATCTATGGTCAACCTCAATTATTATACAATCCTTCACTTTATGACTCGTATCATTACCAAATATGCTGTTACCATGAGTATCTGCTTTATCTGTCCAACCATAACAATATATGAATCGGTGAGTTTTACCATCAAACCAGAATCTAAATTTACAATATTTCATATCATCTACTGCTTTATAGTCAGGTTTCGTTTTAATCATGTTTCCCTGATTTACTGATAAATGTTTTATGCCCTCTATCGTTTTCATGAGATACTAATCCTATATTGTGATGATTAGGATCAAGACAAATATCTGTACCAAATGCACCAGCAGGAGATGTCTTTATTTTTATCAATCTCCCACAATAACTACATACTAGAACACGTGAGTTATGAATCATTTAATATCATATTCTCTATCATATTCTGGGTGCCACGGTCTACCACTATCAAGTATAACTCTAATTTGACCTTCATTTGTATACATTCTGTTTATTCTATGTGTTTCTTTATTGAAATATACTATAATTTTCGTAGGCATAAATATTAGGCATAAATGTCGTCAACCATACTTAAATAAATCCTGTACCTGATATATAGGCACATATTAATAAACTGAGAGTTAGGCATAAATAAAATGTAACTTAGCCATAAATATTAGGTACAAATAAATGGGGTATATTTACAGATATTGATATGACAACTTTTGCCATAAACATGAATAAGGAAGAACAAATCAAGTTCTGCTCTAAATTTCACTGTATAACAGATGATATAGCCAAGATATTCAAGGCTACGTCTTTGGACCATCTATCTTCTCCTTATTGTAAGGATATTAAGACAGGTTCAGATGTTGCTAAATATACAGAGAAAGAAGCCTATGAATTAGTATGGGGCTCAGTAACTACAGGAGATTGGAATGATATATTCCCAGGTCTATTAGAAGAACTTCTTATCCGTAGAGATAAAGAACCTGAACTATTTAACGCTTAAATGCGTTACTCCAGTTCTCTATTGGAATCTCTGATTCTTTCTCTACATCACTTGCATACCATGTTCCCCATTCGTTTTCAAATCCTTGAACGAATCCATAGTATATGTATGGTGTCTTATCTTTGTTCTTGGTCTCTATCTTAGTTGCTATCCAATACCAACCTGATAGTGATTCCCATGCTTTTATTATTTCATAACCACCTATGCATTCTTTACCATCTTTTCTAGTAAATTGGTCATAGTTGGCTTTCTTGTCTATTCTTGACATTATTCTAAATCTCTTTCTGTAAATATATTAATCCAACCTTTGAAACTATCATCATCATGCCTAAATCTTACATGTCTACCCATTGGATCGGCTGGTCTTTGAAGTTTTGTTAATACTTCTAATTCTATTCTACCACATATCTTACATTGTAAAATTTCCAATTAATCTCTATGTAGTGTGTTCCACCACTTATCTTTTCCCCAAAGTTCATTTGGTTTTTTATGTTTTCTATTAATATGGTCATACATTGGCGAACTTCTCCTTCTTCCTATATCTTCACAACATATCCAACCACAATTAATGCATTTAAGAATGTCCATTCTTAACCCAAATAATACCTTCACATACCTTGCATATTACATAATCTGCTGTTTCATATCCTTTTGTTTTAACTGTACATGTGCATGTCTTTAGGTTTTTACTTGCTCTATGGTTTTCTATCATTTAACCCATATTCCTTGTGCCTTAATATATTCTTCATCTTCACAATACTCTCCATTTAGTATTTCATTTTCTATTGTTGTTATTACCCATACATAAGAGTGATTTCTTTCCCACCCTTTTTTTTGTTTTAATTCTTTTACCCATAATTTAAGACAAAATACAATTCTTCTATCTATTGGCATTAAAGAGCCCATCTCCTTGTACCATCTGCTTTGCCTGTTTGTTTAAATAAATTTAATAACAAAGTTCGTGTTTTATTTACTTCTCTAATAGCACATAACAAATGAAATGCTTTACCTTCTTTACCTCCTCTATATAATTTGATTCTTTGTGTTCTACGTTTTATCATGGTATCACAACCACCACAACTACAATAGCCTCCACTACTTGAGTATGAAAACTGACTGCTAAATTCACTCATTATGGAATATCCTTCTAACTCTGTTGTGATAAAATACTCCTGCTCTAAACTTCCTTAAAGCCTCTCTATGTAGGTTTCGGGAAATTGCCTCTAAAATATTCAATACCAAAACTATCAAAATATCTTGACTCTTCATAAAGTGGAGATAGAGTAGTATATTTACATCTAAAACCATGTGCTATCATTCTAGTTTTACCTGCATAACAACAAAGTATTCTATTACATTTATCACACATATCAATAACTATTCTATTCTCTGATGTTATCATGGATAATATCCTGTATCTAAATTTTCTATATAATCTTGTACGTCTGTTATCCATTCTTCTAAATCATCACATTCTTGTTCTAGGTCTTGTGTTACTCCTTCCCAATAGTTTGCTCTATCATTTACTCTATCATACATACGTTGAAGTTCTCTTAAATCAGAATGTAACTCTTTAAGAGATTTACTTTCTATAATCAATTTGATTTACCGTTGATAAGATTCTGTTCTACAATGTGGTTTCTACACATGTATATTTCACGCACTACATCTTCTCCATCTACGTTAATCCTACATGTGACTAACTTACCAGCATTGTGGCAATCAACTGCTTGACATTCGTTCATCTTTATTGTTCTATCCAATCTTTTAATGCTCTCTTAAAGGCTATACCTTTCCATTTTGCACCATTGATGATAATAAAATCATTATCATCTACTTTTATTTCTATCATTGAAATTCTTTAATGATTCGGCTAATAGTTTCTTATCTCTTAATGTATTCATAAAGGCCTGTAGTAATTTATCATACCAATCTTGTTCAAATGTATTCATCTATATCTCTCTCGGACTTTCTTCTACGTACATCTTTACAGAATGTACAATCACATTCAATCTTTGATTTCTTCAACATCTTTAAACTCTACCAGATAACTTTGAGAACTATAGAACATATGATATACACCGTCTAGGTCCACACCATATACTCCACCACTTGGACTTCCCATATCATCTAACTTATCACGGTTAGCGTCTAAATCTATTGTTGCTCGTATTTTCATTTTATTATAATTGTTTTATTCCCAATACCCAGAACTATCTTAAAGAATGATTTACTCTTTAGATTTATTATCTTAATCATCATTAATATGAGTATTTCTAAAATTAATTATATCTACAATAATACCATTTCTTACTTGTATATCTGCTTCAAAGAAGCATTTACAATGCATACAAGTTGCTAAACAAGGAAATATTCCTTCTTGTATATCTTTATCAGACATTCTGTTTATATGCTCACCTAATTGACAAGTAATTAAATCACATCTAAATTCTTTAATTTGGAATTCAAACAGTTCTAATCTATTATCATGTGGGCATGGTTTATGTGCCATGACACTATCAAACATTCCCATTCTATATCACTCCCATTCGTTCTGTTTCAGATTTCTTTTTATCTTTACCATGTATCAAAAGTGTAATATACATTTCATTATATGTACCCATGTCTTCATGTTTTAATCTATGAGTTACATATGCGTTAACAATTAATCTTCTGCATATCTTACATTTCCCAATATACATATCAGTAACCTAAAGATGTCTTATGTGCCAAATAATGGTCCATATACATTCGTGTAATCTACTTGTATACCGAGGGTTAGATATAATCCAAGGTTTGTGTTTATAATTGATATAACGTTGACCACACCTCTTGCAAAAAAGGTAGTCAACATACTCATTGCGAATATAATAATGTTCATGATGATTAACTGTTTTATGTAATTTCAAATACTCTTGAAATTTATCTTCTCTTGATAAATGCGTCAAAATACTCATCTACACCGTCAAATCTATTCTGATAAATTGCACTATCTATATCATAATCAGTATATTCAATGCTATTTGTGTGTACATTAAATACTTCTGATGTTATGACATGGCGTATTTGAAGTACTGTCGCTATACATCTTCCTAATTCTTGTAACATTTCGTACATCTAAATCCTATACATATTGGTCCTCTTGTAATATCTCTATTACATTCAGTACAACTAATTATCATCTACACCGAATTTTCTACTTAGTATTCTCATTATTGATTGTAACACCTGATTCATCTCTCCCATAGAGAGTCTTATCTGATGTATATCATGGTAGAAATCTTTTTCATATCCATTCATTATAATTCTCTACATTTAGGTAGTTTGCAGTTCTTACATATGGCAGGGACACTCGTGTTGTCTATATCTATATCACAGTATGTACAAGTACAACAATCTTCTAGATTGTAGATATACTTGTCTTCATCTGGGCATGTACAATTCATATTATAAGTGAGTGTAGGGTATTGAAGGCATGTCGTAATATAGGGACTTTAACCCTACACTCTTATCCCTATATGTGCAATAGTGATAATGTTGTTTATCTATATGGTAGTTTTACTATACTATTAGTACATTAGAAGTTCTACCAAACTCCTTTAATGGAGATATACCAAACGATATTCTATCTTTCGATTTCTATATCTTATTGGTAGTATCTATCAAGTTAAACTGACGGTGGTCGTCAATATACTGTAATTATCTGGTCCAATATGTATATCCTGTATAGTAAAAAAGAGGAGTTAAGCGTGTAACCAATCAGCGTCTAATCTGACTCCTACTACACTCTTACTCTCTATGGGTTTTTGTTGAAAGCGTTTCATCTTTTGTTGTTTGATATATCTAATCGCTTTCCTATCAAGACACTTGCTTACACAAGTGTAACTCATGCTACTACCTCTTTTAAGTTGCATATATTCACCACATTTTCTACACCTTTTTGGTGCGTGTGGTAATACAACTATCTTAGAAAGTTGTAGTTTCATTACATTCAGAGGCAATTTATCTTTGGTGAAGAATCCTATATGAGTAGCCGTTGCTATCATATCTTCATGTGTTTTACCAAATATCTTTACATGTCCATCTGGTCTAGCCTTCTGAAGTCCTGATACTCTATCTGGGTATGGGTCTTGATATTCCATAACTATTATACTAAAAAAAAAAGGGGATATAGGGGATTTTACACCCACTACTCTATATCTCTATTTCTGTGCTTCTTCCTTTTTACGTCTACGTTCCTCGATACTATCCTTTATCTCTTGAGGGATTTTATCTTGGAGTTTTGTAGGATTTTGTGCGTCATATACTCCTATCATGCCATTGAACAATCTAAATTCTATATTAGATTCTGGTTCTTTGGCTACTCTACCTGAATACATTAAATATCCAGTTTTTCCTGAGGAGAATATAGTCTGTCGAAGTTTAACTTCTACTGAAACAGTTTTACCTGTATAGTCATCTAGGAATTCTAGATGTCCAGTTATAGTTGGTAGACCTGTTGAGGTAGCACCTACTTCTATTTGTGCCATATTATCACCTCCTAATGCGATACTCTAGTGTATATGAGAGGCAAAACTCTACGTTATATACAGTAACGGGGCTTGTTTAACGACTCCAGTCCAACGTCTTTATCTTATATACGGTCTTGTTTAACGACTCCTGACCAACGTCTTTATTTATATCTAGTTGAGAAAAAATTGGGTTTATTTACCCATAAGGAATTGGCTCATTGTATCACTATACGAACCTACTCGTACACCTACTGGGTTACACTTGGTCCTAAGGTAGTCCTCAGTATATGCTACTGATATACCACCTTTGAAATATCCGTGTGGGAAACATGAATGTTTATCATGCTCTATACCCGTGTGTATATGTTGTAATGTATCTAGTGTGCTCATTACTATAAATGGGGTAGCCTACATCTAGTGTATTTATCCGTATCACAATCCTTTAAGACAATCGTGGGCTACTCTATACAAGTTTATACTGTATAGTAAAAAAGTGTGCAGTTAATATACTAATATCAGTAGCCAGCCTACTGCACATAGACTCACTCCTATCCTTATATCACCTAGTATGTTGTACATGAGCAGTATATAGTATGTATATAGTATATAGTATATAATATAATAATATAATAATATAATATTAATAAAAATATATTTATTTAGAAAAAATTTGGG
>SDBT01006132.1_pt1 | contig 20030 bp, 19 predicted proteins | sample 2277101 | NCBI WGS metagenome assembly SDBT01 (sample SAMN10404973, study PRJNA504765) | marine sediment metagenome | isolation source: marine sediment core GS10_PC15, 103 cmbsf | place: Arctic Ocean: Southern Knipovich Ridge | collected 2010 | reverse complement strand
CCTGAATTTTATGCGGTCCCGGCTTTCCTCCGGAGAGTACCGGAGAATCAACCGGCTCCACGGCGATGGCTTTGAATTGCGGTTTTCTTGATTTAATTACTTCAGCCACCCCGGTGATAGTACCGCCCGTCCCGACGCCGGAGATTAATATATCAACTTTTCCATCCGTATCCCGCCATATTTCTTCGGCGGTGGTCAGCCGGTGTATTTCCGGATTTGCCGGGTTTTTAAACTGCTGCGGTACGAAATAGTTCGGGTTTTCTGCGGCGAGTTGTTCCGCTTTTCTCACGGCTCCCGGCATTCCTTCCGCTCCTGGTGTCAGTACCAGCTCCGCCCCGAAGATAGATAAAAGCTGCCTTCGTTCCATTGACATTGTATCCGGCATGGTGAGGATAAGACGGTATCCGCGGGCGGCGCAGACAAAAGCAAAGGCGATGCCGGTATTGCCGCTGGTAGGCTCTACAATGACCGTGTCCTTGTTGATAAGGCCCTTGTCTTCGGCGTCTGCAATCATGGCGACGCCTATCCTGTCCTTGACACTTGCCAGGGGGTTGAAGAATTCCAGTTTGGCTACTACTTCTGCCTTGGCATCTCCGGTAACCCGGTTCAACCTGACCAGTGGTGTATTGCCGATTAGCTCGGTAGAGTCCCTGGCGATGCCTCTGGTGAGTTTTGGTATCTCTATCGTCTTATACCTTAGCTTCTCTACCTTTTGCGTGTTTTCTGCCATTTTTTAAAAGCTCCTTCGGTCTTATTTTTAGCACCAGACCGTAACTGTTTTATAGTGTCTTCGACCTGGCAATCTTCTCAATAGCTTTAAGGGTGAAGTTAATTTCTTCGACTGTGTTGAAGTATCCCGGGCTTAATCGTATCGTGCCCAGCGGAAAGGTTCCGAAGGTCCGGTGCGCCGCCGGAGCGCAGTGAAGGCCGGTCCGTACTTTAATATCAAATGCCTGGTCCAGAACGGCTCCCACCTCTCCGGGTTCGGTTCCATCAAGATTAAAGGAAACAATAGGGCATTGTCTTGACCTGTCTTGTATCCGGTAGACAGTTACTTTTGGAATACGCGATAAGCCGTCGAGCAACTGGTCTGTTAACGATTGTTCATGGACCAGGATGTTATCTAATCCCTCCGTAGAGATATATTTTAACCCGGCGCCCAGGCCGGCGACGCCGACGGTATTCATTGTCCCGCATTCGAATTTATAAGGAAGCTCTGCTGGCTGTTCTTCCAGCTCCGAATGAGTACCGGTGCCGCCTTCACGCAGTGAATTGAGATTTACACGCTCGTCAATATAAAGGACGCCGGTGCCCGGTGGCCCGAATGTCCCTTTATGTCCCGAAAAAGCGAGTAAATCAATGTTGCCAGCCTGGACATCAAGCGGATACTTCCCCGCGGTCTGGGCGGCGTCTACCATAAAAACAATATTATGCCTTCGTGTGATTGACCCATATTCCTCAATCGGCTGAATAATTCCCGTAACATTAGACGAATGTATCATAATCACCAGCTTGGTTTCTCTGGTAATTGCTTTTTCAATGTCTTGCGGAGAGACAAAACCATCATTTGAACCGGGGGAGAGCCTCACCACTTTAACGCCTTGTTGCTCCAGTTTCTTCAGTGGGCGCACTACGGAATTATGCTCAATGGCGCTGGTGATAACATGGTCACCAGGTTTCAACAGCCCCTTAAGTCCGATGTTTAACGAATCCGTGCAGTTGCAGGTGAAAATAACGCGGTTTTTATCCGGGGCATTTATTAGGCGGGCGGCGAGCAGTCGTGTTTCTTCAATTATTTTGCTCGCGGCCGTTGCCATGCTGTGTCCCCCCCTGCCGGGACTTCCACCCTTGTTTCTCAGGAACTCATCCATAGTCCGGTAAACACTCTCCGGCTTGGGCCAGGATGTTGCCGAATTATCCAGGTAAATCATGGTATCACTCCTAGCTTCCGATGTACTTGGTGTAGAAGGCTCTGGCGGTTGATTCATTCACAGTATTTTTAATAATCGCTCTCCCATCGGGAAAAACTACCATTTCCTGTTTATCAATCGTGAAGCGCAGCATAAACTCGTTATAGCTGACTTCTCCCACGGGTTCCAGGCGTTTCGCCAGTTTCTCCAGCGAAAGACCGCTTACCTCGGGATTTAAGACCTGCACTGCGTGCTGACCGCATAGCGTGGAAGTTCTTATCCCGAACTGGCCCTCTAAAAATTCATATTTGCCCTGGCAGGCTGGGCAGCCTTGCCGGGGGCGGGTCTTAATATGGGAAAAAGTATTATTCCAGACATCAATAATGAGAATACCCCGGTTGATTTCTTTAGCTCCCACCAGTATCTTCATCGCTTCGGCGGACTGAAGTGAGCCGATGATTATGGGGGCAGGACTGATTACTCCAACGGTGTCACAGGTATTCATTATCCCGGGATGAGTCAGGGTGGGGGAGACACAGCGAAAGCAAGGGGTTTCGCCGGGAATTATATTCATGGTCATTCCGGAGGCGGATATGGCGCCACCATAAATCCAGGGGATTTTAAGCTTTAATGAGGCATCGTTTATCAGAAGGCGAGTCTCCAGGTTATCCAGCCCGTCCAGGATTAAATCGGCTCCGCTAACGAACTTTTCAATGTTGGCGTAGTTCACGTCGGCAACTATCCCTTCAATCTCAATCGACGAGTTCACCTTTTTAAGATGTCGTTCGGCAGCGATTGCTTTTGGCAGCTGGTTTTTAATATCCTCCTCGCTGAAAATAACCTGTCGCTGCAGGTTATGATATTCAATAAAATCCCGGTCGATAATTTTTATCTTACCGACGCCGGCACGCACCAGGCAGGTCGCGATAACAGTTCCCAGTGCTCCACAGCCAATAATTACCAGGCTGCTTTTGCCCAGCTTTTTTTGTCCTTCTTTGCCTATTCCCGGAAAAAGGGTTTGTCTTGAATATCTGTCAATCATAATAACCAATCCCTCATATACACCGAATAATTAGTCTCTTAACCTAAACGTAATACATTATCCGCTCCGACTGCTCCTTATCTTTTTGCCATTCGGCTAAATCCTGTAGCGTTGTCGATTCTAAAACACCGTCCATCGCTGTTTTCATCTTACTCCAGACGTCACGAGTAGCGCAAAGTTCAGAGCGAGGGCAGCTTTCCGGGTTGGTAACGCATTCTGCCGGGGATATTGAACCTTCGAGAAGTGCGGTTACCTCGCTGAGTTTTACTTCCCGGGGATGCTTCACCAATTGTACTCCACCATGAGCGCCCCGGGTGCTCTTTATTATCCCGGCGGCAATAAGCGGGGCAATCAGGTGCTCTAAATAATGAAGGGGAATATCCTGCCTTACTGCAATTTCCTTTAATTGCACCGGTTTTTTACTCTCCTGAAGAGTTAAATCAAGCAGGGCCCTGGTACCATAGAGCACTCTGGTGGAAAGCTTCATTGTCTCCTCGTATTGTTGATTAAAAGAATTGACTTAGTATAGAATATCATAACCGGGGAATGTTGTCAAGCTTTTCGGAACAATATTCGTAAAGCAATCATGATATGGATATGCAATTGCGTAATATCTTTGGTAGTTGGTTTTATTTGAAGTTGGTTGATATGTTTACCTCCCCCCTCCTTAACATTTGGGAACCCTCCCCCTTTATCCCCCTCCCTTGCCAAGGGAGGGGGAGTGATATATAAGAGAGGCTTCGCCTCTCTTTAACTCTCCGTTTAATCCCTCTCCTTACGAGGTGTCAACGGAGAGGGGGAATTGGGGCTGGCGCCTCTCTTAAACGCTCCCTTGCAGTGGATATCCTCCCCCATGGAACGGGGGGAGAGATTATAAGAGGGGGCTTTGCCCCTCTTATACGCCCTTAGTAAAAGTTTATTTAGTAAAGAGGATTAAAAGGGGCGGAGCCCCTTTAAGAAATACTCTTCCCTCTCCCCTTATGAAGGGGAGAGGGATAAAGGGAGAGGGGTTAGCAGTGAACAACCAGGATTGAGCAAAAGGGATATAGATTAGACTGATGAATAATATTTATAGTAGTAACTTTGAAAGTGAATACATACATCGTGTAAAATAGTTTTAATGGAGATGGAATTTCGTAATCTTCCAAGCGTGGACAGCCTTCTTACCAGTGAGAGAGTTATGTGTCTGGAGGAAACCTACCCGCATAACCTGCTGCTGAATCTGGCCAGGAAGCAATTAGAATTTGAACGTCTCTCAATTGCCAGGGGTAATCCGTGCCGCCCGGTGGATGAGATAATTGAGTCTCTATGTGCCCGGGTAGAGGTTTTAGAAAGGTCTAACCTGCGTCCGGTAATCAATGCGTCCGGCGTAATCCTGCACACCAATCTGGGTCGCGCGCCCCTTAGCCAGGAGGCTTTGAGGGCTATGGGTGCGGTTGGTAAAGGCTATTGTAATCTGGAGTTCGATCTGGATAAAGGAACCAGAGGTTCACGTCATGTTCATATCGAGCAATTATTGTGCCAGCTTACCGGGGCGGAAGCGGCATTGGTGGTAAACAATAATGCGGCGGCGGTGCTGCTGGGAATTACGGCACTGGCAAAAAGGAAAGAAATAATCGTATCGCGGGGGCAGGCTGTCGAAATCGGCGGTGGCTTTCGGATTCCTGATGTAATGCGCCAGAGCGGGGCAAGACTGGTTGAAGTGGGCACTACCAACTGCACCTACGTTGCTGATTTCGAAGAAGCGATTAGTCCGCGGACAGCCGGCTTAATGCGTATACATTCCAGTAACTTCCGGCTAATGGGATTTACCAGCGAGGTTAGCCTGGAAGAGCTTACAGCGCTTGGAAATCGAAGCGGACTTCCCGTGTTTGATGATTTGGGTAGCGGCTGTTTTCTGGATACAACGGTATTCGGGCTTGCCCCGGAGCCGGTGGTCCAGCAGAGTGTGGCGATTGGCGCCGGGCTTATCTTCTTTTCCGGTGATAAGCTGGTGGGTGGCCCCCAGGCCGGGATTATCGTTGGTAAAAAGCTGTTCGTTGATAAGCTGAAGAAACATCCCCTGGCACGTGCCGTACGGATTGATAAAGTGAGGCTGGCGGGACTTATTGCTACCTTGATTCACTATCTCAGGGACGAGGCAACGACTAAGATACCGGTATGGCGCATGATTTCAATGCCATTAGAAGAAATTGACCGTCGTGCAAGGCTGTGGGCTAAGGCTCTGGAGAATAGGGCGCAGGTGATACCGGGTGAGACGATGATAGGCGGCGGCAGCCTTCCCGGGGGAACCCTGCCAACGAAGTTGATAGCTGTTGGCGGCGATGGTAAGAAGAAACAACGAAATGTAGCGCAGGATATGTACCGGATGATGTCCCATCAAGAGATACCGGTTATCGGGCGGATTAATGATAATGTTTTTCTTCTCGACCCGCGCACCGTGCTCCCTGAAGACGATGGCATCGTCCTTAAGGCACTGCGGGATATCGCTGTTTCCATAAAAACGTAACCAGACTCCAAAGCGGCAAAGGGTTGACAGGATGTACGTGCTGGGTACTGCCGGACACATTGACCACGGTAAATCGGTTCTGGTGCATGCCCTTACCGGGATGGACCCCGACCGACTGCGTGAGGAAAAAGAACGCGGCATGACCATTGACCTCGGCTTTGCCTGGTTTCAACTCCCCGGCGGACGTGAAGTGGGAATAGTTGATGTTCCCGGCCATGAGCGATTTATAAAAAACATGCTGGCGGGAGTTAGCGGCATCGACCTGGCCCTGCTTGTCATCGCGGCTAACGAAGGAGTAATGCCTCAAACCAGAGAACATCTGGCTATTCTCGACTTGCTCGGGGTGCAAAAGGGGATTGTCGTCATTACGAAAACGGACCTGGTGGATGAGGAATTACTGGAGCTGGTCAGGATGGAAATCGAGGAGCTAATGGTTAATACCACTTTGTCTCAGGCACCTATTGTGGCTGTTTCGGCGCAAACCGGGGAGGGGCTGGAAGAACTGGTTTTGGAAATTGATAAACTTCTCGAATCTGCGGAGTCGAAGAAAGACACAGGGCATCCCCGGCTTCCCATAGACCGGGTTTTCACTATCGCCGGTTCCGGAACTATAATTACCGGAACGTTGATTGATGGTTCGCTCTCTGTGGGACAGGAAGTAGAGATTGTCCCGGCAGGGTTGAAATCACGTCTGCGCGGGTTACAGACCCATAAATCACGTGTAAATACAGCGAGTCCGGGGAGCCGGGTAGCTGCCAATCTGGTCGGCGTTAATACTTATCAACTACAGCGCGGTGATGTACTGACTACTCCCGGCTGGCTGAAGCCAACGGCAATGCTGACGGTCAAACTTCATCTTCTTCCCTATATCAAGCGTCCTTTGCGTTATCAGGCTGTTGTCAGCGTTCATACTGGAGCCTCAGAGGTGATGGCTAAGGTCCGTATGCTGGAAGGAGATGAACTCAAGCCGGGAGAAGTCACCTGGGCTCAATTATTGCTGGATAAACCGATTGCCGTGAGTAACGGCGACCGCTTTATTATACGCTCGCCGATGGAGACGCTGGGCGGGGGCGATATTGTTGATTCCCATGCCAAACGGCTGCGCCGCCTTCGTCCTGACATTATTCAAAATTTGGTGGCGAGAGATGAAGGTACTGTTGAAGAGGTCGTTATCGCATTATTGGAAAGACCGCTGGAGTTGGCCGCACTGCTTGCTGAGGCTAAACTAGCTGCTGAAGAAATTCAGCCGGCTGTGGAATCTCTCCTTCGGCAGAAGAAGGTAATCGGTATTGGTGAAGGGGAGCATCGATTACTGCGGACGTCTTCCGACTGGGAACGACTTATACAAAAAGTGGTCGCGGTACTCAATGACTATCACCGGAGATTCCCGGCACGGGCGGGAATGCCTAAAGTTGAACTGGGCAGTCGGCTAAAGCTGGGGACTTACGTATCAGCGACATTCAAGAAACTTGTTGACCAGGAAATTATAGTTGAGAGCGGCGCTGTCATTCATCTGCCTACTCATGGTATTAAATTGACTCAGACTCAAAAAGCGAATATCGATGCCTTCTTGAAGTCGCTTGACCAGAACCCCTTTAATCCGCCCGGTGAACGAATCCCCGAACCTGATTTGCTTAATCTGCTTATCGAGCAAAACAAGGTGGTAAAGGTCAGTGAAAGCGTGGTCTTTTCGGCTTCGGCTTATAATCAGATGCTGGAGAAAGTCACCTCGTATCTAAAGGAGCATGGCAAAGTAAGCCTTGCGGAGGTAAGGGACATGTTTAAGACCAGCCGGAAATATGCGCAGGCTATCCTGGAGTATCTGGATGGGAAAAAGGTAACCCGGCGTGTCGGGGACGAGCGGGTACTGTATTAGCCGATTGGCTTTAGTTTTTGTTTCCAAAAAACCAAGGCGGAAGCTTGATATGGAAGAAACGAAACCTTCTCATAAGTTCGTTGTGGCTTAAAACGCGTGATACTTCCTTTTTGGGGTGGTCATAGTCTCGAATTGTTGTTTCACTTTGATAACTGGGCCTGGCAACTTTTTTCAGTCTGCGGTAATCATGCATGTTCACGGAAATGGCACAATAAATGGTCGCCATCTCTGAATTATCCGGGTCATATCCAGGTCTGTTACCGGTAAAATGCTCGCCGGTAATTTCTACGCTTGAAATATCAGATAAGCGATAGAGCTTCCAGTCAATTGGATTGTCCAACATGCTCGCCCCGCTAATCTGATAGCATCTAAGCGACTCGTTAATGGCGCCGCCGGGCAGCACTCCCAGGCAAAATGGTTCCACCAGATGCAATCCGTCATGGTAATCAAACTTAATGATACGTTTCGCGTTTATTGCGGAGCATATTTCTTGTTTAATATCGGTCTTCATCTTTTTAAAAAGAAATATTGTGCCTGATTTTTATACGTTTACGGATGCTAAGAGCTTTCAGATAATTACAGTTTACATAATGAAGCCAATATTGTCAACTGTATCAGAGGGAATCTGGAAGCTGTGGCGTTGTACGATGTTGGGTTGGTGAGCACTCAGGATATCGATAAGACGTGCATGAGAGTGCTGGTAAAATTAGTCCGGCTAAAATTAAAGCAGGTGTGAAATGTTAACCTTTAACCAGCAGTAGCGGCGTATTTCCCCCGAGGAAAATCTTCTGCGCAACGCTCCCCATAGCCCAGGGGCTGAGTCCGCCCTTGCCGCGTGTTGACATTGCCACGAGGTCATAGGCTAATTCATCCTCAAACTTAATAATTTCTTCGGCGATAGCGCCGGTACTGACCTCGTATCCTGCCTTGATACCATCATCTTCAAGCTTTTTACACACGCCCTGGAGGTAGGTTTCGGCATCCGCAGAAGCGTGATTGGTCGCGGGTACTACCTGGAGAAGAGTTAGCTCCATATCGAGCTTGGAAGCCATCTTTCTAATATATGGAATTACGGCTTCACTTCGTCTGGACCCATCCAGAGGAACCAGAGCCTTCTTCAATATACGCTTCTCACGTATATCGGAACGATGCTCCTTAGCCCTGATGAGCATCACCGGCTGCCATCTGGTAGCCCTCACTACTTTATCAGCGACACTTCCCACAGCCCAGCGACTGATACCGGACCGACCGTGGCTTGCCATGACAATCAATTGATTGCCTACTTTACGGTCATATTCTATAATCGCCTCGGCAGGGTTGCCACTCCGGGTTACGGTATCTATTTTGATTTCTTTTGCATTGCCATTTTCCAGATATTTTGCGGTGTGGTGTTTTGTGAGGTTTGCTATTCTCTTGATGTAAGTATCGTGTTTTTCGTACTCCTGGAGATCTTCGGACTCGAGAACAGTGAGCAGGGTGATAGTGGAACCCATCTTCGCCGCCAGTTCCTCTACATAAGGTAGAGCTACCTCAGCCAGCTTGGAATGGTCTAACGGAACGATTATTCGCCTGTACATTTGCTCGGCTCGCTTTGCCATATCTTTTATCAAGATTTAGGTCCTTTCTCGCTTATGGCCAACCTGCCAAAGATTTATAATTATACTGCAACATCATTAGCTTAACGGCAATCTTTATCAGATACCAGTATACTAACCATTAATTCAACTGAGTAATTTCCCTTAAAAATTGTGTGTTCTAACTTATATACCGAGGTGAATGATTGGCGGGTCTAACAATGAGGGATGTGCGGGTTTGTTTATGATTTGTGGGAAGGGTTGAGGTTTCGCAGGGCACCAGTGTTCTGATTAGTTCGGCAGCACCCGTGCGCCATACTGGTCAATAAATGACTGGCGAATCTGCTCTTCTGATTGCCTCAGAGAAATCTTGTGCTTAATGGAAGAAGTCAGTTCCTTCGCCGTATCACAGTCGCAGGTGCTCAAAACCTCACCACAGTCACAGGGGCAGATGAGCTCTTTAGCTATATCATTTACTGACAGGGATTCCGAGCCGGCACAGGCAGCAAGTAAAGGCATCAGGATGATTAGTGCCGGCAGGAAAAACCTGCGTACGAAATTATTCATAATATTTCTCTTCATCTAATTTGTCATCCTGGGAGTTATCTTAATCTAATAACATGATACTACAATGTGGTAAGCATTGACATTGTGGGTATATCATGTAAGGATATGGAATAATATTGTACTCCAGGGAAGGAGAAACAGGCGAATGAGTATGGATTGGTTACTGTGGGTCGTTAGAGCCGTACTAATTGTAGTAGGAATAATACTGGCAATAAAGGTCTGGAAAGGGAAAAAGGAAGGAAGGTATCAAGAGTACTCCTTTAGGTTTCTTACAATAGGAATTACCGCTGTTATTTTGGGGGTTATTCTCCTAATAGTATATTTTATAACAGACCTATCATTATTTTATAGTTTGTATCTTATTGCTGTTGGGGCAATAGCTATCATAATTGGTTTGGTGGTTCGGAATATATGGGAGAAGAACCGTTAATGTCTCAAACTATCCTCAAACCTCACTGACCTAGCTCAACCCAGGGGATTGTTAATCCCTAGTCAACTGTGGAATTATACAGCTTCAGGCTGTCTTCAACCCTTGCCAAACGTTTATATCCCTATACCATCTCCAAGCTGTCCAATTCGCCCAAGTCCTTGATTATCAGCATATCCAGGTTCATCTAAGCTGATAAACCAGCTATTTAATATAACGCAAACAGGATGTTTGCCCGATATACCGAAATCGAAGCAGGCTATATACTGGTATTAATACACAGCGCTTGTAGAAAATGGAGGTATTATGGAGGTACTAATTTACACGACAATACGGATAGTGCATATCATCTTCGGCATATACCTGGCGGGTAGTTTAACCTTTTGGGTTCTTATCCTGCTACCTCGCTTGAAACGTCTGGGACCTGCCATCCAGAGTCCCGTTATGGGAGCGCTAACGCCTATAGTGATGGTCATGAATGCGACCAGTTTTGTTGTTATTGTTGCAACAGGTATTCCGATGACATTTATGGCGCGAAATAGTTCTCTGGGTGATTTAGTTACGACTGGATGGGGTTGGGACATTATTATCGGAAGTATTGCTACAATAGCAGCTATAATCGTGGGTTTTGGTATAATAGTGCCAGTCGGGACTCGTCTTGGGAAACTGGGTGCCAGCATTCAAGGGCGTGCTCCAACCTCAGAAGAAGGCCAACAACTACAGACACTCTCTGCTCGTCTTGAGAAACTTGGCCGTGTTAACTTCACTCTCATTGTTATCGCCCTGGCTACTATGGTCATCGCTCGTTACTTATAGTTTTGGCTGTTTGGCTTACCAGAGGGAAGTCAATAAAACCGGAAGTAGACGTTGAAGTCTATCCGTCATTAACTCTTTGGGATTAGTGCCCACCAGCGTGTCGGGTTGATGCTGGAGTTTTGTAAAACCTGACAGTCCTGACGGGGATTTCCTGTAACCGCGGTGTAAACAATAATCTGGCGGGAGCGCATGGGGGTCGAACCCACCGAAGACAGCGTAACTGCCCCCCAACGGATTTGAAGTCCGCGAAGCCCACCGGGACCTATCCGCTCCCTTATTTCGTCAATGCTACGATGCCGGTGATGATGCCGGCGTAACTACATCAGCTTTCTTTCTGTAGACAAGCCTGGATAGCAGGATGCTTAGTTCATACAGAGCAACCAGCGGGATGGCAACCAGGATTTGATTTATCGGGTCGAAAGTCGGAGTAATTATGGCAGCGAGGACAAAGGAAAAAATAATTGCTATTTTTCTTTTGTCCGAAAGCCACTTTGGTTTGAGTACGCCAATTCTGGTCAGGAAGGTTGTTATCACCGGCATCTCGAAGACAAGGCCCATAGCCAGCAGCAGCCGACTAATGAGATTTATGTAATTACCGACCCTGGGCTGGATTTCTGCGACACTGCTACCGAAGGTGAGCAGGAACCGGGTGGCTGGAGGAACCAGGATGAAGTAGCCAAAAACTACGCCAACCGCGAACATGAGGGTTATCCATGGCAGGATAATGTAAACGTATTTTTTTTCCTTTCGGGTAAGAGCCGGGGAGACGAACATAATTAAATGATACGTAAGGTACGGCATGGCCAGTATAATGCCACCGATTAAGCTGACTTTCATATAGGTGCCCATCATCTCCGTCATTTCGATTGCCTGGAGAGAGACATCGCCTGCCGGCAACTTTAAAATATAGATAATATAATCACGGAATATGAAGGAGATGATGGCGCCGATTGCTATCGCGATGACGCTCTTGACTAATCGACTGCGTAATTCATCGATATGACTGAGGACAGACAGGTCCTTTCCACTATCACTCATTTTACTGCCGATGCCTCTCCGGGATTCTCAGGTTTGGCGCCGCTGTGTCTGGTCTGGGTCTTCTTTGTGTTTGACGGCGGTTCTCCGGCGGTGCGGTCATCCGGTTTTCGGGGCGGATGGGGTGAATGGGTATTCTCTTCTAAGTCCATTTCTTTGGTGACGGCGGTAGTAAGGTCAAAAGTGGCTTTCCTTAAAGTGCGTACTGCCTTCCCCATTGTTCTGGCGATTTCGGGTAACCTTCGCGGTCCCCATATTATCAATGCCACAACAAGTATTAGTAATATTTCCCCGGTGCCGATGCCAAAAAACCCCATTTTTTACCCTTTATAATTGCAACAACCTGAGTTCAGGAAAACACAGGAGTAACCCGTTTGCAACACCCGGGTTGTCATGCTGACGAAAAAGTTTAGCTCTTTACCGCTTTTTTAGGAGCTGCCTTTTTGGGTGGCTGGCTCACTGCTTCTTCTTCGATTTCATCTCCCTGCTGTCCTTTTTTGAAGGCTCGCATACCCTTACCAATGGCTCCGCCGACCTGCGGTAGCTTCCCCACGCCAAAAACGATGAGGATAATTACCAGGATAAGTCCAATCTCCCATGGTCCAATGTGAAACGGCATCACATCCCTCCTCGCTGTAATTTCTTACGGCTATTTATTAATGGTGGCAACGAATGAAAATCTTTCTTCGCCGGTAAAAACTAAAAGACGGTTGTTACGCGCATAGCCAACTACAGTTATACCCAGCTCCTGCCCCAGTGACACTGCGCGCTGAGTTGGCGAGGTTCGGGAAATTATAATCGGGGTTTTCATTCTCGCCGCTTTAAGGATCATTTCAGAAGATATGCGGCCGGTTGTCAGTAAAATGCCGTCATCGCTTGTTAGATTTCTCAACAGACATTCACCTATAATCTTGTCTAACGTATTATGACGTCCGATATCTTCAGTTACTACCAGCAATTGCTTGCGGTCACATAGCGCTGAGCAATGTATGCCGCCGCTTTGCTGATATAAACTCTGCTGGTGGTATAATTGCTTCAATAACGCTAACACTTCATCCGGTGAAATAACCATGTCTGATTCAACTTTTGGTGCCTGGTTTTCAAAACTGATACCACCGCCACAGCCTGAAGTTAACGTACGCCGTGCCGGCGGTGTAAAATCAGCTTTGCTCAGCTTTACATCCGCAATCGGTTCATCTTCACAAATTCGCATGCTGGCTACGTCACTCATATTTGTAATAATTCCCTCCGAGTAAAGGAAACCGAGAACGAGGCAGTTTAGCTTGGTGGGGGTACAGAGAATACTGACTAATTCCTTACTATTTACATAAATAGCTAGAGACATTTCATCAGGGATGGAAGTTTCTTTTTCAAGCCACTCATCCCCTGAGAAAATGCTGCAGGTTATGTTTGGAGCGACTCCTGTGGCTGGCAAATCATTCATCGTTTTTTTCACGACAGTACGCAATCTAAATGGTCAGGTTAAAACCGCTGACATAATTATACTAATTATTTAGCTCCGTTGTCCAGTGACTGAACTCAGCGTTCTACTATGTTTATGTTTGGTTGGTTTCAATATCTTAACCTCACCCCCTTAATGTTGGAGAACCCTCCCCCTTTATCCCCCGCTCCATAATCACTGATTCAGTCTTAGTGGTACTACCAAATATGGAGCGGGGGATTAAGGGGGTGAGGTTTGATGGAAGTATGACCAATCAAGAATGAACAGAACCCCAGCCGTATATAAATTTACAGACGCCGTGTCCTTGTGCTATAATTCATCGTATAATCTTTTTACCTGTAAAGCATAATGAGGGATAGTGAGGTATAATTTGGATAAAGATGTAAAAACAGATGTTATAACTAAATATCAGCTACATGAAGGAGACACGGGTTCGACTGAAGTTCAGGTAGCAGTTTTAACGAAGAGGATAAATCATCTGACCGGTCACATGAGAGCCAACCGTCATGATTATCACACGCAGCGGGGCTTGCTTAAGCTCGTAGGGAGAAGAAGAAGACTGTTAGCCTACCTGACCCGAGAGAACGTAGGCCGTTACAATAATCTGATTAAAAAACTCGGTCTTCGTAAGTAAAGAGAAAAAGGGAGTAGTGTAATTGTTAGAATCACAGAAATTTGAGTGCAATATTGGGGGCAGAAGCCTTATTATAGAGGTGGGGAAACTCGCCGTTCAGGCAAATGCCGCCATCACTGTTCGTTACGGGGATACAGTAATTCTGGTTACGGCTTGTTTTAGCCGGCAGCCCCGGGAGGGGGTGGATTTTTTGCCCCTTACCATAGATTATGAGGAGCGGCTTTATGCTGCCGGTAAAATCCCGGGTGGATTTATCAGGAGGGAGGGCCGTCCCAGCGAGGCAGCGATACTGGCTTGCCGCCAGACAGACCGTCCCATCCGTTCGCTTCTACCCAAGAACTGGCGCAGCGAGATACAGCTGATAACAACCGTCCTTTCCGTCGACCATGAGAATGACCCGGATATACTGTCGGTCATTGGTGCCTCGGCAGCTCTGTCAATCTCGGAGTTGCCGTTTGAAGGTCCGGTGGGTGCGGTTAATGTCGGCTATATTGACGGCGAGTTTGTGTTAAACCCGCTGTTAACCCAGTTTGAAGAGAGCCAGCTTGACCTCGTTGTCGTCAGCACCAGGGAGAAAATTATCATGGTAGAGGCTGGAGCCAAGGAGGTTTCCGAGGATATCGTGCTGGGGGCAATCAAGTTTGCTCATGAGGCGAATCAGGATATTATTGAAATACAGGAACAGCTGCAAAAAGCAGTCGGTAAGCCAAAGGTGGAAACACCGGTTTCTGACTTTAATGCGGAGGCGGGAGCGGCAGTCGCCAAGATTGCCGATGAAAAGATTTCCCAGGCTCTTGATATCGCAGACAAAGCGCAGCGCGATCAGGCGATGACCGACATAAAGATTGAGCTTTTAGAGAAATTAGGGGAAACGTATCAGGAGCCGGAAATTCTGGAGGCTCTTGACAAAAGCTCTAAATCCGTGATGAGAACGCGAATACTGGATAAGGGACAGCGTATCGGCGGGCGCGGTGTAACTGAAATCCGTCCCATCAGCTGTGAAGTGGGGCTGCTGCCGCGTACTCACGGTTCCGGGCTGTTCAACCGGGAGCTGACCCAGGTTTTGACCATTACCACTCTGGGTTCCACTCGTAAAGAGCAGCCTCTTGATGGTCTGGGTATAGAGGAAAGCAAGCGTTTTATGCACCACTATAATTTCCCCGGATTTTCCAATGGTGAGGTGAGGCGCGCCGGTTCCACCAGTCGCCGCGAAATAGGGCATGGTGCCCTGGCGGAGCGAGCTCTGGTGCCAGTGATGCCCGATGATGAGGATTTCCCATATGCAATACGTCTTGTCTCGGAGGTCTTGAGTTCCAACGGCAGTACCTCTATGGCGAGCGTTTGTGCCGGCAGCCTGTCCCTCATGGATGCGGGCGTACCGGTAAAGAAAGCTGTTGCAGGGATAGCCATGGGTTTGATTACCGGTGATGATGATAAATTTGTGGTGTTAACCGACCTTGAGGGCCAGGAAGATTTCAACGGTGACATGGATTTCAAGATAGCCGGCACCAGAGACGGCATCACCGCGATACAGATGGATACCAAGCTTAAGGGTTTAACTCTGGAGATTGTGGAAAAGGTGCTGAATCAGGGCAAAGAGGGGCGTTTGTTTATCCTGGATAAAATGCAGCAAACTATCGACGCCAGCCGGCCTGAAGTCAGCCAGTACGCGCCCAGAATGCACAAGATGATGATTGATGTCTCTAAAATAGGCGCCATCATCGGCACCGGCGGTAAAACAATCAGGTCAATTATCAGCGAAACCAAAACGACAATCGATGTCAGCGATGATGGAATGGTAATAATTGGTTCTGCTGACCTGGAGGCAGCCCAAAAAGCCATCGCAATAATAGAAGGCCTGACCAAGGACATTGAGGTCGGCACTGTTTATACCGGTAAAGTAAGCCGTATATTTGATTTCGGGGCGATGGTTGAAATCCTGCCGGGTAAAGAGGGTATGGTACATATCAGTGAGCTTGAGGACCACCGGGTAGCCAGGGTTGAAGACGTCGTTAAGGTTGGTGATGAGGTTACGGTGAAAGTAATTAATATTGATAATATGGGCAGGATAAATCTGTCGAGAAGGGCGCTGTTGGAGAAATCTGACGGAGTACCCGGAGCCGGGGAGAAGGATTCGCCTTCCGTAGATTACCCGTTCAAGAGCAGCGGTTCCGGCGGCGCAGACCGCGGCGGCTATTCTCGCCGGTAAACAAACCGCACTACCCGGATAGGATGCGGCCGGATAGAAGAAGCCGGATAGAAGAAGATGAGAGCCGGGTTTCCGGCATTTCAACTGAAATTAAATCGCCCGGTATTGAATTAAGGTGATACAGGGGTGTGAATATGATTAGAGTGGCGGTCCGGGGCGCATCAGGCAAAATGGGGCAGGAGGTGGTAAAAGCTGTCTGCCAGGAGCCTGGTATGGAGTTGGTCGGCGCTGTAGAGTTACAGGTGTCTGAGAATTACCTCACCCTGCCGGATGGCTCTGGTACAATACCCTTCTCTGCCAATTTGGACGATATAATTGCAAATTGCCAACCTGATGTGCTCGTAGATTTCACTATTGCGGAAGCCATAATGCCGGTGGTACGCCTGGCGACCGGGCAAGGGGTTAATCTGGTGTTAGGAACTACCGGATTGAGTGCTGACGAGCTTGGAGAGATTGATCGGTTAGCCATTGCTCATAAGGTGGGTGCCGTCGTGGCGCCAAACTTTGCCCTGGGTGCGGTTCTAATGGTTCATCTGGCAAAGACAGCTTCTAAATACCTTGATTATGCCGAAATAATCGAGCTTCATCACCACCGTAAAGTTGATGCTCCTTCAGGGACGGCGCTTTCCACCGCCAGGGCAATGGCGGCATCAAGGGGTAAGCCATTCCTTCAACCATCGGGACAGGGGGAGGAATCAGATAGCCGGGGCCGTAATGTCGAGGGAATACCTGTTCATAGTGTGCGCCTGCCAGGTTTAATGTCACATCAGGAGATACTTTTCGGGGGTTCCGGGCAGACTCTCACAATACGACATGATACGATAAATCGAGAGTGTTATATGCCCGGTGTAATACTGGCGATTAAGGAAGTAATTAATAAAAAAGGACTTGTTTACGGTTTAGACACTTTACTTGGGTTGTGAAGGATTGATGAAAGAGTATAATGTGGCGGTTGTGGGGGCAACCGGGCTGGTAGGGCAGGAGTTCATCAGGATATTGGTGCAGCGTGACTTCCCGATGGCTACAATCAGTCTTCTGGCATCGGACCGTTCGGCGGGCAGGAAACTGCCGGTAGGCAATCAGGAGGTTGAAGTCAGGGAGACGGTTCCCGAGTCCTTCGAAGGAATAGATATCGCGCTCTTCTCGGCGGGTACTGAGATAAGTCGTTATTTCTCACCGATGGCAGCACGGGCGGGAGCTGTGGTTATCGATAATAGCTCCGCTTTCCGAATGGAATCTACGGTGCCGCTGGTTGTACCCGAGGTCAATGCTGAAGATATTAAGTGGCATAATGGCATTATCGCTAATCCAAATTGTTCCACGATTCAAATGGTGGTGGCTCTGTACCCGTTGCACAAGGTTAATCCCATCAAGCGTATTGTTGTTGACACCTACCAGGCGGTGTCCGGCACGGGTTCGGCAGCGATAGAAGAACTGAGGGTGCAGGCAAGACAGGTGCTGGACGGGCAGAGTACTGTTCCCCATGTCTATCCTCACCAGATAGCATTTAACGTACTGCCCGAGATAGATGTTTTTCTGGATAACGGATACACCAGAGAAGAATGGAAGATGGTGGAGGAAACAAAGAAGATAATGCATGCCGATGATATTGCCATTTCGGCAACATGTGTTCGAGTACCGGTAGTTGTCAGCCACTCTGAGGCAATACACCTGGAATTTACGAAGCCAATATCTCCTGATGAAGCGAAGGATATTCTTGCCCAGGCCCCGGGAGTAAGAATTCAGGATGATCCTGCGATAAGTTTTTACCCTCAATCATGGTCAGCCGCCGGCACCGATGAGGTTTTTGTAGGTCGTATTCGTAAGGATGTTTCTCATCCTAACGGTCTGGTTATTTGGGTAGTAGCCGATAATCTGCGTAAGGGAGCGGCGTTAAACGCTGTTCAGATTGCTGAAGAGATGGTTGCCAGAGAATGGGTAAAACCAGGGGGTATAAGGAAATGAAAAAACTGGGAAGACTGCTGACGGCGATGGTGACGCCCTTTGATAAAAATCTTGAGGTTGATTATCGGCAGGTGAGAAGGTTCGCCTTAGCGCTGGTAAGCTCCGGGAGTGACGGGCTGGTGGTATCAGGGACTACCGGGGAATCCCCGACGCTCACCAGGGAGGAAAAGCTGCGGCTATTTGCTGAGGTGAAATCGACCATCGGTGAGCGCGGGGCGGTAATTGCCGGTACCGGCAGCTACAGTACCGCAGAGAGCCTGGGGCTGACTAAAGAGGCGGAGAAAATCGGGGTTGATGCCTGCTTGCTGGTTGTCCCGTATTACAATAAACCCACCCAGGAAGGTTTATATCAGCACTTTAAAACTATCGCCGGGGGCACGAATTTGCCCTGTATCCTGTATAATGTGCCCGGGCGAACAGTAACCAACCTGTCGGCGGATACGGTTGTGCGGTTAAGCCGTATTGATAACATTGTCGGGATAAAGGAAGCCAGCGGTAATCTGGACCAGATTGCAAAGATTATTAGTAATGCCGCTGAAGGCTTTCTCGTCTGGAGCGGTAATGATAGCGATACATTGCCCATCTTAGCCCTGGGCGGTTACGGCATTATCAGCGTTGCCTCTAACCTGGTGGGTACCCAGATAAAGGAGATGATTGATAGCATCGTTGACGGCGATATCACCAGGGCTGCCGGTATTCATCATCACCTTCTGCCCCTGGTGAACGCTCTGTTTATCGTCTCCAACCCGATACCGGTTAAGTATGCGGTTAATTATATTGGCTTTAATGTCGGCAAGCCGCGTTTACCCCTTATCGAACCAGACGCTAAATCAGCCGCCATAATCAAAGATACCCTGAAAAAATACCGGATTGATTTGCTCGTATAAAGACAGGTATATGCTGCCGGGTTATTTCCCGGGTTTATGCCTGAAAGATGGGTATCTTGTGTATCGTTTCCTCCCGCCTCATCCCCACTGAGATGATACTTGCCGGGCACGAAATTAGCTCTTCCAGTCTGCTTACGTATTGGCGAGCCTGTGCCGGTAACTCATCATACTTTGTTATACCGGTGATGGGAGATTGCCAGCCGGGTAATTCTTCATAAACGGGTTGACACTTTGCCAGGGCAGTGATACTCGCCGGGAAATTGGTAATAATTTGCCCGTCCAGTTTATAGCCGGTACATATTTTCAACCGGGGCATATTATCGAGAACATCGAGGCGAGTAACCGCCACGGAGGTAAATCCGTTGATTCGCATGCTGAACCGGGCAGCGACAGCATCAAACCACCCGCAACGCCGGGGTCTGCCGGTAGTAGTACCGTATTCATGAGCTCGCTCTCGAATGGCGTCACCGATTTCATCTTTTAATTCAGTGGGAAGCGGACCGCTGCCAACCCGGGTGCAGTACGCCTTAAACACGCCTAAAATATGATTGATACGGCTGGGTCCCAGACCGGTGCCGAGACAGCTTCCGCCTGAAAGCGGCGAAGACGACGTCGTATAAGGATAAGTGCCGAAATCGGGGTCGAGTAAAGCGCCTTGAGCCCCTTCCAGTAGAATCGGTTCCTCTCGTTCCAAAGCTTCTTCCAGCATTGCGGTGGTATCGCAAATGCAGGGAGCCAGGCGCTCTCCGTACCGGCAATACTGGCTATATATTTCTTCCAGTGAAAGTGGTTTGACCCCGTAAACTTTAGTCAAAATGGTGTTTTTATATTCAAGTATAGATTTAAGTCGCTCATAAAATACGCTTTTGTCCAGGAGGTCACCGGCTCTGATACCTAACCGGGCTACCTTGTCGGCGAAGGCGGGGCCAATGCCTTTGCGCGTAGTGCCAATAGCTTTGCCGCCACGCGTCTCTTCTTCAAGTCCATCCAGGAGAGTATGGTAGGGCATAATCAGATGTGCCCGGTCACTGATAAATAACCGGGAGGTATCCACACCGCGCTCATTAAGCTGGTCTATCTCCCCAATCAAGACGTTGCGAGTTATGACCACTCCATT
>SDBT01006131.1_pt1 | contig 20030 bp, 20 predicted proteins | sample 2277101 | NCBI WGS metagenome assembly SDBT01 (sample SAMN10404973, study PRJNA504765) | marine sediment metagenome | isolation source: marine sediment core GS10_PC15, 103 cmbsf | place: Arctic Ocean: Southern Knipovich Ridge | collected 2010 | reverse complement strand
CCGCGGCAGAAGCAGCGCCGGCAGCACTGCCCGAGCCGCCTTGGAACATACTGACAAAGAATCCTTGACCGCCAAAAACACTGCTGTACATCTGGGGCAGATTCAGTCCTCCACCGGTAACATAGGAAGAAATCGCAGCCAAAAGCGCGGTCAAACTAACGGTTGCGGCCTGCTTCTGGGCCTGATTGGCTTTCGCTTTCTGGACCCGTGACTCCCAGACCTTTTCCTTATCAAACTCGCCGCCGGCCGCCTCGGTAATCTCCTTGAGCTGCTTCTTGTCTGCATCGGAAACATTATAGCCAACAATCAAAAAATCTATCGGGAAAGTAGAAACCTTAACCTGGGAAGCGGCCGCGACCGGGTCGCCGCTGCAATTCTCACCGCCATCAGTGTAAATAGAAAGCTCCCCAGACGTACCCCGACGACTCTGAATTAAATATTCCATCCCTTCCTGGATAGATTCGGCAACTGGCGAAGAACCGCCATCCGCCTTAGCTTCGTCAAGACCCTGGATCACTAAATTATGATCTTGTGTAAAACCCTGGATCAATGGGACGTCGCCACAACCCTTGAAAATAAATAAAGCAACTTCATCGTCTTTGGACAGCTTCTTAACCCGGCTTTTAATCTGACTCTTTGCCTTGCTGATCTTATCTCCACTCATTGATCCAGAAGAATCCAAAACCAAAACCACTGATTTACCAGAGATCTGTCCTCCTTGTTGGTTAAAAACCGGGGCATCATTGCCCTCGTAATCTTCTAAATCCCCTTCTTCAATTTTACAGTGCCAGAGTTCAAAAATCGCGTATTTTGCTTTGCCGTTTTTGTCCAGCCAGGCCACCCGCGCCCCAAACTTATGCATCCAGAAAATCTGGACCTGGTTTGCCGCGATTGATTCAATATCGCGATCCAAAGGAATGTCTTTATAAGCGCAGCCGCCAAAAACCCAGGTCGCCGGCAGAATCCTGGCATGGAGAGTGCCGTCAGTCTGGACATAGACAGTAACAATATTATTATCTCCCTGGCCAGTAATAATATTGTCTTGGGCCAAATTGTAAATAGTCCCATCATTTACCGGCCGGCCTGAATAGGCCGTAATATTCCAATACACCTGCTTGCTGTCATAATGATGGGTAAAGTCATAGGTATTGCCCATCTTATCATTCTCTGTGAACTGACGGTCATTAGCCGCTTCCGCGTTCCAAGCGACATAAAAACTCGCGACCGCAATCAATAAAAAGACCACAGACAGAATTCTTAAGGCTTTTTGTATTCGATACATAGATAAAAATTAATTTGGTAAAAATATCTGCTATTGAATGGGTACAGTACCGCTAAACCAGGACTGAATCAGATTGCCAAATTTAAACCAAAGCACAATCCCAACAATCACCAAAAAGATTATTCCGACCAAGCCAATGATTAAAGCAATCAGACAGCAGGGGCTTTTTTTCTTGGGAGGTGGTGGAGCATAGGCTCCTGGTGGAGATGGAGGGGCAGGGGCAGGAGGTGGTGGAGGTGGTTTAGGAGGTGGAGGTGGCGCAGGAGCTTTTTTGGGAATAGGAGGTGGAGGCGGGACCTCTTTTGGTGGTGGTTTGGGAGGTGGAGGAGATGGTGGTGGTGGAGCAGGAGGTGGAGCTTCCATTTTTGTGCCGCAACCGCCGCAAAATTTAACATTATCGGCTAATTTTGCGCCGCATTTTCCACAATGCATATTTTTGTTTTGATTTTTAAAAATATTCTATTTTTATTATAACACAAAACCAATACAAACTACAAAATAATGGTCTGGTACATTGACTTAAATCAGATAATTTAACGCAAAAGAGAAGACAATTCGCCGCACTCCACAACCAGATCAGTACTTGTGTCTCCTAGATCCATAAGATCCAGATCTTCCTCATCTTCCAATGCTTCTAAGTCGGCTTCACTCACTGACTTAATCACCACACAGACCACTTCATCATTAACCTCGTAACCAACCAGGCCAACCACGGTACCATCAGACACATTGTTCATCGAGACATCATACTGATTGAAGAAGGTGTCAACCGCTGCCACGTCTTCATCATCCAGCTCCTTAGCTTCAAGTCGCGAACCGGCTACTTCCTCTTCTCCATCATCAGTATGCCAGGCAAACTGCGTCGAACCTTGGCTTTCAAAAGCAACGCCGGTGTTGTCAATCAAGTTTTGTAAGACCTGGCCCACGGAGTCATCGGGAATCTGATCCAGATCAGGATAAGACGGCTGGTTGCCTGGGGGCTTGGTGGGAATCGGAGGAATAGTGCCGTTATCTTTACAACCATTTCCCGCGCCGATCAAAAGCAAAAGCCCTCCCGCAAGCAAAACCAATCCTAGTTTTTTCATAAGTTTTTGTTTTTAATTATTTAAATGAAATAATTTTACTTAACTCCTTGCGTTTCTAATTTTTTTATCTCCTGCCAGGCCTGCCGCAGACTCTGGAGCGCTTTGCGCAGAGACGATCGGCCAGAAGCCAAATCTTTCCGCGCCCCGGCCTTCAAGTCCTGGGCAGCTTCAATATCGCCTACCTTCATGCTACTAAACTTATCTTCAGCTCTTTGAGTAAATTCCAAGCCCTCTGCTAGTTGTTCTTCGGCTGACTCTGCTAAATCCCAAATCGCGCTAAGATCCTCTCCCTTTTCCTCTAAAGCGGCAAGTTCTTCTTCTATTTTATCCTTAACCTCCGCAATTTTTTCCGCGAAATATTTCAGGCGATCCACGACCGCCAACCCCCTGATTTGGGGAATAAAAACAAGATAAATATGATAGTCAAACACAATTGAGCGCACCTTTTCTTTCATTGCTTCTAAATCCTCTGTGTCTTCAATCTCAATTTCAAGCGCCTGAAGGTCTATTGTGTTTTGGGCCACACGGTTTAAAAGCTCTGTTTTTGTCTCTTCTGAAATTCTTTCTACTGCCTGAAGCCTTGTTTGAACCTTCTCCAGATCAGCCACTCTCTTCCCAATCATCTTCTGGCCTAAAGTGATCAGTCCCTCCATCTTTTTTGGCAAGCTTGCCGCTCTTTTGTACTGCCGCAGGGCCTCTTCGATGGTAAGTCCAGAACTTGTCCCCGGAGTTGTGTTTTGAGCTAAAATCACCGCCGGCACAAAAAACAGAATGATTGTGAGGGCTATTTTTTTCACAATTGTAATTCTAAATTATCTTCTAAACTATCCAAATAATCAAATCCTTTTAATTCTCGATTAAATTCATCTTCCGCTCCCTCGGCTTCTAAAATTAAACCGTCAATTTCTTCTTCTCTCTTGGTCTCTTCAGGCAGGTCTTCTTTTTGAACAGTAGCCGGCCCGGTATTCGGAATTTCTTCCAAAGGCACAATCCGCCTCTGGCAGCCGGAAAAGCCGGGAACGAACATCAAAGTCAGAAAAAATAATAGAATTTTTTTCATAAAACAGAATAAGAGTATAGTTTATTATACCAAAAATCTCCCAAAACAAAAAATTCATTCCGACGCGATGACATAAATCACATCATCGTCATCATAAACATTCGGTCCCTCGCCATTCGGACCAAAGGAACCGATAACCACCGCCCATCTTGTCCCTCCTATGCCAGCATCAAGATTGTAATCTGTATCGAAAAAATAAGGATTACCCCAAGGGTCTGACGGCACTTCATCTAGATAAGGACCATCCCAATTAAAAAAAGCATTATCCAGATCACCAGTAAGACCAGCTTCCGCGCTGTTTAAATCCCAAACCTCATTATCCGGATCACCGGCTTCCACCAAAGCCACCTCTTTGCACTCTGCCTCTTCCGGCTTTTTCGGCCAGCACTCGGTGTCATTTTCAAGTAAAGCAATCGCGTTATAGATCTCCCGGACTTGGGCTTTCGCCGCCGCGATCTTGGCTTTCCTTCTTGCTCCGACAATCGAAACCATAACTGCTCCTGCCAAAATACCAATAATCGCGATCACAACCAAAATCTCTATCAAGGTAAAGCCGCCTAAATGTTTATTTTTAAAAATTGGCATGAATTAAAACCTCCCTCTAGGATTATTATAATAGTATATATCTAATTTATCAAATCTAGTTTAGATCTGATCCAAAAATAAAAACCCTGTACTGTTTTTTAAGCAGCCAGGGCCCTTCTCCGTTTGAGAACAATGAGCTTGCGCGGCAAAAAGGCCAGGGAGCCAATCGTAAACTTCTCAAAGTAGAAATCTCCCAAGCCACCCTCTTCCCACATCCCCAAGCTCACTGATTCAAGGAATCGGACGACTAAGGATCGCAATCTGACCAAAATTAAAATCCAGAAATTAAAACGGTGTTTAGAAAGTGATACTACCCCAGGAATCGCAGTGAACGAACCAAAGATAGGTACACCGTTTATAATCGCAAGCGGCGGATAAAGGAGAATATTGAATACCGCGATGATAATTCTGAAAATGGGAATCTGCAGAATCTTGGTCTTCTCTATTCTTGTCCGAGGAATAATCCTCGGCCAAAAGGCAAATCCCAAAACCAGAGTCGCAACCACTTCATAGATCGCGGTCAAGCCCATGCCCAGCAAAAAGCCAACAACAAAGCCAGGCAGATGCGGAGCTAAGTCCCGTTCAATAGCCCCTTTCAGAAACATTGGCAAGCCAGGCATTGCTTCGGCAACCGCGCGCGTACCCACAAAGCCCGCGGCGACCAGAATCTTAAAGCCCAAAGTGATTGGTTTTGGCGCCATTAGAGCATAATAGATAACCAACCACGAGTGAACTTGCTCCTCGCTTTGCAAAACGAGGACCCGTTCGAAATTCCTTTGGGAAATCCGGCCTTTGTTTCTTTGTTCGTCAATGTATCGACGGAATCTCTTAACTGCTAACCGACGAATGAAGGTTCTGCTGTAAAAAACCTTAGTACAGTTTCTAATCAAGAGCCGGCGATAATGACGATCAAAAACAAAGCGATGCAGACTGCGCCAGAGAAACAAGCTAATCATCAATTGCAATGGCCTGATGACAACCTTACCGCTTGCGATTCTTAAGGCAGTGTGATAGGAAATTTGTTTGTGTTCTAACATCTTTTCCTGCCGCCTCGCCTTCCATCTTACCATCCTTTGTCTGCAATATTGGATTCGGAAAATAAAGCGCCAAGGCAATATTCCAACTATGCTAAAGATGAAAAAAATCCAGTAATGGATTAGATAATTTCTCATCCGCAAAGCATAAAGCGGAGAAATAATCCCTTTCAATGCCCAGCGCTCGATCATCCGCAATCGCATTTCTTTAAAAGAGAAAGGCAGAGGCGCATATTTATTCGCGCCGAAAAGCCACATCAGCCGAATAAAACCCCAGTTTAAGAAATTCAACCGCCCCGATTCAAACTGCAGCCACAACTCTTTATATAGGGCAATATCATCCTGCACTTCAGGATCATCACCATAAATATCCTCAAACTCACAAATGTCAATATGCCCGAAAGAGACTGGATAACCCGCCCGGATATTCGCAATCAATCTCGGGATCTCGCAAAGGAAAAAATAGCCCGGTGATGCGCATAAAGCCAAAAAGATGACCCAGGACCAAGACATCCCGAGGTAGGCATGGAATATATATAATATCCCTCCTACAATGCCAGCTGTCGGGATAATGAGGGCGATATGGGGCATACCAAATTCAGCATCCAAAGCATCAAATTCGCGCGTCCTTTTATTAAAGCGCAAGTTATCCGCAGACATCCATGAAGCGCCGGCAAAAGTCAAACACAAGACAAGCCAGCTCATCACATTGACTTTGGGATCATAAGGCAGATCAAAAAGCATAGAAGCACCCAGGACAATAATTGCGCCGACAATGGTCAGAACAATATACCACTTACCCCAAGGTTCAAACCTGGTGTGATTAAACTGCCAAGTATAGGCCCCCGCACCAATCTTTTTTAAGAAAGTGATTAACTCTCTTGCGAAGTTAGACCGCCCTACTACCTCGCGATCACCAGCCTCAGAAAGTGTGCCCAAGCGCGCTTTTCGCGAATCATGAAACTTAAGCAGGAGAGCAAAAGACCCATTAATCCAGGTGTAACTTTTTCGCCAGGTAGGCACAATCCGCTCCCGGCCAAACTTTCTCTTGGTCGCGTAAGCCAAAAACTCCCGCGCCAGAATCCCCAGCCTTACTTCCACCTCTGACCAAGCAATGTCAAAAGTAGCAAGGAAACGGGCTAAAAGAGCAATCACGAATTTCAAAAACCCAGGCTTCAAAATCTTAACCGCAAGATGTTCACCTGACTCAAGGTGAACCAGATGATAAACCCGAGCCGCGAAGCCAGAGCCTAATTTTTCTCCTTTTACCCGAAACTTCTCCCAGGTTAACTTGCCGTACACATTCTTTACCCGGAGCAACAGAATCGCTCCTGGCAAAAAACTATTCTGATTCAGGTCATTATCCGGAAACTTTTCCACCGCGCACCTCCTTCTAATTAGTAAAGAGCCTTATGGATCACTTTTATATCTAACAGTCTAATTTAGCAAATATTTCGAAAAAAAACAAGCAGGGTCCAGAATATCAAGCCCCTACTTAAATTGTATATGTTCTACCAAGGAATACCGCCTCTCTCAAATTCTCTCTTCAATTGCTGCTTAACCATTTTCAACAGAGGAATCAGTTCAGGAAAGTTCCCTACTGCCTGATCTGCATAATCAGCGATAAATTCCGGCTTATCATAAGTGCTGTTTTAAGGTATCTAAAAGTAGATTTTAGTTTCTCAATTTGATGCAAAAAATCAAAGATTTTTTTAACATTATCTTCCATAAAAAATAATATTATTTCTTTTTCATTTTAATTAAAAGCCAAAGCGGTTTTGGTTTTCCCCGAAAGCGGCGTAGAACATAGGCGCCTTTTAATCTAGTACCAAAAAGAGTGATTTCAATCTGACCTTCTTTTAAACTCTCTTTCAAATCAACATCCCGTAGATTCTGGAAAGTACCTTGATCCCAAATCTCCACTGTACCTGCACCGTATTCACCCTCTGGAATTCTACCCTCAAATTTCGCGTATTCTAAAGGGTGGTCTTCGGTTGGCACGGCTAATCTCTTGTCAGCAGAATCTTGAGACGGCCCTTTAGGCACAGCCCAAGACTTCAAAACTCCCTCAATCTCAATCCGAAAGTCATAATGGAGATTGCGCGCATTATGTTTCTGGATCACAAAAATCGGCTCTCCCGAAACCTCTCTTGTTCCCCCTTTCGGCTCTTTGGTCTTCTTAAAATCTCTTTTTGCGCGATATTTTTTTAAAAACTTTTTTGAATTCATATTGTTCCTTTTCTTACCTTTATTATATCCTAAACTTTGGTAAAATAAAAATCCCCAGTTTTTATGTATTTCTACTGGGGGAAACAGAATCTAGAGATAAGGTTCTATCGCCGATAAAATATCATCTTTACCTTTGAAGCCACCATCTAGAAACACCCATGTCTCATCGAGTGTAATTTCTTGGCCAGGCTGAACTAGGCTAGCCGGACCCATTATCTCTGACTCGACAAATCCACCATCAGACCCTCCCACATCTCCTGGAGAGATATAGACGGCCGCATTGTGACCACCAGGGTAATCTGCCCAACGTTCAGGTTTCCAGGGAAATATTCTCACGATTGTGAAATCTCCTTTACGAAACTGACAAACCATAAAACGTTGTGGAACGGTATAAGCACGCTTTGCCTCTTGGCCTTGAGGGCTAACAATCACGAAATCATCTGTTTGACCAAACTGATCATCAACAACCCTTGAGCTGTGGCCCGCCCACCTAGTATAAACTGTGGATGCAAATTTCTGAAAGCCAGTTCCACCGCCAATAGGAATCAAGAATATATTCTCTGGTTGCTTGAAGCAAGTCAGAACCCAAAGGCCCATATATGCAACCATATCACCAATATTTCTCGCAAACAAGGTGATGTCAATAACATTCTCCGCTCCTGCCCGCTCAGCTATTCGAAATCCCCTGTGAATATTGTAAATTGGGTCTGGAGCGCCAATAATTTCAATCCTTCCATCCGCGACATTAACATCGCAAGGCTCTGTATCGGGAGCATAACAAATTTCTGTCTCTTCTCCCTGATGCACCCAGACCCGACCGCCACCGATAATTGGCCACGGTCCACGCATAATCCGCCACTGGTCATCGTCTCGTTTGTCCTCGAAAAGAGGATTATACTCCCGTCCATCAAAATATAGACGCAACATTCTTGGCCCCATATTTGTTGACATGTCTATGACAATATTTCCAGTTAGGACCGTTTTGAAATCAAGACCATTCTCGCTATAGCCATGTACATTCATCTTTTGCCTCCCTCTATTCAATGGTTATTCTGTAATCTTCCTTATAAGGGAACCTGAGAACTGCATCACCTCCTCATTTCTAGATATATATAATCACAAAGAACAGCTTATAATCATAGCACAAAATATAGATCCGTCAAAAAAGATTCAATGTCATTGCGAGGAGCGATCCCGAGTTCATCGAGAGAGAGCCGACGAAGCAATCTCGTCAATAAGTGACAGGTTGAATTAAAAAAGGCGGCATTTTTATATTTCTTGCCGCCGGAGATTATTACATGTCAAGATCCTTTAAAGCCTCTCTGTAATTTGCGACCTTTCGCCGTCACTCTGCCGCTTCTGCAGCTGGACCAAGCTTCTCTAATATGGCATGAATCTCGACTGAAATCTCGACAAGCTCTTTTGTGAGATCGCCAACTCTCTGCGCTCGTTCCAATGCATCCCTCAGCTCTGAAACCACAGGATCAAGCATGCTTTTGATTGTTTCCTCAACCATCTCTCTTGTCTGCTCTTGTGCCTTCCTCACAATATTAGCAACCATTCCTGCTACATTCTTCATAATATCATCATTAGCTTGAGGTTCGCCAGACGAAGACGGAGTTGAAACTTCGGCCAAAAGCTCCTTCTTGGAGCGGATCTTAGCTAAATCAGCATTGTCTAATGCTTGGTTGAAAGCTCTGAATGCACCAGCCCGAAAATGATGATCCACTGTGAACGCACCCCAAATCTTCTGGGCACTCTCAAGGTTTTGACCAGCATCTGAAATCTGCTTAAGGGTCACGTTATCAGTAAACTCATGATGTAGTCCTGCCTGAATTCTTGAATCAAGCGCTGATATCGGATCTTCTGCTGTGCTGATTTCGCTTCTCCTTAAAATCTTAGTACTCGGTATGACACTCAACCCAGCAGATTTTAATGCATTATTCAACGATGCAACAGACTGGCCGGACACAACCTTGCTTGATCCCTTGAGTGCTTTTAGAATCTCTGCTGATCTGCCTTGATCAATCATTTCAGCAAGATCCCAAAGACTTATATCTGCTCCGAGGGCGATTCTCAATAGCTCTTTGGTTCTATTACCACTTACATTATCCAAAGAATATTTATCTCCCGCAACCGTCTCTTCTCCTTCCTCTTCTGTTGCCTCCATTATATCCACCTCTCTTTGATTGATTTCAACACATACTGGTTGCTCATAAACCGGAAGACTCGCCTCTGGCGGCAAAGTCTCTTCTTTTGGCAAATTAACGGCTTCATCTTCTCCCAAATGATCTGGATCCGAATCTGATACTAATAATAAAGACTTATCCAGAACCGTCACTTCTTCTGGTGCAGAAAGTTTTAATGAGGATGTATTCACTAACCCAAGCTCTTCTGGACTAATAGTAGATTCTCCGAGAGCCTCTCTCACGCTTAATAATTCATCCTGCGGCAATTCCCCCTCTCCATCATCAGAAGACGGCTTAAAATATACGCTTACTGGCTGATCTCTCCTTTTTCTACGCAGTACTTGCGTTCTTATCGCCGCCGCGCCTTCTCCTCTATTAACTTCCTCTCTATTGGTTGATAATCTTCCGGAATTTCTGATAAAACTAATCCCCCGTTTGCCCATCCTGTATAAACATAAACTAATCTGCCCAAGAGCCCTGACATCATCTATAGGTATGCCCATCTCCTCTATCTGGGATAAGTTTAAACCAGCAAATTCGATGATATCGTCACACACAGCCGCTATTTTCTGTTTTAAACTTCTTGGTACCCTATCATCATCCAACCCATGAAAATTACAGGAAAGTCTGGGTTTCTTTTCTTTCCCCCTGTCCTGCCCTGTATCTTCTTTAACAACAACTTTTGTTACAACCACCCCACCCAATGTTCTCACCTCCTCAAGGTTGCAAGTTTAAAATCAAAGACTTTCAAAATTATTTCAAAGAACAGTCAGAAATTTTGTACTTCCCTACTCTTTCTCTTTCCAAAAAATATAGAAAACCAGATGTGCCAAGTTTTTGAGATATATCTAAAGCTAATTGACGGATGTAGGTTCCACCTAAGGTCGTAACCCTGATTGTTAAAAGCGGCCACTTGTAAGCAACTAGTTTTATTTCCTTAATTGTTACCTTTTTAGTTTTACTAATCATTTTACCTTTTCTAGCTAATTTGTAAAGCGGCTGGCCGTGGTGCTTTGCCGCAGAATAAGGAGGAACTTTTTGATTAATCTCGCCTTGAAATTGTTTTAGGATTTTTTTGATCTTCCCTATCGTGATTTCTGTAGGGGCGACCCTTGTGGTCGCCCGTAATCGGGCAGGCACAAGACCTGCCCCTACGATCTCGCCCTCCACGTCTTGCGTGGAAGAAGAAGCGCCAAGTCTGATGCCGGCTAAATATGTCTTTTCCCATCCTTTAATTGTTTCAAACTTCCTGGTTGCCTCTCCTAATAATAACAAAACAACCCCAGAAGCAAAAGGGTCTAATGTGCCGCCGTGACCAATCTTTCCCGAAAAACCAGTTCTTTTCTTAAAAATCCGAATTAGATCATAAGTAGAAAAGCCGGGTATTTTCCTAACAGGAACGATTTTTTGCATGACTCAAATAATTATAATATCTTATCTTCAGTATAAACTAAACCAAAAAAAGGCGCAAAATCCTATCCTTGACTTATTTCCATAAATGTGATAAAGTATAAATCTTGGGGCAAGGGGTGGCACCTTTTCATTAACCCCAAACAAAAAAAGGAAATGGCGGCAGAGGAGAAAAAATGTCAAAAATGTCAGAGCCTCAAACATTCGAAGAACAAGTAACTTTTATCGTAGGTCACTTGACTTCGGCTAAGCTACATATTCAAGCTGAAGAATATGACAAAGCGATCGCAAGCCTCAATGAGGCTATGGAGCCTTTTGCTGAAAATGGAATGTTGAAATTCAAGCCAGAGGATATGGACCTCAATGATTTCAACAACAAAATCAGTAGCATACTAGGCGCTATAAGCCTCGCAAAAGCATATATTCAAAGCAAAGAATATGATAAAGCTTCTGAATATATAGGAAAGGCTATTGAGCTTGCGCGCGAAGCGATAGAATGGTTCCTTAAAAAGACTCAAACGGACGCCTAAAATTAAGCGTCCTTTTTTTATTACTTAAAATATAAGTGATAGATTAAATCTTCATAATACTATTCTTCTCATTTCCCTTTAACACAAACCCGCACTCCTTTCACTATTTGAAATTTTCTCCTTTTATTCTTATCAACTTTCTTTAAAATTTCTTTTTCTAAATCAATCTTTAAAATCTCAGCTAAACCTAAAATATAGATTACAACATCAGCTAATTCCTCGCCTAGATCTGGTTTCTTCTGAAGATAAGCATCAAAGGCTTCGGCCAATTCACCGTAGGTATAGGAAAACTCTAAAGGAACATCCGTAACATTAAATTTCTTGGCAACTTTATTTTTGTAAATTTCCTTTTGAAGCTCTTTGAAATCAAACATAAAATTATAGTCCCCACAATCAGGCGCGCCATGCCTGTCCGCTAAAGCTCATGAGCGAAGGTGGAGCGCGCCCCTACAAATTCTCATTTCCCTTCTTAATCTAAAATCTCTTAAAAGCCCAATTTTATTTTAACACATTTTTGTAAAATCGACACCTTCCTTGTGAAATCTTGAAAAATCTTATAATATAAAATCAAGTGATAAAAACCTTATGAACGGCATTTCATTATTTTTCAATAATAGTTCGGGCGTAGTCTTGGTCGTGTTTTTTGTGATCCTTGTCCTCTATCTTTGGTATGCCTTCTCGATTATTTACCACTTGATCCGTTTTGGAATCGGGACCAAGCCCAAGACTTTGGCTCTAGTTTTCTTTATCGGCTCAATCGTGCTTTTCGCGATCGCGATCAGCACCTATGCCCAAGTCAACTGGAAGGAAGTCTTTTCTAACGGCTCGCTGCCCTACTAAAAATGTCTATCTTTACAAGTTCAGGAAACACTTTCCCCAACCAAAGGCCGGATGAACAAACAATCCTGATCACGCGCAAGCACTGGATCAGGCTGTTCGTCCCGATGTTTTTTGTTGCCCTCTTTGCCCTCGCCCCTTTTGTCGTTTATTTCTTGATCAAAGGCGCAGACTGGTATCCCGGTTTTGCCGCCCTGTATCGTTTTGGCAGCGCTGTCTATTTCTTAATCTTATGGAATGCCGCTTTTTACAATATTCTGATCTATACCTTAAACACAGTAGCAATAACAACCAAAAGAATTATTGAAAACGAACAAAAGGGCTTTTTCCGCCACAACACCGACGAGATCGCCCTTAGAAACATTGAGGACAGTTCGGTGCGGATCTTTGGGCTTCTGGCCACCTTCCTGCACTACGGCAACATCGAAATTCAAAGCGCGGGCGCAACCAACATCTTTCACTTCAAATATCTCCCCCGTCCCCAGAGAATAAAAAAAATTATTGCTGAATACGTAAACTATGCAAAAGGCAGGCGCTATCCCTACCGGCCTTAAAATCAAAACCGGAAAATTTTCAGAAAACAAAAATACCCGAAAGATAATTTTAGGGTATTTTTTTGTCGACTAAAATTTATTTTAACAAATGTTCTCTCAGCTCCTCAATTGCCGGCCGCGAGATCAAAAAATCAATTAAGCCTTTCGAGGAAATGCTCTCCCTTAGGTTCGCCAAACCTTCTTCTGTTTTCTCGATTGCCAGCCAATGCAAAGCAAACCAGTCAAAATCCCAATCGTGATCTCGGTATGCTTGTTCTGCGGCAATCACGTGCCAATACTCTCCTAAATCAATATCAGCTTGTCCTCCCTGGCCCCACCACTTGCTGGAAAAATAGTGGGCATTATTTAAAATTTCCAGATTCCTGCCGCGGGTTAAAATAATATGGATCCCGTCCGCGCGGGAGAACTGCATCGCCCGATTATATTTCTCCTTGCCCCAAGTAGGATCAACCGGCGTCCAACCTGTGCTCGGCAGATAAATTTCACTCCAATCATGCTTTAAGTCCTGAACATTTTCGGGGTCTGAATTGTAGGTAACTCCTTCGACAAAACGTGCCGGAACCCCTTCCGCGCGCATCAAAGCCACGTACAAATCCGAATAGTCTGTGCAGTCCCCCTGTTTCTCTGCCAAAGTAGTCAAAGCACCCCGGCCCTCGCCTAAATCTCCCACATAGGTAATATTCTCCGCGACATAATTATACAAAGCAAACGCCTTCTCGCAATCATTAGTCGCGCTTTGAGCAGTATTTTGGGCCACAGTCTTGATCCCTGCATTATCTGATTCAAGATGCACCTCTGGCGCTAAATAATAGGCAATTGACTCGCCCAGACAGTTGCCATAATAATTCCTTACCTCGTTGGTTTCTACTTCATAAGTGGTTTTAAATTCCATCGCGCCTCCCGGAGGCAAGCTCTCAATTTCAAACGCGGCGTATTTATTGCCATGCTCATCCGTAACAATCTCATAACCGGCTGGACTAATGCTTTGGGAAATAATTCTTTGATAAGGCTCATGATCCTGAATTATAGCCATCCAGGCTAAAACTGGCGAAGCGCCGTATGACCCATAGTTTGTCAGTGTATAGCTCCCCTCTATTGAAAACCTTCTTGCTCCACCAATCTCCTGCTCTACTTCCTCTTTGTTTCCTTGAGGAATAGGGGTTTTCTTAGTGGGAGGGTCTTTTGTAGGAGGATCCTGGGAATTAAAAATACCAATCACAACCAAAGTAACAAGGGTGAGGATAATTAGGACGACTGGAATAGAACAGCCCAAGCAGGTCCAAAATTTCCAAGTTCTCTTTTTCTTGGGAGCGGCTTGTTGATAATTTTGCGCTGGCATATTTTGGTTTTGATTTTTTGAAAAACTTAACTTTCTTCTATTTTAACACATTATTCTGAAAAAAGAAATAAAAAAAGCCAGGAATTAAACTGTCCTGGCATAAAATACAACTTTTAGTGAAGAGTTTTTCAGGCAGAGAAGCAATGGAATGGTACGCCTAGAATCTCACAAGCTGCCGCAATCTCAGGAAGGATATACTCGTTGCAGTGTTGGCCGTGATTAGGAACCCACTTAAGAGTGACAATCCTAGTCTTGTCACCAGGAACTCGAGATGTGCCCATAGGCCAAGCATCAAGTTTACTATAACGATTTTCACGTTCTGCCCAGGTAAGGCTTAAGATGTCAAACACGCTTGCAAGCATTTTGTAGCCTGCTCCTCTACCATGAACTCGGAGAAGGTTAGCTCTTTCAACTGGACGCATATTCCCTTTAACACAACCACCACCGTTTAGAAAATAGACTTCTCTATCTTGGGAAACGATGAAGATATCAGAGTAATCCCCTGGCTCATCGCAAAGGAAATCAAAAGCTAGAGCGCCTGAGTTAAGTAGAATCAGTAGATCTCTTAACACATCATAGTGGCGCATGTCATGGAAGCCAATCGCCACCCACTTGCCGGTCTTTATATAAATGATCGCCTGCATCAAGAGCGACGTCCATAAGGCCTCGCAGTCTGCTTCCGTAACATCAATAACGGGTACAATCTTTCCAGGGCTCAAGCTTGTCATCATTAGAGCCTCGGAAAGATCAGTCGCAACTCCAAACTTGGTCATATCCATCTGGCCTTGCGTGCCCATACCAATTGCGCCAAGCTTCCAATATGCGAGCTTGGCTAAATACATTTGCAGAGCACTAAATATTTCATCCTCGCACAAACCACCAGACTCATAGACGAAATTAAGGCCATGATCTTTGAGCCAACTATAAGCCCATTGTACATCCGCTCCCGCCACAGCATTCATATCTGAAGAGAACTGATTGGAACCAATAAATATTGGAGTCAGGCCCAGTAATTTGAACAAGGGATAGTTTGGCCAGCCCTGCGCCATGGTCATACTTGCAACATTAAACAGAGGGACAATGCCGCCTGATTTTCGCAAAAATTTGATTGCCTCCTCTGCTATCTTACGATGTTCCGACTCTACCACTACCTTTGCCTTAGGAATCTCTAGAGTATAAGTATCATCTATCACAGCTCTGAGATCTTCTTTGAATTCTTCCCACCATTCAGAGGTTTGCCCAAGCACAGTAAGACTATGATAAGGCAATTCCATAATCTCGCAGATTAACACATTCGCCCTTTGTCCAACATAACCTGGCGCCGTTTCTTCCATGTTACAAACATGGATCACTTTTAACTGGCCGCTTTTGATCATGTCTTGAGCCATGGTTAAAACTATTCCGCAGTACTCAGGAAAATTCCAGCCCGTAGTCAATGGAACGAGGATGTCTCCATTTCCTGCCTTTCTTAACAGTGCTTCTCCGCAGGCTTTGGCCATAAAAGGTGAGCTGATAGCAACTTCATTATTGTGTAGCCACACCGGCTCAAACCCTAAATCCCGAAAGATGCCCTCCACCTTTGGAATAATGCTTTGGTGCTTTCCCATCCAAAAAACATTTGCGGTTGGTCGAGCATCGCCAGGGGTCATGAAAAATACTTTATTCACAATCCATCTCTCCTTTCTCACTTCTAAATAATATGTTTTGTGCCAAGCCTTAGTCCAACAACTTACTCAACCTCCTTTGTATAGGTTTTAGGTATATATAAAGGACAATTTAATTATCTTACTATGAATATTTTAGTATAAAACAAATATCATTACCTTGTCAAAATAAATTACAAGACCCTAAAGAAATTTTAAACTTGACATCTTTTTTACCTATAGTAAGATAAGAATGTAATATCTTACTTATCTTAAATTAAAATCATGGAGAAAGGAATCTGTAAAAAGAGAAAAAAATTCTTTGGCCTGATTACGGTCACCAACAAAGGCCAAATCGCGATCCCGATTGAGCTCCGCCGCGAACTTCAAATCAAACAGGGCGATAAACTGATTGTCTTAAAGAGAAACGACGGACAAGGAATCAATCTGCTCAAAGCAGACGCGATTAATGGTTTTCTTGAAAAGTTAACCAAAGATTAATTCTAGAATTAACAAAAATCTATGGCTGATGTTAACTATGTCACGGATTGGAAAGAGGAAGCGACCCGGTGCAAAAACTGCAAATCCTTCCAAAAAAAAGAGGGCAAAACAGCTTGCGTCCCGCCAGACAAAACCTTTAAGCAAGCTCTAGAGGCCTTTGGCGAAGCCGCCCCGAATGGTCACTGCGACTATTTCCAAAAAAAATAGTTTCGCTCACAAACAAAAATCCTCCAAAAAACATTTGGGGGATTTTTTGTGACAATCTTCTATTCATTTCACTTTAAACACCTTCCCATGCCCTGGGATAATATAGTCTGCAAGACTCAAAACCTTTTTTCTGCTTTGCTTTAATGCATCCCAATCCTTAACATATGGATCTTGATGCTCAATTAGACTATTTTGGTCAAATTTTTGCTCTTCTTGATCTCTCCACCAAAAAACATCGCCGGCAATCACCACTCTGCCAAACTTTTCGGTCTCAATTAAAACAGAACAGTGAAAAGGATCATGGCCTGGAGTCTTGAATATTTTAATATCAGTCCCGGGAACTTTTCCACCGTATTCTTTTATTCTCCCATCAAAAGAATATACCTCATTATCATCGAAAACCTTTGCATTGGTAAAAATTCCTGTTAAAAGAGAATGATCAAGATGATAATGGCTTAAAACAACATAATCTATTTGATCTGGAGACAAGCCCTCTTTCTTCAAATTCTTTAATAATAATTTTCGATCCATACCCGGATCAACAATAATATTCAACCCGCCTTCTCGAATCAAAATAGCAGTAGAAGACGCAAATTCAACCCCCTTTTGTTCCCGTGCATAACCTTGAACTAAAATTTTGATTTTAGCCATATGATTTAAATTTTAATCTTATAACCCCCACTCTCAATAATCTTTTTAGGATTTGTGTATAGTTTCTCTCTGAGCTGTTTTCTATTCAATACCCCAAGAAGAACTAAGCCATAGGCAAGAGGCAAAAAAGACTTAAAACCAGCAATGCCTGTCTTGCGAGGAAGTGGAGCATAATCACTCGCAATCACATCAATCGTACCATCAGCTAAGCCTTGCTTTAAGGCCGTAACATCTTGCTCCAAACCTAGAGGAGGATTAACCTTAACCTCCAGATCTTGTTTAGTATAAGAAAAATAATGCGGACAAGTCTCACAGGTCACTTCCATTTTTTGTCTTTTTGCTTTTCTAATTAAAGCAATACTGCTCTTCTTGCTCACATGCTGAATATGCAATCTGCCTCCTGTTTCTTTTAAAACATTAAGGTATTTTTTAATCAGTTCTGTTTCAAGAGTCGAATCTTTAAGTCCTTCTTGATAAGAAGGACTGCAATGGGCGATCACTAGAACTTTTTTCTTCAATATTTCCCGTAACAACCCCATGTTTTCTAAATAACTACCATCATCACTAAAACCCACTACGAAAGGTTTGATCTTATCTATATCCACCAACTCCTTACCCTTCAATCCTTTCGTGATTGCGCTCACTGGTAATGCCTGACAATGTCTTTTCTTTTTTAATGAATCTTTAATTCTTCTAAGACTGTCTAAGGGAGGATCAGAATTAGCCATGTAAACAACTAGATTAATGCCGCTTTGTTGAGCGACTTTGGTATATTGAGCAATGTCATTCCGCAGATGAGTATGTAGGTCAATAATCGGATAATCAAAATTCATAAGAAAGGATTCTCCATCTCAAAAATTATCTTAGGCACTTTATTGTTAATAAAATCTTCGGATAAATTGTACTTTTCCGCGTATAAGGTTGTGATCGAGCAAAATCTTGCCTTCCCGTAATCAAACCCGGGTTTTACAGCGACCGCTTTGACCTCTCGCTCTGACCTCCCCTCAATCTCAACAAAAGGTTCTAAAAACGGCCACTCATCAATCGTAATTTCCACTTTATCCGCCTGCCAAATCTCTCGCTTATTTTCCTGATAAGATTTTCTTTGACAACCCAAGATGGCTAAAAACTCTTCTGCCCGCTTCAAATCACCCACTTCAAAGCAAATTTCTTTTTGGTTCTCAATTTTTTTTCCATCAACAATTTTGAGGCTCATGGTTACCTTATCATACTCTTCCCTGACCCGCACCCAGCGGTCAGGCGCGCTATAACCTTTTGGCAGATTAAAAGTAATTCTCTTTTGTAAAAATTCTGGGCGGACAAGCCGAGCCTCCACCTTCTTCAGCTTCTTCCTAACCTCTTCTTTATTAATATCTGTAAATGTAGCTTCGTATTCTATTTGCATAATTTTGATCTTTCTTTCATTATAACATGGATCTCGAATCCAAATCCAAGAAATAAAAAAACCAGCAAAAATTTATGATGCTGGTCTAACTCTATAAGCGATTATGTCTCTCTCAAGTCAGTTCTCCGATTGCGACACCGCGAAATTGCCTCCGCATTGCCACGCTCTTCTTCTCGAGCTCTTCTTTGTTCTCTGGCGTGATCGCGGCCAGCCAACCACCATATACTGGTTCTCTGGGAATGCGATAATGTTCAAGCACTGCTCTTCGACCGCCCATCGCAAAGACCGCGGCAACCTCTAAAATCGCCTGAGCGCTCGTCCCGATATAAGCGATGTCAGATAAGCCGAAAACTGGACCCTTGCCATTAAACATCATCGTTAGGCCCTCTTGGGCAACCCATTTGACAACCTCGACGTCGGTTTGGCTGTCACCGACATACATTATTCCTCTCTCCTCTGCCCTGCCTTCCTGACTAATCTTTTCAACTGCCTCCTTTTTTTGGGCCTGGCCTACTGGATGAACTGTTCGCAACAACTTCCCCACCGACATATGATAGACCATCTCCCAGATGAAGCTTGTGAAACGATTATAATTGTCTCGGTGCTCTTCGGCCACTTCACCAGTTTCCTGATCATATTCAATCAGAGGCATTTGAGCAACCTCTCGCATAAAATCAAGAAGTAACTTTTTCTCTCCTGGCGTGATCGGGATCTCGTCAAATCCTTTCACAAAAGTACAACGCGCCCGGTTGAAATCAAAACCAACCGCCTCACAGAATGCCCGGATAAAAAACTCGTAACTGGTGGAGATCTGCCAGACATTGTATTGGGCAGTCAGGCTAGCCAATACAGTTTCGATGTGGGGCACGACCCGAAGGCTCTGCTTTGCGAACCCAGACAGCCAAAGGGATGTTGCATCCATCGCCTTATAAAAAGGCAAGACTACCTTGAGGGTATGGCCAGCCGAGTACTCCGGGTCTATATCGGCAAGTTTACCATAATCTCCCCAGATGTCGTCGATAACGCTTAATCTTTGGTAAAAAGCAATGCCAACCTTCTCTCCCAGGCCACATCGTTTTGCCAGTGCTACCGTATTTTCTTGAGCATTGTCGTTTTTTGTCTGCGGCCCTTCGTTATCCAAAAAAAGCCAAATACCATTCTCCTGTTTAAGACCCATCCTTATCATCTCTCCTTTCTGGTTCTTTCTTTGCTACCACCTGAATGCAAACCCAGTTCACAACCGCTTTCGCCACAATAAAAAATAAGGAGTTAACCCTCCTCTCGTATATTATAAAATGTCGCAATAAAAAAATCAACTCTCTCTTTTATTTTCTTCTTTTCGCTGTCCAGATGTTTCGCCACCAAAAACTCGGGGCTTGTTTTTTTGCCTCGCGGGCAAGCTTCTTGGCAAGCTTTGTTGACATCATCTTTTCCTGCTCATTTTCTATCTTCGATCCTTTAAGCCAGGTTTGGGCTTCCTTATTCCCCT
>SDBT01006130.1_pt1 | contig 20031 bp, 15 predicted proteins | sample 2277101 | NCBI WGS metagenome assembly SDBT01 (sample SAMN10404973, study PRJNA504765) | marine sediment metagenome | isolation source: marine sediment core GS10_PC15, 103 cmbsf | place: Arctic Ocean: Southern Knipovich Ridge | collected 2010 | reverse complement strand
TTCTGAAGGAGACAAAAATGTCACCTTAACCGTTTGTGACTCCGACGGTTACTGCTGTCCTGAAACAAAAACTATCTATGTTAATTTCCCCTTGCCGGAATGGAGAGAACGAATACCACGATAAGCTCCAAAATTTAACTTAAATTTAAAAGACTCTTCTTTTATCAGAAGTGTCTTTTTTATTTAACCAGACCTAAAAAAATTAAGAATCGAGTACTTCACTAATAATTTCCCAACCAAACCCCTTGCTTCTCAAAAAGAAAACTTTCTTTTGTCGTGGCTCTTTATCTCTATTTTCTATAATCTTCCGAGCCAGTTCAACTTCTTTTTTTTGAGGTAATAGTTCTTCTGAAATATTATTAACGATTTCCTCATCTATCCCCTTATCCATCAATTTCTTTTTTATCAGTAACTTCCCGCAGGCCCGATTTCTTAATCTTTCTTCAGTCCACTGTCTAGCAAATTTTTTATCATCAAGCAATTCCAGACTTTCAAGTTTATCAATCACTTCTTTAATAATCTCTTCATTAAATCTTTTTTGGTTTAATTTTCTTCTTATCTCAAAAACACTTCTCGGTCGAATACCGATAATCCGCCAAGCTACGCTTAGTGCTTTGTTCAATTCTTCTTCCATAGGTATTATTATACCACAAAAACACGACAAAAAGTTATCCACAGGTTATCCTTCTTGACCCTCTTAACTCTCTTGCTATACTAAATTAACAATAAAAAGTACCTTAAAAATAGAATAAAAACAAGGAGGCTAAGAATGAGTCATTCGAAAGAAGCTCTAAAAAGTCTTAAGGAACTTTTACGCGAAGATAGAACTAAGGAAAAAGAAAAGAGATGGACAGGAACATTTTCCGACTATTGGGAGAAAGTTCTTAAAAATCCTTCGCTGGCCTTACTTTCTCATGCGCGCGAATCAGAGTGCATTAACCGAGAAGGATTTGTTGTTCTTGATGATGAACGAACGACAAGAATTTATGGCCGTAAAAAGATTAAAGTACCAAAAATCTTTGCCGATAAATTCTTTGGCATTCCATTAACGCTTGAAAAAATAGTTGAATTCTATAACGCAGCAAAAGCTGGACTTGAACAATCACGTCAGGTTCTCTACTTAATGGGACCAGTCGGTTCGGGAAAATCATCTCTAACCATAGAGCAGATGAAAATTCTGGAAAAATCAGGTCTTCATTATGCTATTAACGGATGCCCAATGCAGGAAGAACCTTTACATCTTATTTCTCAACACATGCGACCAGAACTCCAGAAAGAGTTGGACAAAAGAGTAAAGGAAAAGAAAATCAAAGAAAGAATTCTTATTGAAGGAGACCTTGATCCGGTTTGTCGATTTAGATTAAAAGAAGAAGATAAAATAATCGAACTAAAGAAGAAGTTCGAAAGAATCCAAGAGTTTAGAAAATCAAGGATATTTTCTGACGGTAACGACGGTGTTAGCTGGGAAAAAGTCTCTAGAAAATTAGGTCCAGAAAAAACCGATGACTTAAAAAATACGGAACAGTATTTTGACAAGCAAGGAAGAATCATTTGGCAAAAAGCATATACGCTTTTTGACTATAGAGACCAAAACAATCATGTTCTCTGGGAAAAATTTCCTGTTAGTACCTTTGAATTTTCCAAGCGAGCCCGACGTGGATTAGTTTCCGTTCCTCCAGTAGACCCCACCTCTCAAGATATCACAGAACTTATTGGTGCCGAGGACATTGCCCAACTTCATAAATACTCTCTGGGCGATCCCCGATTAACACTTTTAATTGGTGCTTTCAATGCTGGTAATAGAGGGATAGTAGAATTTATAGAAATTTTTGAAAATGAACCAGAATATCTACAGTCTATGCTCACAGCAACCCAAGAGAAGATGATTCCAGCCCCGGGAAAACAGACTATGATTTACTTTGACGGCGTCATCGTTGGACACTCTAATGAACCACAGTGGAACAAGTTTAAGTCAGATCCGGAAAATGTCAATTATATTGATAGAATTGTAAAAATCAATGTCCCCTATACTACAGAGTTAAGCGCCGAAATTCAAATTTATGAGAAATTAATCGCTACCAGCCAGTATGCAGATGTCCATTACTGTCCTCACACCCTAAGAATTGCCGCTATGCTGCCAATTCTTTCTCGACTTAAGGAATCCGAAAGGTGTGACCCGATCACCAAAATGAGACTCCATGATGGCGAGCCTATAACCAAACAAGGAACCTCTCAAAGATTCAATGTTCAGGAACTAAAAGAAGAATTTCCTAATGAAGGCATGGAAGGGCTTTCTACCCGTTTTGTTGTAAAAGCCATTGGTAAAGCATTGGTTAGAACTGAACATCGCTGTATTACTCCAATAAGAATCCGAGAAGCTCTTGTAGGAAGTGTTAAAGATGCAGATTTTCCTGACGATATTAAGAAAAAGTACCTTGGTTTTTTGCAAGACCAAATCCACAAAGAATATCTTAAGATATTGGAAAAAGAGATAGAAAAAGCAGCCACGCCTGGCTTTATAGAAAGAACGGAAATTATCTTTCAAAAGTACCTTGATGACGTAGAACGCTTCGTTCTTGCTGGCGAAGAAGAGGAAGAAGAGTGGGATGAGAAATTTATGCAGTCAATCGAAGCGCCAGTCGGAATAGTTGGTGATGCAGCTCGTGGCTTCAGACAAGACGTTTGGAATCGCGAAGGCAGCCTCAGAAGAAAAGGTAAAAAACTAGATTGGAAAAGTTATCCTCCTTTGAAAGATGCTATTGAGGCCAACGTCATTGCCGCCGCTAGGGATCTCTGCCGAATTATTATAAAAGCAAAAGCTAGAGATAAAAAACAAATGAAGAAGTATAATGAAATGGAAAAGGCGATGATTAAAGAAATGGGTTATTGTGTCCATTGTGTACCGGAAGTGCTAGAATACGCCCACGACCATCTGTGGCGAGATTAAAAAAAAGAGAATTAAAGAGTGTCCTGAAGAGTGAAAGGCGTCTCGCTTATCGCTTTTTCAGGGCACTTATTTTTTTACCAAGCAAAAATAGAGGAGGTGAAGAAATGCCGATAATTCGAGAATATCAGTCTTCTTCTGACCGCAGCGCTCGCGATAGAGCAGCCCACAACAAAAAACATAGAGACTTGATTAAAAAAAATCTGCCCGACCTTATCGCTGAAGAATCCATAATTACTAAAAAGGGTGATGAAAAAATAAAAGTCCCCATAAAAGGAATTAAGGAATACCGATACGTCTATAGTCCGGGGGGACCAGGCGTTGGACAGGCAGATAAAGGCAAGGTGAAAAAAGGAGATGTTCTTAAAAAAGGAAAAGGGAAAGCTGCTGGTCCGGGAAAGAAAGGAAAAGCAGGAAGCGAACCTGGCGAAGATATCTATGAACTCGAGACTACTGTTGAAGAAATAATTGAGATGCTTTTTGAAGAGCTGGAACTGCCTGACATGGAAAAAAAGAAATTTAGATTTATAGAATCAGAAAAAAGAAAAAAAATAAAAGGAAGAAGGAAAGTAGGAATCAAAGCCAGGCTTGATAAGAAAAGGAGTGCCCAAGAAAGAATCAAGAGAAAAAAGGCAGCTGAAAGGGCAAAGGAAGAACAAGAAGAGGAAGAAGAATTTCCTTACCACAAGGAAGACCTTCGTTATCGCCACATGGTAAAAACAATAAAGAAGGAGTCTAACGCAGTAGTTATTTGTATTATGGACACCTCTGGCTCAATGGATACAATGAAAAAATTTCTGGCCCGAAGTTTTTATTTCTTGCTTTATAATTTTGTCAGAATTAAATACAAGTTTGTTGATCTTGTTTTTATCGCCCACCATACTGAAGCAAAGGAAGTAACCGAGGATGAATTCTTCCATAAAGGTGAATCTGGAGGAACTCGTATCTCCTTTGGTTATGCCAAGGCTTTGGAAATAATTAAAAAACGCTACCATCCTTCACTCTGGAACATCTATGCCTTTCATTGCTCTGATGGTGAAAACTGGGACGACGATAATAGACAAGCTTTAAAATTAGCAAACCAGCTCTGTGCTGTATCTAATCTTTTTGGCTACGGCGAAATAAAGCCCGGAGGACAAAATTGGGGCTCAATGATTGAAATTTTAGACAAGATTGAAGCCAATAATTTCGCTATTGTTCAAATTCGCAACAAAGAAGAAGTCTATCCCATGTTTAAAAAACTCCTAAATAAAGAAAGAGTTAAGGAGTAAAAAATGCAGAAAAAAGATCCTCGCTCCTGGTCTATTAAAGATTTAGAATATTGGGCAAAAGTAATTGAGGAAAAAGCAAACGAGTTTGGCCTTAGTTATTATCCCTACGAAATTGAAATATGTTCCGGGAGAGACATGATTGGTTACATGGCTTATACTGGCATACCAGCTCATTATCCTCACTGGTCTTTTGGTAAGGCTTTTGAAAAAATCCAGACCCTTTATAACTATGGAATCATAGGCCTTCCTTATGAAATGGTAATTAATTCTAACCCCTGCCTGGCTTACCTGATGCGAGATAATACTCTAGCTATGCAGATCCTGACCATAATGCACGCTCCCTTTGGCCATGGTCATATGTTTAAGAATAATCTTCACTTTGCCCATACCCGGCCAGAACTGGTGCTTGGACAATTCAAGGCTAGAGCAGATAGAGTTCGGTCATATATCGAAGATCCAAATATTGGACCGAGAAAGGTAGAAGAATTTTTAGACGCTGCTCATGCCCTTTCTCTTCAACGCTCCCGGTACTTACAGATTAAAAAATTGACCCCAAAAGAGCAGAAAAAAAGATTAATGAAGTTAGCTGAAAAGAAAAAGAAAAAGATTGATCTTTCAAAAATTCCCTTGGTTCCAGAGGAAGATATTCTTCTTTTTATTCGAGACCATAATCCCTATTTAGAAGATTGGCAAAAAGACATCTTAACGATAGTAGATGAAGAAGCAGAATACTTCCTGCCCCAGCTAGAAACTAAAATTGTCAACGAAGGCTTTGCTACTTTTTGTCATTACCACCTACTCAAGCAGTTAAATCTACCCGACGCTCTTTGGACCGAAGTAGATATTATTCATAATCAGGTTATCTCACGACCAAAAATAGCTTTAACTATTAATCCTTATCATTTAGGATTTAATATGTTTCAAGAAATTGAGAAACAGTTTGGCAAAGAAAAAGTGTTTGAAGCTGCGGATACTTGCCGAGACACTAGCTTCTTAAGAGAGTTTCTCACCCAAGAACTTATGGACAAATTGGGATTTTTTGCCCACCAGCAAATAGATACAGACAGAATTGTCAGCGCCATGCCTGATAGAGAAGATTGGAAAAAAATCAAAGAAGTTATGATTGCTAACACTGGCGTTAATGCTATTCCAGCAATTAAAATAGAGGACGCTAACTATCATGGTACCCATGAACTCTACTCAAAACACTACTGGGATGGCAGACTTTTACTTCCAGATTATGAACAAGGAACAACAAAATATCTCTATCAGCTCTGGCAAAAAAGACCAGTCCATCTAGAAACAGTGGAAGCTGAAGCCGAAAAAAAATCTTTCTATAGCAGCGAAATAGTAGTCAAAGTCCAATCAGTGATTCATAGCTATGACGGTTCAAATTTCACAAAGAAGATTCTTAAAACCCTAAAGACCTTCGCAATAAGGTCCAGGTAAAAATCAAGTCCGATGTCAAATAACGCATCGGGCTTTTCTTTTTCAAAAATTTAGGTTAAAATAATATCAGTCCTATGATTAAATCTCATCTCTACGTTAGCAATTATAAAGACCTTGTTGGTTGGAAAGACCGGATAATCTATCGCGGGCTAGAAATCTTTCCCGGTGCTCTTTCTTGGGGTACTTTAGGCGCCATGATTTATCTTTCTTGGGCAAAACCAGTTTGGATTGCTTTTTTTATTATTGCTTTTGACGCCTATTGGCTTATTAAAGTAACTTATCTCTCAACCCATCTAGTAGCCACCTATAAACTGTTAAAAAAACACTTGAAGATTGATTGGAGAGAAAAGCTGGAGGAAATCGAACCCGTCAAAAACTGGCGTGATATTCATCATTTAATAATCCTGCCAATGTATAAAGAGCCGGTGGAGCTAATTAAGTCCACCTTCGAAGCTCTGACAAATTCAAACTACCCCAAAGATAAAATAATGGTAGTGCTGGCCACCGAAGAAAGGGCAGGCGAGAATGCTCAGGAAGTAGCTTTTCAAATCAAAAAACAGTACGGTGATAAATTTTACTATTTTCTAATCACTAAGCATCCAAAAGATATTGTCGGTGAAATTGCCGGCAAGGGTTCAAACGAAACTTGGGCCGCTAAAAGGATTAAAGAAAAATTTATTGACCCCCAAGGAATTCCTTTGGAAAACATAATTGTTTCTGTTTTTGATATAGATACCTGTGTACATCCTCAATTCTTTGCCTGTCTTGCTTACCACTATCTTGTCTCTGAAAATCCAACCAGACAAAGCTACCAACCTATTCCTATGTACCACAACAATCTCTGGGACGCACCAGCTCCTTGCCGAGTTATAGCCACTAGCAATACTTTCTGGCAAATGATGGAACAGCAGCGACCAGAACGATTGGTTACCTTTTCTTCTCACTCAATGAGTTTTAAAACTGCTTGCGATATCAACTTTTGGCAAACTAACGTAGTTTCTGAAGATTCACGAATATTTTGGCAGTGTCTGCTTCATTATAGCGGTGACTATAAGGTACAGCCCCTTTATTTTCCAGTTTCAATGGATACCTGCCTAGCCACTAGCTTCTGGCGAACCACTAAAAACCAATACAAACAACTTCGGCGCTGGGCTTGGGGAGCAGCAGAAAACTTTCCTTATGCCATCTTTGGCTTTTTAAAAGATAAAAAAATACCTCTTAAAAAGAAGTTTTATCAAGCCCTTAATCTTATTGAAGGAAGCCATTCTTGGGCAACAAATGCTTTAATTATTTGTTTCTTTGGCTGGCTGCCATTACTTATCGGAGGAGAGCGTTTTAATATCACAGTTCTTGCTTATTCTCTGCCAAAGATAATCCAGGTATTAGCTAGTTTTGCCTTATTAGGGCTTATTATTTCAATGGTTATCAGCATGTTACTTATGCCACCCAAACCGAAAAAATATAAATCTCGTCGGCGAATTGCTATGATTTTCCAATGGTTCTTAGTACCGCCTCTCACTATATTCTTCGGCTCATTTCCTGCTCTTGAGGCTCAAACCAGGCTGATGCTTGGAAAATATATGGGCTTTTGGGTCACCGAGAAGACTAGAAAATAGGGATAATTCATGAATTATCCCTATTCCAAATGCACCTTCTGCTTAAATCCCCTTAGCTTATCCCTCAATGAGGGATATTTTTTAAAATCCGGGTCTTTTTTAATAATTTCTTGGGCTTCATCTCTGGCTTTTTGAACTAATTCTAGATCGTTTAGGGTTGCCATAGCTAAATCCGGAATACCCCATTGTCTTTTTCCAGTTAAATCTCCTGGGCCGCGAATCTCAAGATCCTTTTTTGAAAGAGTAAATCCATCTGAATATTTTATCAGTGCTCTTAGACGTTGATGAGTCTTTTGGGCTGGGGAGTCCGTAAAAAGAAAACAATAAGACTGGTAGATACTCCTGCCAACCCTCCCTCTAAATTGATGGAGTTGAGCCAAACCAAATCTATCCGCCCCTTCAATCATCATTACTGTAGCGTTTGGCACATCAATACCAACTTCCACTACCGAAGTAGAAACTAAAATATCAGTCTTGCCAGCCTTAAATTTTTTCATAACCTTTTCCTTCTCTCTTGAGCCAAGGTTTCCATGAAGCTTGGCTATTCTTAGGCTGGGAAAAGTTTTTTCCTTAAGTTTCTGATACTCTTGAGCAACAGATTTCACCTCTAACTTTTCGGATTCCTCAATAAGTGGACATATCACAAAAGCTTGTCTGCCCTCTTTTATTTGGGTTTTTATAAATTGATAGGTGTTTTGGCGCTCTGCTGGAGCCACCACTTGAGTAATTATAGGAATTCTCCCTTTGGGCAACTCCTTAAGAGTAGAAATATCTAAATCTCCATAAATAGTTAAAGCAAGGGTACGAGGAATAGGAGTAGCCGTCATCGTCAAAAAATGAGGAACAGTTTTCGCGTCAGTTTCGTGTTTTAGTTTCGCGCCTGCCCCGCGAGAGTGAAGCGACTTTTCGGGGTCAGTTTCGCGGGCAACGAGCTCCGCTCGTTGCCTTATCCCGAAGCGATGCTGTTCATCTATAATTACAAAAGCTAAATCTTTAAAAGCAACATCCTTCTGAATAAGAGCATGAGTGCCCACTAAAATATCAATCTCTCCCTTTTGCATTTTATTCTTAAGCCGCTGGCGGCTGATCTGTAAAACTTGATTAGTCTTTCTTCCAAGAAGTTTCTGTCCTGAACCAGTTAGAAGTGCGATGTTAAGTCCTCGGCCCCCTAAAAGCTCTTTCATAGTTTTAAAATGTTGCTTAGCCAATATTTCGGTCGGAGCCATAAAAGCAACCTGTCCCCTAGTTTGACCGGCCTTACTATCCAGCGGAGCCTTTGCTACTCCTAAAGCGACAATAGCTGCGATAACAGTTTTGCCAGAACCAACATCACCATTAAGAAGTCGATTCATTGGAGTGGGTTTGGCAACGTCTTGGAGAATTTCCCAAGCGGCCACTTTTTGCGAGTTTGTTAGTTGAAATGGAAGGCTTTCTACAAAAGTGCGGATTAGTTTTTCTTGAAAAGGTATCGCTTTTGCAGCTTGTGCTTTGAGAGCATGTTTTAGTTTTAACGCGTGGAGTTGAATTAAAAAAATTTCATCAAAACCAAGACGCTGGCGAGCTTTCTTTGCCAAGAGACGACTTGGGGGGAAATGGATTAATCCTAAAGCTTCCCCAAGTCCCAAAAGCTTTTGGTTAATCCTCACCTCCGGTGGTAAAAAATCGGGGATTTTCTTTACCAACCAAAGCAAGCTCTTTATTTGAAAACGAAACATCCGAGAAGTAAGTCCATAGGTTTCTGGATAAATGGGCACCAATCTGGCAGTATGAGTATTCTGGCCTAAAGTTTCATAGAAAGGGTTTGAAAAATAAACGCCCTTGCCGTCATGATCTATCTTTCCAGCTAAACTTACATCTTTTCCTTTAAGCTGCTCTGCTAAATACGGTTGATTGAACCAAACAACTTTAATGGCACCACTCTCATCTTCAACTATTGCTTTAGTTATAATCATTCTCTTACGATATGTTCTTGTGTTACTAATAGCAATAATTTTGCCTTGAACGGTAGAAGTTTTTCCAATTTCCACTTTGGTAATAGGAACAATATTACTAAAATCAACATAGCGATGAGGGAAATGAAAAAGAAGGTCCTGAACCGTCTTAATGCCAAGTTTAGCGAACTTTTTGGCATAAGCAGGACCTACTTTATAAAGCCTAGAAACTGGAGTATTTAAATCCATTTTTATGGCGCCCTTGAAAGGGATCGAACCTTTATCTCAGGTTCCGCAAACCTGTGCTCTATCCATTGAGCTACAAGGGCATTAGAATCTTAACCTTCTAGCTATTCCATCGATTACCGACTCCTCCTGCTCTTCTTCTGGAAGATACTTCATTACAACCCGCCTTACTTGAGCCGGATTTTCACCACCTAGAGAAAGATAAATATGAGGCATTAAAGGCTTTTTACTCCTTACACTTAAAATCTTAATCTCCCCCGATTTATAAAATATCCAAAATGAAGCTAGCCCTGTCCACTGATAAAGTTTATTATCAATAAGTAAACCGTCCCTTCTTATAGAAAAGCTTATTTGACGAGGGCTTTTTTTAGAAAAAACAAAAGTCAATGCTCCTAGTAAAATAAAAGTGATGGCTGGAAGAATTGCTTTGGCAAGCAAGGAAACAACAACTAAAACAATAACAACAATACCAAAAAATAGAAACCAACCTTGACCTTTTTCATATTTCTCAAATTCAGGTGCTTGCCAAGAAAGCAAGACTTTCCCAGAAGATTTATCAGGTTCAACGTGTTCATCAAGTTCAGTAGATTTAATGGGTTTGTCCTGGGCATTATTGTGGGAACGAATACCATATTTTTCAGCCCGCTTTCTTACTAATTTCCTAAGATCAATCACCGAAGAATCAACCTCCTCGTCTTCTGAAGTATCTAAAAATGTTTCTTCCTCTTGAGGCATAGATAAAAAAATAAAATAATTTGTAACCCTTCGCACAAGGCTTCGGGTTGCACACTTCGCTCAAAATGGCTGAAAACCACACGAAGCTTTAACGAAGTGTGGCGGAGGAGAGAGGATTCGAACCTCTGAGACCCTTTCGAGTCTACTGGTTTTCAAGACCAGCGCATTCGTCCACTCTGCCACTCCTCCTATATGGCGGAGGGTGTGGGAGTCGAACCCACAAACGGCTTTTTAGACCGTTACAGTTTAGCAAACTGCTGCCTTACCATTCGGCGCAACCCTCCAGATTTTTACTTCTCCTTTTTCTTCTTAATTCTACCATTTTATCACCCTTAAGTCAATTTTTATCCCCTGGCTAAAACCAACCCCCAAACCTCTTTGGCACCAGCTCGTGATAAAATTCGGGCACATTCCCTCAGAGTTGAAGCAGTGGTGCAAACATCATCAACTATAATTATCTTTCTGCCCTTGACTAATTCTCTATTCTGGCAATAAAAAACATTTTTAATATTTTTCCCTCTTTTTACTTTATCTTTAACTAAGCTTTGGGGGATAGTTGAACGAATTCTTAAAAGGAGTGAAAGTACAGATATTTTATAATGAGAAGCTAAACTATTAGCTAAAGCTTCAGCCTGATTGAAGCCCCGCCAATGAAGCCGCCTTTTATGAAGCGGAATAAAAGTGAGAAAAAAATGAGAACTTTCTAGATTAAAATCCAAATCTTCTAAGCGTCCAATAAGCAACCTGGACAAGGGCCTAGCTAAATCTTTAACAAAACTAAATTTAAAAGCCCGGATCGCTTCTTGAAGAATTTCATTATTATAAGAACAAGCAACAATAAGACCAGCAAGCCTCGTCTTTCTCTGACACTTAGGGCAAGTTTTTCCTAAATAAAAAGTTCTCCCACAAATAGGACATTGAGTTTTTTGATTTAATTTAATCAGTTTAAAACAATCTTCGCAAAGCCACTTTCCCTCTTTGGAACAGCCAACACACTGGATTGGAAAAAGAATATCTAGAATAAAATTTTTTATTGAAGTTGGCTTCTTCATGTCTTAAAAGTATAATAGAAATCCATAAACAGAGCAAATTTAAAGGCTAGAGTTTAAACCCTAGCCCAATTTTAATCTAAATTTTATTTTAAAATATTTAAAATAATAATGCCTTCTATTTTTCTTAATTTTTGTAAAGATGTCTCCCAACTTTCTCCCACTTCAAACGCTAAAATTGGTTCTGAGTTTTTTCTTCCTTTTTTGCAATTCCTTGCCTCTTTTTTTCTCTTACCACTCTCTGAACTAGTTAAGTCAAAAGTAATTACTCGAAAAATTGCGGTCTTTTTTGCTAATCTTTTCAGCTTTAGCAATCCATCCCCTTCTCTCATTTTCCTTCTTTTTATATCTTTAATGGTATAGTTTATCTGTTGGAAAACATTTTTAAACTTTTCTTCTGGATTCTCCACACCAGGCACACAAACTATCTGATCCACACCCTGTTTGTCTAAATACCCATTCTTTCTTGTTCGATAAGAATCAATAATTTCTCCATTGCTTCTTTGTTGATGAAGAAGCATATCAGCTCGCCCGTCTGTATTTCGACCTCTCTTCTGCGAGGCCCGTTCAATCACCTTTTGAGTTTTAAACAAATCTCCTACTATCTGGCTCTTGGTTCGTCGCTGACTCGCTCTTGGTCTTCCCTGTCTCAATTTTATCTCACCTCCTCCTGTTGAATCCCAGGTTCTGGATTTTGGTCAATGTCAAATTTCAAGGAACAGTTTCTCCTCCAATCTTTATTATACTCTAGCACATTAAATAAAAAAAGTCAAGGTTTTTGACTTTTTGGTGGGCGGTGGAGGACTCGAACCTCCGACTTTCACGGTGTAAACGTGACGCTCTAGCCAACTGAGCTAACCGCCCTGAAAATTTGACGGGGCTACTCGCCCTATTGGTGCTCGGGGCGGGACTTGAACCCGCACGCTCAGAAGAGCCATGGCCCTCAACCATGTGTGTATACCAATTCCACCACCCGAGCCCGTTATCCTCCTTATTTCTCTTCTTTCTTTCCCTTCTTTACTTCCTTCTTCTTCGTTTCTTTCTTTTTTTCTTTCTTCTCTTCTTTTTCTGGTTTTTTCTTAACCTCTTTTGGCTTCTTATCCTCTACTCTCTCTTTAACCTTTCTCTTCCTTCCTAAGCGCTCTCTTAAATAATAAAGCTTCGCCCGACGCACCTTTCCAATTCTCGTCACCTCAATTTTTTTAATTGAGGGGAGGTTAAGAGGAAAAACTTTTTCTACCCCAATACCACCACTTATTTTTCTGACAGTAAAACTAGCACTTGGTCCCGATTTTCCTTTTCGAGCAATAACCGTTCCTTCAAAAACCTGAATTCGCTCCTTACCCGCCTCTTTGATCTGTTGATGGACCCGAATAGTATCCCCAGGTCGAAAGTTCAGGATATCTTCTTTTGTTTGTGATTTATTAAATTTTTCTAATAAACTGCTCATAAGTTTTTTAATACCTCCTTTAGTTCTTCTGGTAATGATAAATTAAACTCTTTCACTTTACCACTAGGCAGCCTAAATTTCAAGTAATCGGCGTGTAAAAAATGCCTAGAGAGTCTTTTGAGACAAGGTTGACGTTTAAAACCATAAACCTTCTCCCCTGCCAAAGGATGTCTTATTGATTTAAAATGAACCCTAATTTGATGCATCCGACCTGTTTTTGGCACTACTTCAACTAAGGTATAATTATTGAATCGTTTAACGACTCTATATGAAGTTTCAGCCTTTCTTCCGATTATCGCCGTGGTCATTTTTTCAGGATCATGTTTTGATCTGGCTATAGATTTTTCAATTACGTCGCTGGCTGCTTGTAATTGACCAACAACCAAAGCAGTATATCGTTTCTCTATCTTTCGATCTTTAAATTGTTTTTTTAAGTATTGGAAAGTTCGATTATTTTTTGCCACCACCATTAAGCCAGATGTGTCTTTATCTAGGCGATGAACAATTCCAGGCCTCAAGGGATCCTCCCCGACACTTTTAATCTTGGGGTAGTAACTCAAAAGCCCATTGACTAGAGTTCCTGATTTACAACTTTTACTCGGGTGAACCACCAATCCAGCCGGTTTATCAATCACTATCGTATCCTTATCTTCGTAGACAATCTTAAGTTTTATTGATAAATCCGGTTCAATCTTTATCTTTTCTGGGGCAGATACTTGGGTTTTTATCTTGTCGTTTTCTTTTAAAAGATATTTAGGTTTGGTTGGTTTGTTGTTGACTAAAATTTTCTTTTGAGCAATCAGTTTCTGCAGCCAGCTCCGAGAAAATTGAGAAAACCTCTCCGTCAAGAATTTATCTAACCGCTTCCCTTTATCCTTTTGAGTGATAATAAAAAAATTGGGCATTATATGAGGTTTTGCCCGCCTAGGCTACGTTTCAGCGGGTCCTTATTTTTCTCGAAATCAAAGATTTCGAGAAAAATGGGAGTGGGCACTGAGGGAGTTGAACCCCCGACCTTCTCGATGTCAACGAGACGCGCTAACCACTGCGCCAAGTGCCCGAAGTGGGCGCACTTGGATTCGAACCAAGAACCTCGGCCTTATAAGGACCTTGCTCCACCATTGAGCTATGCGCCCCTGTTTCCTTTATATCTTACCTAATTTTCTCTTTTTAGTCAATTCTAAAATAAAAAAGGATGTCTTTTAATTTTTACGACATCCTTTATTTTATTTTCTCCAATAACTCTGGCAATTCCTCAATTGAATCTAAAACAACCTTTACTGGCCAAGAATTAAAGTCTTTTCTCTCCAACGGACCATTACCAATAATAGCGACGAACTCTATTCCAGCCAACCAACTAGCGATAGAATCCATCACCGTATCACCTACATAAATAATCTGGTTTAGTTTTATATTTCTTTTTTTAAGAAACTCTAAAGCTTGATTAAAAACACCCATGTCTGGTTTAGCAATTCGGCTGGCAAAATGATTTAGATGAATCCTGGACCCAAACAACCTTTGAAAGAACTGGTTCTTTTTCTCTCTAGTCTGAATGAAATTAAAAAGGCCTTGATAATCAATGGCAAATTTTTCTCCGTAAAACTTAATCCAATACCCGCTCCGATTAGTTAAAAGTCCAGTGATTAATCCTCTTTCTTTCAGAGAAGAGATTATTTTTAAAACACTAGGAAATAAGGAAATAGAAGATTCCGGCTCTCTCTTTGATAACTGCTGATAAACCATTTTAACCTCTTGCTGAGAGGCTTGAGGAAACAACCTTTCTATAGACTTCAAAGCTGGCAGTCCCCAAAATTTCTTACCTTTAGGATCTAGTTTAAGATTTAATCTTTTGGCAAATTTTTCCAAAATATCAAAGGCTATCCGAGAAGAATCAAGAAAAATCCCGTCAAAATCAAAAATCACCGCTTTTGGCTTCAATTTTTACTCCTTTTAAAAGAACTATTTGCTTTTAACCAACTTCTCAAATTCCTTTCTTTCAATTGTTTCCTTCTCTATTAATCTCTTAGCGATTTTATTTAATTTTTTTCTTTTAGCTTTTAGTATTTTCTTAGCCGTTTCATAGGCGTCTTTAATAAACCTAGCCACCTCTTCATCAATTTTGGCGGCTACTTTTTCAGAATAATTTCTCTGTTCACCAATCTCCTTACCTAAGAATACCAGTTCCCCCCTACCTTCAAAAGTCATTGGTCCGATCTTCTTACTCATCCCATACTGGGTGACTAATTTCCTAGCTAGCTCCGAGGCTTTTTGAAGATCATTAGTCGCCCCGGTGGTTAAATCTTTAAAAACTATTTCTTCACAAGCGTACCCCGCTAAAAGCACAACTAATTCATCTATAAATCCTTTTTTTGAATGCAAATGTTTGTCTTTTTTAGGAACTTTGAGAGTATATCCAGCAACCATTCCTCTGGAAACAATAGATACTTTCTGAACCGGATCACAACAAGGAAGGCTTGAAGCAACTAGTGCGTGGGCAGCTTCATGATAAGCAGCAATTTTTTTCTCGTCTTTGTTAAGTAGATGACTTTTTCTTTCCGGTCCAAGCATTACTTTTTCAATAGACTCTAAAAACTCAATCCTTCCCACTTGTTTTTTATCACGCCTGGCTGCTAAAATTGCCGCTTCATTAACTAAATTAGCTAAATCTGCTCCAGAAAAACCAGGTGTACGTTCAGCGATTTCAGGGACATCAACATCAGAAGTCAAAGGTTTACCTCTAATATGGATTTTAAGAATAGCAATTCTGTCTTTGATGTCCGGCAGACCCAAGATTATTCTTCGGTCAAACCGACCCGGTCTAAGTAGAGCTGGGTCCAAAATATCCGGCCTATTGGTTGCCGCCATAACAATAATCCCCATATTAGGTTCGAAACCGTCCATCTCCACTAAAATTTGATTTAGAGTTTGCTCTCGTTCATCATGTCCTCCACCCAAGCCGGCTCCCCGATGCCGACCAACCGCATCTAATTCATCAATAAAAATAATACACGGAGTATTTTTCTTGGCATTCCTGAATAAATCCCGCACCCTGGAGGCACCCACACCAACAAACATCTCCACAAACTCAGAGCCAGAAATAGAAAAGAAAGGAACATTTGCCTCGCCAGCTACGGCTCGAGCAAGAAGCGTTTTACCACAGCCGGGTGGTCCTAAAAGTAATGCTCCCCGGGGAATCCTTGCTCCAATTTCAATAAATTTTTTGGGATTTTTTAGAAAATCTATTATTTCTTTGAGCTCCTCCTTTGCCTCTTTTACCCCGGCCACGTCCTCAAAGGTTATTTTTTTCTTTCCATCTTTAGACGGAAGGTTCAAACGAGGTTTAGATTTTCCAAAAGACATCGCCTTAATATTTGCCCTTTGGGCAGAACGAAGCATAAAAAACAAGAGCGCGCCAATTAAGAGAAATGGTAAAAGAAAAGGAAGAATCGCGGCCAGCCAAAACTTAGCCCCACTTGGTTCTTCCACTTTTACATCAACTTTTGCTAATTTCTCCTCACTTATATTTACTAAAGAGTCTCTCAAAGAAATCTCGTTTTCCTTGAGGGCATTCTTTTGAGTATCATCTTTTAACTCTATCTTAAGCTCGTTTCCTTCAATAATAATCTTTTTTACATTTTCTGCCTCAATTTCTTGAGAAAGTTCAGTTAAACTAATAACCTCGGGCTTCTCAGTTGTGGGATTAAGCAAAGCAAAAAGTCCTGAAATTATCAGGAAAATAACAAAGATAAATAGCAAATTTTTTGCTAGGTTGAAATTTTTCCCCGGAACTCCTTTTTTCATAGTAGATTTTTATTTTACCACAATTTTATAAAAATACAATGTTTCTCAATTTATAATTTACAACTTTAAATTATTGTACTTCCCTTAAATTTTCTTCCTTCTAAGAAATTCTTGAAGTTCTTAAGGTCTGTTCCCTTAAGAATTACTGCCCCCAAGCCAGCTCTTTGGGCCAACTTAGCCGCCATTGGATCAATTGGTGTCTTCATTCCTGCCTGCCACTTTTGGGGGATTACTTCTCTATATTCCTGCCAAGAAAGTTTAGGTAGAGGCTTAGCGTTTGGATAGCGCTTCGGATCTTTATTGTAAACGTAAGAAATATTTGTTGCCTCAACAAAAAAGGAAACCTTTAATCTTTTAGCTAAAAGTACCGTATCATAATCCGTAGAACAACCCGGTTTCCACCCAGCGGAAATAAATAATAATTTTCCCTTCTCCAATCTCTGGTATGGGCTTTTTAGAAATATCGGTTTGGCCTCTCCAAAGATTGCCATCAGAAGCCAAGCATTAAGTTTAGTGGCCTGTATGCCCAGCCAATCTAAGTCTTCTTGACTTACTCTATAAACTTTAGAAGCAGACTTTTGATAATGCCGGCAAACCTCCCCTCCACCAACAACAATAACAAATCGCCAACCTTTCTTAAAATAGCCCAAAACAAAACGCCTAAAATCCTTTAAGAACTTGATGTTGATTTTTTCAGGCGCCACAATAGAGCCACCGAGAGAAATAACAACTGTTTTCATTTTAATTTAAGTTTCCTCAAGGCCTTTTTTACCCTCTTGTCTTTATCCTCAAGGTTTTCAATATTTTCAAGAGAATAATCAAAAAATCTTTCAAAAATTTCTTTTAATTTTGGTACTAGTTTCTCTGCTTCCCCTTTTTCTTTAATCTTAATACCAAGTTGTAATTCTCTTAAACTATCTTTAATATCACCAACCAAAGGAGAGGGTTGAATGCCAGCGATTTCTATAATATCGTTTCCATCAAGAAGGGGGGGAAGTAGTTTTTCCTGGGCTTCAGGAGAAGATGCTTTAATCTTTATTCCCTCAATTCTTTTCAAAAGTAAGTCATAATTGGAAAAGTCTGGCTTTTTGCCAGAGGGAGGAGTAGCAGTAATATCGGCTTTATTTAACTCCAAAAGTTCATTTCCCCATTTGTCTTGGCGAAAAAAGTATTCTTCAATCTTCACATCTCTCATCTCTTCAACATTTTTTGTTAGACAAATCATGTGATGTCTAACCAGCCAGGCTACTTTATCCACATCAACCTGAATTTCTCCCGGGGCAGAAAACCTAAGACGATTGCAAATCTCTCTGGTTAAATCCTCACCCCTTGCATCATGCTCATTAAATCTAATTCTATCCTCTGGGGTCTTAGGATAGGTAATGGTCACTGGTTTCCCCACGTCATGAAAAAGCGTAGCTAGCTTCAACTCAATTGAGGCATTGGAGGGTAAACTTTCTAGAGCCAATTTGGTATGTTCCCAAACATCTCTTCCGTGATGAAGCTTTTTTGGCTGGGGAACCCCCTGCATCGCTTTTACTTCCGGCATAATTTTATCCTCTTCTCTTTCTTTTTCTACCTTAAGATCTAAAATTCCATATTCATCATAAAGTTCTATAGTTTTAACCGGATCAGCATCAAAGCTCTTTAAAAATTCTTTAGCTAATATCTCGCGAGCAACTCTCGGTTTATAGTCTCCTTCTTCATCAAGATAAAGCTCATTGATTTCCTTTGCCTTCTTTTTCATTTTTTGAGATGTATTTGCTTCAATCTTAAAGTCCAGCTGGCGAGAAAATCTAATAGCCCTCAAAATCCTCGAAGGATCTTCATTAAACCTTTCTTCCGGCTTACCAACAGCTCTAATCACACCTTTTCCTAAATCTTCAACACCGTTATAAGGATCAACTATTTCGTAATTTTTAAGGTCTAAAGTAATAGCATTAATAGTAAAATCGCGCCTGGATAAATCCTCTTCCACGCCAAGTGTAGGCGAGGTTTCTACTTGCACATCTTTATAGCCCTTACCAACCCACTGATCAGTTCTAGGAAGAGCAACATCAAAGGTAAGTTCTGAACCCTCAGGGACAAATTTAAAAACTCCGAAAGCCCTACTTCCTACTTCTTTAACCTTCCCGTGCTTAGAAAGAAACTTACTAAGCTCTTCTTTAGCCAGGCCGGTGGCCACAAAATCAAAATCAGTGATTTCACGGCCCAAGAGTCCATCACGAACAGCACCGCCAACTAGGTAAAACTTGGCTTTTGGCTTTTCTTCTTCAAATTCTTTATAAAACTCCTCGGTAAATTTTAAATCAGGAGTTTCTTTGATTTTCTCCCTCAATACTTCAGTTCTTCCCTCAATTTCTTCTTTAGTCATAATATTTATTTCAGAAGAAAGGATATCCAATTCTTCCTCTTGGGTTTGATTAAATTTTAATTCATTTTCCTTCATTTTTCTTTACTTATTCTACCACGATTTATTGAAAATGAAAAGAGGCCTAACCGATTTGTTGTCGGCTAGGCCTCACTAGGAGCTTAAATTGTTTTTAAGCCTTATGGTCAAGGGCTTCCTCTAAAGCTTCAACAGTTTTGGGCCCAACGCCCTTTACTGCTGAAACCTTTTCTAGACCTGCTTCCTTGATCTTGACCAAGGTGGGATAACCCGCCTTTTCCAAAACCTTGGCAACAAGTCCGAGCCCAAGATCTTCAACCTTTACAGCTTTTGCCCCTTCCTTAGAAGTCTTTTTAACTTCTTTCTCTTTTGCCTTTGGCTCTACCTTCTTTTCAGGAGTCTCTTTCTTCTCCTCTAAAGGTTTTTCAACCTTCTTCGGCTTCAAGAATACAGGCCGTCTCCAACTTTCAGGAACCAATCCTGTCAGAACCCTGTATTGCCCTGTATTATGAATCGTATGCAAACCTCCCAAAAGCTTTCCAACATATTCCTGGGTTAGCTCGACCTTGCGGTCAAGAGACAATTCTGGTATTTCCTCGGCTAGATCTGGTCTTTGCTCAACAACCAGATCTCGGGCAATTCTAGCTTCCATCTTTTTCATCACCTGGTATGGAACTTTCTTCACCAGATATTCCCGCTCCTTTTCTAACCCATTAGCGGCCAGAAGAACAAGCAGCTTTTCAATGTTCTGATAATCAACTCTGGCTGTTACCCCTGCCTTTTCTAGGTCTACTTCCTTTTTCAACAACGCCTGCCGAACATTGTTAATCGCCACGGCAATATAACCCAAATACAAATATTTGCGTTTCTTGTCTATCGTCCCCATCGCCTCAGCGATCAAAAAGAGAACATCTCGATTGATTTCTCCCTTGACTACTTTCTGTTGGATATCGCGCGCCGTTTTTAGAGTCTCTTCAAGAGGAAATCTCTTAGACTTTATCCTTTGAACACCAAAGGCATGGTCAAATTTCGACTTAGCCTCTTTGTATTCCTCGGACTCCTTTTTCCCTCCAGTCTCAACCATCTTCTCTGCCGCGTCCTGTAGAGCTTTAGAACGAATCTCATCCGATCTTAACAACGGTCTTCGATT
>SDBT01006129.1_pt1 | contig 20035 bp, 18 predicted proteins | sample 2277101 | NCBI WGS metagenome assembly SDBT01 (sample SAMN10404973, study PRJNA504765) | marine sediment metagenome | isolation source: marine sediment core GS10_PC15, 103 cmbsf | place: Arctic Ocean: Southern Knipovich Ridge | collected 2010 | reverse complement strand
TCTCTTTATTCGCAGCAATAAAACCGCCTCTGCCTTGAGTGTTCTTAACAGATAATTTCACTCCTCGATATTTCCTCGCTAAACTTTTTATTGCCTCTCTATCTTTTTTAGTAGCTACAATATTCATTTCACTCCCTAACTCTTTTTCTGCCTCTTCCAAGAATTTACGCAATAATTTCTTGCGCTCCTCTTCTGAGTGCTGACTCAAATCTCGCAAAACCTTTTCAAAAACCTGATCAATGAGAGCCTGTTTTTTCTTTAAAATATTATTGCGCGCTTGAAGTTCTCCTCTGATTCTAGCTTGTTCTCTTAGGTCTCTCTTAAGCTTCTCTATTTCCTTATTAAACTCCTCGTGAATCTTAGTGATTTTCTCTTCTGATTCCTGATCAAATTTTTGCGCTTCTAGCTTGACTGCCTCTAAAATATTCTTTTTCTCTTTCTCGGCTTGATCTAAAATTTTTGCCTTAATGCCCGCTAAAGACATAAATGAATTAAATTAAAATGCAAAAATCAATTTCCCTGCCACTATATCATAATGGCAGGCAAACACTTTGAATTTTAATTAAACTTGGATTCCGTTGATTAAGAGAATGGTCGCAAGCAAACCCAAAACAGCATAAGTTTCAACCATCGCGGACATAATCACGCCTTTACCGGCATTAGCTTCATCTTTGGCAATCATATGCAGACTAGCCACTGATACCCGGCCCTGGAAAATCGCGGAGAACAAACCGCCCAAAGCCACGGGCAGGCAGGCAAGCATAATCTGCCAGCCAATCTGCGGCGTGACTGCCGCCACCTCTCCTCCCAAGAGACCAATTTTGAGCAAAACCCAAAAAGCACCCAAGAAACCATAGATACCTTGTGTTGCCGGCAGGGCCTGCATTAAAAGCACCTTGCCGAAGATCTCACTTTTTTCACTAGTTACTCCTGAGCCGGCCTCACCAGTCATGCCGACGCCAATCGCGGAACCAATGCCCGCTAAGGCGACTGCGAGTGACGCGCCCAAGATTGCGAGAGCTACTCCCATAATAATTTTCGAAATCTTACTTTGAAGTGATTAATTAGCTTCAATTAATCACCCAAAGCGAGATCCGGATTATATAAATTAAGATTAAGATAACAAGGTTTCTTGAAGCTCTAAGCCTCTGACTTTACTTTCGTAAACTTGTATTCCCGCTTTAACGGCTTAAAAATCCTCCCTCCGCCTTCTAAAAATTTCGGAAAGAATTCAACATACTGCAAACGGGCAGAATGAATAAAGCCGCCTAAAATATTAATCCCGATATTGAAAAGATGTCCGCCGATTAACACCAAAACCATCGCGACCACACCGGCATAAGGAATCATATCCCGCACAAGCAAAGCAATCACATTAACGACCAAAGCAATCACGCTTGTGGTTAAACCCAAGGCTAGGAGACGCGAATAAGACAGAATGTCCGAAAGCATCCCGACCAAATCATAGAGCGATAGGACACCGGTGGCAAACTTGAGCAGAATATTCTTCTTCTTATGCCCTTGGGTTACCACTAAAAGACCAACCGCTGCTAAAAGAACGTACAAGCCCGCTTTAGCTAAAGAAGGGAAAAAAACCTTAGTTAATCCAAAGAAAAGCAAAGCCCCAATTGCCAAAACCCAAATAAAATCTCCAAGAAGGGCGTCCTTCACTTTGCCTCTGCCCAAAAGATATTTCACATTAACCATCTTAGCAAACCAAAACTGGATAAACCCGAAAATCAAAGCAATCCCCATAATTTGCAAAGGGTTCTTGATCGGATCAATAACTTGCGCGCGCAAGAGTAGATCCCGAAGAGGCGAAGATGAAAGATCGGCAAGTGCGATTCCGAAATAAGCGCCGTACAGGACACCAACAGCGATCGTGGTCACACTGCAATAAATCATCAACTTCAAAAGGCGCTTAAAGTCCTTTGATAGTTTTAAAAACTTAACACTGACAATACTTACAATCAGAAGAATCAAACCGTATCCTGCATCTGATAAACACATCCCAAAAAACACGGCAAAAAAGATAGACAGATAAGGGGTCGGGTCGAGCTCTTCGGCTTTAGGCATACCATAAATCCGGGTTACCGCCTCAAAAGGCTCCATGTATTTTTTATTATGAATCACGACCGGCACTCGCTCGCCTTTCTTCTTCTTTATCTTCTCAATAAAAATGCCCGGGAATTTTTGAGGGAGAACTTTCCTTAAATTCCGAAACACAACCTTCGGCGCCCAAAGCTCAAGCAGACTCATATAAACCGTATCATGGGCCGCGCCTCCTGCGTCTTTAACCTTTTTTTTATTTTCCAAATAATCATAAAGCATCTCTACTCTTTCTTGATTCCTTGCCATTCCTTGCATCTCTTTTAATATTTTCTTTCTGCTTTTTTTGATTTCTTTTAATCTATTCTTAATTTTAACAATCTCAACTCCTGGACTTTTAGAACATGGAAGTGTAAGTAATGTAAATCCCGTGTTGTTTAAATCAACTAAAAACTTTTCCTGATTACTCTTTAAATAAGTAATAACAATAAAATAAAGGTTGGCTTCCTGTTTGATCTTGCGGACATTGACCTCTCCGTTCGCAACCCTTTTCAAATGGAGCAAATCCCGCTCTAGGATTGTGCCTAAAATTGACAACGTGCTTTCGGTTTCTAATTCTTGAGGCGCCAACTCTAAAGAGATCCAAGGCGCTATAATCTCTAAATTTTCTTTGAGTTCTCTTTCTTCTGTTTCTAGCTCTATTAAGGCATTATCTAAATCTTTTGCTTGCCCAATTAGCTTATGGTAATCAAAGCCTCGACACCTCTCCTCAAAATCTTGGAAAGAAAACTCCTTAGGGCCGGAAATAGCCTTGCCGATCTTACTCAAGATACCGCCCTCCTCTTTCTTAGTTTTCTCTTTGAATAAATCTAAAACAAAATCAAGTTCAGCGAGGGCTAGGTCGGTCCCACGCTCCTCTGGTTTTTCTTCTTTCTTTGTGCTGACTGCCGAAACTTCCACATCTCCTCTGGCCTGCAAAAAAGCAAGGAGCTTTTTCTTCTGATTCTTCTCAATTACAATATTAAATTTTTGCATTGGCAGAATCATATCAATTCAAGGTGCAAAGCTCAGAATTGCAGTTTAAAATTAAAAGTTATAATCTTATTTTCCTTAAAACAAAAGACACGGCTTTAGGGATGTTCCCCTGCGCTTCTTTTTCAATCTTCGTAATCTCTTCTTTGTTCTTCTCTAAAATCGCCTCGGCTCGCTTTTGGGCCTCCTGTTTGACTGCCCCTAGAAGCTCTTCCTTCTTTTGTAAAAGGATTTCTTCTTGTTTTTTTATTTTTATCTGCGCCTCCTGTTTAGCTTTCTCCAAAATCGCCGCTCCTTGCTTCTTGGCTTTCCGAACTAAGACTTCAGCCTGCGCCTCTGTCTTTTTAATTTCGCTTAAAGTTTGTTTTGATGACATTTGGTTATTTCTTGAGAAACGAAAAAAAGGCAAGGTCTTGATACTTGTCTTTTATAAAGACATTCAAGTCCTATGTTAGCACAAATTAAAAATATGACAAGGGTAAAAATAAAAAAGTTATCTTGAAAATTCTTAAGTTTAAAGATAACTTATTTTGCTTTAACAAGCATAAACCAGAGCCGGCCCAAGACAGTCGGCACGTGCCAATTGTTCAACTCTTCGTATCCTGTTAAAGAATCAATACCAATATGAATAAGATAAGAAAACAAGGGGAGATAATTGTTAATGAGAATCGAAACAATTATCACCACTCCTAGCGCCGGCCAAGTATGCAGAGAGTTCAAATGTTCCCCGACAACCTCTGTGCTGTCCGCCCATGCCCGAGAATTAAAGCTAATTGGCCCTTTCAAGAATTGCCTGATCCGTTTTGGCGAGAGATGATCAAGATCAATCAAGCAACCAAAAACAAAAACCAATATCGGCACCAAGATCCCCTTGCTCATAAAAAGCAAAGGAACAGAAGGAGAATAAGATAGGCCAAAAATAATCAGACTTGCGGCAAAATGACGACTCGGACGAGACACAAGGAACCCCCTCTCTACCTAGCAAAAATTACCAAAGCGCAACATAACATTATAATTTACTAAAAAAGAACAATGCAAAACAGATAAATACTATAACAGAATTATAATTCTTTGACAAGAACCTAATTAATTTATATAATACCCTTTCTCAATTTGTTTGCTCTTTTCTATTCTATCAATAGTCTCAACCACAGGAGGATATCATGAAATTAGAAGTAAATTCCGAAATTGCGACCGCAATGCCGATAGCGCCACATAAGTATGTGGTCGGTCAAATTCTTAGTCTCTTTCAAAGAGATGCGACCTTTACTCCAAGAGCATGGGATACTACCCTCGCTACCCTGGAAACGCTTTGCGATGTCTTGCTTGGGAGTATCATTCCTGAAGACGAAGACGACAAAGAAAGGCAAGGATTTGACTGGGTATTGGGGCGGCTAATCGAAACTCGAGAACAGGAATCCAATCGACCGCCCACAGTGCTCGACATCCTCGATGAAACAATCAAGAACCTGAAAATCCGGCCCTTATTTTGTAATGAAGGAACTGATGGACCTCCGCGATGAAGTCATGGGCAAATAATTAAGCCCACTAGCTTTTCTTAAGAACTCAATGCCTTAAATTTTAATGGCATCTCGAGTTCTTTTCTTATTTTCCTGAAATTTAAAACCAAGAATCCAATTTTGATCAATATCAACTTGAGGATTCTTTTTTTAACAAATCTGCCTGTGGATACAATAAAACATTGGCAAAACTTGTAAAATATAATAGAATAAAATGATAAATTTGGAATGTTCTTTAGCAATCAAAATTGCGATAAAGTGTTTGAAGGATTACAAGCAAAACGAAAGGAAGGAAGATAATGCTGTTAAAATTCTATCGTTTGATCAATCCTTTGTTGGAATACTGTTTCTATGTAGAAACTTCTAGTTCGCTCTCTCCTAAAGAATTAAAAGTGCTCGAGTGGCTCTTGGCTGAAACCTTTGAACCAAAAAAAATTGGAAACGAATCTTTCCTTAGCGGAAGAGTAGTTGAGATCGGTCCGCGCTTGAGTTTCGAAACTGCTTATTCTACAAATGCGGTTGCGATCTGTCATGCCTGCGGCCTCTCTCAAGTAACGCGCCTGGAACGATCTCGCCGCTATCTGCTGCCATCTGGTGCGAATCAAGTAGAATTTATTGCTGTACACTGCGACCGGATGACCGAATGTGTCTATCCAGAACCCATGCAAACGTTTGCGCTTGATGTGGTGCCAGAAAAAGTCCGTATTATCCCCCTCCTTAAAAAAGGAATGGGTGCTCTGGAGGCAATAAACCGTGAAATGGGCCTGGGTATGGACACATGGGATATCGAATTCTACTGTAATCTCTTTGTCCAAATCTTAGGCCGTGACTCCACTGATGTTGAACTTTTTCAGTTAGGACAAATGAATAGTGACCACGCACAGCACTGGCTTTTCAAAGGGATAATTATAATCGACGGCGAGGTAATGCCTAAAAGCCTCCTAGACCTAATCAGGGCTCCCTGGCTCCTCTCGCCTGGTAATACTCTTACTGGCTTTGAGGATAATGCGAGCGTTATTGCCGGTTATTCTATCTCTGCCTTTGTCCCGAGAACACCTGGACTCCCTTCTCCCTTCTGTTTGAGAAACCGTATCTACCACCCCACAGCTAATGCTGAAACCCATAACTTCCCAACAGGGGTTGAGCCCTATGAAGGAGCAGGGACTGGCGCTGGTGGCTGGATCCGCGACAGCCAAGCAGTAGGCTGCGGTGGGCTTCCTACCTCAATCACAGCAGGATACGGTGTTGGGAACCTGAAACTCCCCGGATATCCAATCCCTGGTGAAAATCCCTCCTGGGCCTACCCCCCGAATCTTGCTTCTCCTCTAAAAATACTAATTGAGGCAAGCAATGGTGCTTCAAATTATGGTAATGAATTTGGCATACCACTGACCGCAGGCTTTGTCCGAACCGGAGGAGTAGCTTTGCCTGGTGGCGAACGTCGTGAATTAGTAAAACCAATTATGTTCATTACTGGTACTGGCCTCATGGACAACGCTCATCTTCAAAAAGCAGAACTTGAACCTGGTAGATTGATTGTCCGATTCGGTGGCCCGGGCTACCGCATTGGTCTTGGCGGCAGCTCTGCTTCCAGTATGATGCAAGGAGAGAATACAGAAGATTTAGATCGGAGCGCTGTGCAGCGTGGGAACGCAGAAATGGGACAAAAACTGGACCGAGTCGTCCGTACCTGCGTTGAAATGGGCAGCCGCAATCCGATCCTAAGTATTCACGATCAAGGAGCAGGTGGCCCTTGCAATGTTATCACCGAATTAGTTGACCCAGCCGGAGGTAGGGTTGAAATCAGAAAAATAAAACTTGGCGATCAGACCATGTCTGTCCTTGAAATCTGGGTGGCAGAATACCAAGAAAGTAATGCTCTCGTGATCGCTCCCAATCGCATAGCAGAGTTCCAAGCAATCTGCGAGCGAGAAAATGTTAACTGCGAGATCCTTGGGGAAATTACCGGTGATGGACGAATTGTTGTTCATGACCGCAATGATGACTCTACGCCGGTTGATCTTCCTCTTGATAAAGTATTAACCAGTATCCCTCGAAAAACCTTTGAGTTTGAACGAATCCCGCGAAGCTTAAAGCCCTTGGAGCTTCCTCCTGATCTCTCTATCAAAGAAGCGCTCAAACGCATCTTTGCCTTACCTTCTGTAGGTTCGAAAGGATACTTGATTCACAAGGCTGACCGCAGTGTCAAAGGCAAAACTGCCCAGCAACAATGCTGCGGTCCGCTACAACTACCGGTTTCTGACTTTGCTATCGATGCCCACGCCTACTTTGGGCTAACCGGTACAGCAAAAGCGCTTGGCGAGCAACCCTGGAAAGTACTTGTTGATCCAAAAGCAGGCGCACGGATGGCTCTAGCCGAAGCCCTAACTAATATTGTTTGGGCTAAGCTGAGCGACCTTAGGCACATTAAACTCCTGATTAATTGGATGTGTGCTCCAAGACTGCCTGGTGAAGGCGCTGCTCTATGGGATGCAGTAGAAGCGCTTTCTGATCTGATGATCAAAATAGGGATTGGGGGTATTGGCGGCAAAGACAGCACCTCAATGGCAGCTAAGGTTGTAGACGAAATTGTCAAAGGACCGCTCCAAGTCGTAATCTCGGCTTTTGCTCCAATGCCGGATATCAGGAAAAAAGCCACGCCGGATATTAAACGACCCGGAGAAAGTCTTCTCCTCTTTATTGATCTGGCAGAAGGTAAAACTCGCATGGGCGGATCAGCGCTTGCCCAAACTTGCAGTCAAGTCGGCGATGAGGTTCCTGATGTTGAAAACCCTGATCTCCTGATGCGCGGTCTCCGAGCCGTGCAGGAAATGATCGACCAAGGGTTAATCTTAGCTGGTCATGACCGAAGTGACGGAGGCTTAATCACTACCTTTGGTGAAATGGCAATGGCCGGTAACTGCGGCATTGATCTTGCTCTGCCTCGCCAAGAAGATGCAATCTCCTTCCTCTCTACTCTCTTTAGCGAGGAATTGGGGCTAGCGATCGAGTATTTACCTGCAAATTGGGGGGAAATCTCGGCCATCTTGAAAGACCACAATGTTCCCTCGATGAAAATAGGGCAAACTAAAAAGGAACCAAGAGTAGTCACCCAAAACGGCAAAAAAACAGTTCTGGATATTGAAACAAAAGTATTGCTCGATTGGTGGGAAGCAACCAGTGATAAGCTGGAAGAGTCTCAAATGAATCTTGAGCTTGCTCGCCATCAAGCAGAGACCCATGGGAGACCAATCCCTCCCTATGTTCTCAAGTTTAAGCCACGCGAAACACCTCCCCGGATTTTAAGGGCTAAACAGAAACCAATGGTGGCGATTCTGCGCGAGGAAGGATGTAATGGCGACCGCGAAATGGCTGCTGCTTTCTTTGCGGCTGGCCTTGACCCTTGCGATGTCGCAATGACAGACCTGCTTTCTGGCAAAGCTAACCTCGAACGATTCAGGGGGATAGCCTTCCCTGGCGGGTTCTCTTATGCTGATGTTCTAGATGCTGGAAAGGGCTGGGCTGGAACGATTCTCTTTAACCCGAAATTAAGAAAAATGTTTGACCGTTTTTATAGACGCGAAGATACCTTCTCTTTGGGTGTCTGTAATGGCTGTCAATTGATGGCACTTCTTGGCTGGGTGCCTTGGCCTGGAATTCCCGAGACTGAACAACCCCGCTTTATCCGTAACTCTTCAGGCCGTAACTCTTCAGGAAAATTTGAATCCCGTTGGGTAACAGTTGAAATCCAGAAGAGCCCTGCGATTATGTTCGAGGGCATGGCAGGATCTAGATTGGGAATTTGGGTCGCCCATGGCGAAGGTAAGCTCTTCTGTCCAAACCCAGAGATCCTAGTTCAGATTAGAAAACAGCGGCTTGCTCCTCTTGTCTTTGTGGATGATCAAGGGAAACCAACCGAGGAATACCCATTCAACCCCAATGGTTCGCCTTACGGCACTACCGCCTTGTGCTCGCCTGATGGCCGGCATCTGGCAACGATGGCTCATCACGAAAGGCTCTTTAAACTCTGGCAATGGTCCTATCGGCCAGAAGGCTGGGAACCCGAAGCCTCACCCTGGCTCCAGATGTTTCAAAATGCCAGAGAATGGTGCGAGGCTTAACCCTATTTTGGAAGAGTGTTCAAACCTCTTCCTTTTTTATTTCCCTGAAAATCAAAAAATAAACAATCAAAAATTGTTTAAAAATTAGAAATCAAAAATTAATTTCGTGGGTGCAGAGGGAATCGAACCCCCGACCTTCTCCTTAAAAGGGAGCTGCTCTACCTAGCTGAGCTATACACCCGGAAAGATTACTTTCTTGATTATACAAAAAAAATGACCTTTGTCAAAATATCAGGCGGGGCGCGCCCCTACTCTAATCAAGACAACTTACTTTTTCTTCTTTTTTGTTAACCAGAATCCGAAAATAAACATCAAGACGGCGGGGATGAAAAACCACCAAATCCGGTAAAAAATGATATAAGGAGACAACCGAGAGAGAGCCAGGATTTTAATTTCTAATTCTGGACTCAAGAAAAGACTAACAATTGACAAAAGCATTGTCGCCAGCAAAAAACCATAAACACCAGACAGAATCAAATTGAACAAACCTTTTTTACCTGAAGTTGCGGACAAATATTCACCCCAAATCGCTAAGATAACCATAATTATCAAAAACAAAACAATCTTCACCAAAGACTCCATCCAGGCCCCATACTGACCGACTCGGGCCACCTTATCCAAAAAACTAAAAAACTTAACCCCTAATTCTGAAACCACGACAAAGCTGATGTAGCTCGACACAAACAGAACCACAATCTGACCTTTTCTGAAAATAAACCCATAGCCGGCGCCAACCACTAAGAACAAAATGATTAAAAAGTCCCCAATACCTAACATATTTTTGTTTTTATATTAAAATCAAAGCTCTTCTATTATACTATAAATCTAAAAAAATTTCCAGAATCCCTTCTTTCCTTGAGAGACCCGCGCTGTTTCGCCGCCCTCTGCTTGAAGCTCTTGGAACAATTCTTTTTCCCGGCGAGAGAGACGCTCTGGCGTAACAATATAAACGTTAACTAAGTGATCACCGCTTCCGCGGCCGTTCATCCGCGGAATCCCTTTGCCTGTGAGTTTAAGAATTTTACCGCTCTGGGTTCCTTGAGGGATTTTTAATTTCACTTCTCCATTCCAAGTGCGGACAATTGCTTCCCCGCCAACCGCGGCCTGGGCAAAAGAAATCGGCAGTTCAGTCTTAACATCATCCCCTTCTCGTTTAAAATAGTCCGAGGGCTTAACCCTGATTTTTAAATACAAATCTCCAGATTGAGCCCCGCGTACACCCGCTTCACCTCTGCCTGCGAGCCGAATTGTCTGTCCATCGCGGATACCGGCCGGAATCCTGACCTTAATCTCTTCATTCTCTCGAATCCTGCCAGAGGCGCCGCAGCTTGTACAGGGATGGTTTATTTTCTTGCCTTCTCCTTCACACTCTGGACAAACCGTGGCCTGGGAGAATGTTCCCAAAATAGTTTGTCTCATCCTTTTAACCCGACCGGTCCCTCCGCAAATCTTACATTCTGTAATCTTAGTCCGAGGCTCTGCTCCTCTGCCCTTGCAGCGGGGACACTGGACCTGCTTCATTATTCTCAAATTCTCCTCGGAACCAGTAAAGACTTTGTCAAAATCTAAGTTCAAATTAACTTGGATATCAGCTCCTTTAGAAGCTTGTCTTGAACGCGATCTGGAACGAGAACCAAAGCCAAACATATTCGAAAAAATATCGCCCAAATCAAAATCTTCAAAATTAACATTAAAGCCTTGCGCAGCCCCTTGACGAAAATTGTTAGAATCAAAACCAGAAAAACCAGCGCCTCTGCCTCCGGCTCCGGCTTGGTCAAAAGTTGTTCCGAATTGATCGTACTGTTGGCGCTTCTTAGGGTTAGACAAAACTTGATAAGCTTCATTTATCTCTTTAAACTTTTCCTCGTTTCCTCCGCCATTCTTATCTGGATGACACTCGTGCGCCAATTTTCGAAAAGCCGCTTTGACCTCCTTCTGGCTCGCCCCTTTAGAGACGCCAAGAATACTATAATAATCTTTCATATTTAAATATTTAACAGATTCAACCCAATCTCTTCTGAATGTTTGCGCGAAATTGAAGCCTCTCCTTTCCTTATAATAATCTCTCCAGTTGCCGCAATCTTAGCTTCTTTCAAATGGCCGCCGTATGTGCGCATTTCACTATCGCTCAAGACAATGTGAGCATGGATCCCTTCTTTGGTGATTGTCGCTGAAAGACTCGCAATCTCTAATGGCTCGTTGAACTCTTTTTCTGAATACTCTTTTTTATCCACACGGTAGTGGGCTAGCTTAGCATAATCCACTGCGCCTAAACCCCAAAGCATCCCGCTTTCAATTCTCTCTTTCTTTAAAAAACCCTCCACGGTTTTTACAATCTCCTCACCGCGCTCTAAGCGCAATAAATATTGATCCTTATGTATTTTTTTGTTTTTCATGGTTTTTAAAAATTATTAACCAAAACCCTACCATATTTAATGGTTTGGTTTTGGCACGAGGCCCATTTTGTTTTATTTCAAGGATATTTTATACCTTGATTGCCCGCCTAAGCCTTCATTGAAGCTCTGGCGGGATATATCAAGATATAATTGAAGAACATAATTCCGACACACGAACAATAATTTATTTCTTCACTTCTTCATATTTGGCCTCTTCGGTTTTGTCTTTATCTTCTTTCTTCTCTTCGGGTTGAGGCTTTTCGGCTTGGGCCTGCGCTGAAGCTTTGGCAGCCTGTGCCTGTTGGGCAGCCTGATACATTGCCTGACCGATCTTTTGGATTGCTTGTGATAATTCCTCGGTCGCTTTTCTGATTACCTCAATGTCATCGCCGTCTTTGACCTTTTTCAAGGCCTCTAATTTTCCTTCTATATCTTTTTTATCAGCTTCATTTAATTTGCCCTTGGAATCCTTGAAGGTCTTTTCGGTCTGATAAACCAAGCTATCCGCTTGATTCTTAACCTCTATTTTTTCTTTCTTCTTTTTATCTTCTTCTGCATGCTCTTTAGCGTCTTTCTTCATCTTTTCAATCTCTTCTTCGGAGAGACCAGAAGAAGCCTCAATCCGAATTGACTGCTCTTTACCGGTTGCTTTGTCTTTTGCTTTCACGTTTAAAATCCCATTAGCATCAATGTCAAAGATTACTTCAACTTGAGGAATGCCGCGCGGCGCAGGTGGAATACCGTCTAGGATAAAGCGGCCCAAAGATTTATTATCGGAAGCCATCTGACGCTCGCCCTGCAGAACATTAATCTCAACTGACGGCTGGTTATCAGCTGCGGTTGAAAAAACTTGGCTCTTGGAAGTAGGAACGGTTGTGTTCCGCTCAATCAAAGCTGTCCGGACAGCACCCAGAGTCTCTAAGCCTAAAGTTAGAGGCGTCACATCTAGGAGCAAAATATCTTTAACATCTCCTTGAAGGACACCACCTTGGATTCCTGCACCCATTGCCACCACCTCATCAGGATTGATTGATTTGTTGGACTTTCTGCCAAAAAACTCTTCCACCTTTTTTTGAACTAGGGGCATCCGGGTCATTCCACCTACCAAGATAATCTCTTCAATGTCTTTGGTTTCTAACTCTGCATCTTCCAATGCTTTTTTGCAGGGTCCAATCGTCTGATCAACAAGGTCGCCGACTAATTCCTCAAGCTTGGCTCGGGTCAATTTCAGATTCAAGTGTTTTGGACCAGACGCGTCTGTGGTAATAAACGGCTGGTTAATCTCTGTTTCTTGAGCCGTGGATAACTCAATCTTTGCTTTTTCTGCTGATTCCTTAAGTCTCTGCATTGCCATCTTGTCACCCGACAAATCAATCCCCTGGTCTTTTTTAAACTCTTCCAAAATCCACCGAATCACTTTTTCATCAAAATCATCACCGCCTAAATGGGTATCACCGGTTGTGGACAATACCTCAACCGTGTCTTTGCCAATGTCCAAAATCGAGATATCAAAAGTACCGCCGCCCAAATCATAGACCGCGACCTGCTGGTCTTTCTTTTTATCAAAGCCGTAAGCGAGTGCTGCCGCAGTCGGCTCATTGATGATCCTTTTAACATTAAGACCGGCGATTTTGCCCGCGTCTTTTGTTGCTTGACGCTGCGAGTCATCAAAATAGGCAGGGACCGTAATCACCGCGTCAGTGATTTTTTCACCCAAGTGCTCCTCGGCATCAGCTTTTAACTTCTGTAAAATCATTGCTGAAGTTTCTTGAGGCGAATAATCCTTATCCCCCATTTTTACTTTCACGCCAACTCCGGCCTCTTTAATCTCAAAAGGCATTACCTTCTTGTCCTTTTGGACTTCTGGAGCAGAGAACTTACGTCCGATCAGACGTTTGATCGAAAACAAGGTGTTTTCCGGATTAGTCACGGCTTGGCGTTTGGCAAGCTGGCCGACCAATCGCTCGCCAGAAGAAGTAACAGCAACTACAGAGGGGGTTGTACGATTCCCTTCCGCGTTTTCCAAAACAGTTGCCTTACCTCCTTCAACCACGGCCATACAAGAATTGGTAGTGCCGAGGTCGATTCCTAAAATTTTCATAAATTTTTGGATTATTGGAATACGGAAATCTAACATTGTAATCTACAATGAAACTTCGTACTCCAAGTTATTATTAAATGAATTGCTTAATTGGGATCAGAGAGTGATCCTGAGGCCCCTCAAATTGAGCACTCAAGATCACTTTCCAATCGCCCGAACCCTAAAAAGGTTCAGGCCAGATATCATAAGACTAATGAACCCTGACCCTGGCTGGCCTTACTACCTTACCATTTAACTCATACCCTTTTTGCAAAATCTCTGCAATCTTGCACTCTTTTTTATTCTTGCCTTTCTTTTCCAAAGCCTCGCAAAAACAAGGATCAAATTTGTCTCCGCGTTTTACATTCACTTCAGTTAAGCCCGCACTTTCTAAAACATCCTTAAAATATTTTTGAATCTGCTTGATCCCATCTGTCCAGCTGGTTTTTTCCCACCCTTTCGGGATATGCTTTAGCGCTTGCTCGAAATTGTCCAAAACCGGCAGGATTTTAACCAAAAGCTCTTCATTAGCAAACTTAATCAAACTCAAATTCCTTTTCTCCGTCCGCTTGCGAAAATTCTCAAACGCGGCCCGCTCCCGCTTCCAGCCGTCTAAATGCTCCTTACAAAGCTTTTTGTATTTTAAAATTTCTTTATCTTTATCTTTTACTTTCTTATTCATAATTAAGATGAATTGTGGTAGTTAAAACCCTGATTTTAAGCCCTTTGTCATCCCCGACTTGCTGTGCCCGTCCGTAGCTTTCCTGGCCTTCGAAGCTTCAGCGAAGGAGGCAGCGAAGGAGGGATCGGGGATCCAGGTTTTAGAGTAAGCAAAATCTCTGATTCCCGCTTTCGCGGGAATGACAGGTGTTGGCCCGAAACATTGGCTTTTTCTAAAAGTATTTTACAGCTCATTCAAGGGGTGGAATAACTAGCATAATCCATAATTAAGCTAAATAATTAGATAGAATATCAGAACCCCCAACCAGCAAGAACGCGCCAAGGCTCCCGCTTAAAAATTTAGAAAGATAATCAAGCACAGACATGTTCCGGGCATAGCGCATCCGTTTGGGACCAATCAAGGCAATAATTCCTTTCTCACCTGACGGTAAGCGAAAACGGGAAACAATCGTCGCGCATTCCTGGACATCGCATAATGGATTCTCTTCGCCAATATAGACCTCTAAATCACGATTGTGCTCTGCCAAATCCTGAATATGTTCATCAATCGAATCCATAATCTGGGCCATTTCATAGACTGGCTCTTTTTCAGCAAATTCCGGCTCCTCTAACAATTTCCGCAACCCCGAATCAAAGAAAATTCCTTCATCTAAAATACTCGCAAGCGCGACCCCGCCGGTTAATTCAGATAAAAGTTGAGTAGTGCGGCGCAAAAGCTTGTTATGCGCTGCTTTGGTCTTCAAAAGCTCCAAGGTTAGTTTTTTTTGTTCAGCTTTAGAAAGACTGCGTTCGCGCATCAAGTTGTCAACAAAATAGCGATAGCCTTTGTCTGTAGGAATTCTGCCGGCTGAAGTGTGAAGATGTTCAATGAATCCCGCTTCTTCTAAAACCACCATCTCATTGCGCATGGTTGCTGACGAAATCTTAAAACTATATTTCTTAACAAGCCTTTCAGAAGAAACAGCTTTTGCAGTTGCAATGTATTCGCGAATAATCGCCTTTAATATTTTGTTTTGACGTTTAGATATTTTCATAAAAGAGTTATCCACAACAGTTAGCACTCTCAATGTTAGTCTGCTAATTTAAATGTACACCCCCTCTTAGCACTTGTCAAGGGTGAGTGCTAATTTAGTATAAAATAGTCTGAAAAAAACAAAAATAGCCCTTTAACATAGGCTATTTTTGCTATTGATAATCTATTTTAACAATTCCTGAAAATCTTCATCTGTTAATTTTGTCGCTGGAACATTTTGCGGTTTAATCCCGCCATTTTGAATTGAATTCGCCGCAGTGTCATAAAACCATTCAGGAATCCCCGCCAAGATCCCTGGTTTCTGCCATTCAGCTTCGCTGTAATCTAACTTAACCCCTCTCTTCTCTGCTTCCGCATGCCTGATTTTTGCAACCAAGCCGCTCAAGTCTAAAGGCTTTTTTTGTTGGGTGATAATATTAGCGTGTCCTGTCTGAGTACGCACAATCACAATATCAACATGGATATAGGCGCGCAAGAATCCAGGCAAGCTTTGATTGTCTGTCTGCACCAAAACAATCCGCACCTGTTTATTGCCGCGGATTAACGACCATTCTTTTGCTTTTCCGGATCCTTTTAATTTCTTCCATTCTTCGGGCATTAACCTTGTCCGCTTTTCCTCTTCAACATAATGCGCTTCATAAATATCTAAAACTAAATTAGCAATCCCTTCCAGTTTCTCAGGAAAAGATTTATTCAGATTCATTAAAATCCCAGAAAGACCAAAAGCGCGATCTAAAGGATCCGAGGAGATTGTCCCCTTGCCCTCTAAATCATCACGACGCGCATAAGCCAAAAGTTTTTTCAAAGCAGAATCGTCGGCGATCCCTAAATAATCCGCGATAATTTCACTGACACATCTCTTTGTCTCTTTTTCCATATTCTCCCTGTGATGATCAAAAAAGCCTTCACCAATATCAATTAAAATATGACCAGAAGACTCAAGCTCCTTCGCAGTTTTGCCTTGAGGAAGCTGAGTCCAGAATTTTAATTTTGCTTGAGAGACTCCAGGAAACTTCTTCTCTCCAAATTTTTTGAGTAAAAACAAAGCCAGTAAAGTATCTGGCTGAAGTTTAGGAAACAAGGCTATAGTATGATATTGCATACGATTGTGATTGCGATGAAGATTAAATAAATCATTTATTCTCCCTCGTAATAACATTGTACAACTTTTTCACCGAAGAAAAAAGGTTTTGGAGCCTGACATTATGTTTTAGAAACAAACATTGTCAGGCCCCAGGAAGGACTATCGGCTCACTCCTTTCACTTCCCAACTGTCGTCTCTGGCTTTGATGAACCGATCAAAATTGAACACCTGGCCAGCCATAATTGTCCGAAAACCCTTATCCCCTGGCAAAGCGGTCTGATGGAGACGAGCACAATAGAGTTTGCCGTGCCACCTTACTACCACTCCACCAGTTCCCTTGCTTTCGGTGAAGTAGTCTACTCTCCCTTTTCCTTCTGAGAGATCATCGGACTTAAAGTGCGGGATGTGGCTTTCATTTGTAATCACGCCAGGCTCATCAACCCAATCCCAATTCAGAACTTCGTATTCCGCAGGTTCTAGAGCAAGCGATTGATACTGAAAACGCTTGATGATGACATCGTCCAACCCTTGCCAAGGCAAGAAATATGGATCAGAGATCACGGGCTTACCATCCTTCTCTACTACCTGCCCTCCATAGAGCATCTGAGTACGAAGGTAAAGCCGGTAATCCTGGGCTGCGATCGAGACCTGGAAGATCCGAAAGTGACCCTTGCCCAGCTTAGCCACAACATAAATCTGGTTGTCTGGCCATTGGGTAAATCCTTTCGGTGGCTTCCCTTGGGTCTTTACATTCCAACGATAGATCAGCTGATCCTGCCAAGTAACCCCCTTTAACATTTGGTAAATCGGGTCTCCGCCAGTGTCTTTGTCCCGATGAGCGCAGAAGCTCTCGAGATGATATCTCGCCGGTACCCGAACCATTACTGTCAAAGTCTTACCGGGAGAGAAAGTTCCCAAGGCCCCATCTGAGCCAATACTTAGTGGATTGCCAGCACTCTCAATCGATACATTAGCCTCCACCGAAGTCTCGCCATCCACCACGCTACCTAAGCTGAAATTCAAGTGTCCCATTTGTTCGTTCTCCTTCCTACCTATGAAGTTCCATGCAAAGCGAATCCCAAAAACCAAAAGATCAAAAGATCATTCAAAATCAGAAATGCAACTATATCACATATGGCCCAAAAAGTCAATAGTTCTGTCAATTTTCGGCTTAAATAAGGCGTAAAACAGCAAGAATCTTGCTAAAATTTACCCAGAATAAGTGAATTTCAGCAACCCAATCAAAGCCGAATGAGCCATAAAGCGCCACCAAAAAAGGTCATAAAAGCACCTAGGTACAAGACAAATTCAACCCTAAACTCAACTCCCTTTGCTCTGTAAGCAAGACGAGTAACTATTACGCCGAGGATGATAATAGTACACATCAATACCTTACAGATCACTATGCCACTAAATAATCCAAAAGCTTCAATATATCCCTGCACTACTGGATTGGCTTCTTGAGATAACTTTTTCAGAATACCAAAGACAGTAAAAAAGTAATCGGCAATATGAGCTAGAATATAAGCTAGACTTGCCATTATTGTATGAAACCAATAATGCCACCAGCTATCAACTTTAACCCCTTCTTCCATTTTTCTCCCCTCCTTGGATATAAATGAAATGCAATGAGCTATTTTCTAAAACTAAAACTTACATTCTATTATGTCATATTTATGATAAAAAGTCAACATTTTCTAAAATAAACAATAAAAAAAATCCCCAATGATTCTCTTTCGTTTGGGGAAATATCTAAGTAAGGGTATAGTTTAAGAACTGTGGATAACTAATTTTCTGTCATAACTCCCCTTTCCACTCCCGGAAGAACTGCTTTAAATATTCTTCGGTGAATTTTTGTCTTTTGTCCGCGATCCTCTTCGCGGTTTTTGTATTCAATCTGTCGCGAACCAATAAAATCTTTTCGTAAAAATGATTGATTGAAGTGCCTTTGCTTTTTTTGTATTCCGCAAAGGTTTTATGCAGTTTTGGTTTCATTTTAGGATTATACATTTCCCTTTGCATATAACCGCCATAAGCAAAAACCCGAGCAATACCGATTGCGCCCAAGACATCAAGCCGGTCAGCGTCTTGTACAATCTTGCCTTCTAAACTTTTCATTTTGTCTTTAACACCCGCGCCTTTGAAAGAAACATTCTGCTCAATCTCAATAACCTTACTAATCACTTCTGGATCAACCTCTAATTTACAAAGTAAGTCAGTAATTTTCTCTCTTGCTGTCTGCTTGCCTTTGTCCGCGAACTTCCAATCCGCGATCTCATGCAAAAGTGCGGCAAGTTCTACTAGAAATAAATCCCCGCCTTCGCCTCGTGAGATCTTTTTAGCCATCTCGGCTACCCGCAGGACATGCCAAAAATCATGGCCCGTACCCTCACCCAATAATTGTTTTTCTAAATATTTTTTAACTTCTGAAATAATCTCTTTTTTATTCATATCCTTATCTTAACCAAAATTTTGCTAATTGTCGATTTTTTTCTCGGTAATAAAAAAGTCCGCGAATAAAGTATTCAAACGGACCTGAAGTAAAGAACTGTTTTCTGGTCTCACCTAAGAAGGACGAAGTTTTACTGTTGCTCCCCATTGCTCTATTTGTTTCTGATATGCTTCTGCTACTGCCTTGCTGACCATGGATTTGATCACTGCTTCTCCACCTTCCTCTACATCATCAACCAACGCCTTCGAAGATCTTAAGTCCAATTCCGCGATCGCTCTTACTTCCTTGATTATCACGATCTTCTTGAGACCAACAGAGGTAAGCACGACATCAAATTCTGTCGCCTCTTCTTGCATTTCCTGGGATGCTCCTGTCTTCGCGGGAGTTGGCATAGTCACAGGTACGCCGAATCTCTTTCCCATGCCTTCGACCAGGCGACGTAGATCCAGGGTTGGCATATCATCAATTGTTTCTATTATTTCCTTTTTCGTAACAGCCATTTTTCTTATCCTCCTTTTCTCTAAGATGCGACAGCATAACCAAATTCTGCCGCATAATCCCTAAGACTCTCCCTTAAAAGCCTCCGTCCTCGATACAATCTCGACATTACTGTGCCCAATGGACGGTTGAGCATGTCCGCCACCTCCTTGTATGAAAATCCCCGCAGGTCTGACAGTATAATGGTCAGACGAAACTCCTCGGGCAATTGATCTATGGCGGCAGTAACCTCATCCCCGATAAGTCCGTCGAAGATTTGATCTTCAGGCGATACGTCATCTTGCGGGTAATCATACTCATCAAGTTCAGAAAGAGTCACTCTTTGCGGCTGCCTGGCTGTCCTGCGACACTTATTTATGTAAGCGTTCTTGAGAATCCTGAACAACCATGCTTTGAAATTCGTACCCTTCTCAAACTTATCAAAGAACCGATAAGCCTTCAAGTATGCGTCCTGGACCAGATCTTGTGCATCGCTGTTATTCCTTGCCATTTTCAAAGCAAGGCTATAAAGCGAATCCATATACTGGAAGGCAATCTCCTCAAACTCTTTCTTCTTCATTTCATTCTCATTCATAGCCTTTCCCTCCTTTTGGAAATTTCAAAAATAAGTCAAAACACATTTTTCAGGACGCAAACAATATAACACATAAATAGATAACGGTCAATCTATCTTTTGGGAAACAAAAAAAGAGGCCAATGCAGATACCAAAATACAAGACTTGACCCCATCTCCACCATCTTCGTCTCTATTCAAAACTCAAAGAATCCATTATGCCTTCGCAAACTCTTTTTGTACTTTCTAGATGCATAGAGCAACTAATGTATATCCGAGTATGATCTTTAATCGCCTCAAGTTCCATGGCGTTGCGCATCATGCTTACATTATTTATTCCGTACACTCCTTTGACCGCGATGTCGGCTCCTGGAACATTCAATTGAGTCAAGGTAAAATCACCACCATAAAGTGCCACATCAACTCCTTCGGCGGCTTCTTGTCTGACTCGGGCAATGTCTTCGTCTTTGGCCGTGCTTACAGCGAACATAATTTGCTCATCGCCAGGCGTTGGTTCACGTTCTGTTTCTGGGATG
>SDBT01006128.1_pt1 | contig 20036 bp, 13 predicted proteins | sample 2277101 | NCBI WGS metagenome assembly SDBT01 (sample SAMN10404973, study PRJNA504765) | marine sediment metagenome | isolation source: marine sediment core GS10_PC15, 103 cmbsf | place: Arctic Ocean: Southern Knipovich Ridge | collected 2010 | reverse complement strand
AGTGAATTTCTGGGAGATGGTCGACTACAAGGGCAGGATTGTAAGTAAGATCGTTAAACAGGTTGAGGAAGTTGGTCAACTGGATAACACCATCATCCTTTTTACGGCTGACAATGGGACCAACGTAAATATAAGCTCCCGCTGGAACGGGCAGGATATAACAGGAGGCAAGGGTTCCACAACAGATATGGGAACACACGTTCCATTAGTGGTCTATTGGAAAGGGCACACACAGGGGCTTGTGGTTGATGATCTGATTGACTTTACAGATTTTTATTCCACACTCGCCGAAGCTGCAGGGGTACAAATGGGAGAGGATGATCCCGTTGACGGGCGTAGCTTCCTGTCCCGGCTTAAAGGTAGGAAGGGTGATCCTCGTCAATGGCAACTCTGTCATTATCAGCCATATTGGGGTAGATTTGAGGGTCGGCAGTATGTTCGGAACGGGCAGTTTAAACTCTACCGCGACAGCAGCTTTTTTAACATTCCAAATGATATGCTGGAGAAGAATAGCCTGCAGGAGGGGCAGAGCAACAGAGCAGGTGAAAAATCCAGGCGGGAACTAAGCAAGGTACTCGAATCAGCTCCACCGGCTCCACCGGTTCAGGGAGGTAGCAAAGCGATTCAGCGGCCTGTCTACCCGGATTGGCAGAATATTGTAAACCCTAATGATTGATAAAATGAACTTAAAACTAGTTATTTATTTTGCATTTTGTATTTCATTGTTTGCCTGCAGGAATAGTGTGAATGATGGATTACTTTTTGAGAAGTTTCAGACCCCTGATGCGAATGCACGTCCTATGGTCAGATGGTGGTGGAATGATGACCGCTTAGAGGCTGAAGAGATAAGAAGAGAGTTAGCAGTTATGAAAAAGGCAGGCATTGGCGGGGTAGAGATCAATCCCATAGCAATGCTTCCTGAAAATGACAATCTGGGTATCAAAGCATTAAGATGGGGAGGACCGGAGTGGAATGAGATGGTAAAAATAGCCTGTGAAGAAGCTGGAGAACAGGGCATGATAGCTGATCTGCTTGTGGGCTCCGGCTGGCCTTTCGGCGGTGAATTTCTGGAAGAAAATGAAAGAATACAAAGGTTAGGTGTCCGGAAACAGTTGATAAAGGGCAATACAAAAATAAATATTGACATCACTGAATTCCTGAAAGATATTAAGGGGGAAAGAGGGAGTGTTGTTTTAAAATCGGTAAAACTAATACCTCAACATATTAGTTCGATTGACGAAATAATTAACCTTACCGGAAAGGTTAATGGTAACAGGCTGGTCTATCATACAGATGCAGAAGAATGCATGTTGGTATTTATATACATTGAAAAAGATTTCAAGGAGGTACATAATGGTGCCCTCGGTGCAGGTGGTCCTGTAATGGATCATTTCACCGGGAAAACGGTACTGAACTATCTGAACAGGTTAAAAGCCATTGAGAAATATACCGGCATTCCACTTCATGAATTAGTGAGAGCCCTCTTTGTTGATAGTATTGAATTGAGTAGTGCGAATTGGAACGATGAGATGAGTGAGAAATTTCAGGAGAGAAATGCTTATGATCTTACGCCATACCTGCCCTTTGTGATTCAAACTATAAAAGGAGAAAATGATTACAGCCTTTCAGAAAAAATGTTGGAAACAGTCAGGCGCGTGCGTTATGATTTTAATAATACGGTAATAACGCTGTTCCTGGAAAATTTCGTTCTGAATTATCAAAAATTTTGCACTGAAAACGATGTCTTATGCAGGTACCAGGCCTATGGTCATCCTGAGTACATGGGAATTTTTCAAGGGAACATGATGGTAGATATACCTGAATCTAATAACTGGATCTATTCAGGTGGCTGGGACGAAGCTGAAATTTCAGAATATACATGGAACCAGACCCATGGATACATGTTGTGGAGTAAGATTGCTTCAACAGGGGCTCATATTATGGGCAAAAACATCACGAGTTGTGAAGCCATGACAAATACCTGGGGAAATTTCAGGACATCGCTGGAAACCATAAAGCAGTCTGATGATATGAATTTTATAACGGGCGTCAATCATTCTGTTTTGCATGGCTATAACTATTCCTCACCCGAGGCAGATTTTCCTGGATGGTATCGTTTTGGAGCCTATTTTAATGAGCGGAACACATGGTGGAAATACTTCCATAAGTGGGCCGGTTATAATGCACGATTATCTTCCGTATTTCAGCACTCTACTGCAGTAGCAGATATAGCCGTATTGGGTAGAAACAGAGATATCTGGTCGGAATCTGGTCGTCATAGAGAGCCGCTTCATCTTACCCCATGGTATTATGTTCGCTTTTGGGAGCCCATCAGCAACATAGGCAGTACATGTGACTACATTAGCCAACCGGTATTGGAGGATGCCGAAATTGTGGGGAAGGAATTAATTTGTGGACAAATGAAATACAAAGCACTGTTTCTTACTGATGTTGAATCGCTAACTCCGAAAGCCAGTATTACCATTAACAAATTTGCCAGGGCAGGAGGGAAGCTTGTATTTGTGGGAGAAAAACCTCATCGTTCTTTATCATATAAGGATGCTGAAAAAAATGATATTATTGTAAGCCAGGCTATTGAGGAAGTAATCGACCTTGAAAATGTTACTGTGATTCCAGCACCTGAAGAATCGGAAGATTTTACGGCCTGGACTGAGAAGCTATTACAAAGAATAGGCCTGGAGGTACAGGTTAAAATCAGCAAGCCCCGGAGCTGCCTGTATTTTACGAAATATGTAAGGGAAAATCAGGATATTTATTTTTTCACGAATACGGACAGAAAGGGAGCAGTAGAGTTTGAGGCTACATTCAGTACCGGCAATAAAATACCCTACTTATGGTTACCCGAAACAGGTGAGAGATATGTGATGCCTTACAAAACAAAGAATAAATTACAGATTGAGCTTGATGCACTGGAATCAGCCTTAATTGTTTACGAAGATGCTAAGCTTGATTTGCCTCAGTACAAATACAAAGAAAAACCTGAGGAGAGTACAATTCTTAAGGCTACCTGGAATGTGGAATTTGACCATATGAATGGGAGTGTTTTCAATCGTGAAATGACGGACCTAATTGACTTTAAAACATCCACAGATACCGCTATCACTGGTTTTGCGGGCGATGTAACTTACTCAGCCGAGTTTGATAATGAAAAGTCCTTCAGGTATATTACACTCAAAGAGGTCAACCAGGCTGTTACCGAATTAATCATTAACGGGCAGCATGTTGGTGTAAAATGGTATGGAAATCATTGCTACGACATCAGCACTTATGTAAAACCCGGGAAAAACAAAATAGAGATAAAACTGACAACTACTCTGGCCAATTATTGCATGACCTTAAAAGATAATCCTGTTGCGGCAAGCCTGACAAGTAATTATCAGAAACCCTTTTCTTCCGGCTTGGTCGGGGTGGAGCTTGGAAGATAAAGATCAACTTGTTGCCATAATTAATTATAGTGGGAAATGGAAAGAACTCATGCTGGCGTTGGTGGATATACAGATAGTCGCGGTGAATGGCGACCTGAAAAACCCATCTCATTTGCACCCATTTTTACCTGGCCGCCTAAATTGGGTAAATTTTTAACCTGGTTACTCAATTATCTGTTTACCTGGAACTTAATATATCTGGGTGTGGTTATGTTAAGCTTTTACTTTCTCCAGCCACCCCTGGAAGAGATGAAAGCATTTAAAGTATCCTGGATATCAACGATCTTTATTAGAAACATGGCGCTGGTATGGATCGTTTCCGGTGGATGGCATCTGTATCTGTATACATTCAAGAAGCGGGGAACAGAAGCCAAGTATTGCCCCAGATGGCAAAGCACAACAGGATCTACCTTTCTTTGGAACAACCAGGTCTATGATAACATATTTTGGACTTGTGTTAGTGGTGTACCTATCTGGACTGCTTTTGAGGCCCTGAGCTTTTGGTTATACGCCAATGGTAAACTGCCTTACCTGGATCTGCGAGAACACCCGTTTTATTTTATTTTGATCTTTTTACTCATCCCATTCTGGAGGGAATTTCATTTCTATTTAATCCACCGCCTCATTCATTGGAAACCGTTATACAACAAGATACACTATTTGCATCACTACAATATTAATCCCGGACCATGGTCAGGTTTATCAATGCATCCGCTTGAACACCTCTTGTATTTCACTACCATGCTTGTTCATTGGATCATTCCTTCTCACCCCTTGCATCTCCTGTTTAACTCTCAGCATGCAGCCTTAACCCCTGCTCCCGGGCATACCGGCTTTGAAGGAAAATTGGGTAAATTCTTACCCTTTGGATCCTACTTCCATTATTTGCACCATCGCCTGTTTGAATGCAATTACGGGGAAGTCACCATTCCGATGGATAAATGGTTTGGAATCTTCGATGATGGCTCTCTTACCCAAACTGAAAAATTTGAAGCTGCTTCAGCTTATCAGAAATTAAGGGTCAGCAAAATTATCGATGAAAGTCCCGAAGTAAAGTCATTTTATTTAAGTGCTGTGGATGATGCTGAACTTAAACAGAACATTCCGGGACAGCACCTGATATTTCGATTCCCTTTTCAGGATAAAAAGTTGTGTCCGGATGTTGACAGGGCAGATGGTTCTCAAATAAAATATGCGCTACGATCGTATACCATTTCGAATGGTGAGAAAAATGATCAGTATCGGATATCTGTAAAAAATGAACCAGGCGGGCATGTTTCACCTGCTCTGCACAGTTCGTTAAAGGTGGGCGATGTTATAGAAGCAAAAGGACCAAAAGGTTTGTTTGTCCTTCAGCAAGACAGACGAAAGCCTGCTGTTTTCATTGCTGCAGGGATAGGTATTACTCCGATTTTATCGATGCTCAAGTCCATTGATAAAACCAATGCAGAGAGATACTTAATTCTGGCTGCTAAGGAGGAAAATCTATTGAGCTTCAAAGAGGAGATTCATCAGATATGCAAGGACCATCCCAATATCAAAGTACATCTGTTTTTTAGCCGGAAGCCTGCTGTACATATGAATAAGGAATATAGCTCGTGGCAATACCATTCACAACGCCTGGATCCGGATTCCTTAAAAGCGATCTTACCCCACAAGAATGATTTCAGCTTTTACGTCTGTGGTCCTGAAAAAATGACCGCTTCTCTTATGGATGGAATCAAATCGTGGAAAGGAATAGGTAGTGTGATCCATACAGAATCCTTTGGGACACAGAAAAAATCAAAAAATCAACTTGACCTTAACAAGGAGATTCAAGTTCACTTCACGAAATCTGATATCACAGTAGCCTGGGACCACGAGTATGCCAATATTCTTGAGTTTGCAGAGTCCAATGGTGTAAGTTTAGAAGCAGGATGTATGTTTGGCGAATGCGGCGCCTGCAGTACGAAAATGGAAAAAGGTACTGTAGATTATAATTATCACACTGCAATAAAGCCGGTTCAAGGAAACTGTCTGCCATGTTCCTGTCATCCTACATCGGACATTAGATTGGAAGGATAAATAAATATATTATATCAGAATGGATAAAAACAACAGAAGAAAATTTATTAAAGAGTTAGGATTGATCTCCATGGGAACTTTTGTTTTACCTGAACTAAATCTAACTGCTAAAGGTTTGGCGCAGGCAACAGGGATGAATATCCCGGGGGGAATAGCTTCATGCGCCGGGGTGACAAAGAATGGTTGGTATGCCGCATCTCTTGTTTTCAGCGATGAGAACAAACATACCCTCAGTGATACCATTGTTGACAGTAATATGGATTTTGAGGAGCGTGGCAATCTGCTTCAAGAATGGATGTCAGAGCAGCAAAAGGATTGTTCTGCCAAACTGCTACTGACAACTTCCTGGCAAACCTCTGCAAATAAAGAATTGGCGTGTGAAAAGAGTATCCTTTTTCCTGTTTCCCCCAGAGAAAAAACAGCATCTCCGGTCGTGGTATTTGTATCACGGGATGCACATCAGTGGCAGTTAAGGCTCTTCCACAAGGGCAAGGTGACCACGCTCTGTGCATCCCAAAACAGCATTCGTTATCCATCGGTGGTCGTTTTAAAGGATGAGCTACTCATTTCATATGAAAAGGACCAGGGCAATGAGGGACATATTTCCATGGTCAATTCCCAGGGTAAGATCATCTATCAAACACAGGGGCGCAGGGCCAAACTGGTAAATGCTGACGGTCAGGTTGCCCTGATGAAGGAGAGGTGTACCAGCAATAGCATAACCTCCTGCATCGAACTGATTGACAAAAACAGGCTGAAGAAAACCTGGGATTTACCCATGGAAGATGATTATACCTTTAACGGGGATATCTGCTTTGATAAAGGAAAGCTCTATGTAGTTGCTGAAACAACCCGTGCTTTCGGTCAGGATGACAGGATGGGGAATTTCAGAGCATTGCGGTCATGGAGTGCCTCATTATCTGACAATAGATTCAGGCCTGTGGCAGGGCAGAGCCTGATTCCCGTACCCGAAGAGACCAGTACATGGATGAGGGAGAACTTATCCCCCATACGGCCCGTGATATTTATGGAAGACGGCGCTCCTGTTGTGCTGTATCGCCAATTCAGAGATGCCGGTTTTAAAAGATTTGGCTGGGATCTTTTCAAAACGGTTGCTAAAAACGGGACCTGGATCCCTCCGGTTCGCATTACTGAGAATCTCATATCCCCTGATGCCGGTTTTGGCTTCATTCAGCAACATGATTCGTATATTTTGACCACGCCTTCTTTTGACAACCATCCTCATGGAGTGAAAGGAGAGCCGGTAGCACCAACCAATCACAGGATCGAAATTATCAATCAGAATAAAAACAGAACCTTCCCCCACCTCCATGGCAATGGATCACGCGAGTTTATATTCGAGGAATCCAAAGGCTTTAAAAACATAGCACAAAAACCAGCCGAATTGTCCTGTGAAACGGAGGGTCGTTTTCTGATATGGGGTGATATGCATGTACACTCAACGTATTCGAAATGCATTTCATCAATGAACGGGATGCCTGATGAGACGTTTCGTTACCAGCGGGATGTATTACAGAACGAGGTTCTCTGCTCCCTGGAACACAGCAAATTCATGAAGGGGTCTGAGCAAAAATACGTTTATGATTTACTGGAAGCCGAATCATCCAATAAGCACATTGTTCTTTATGGTGATGAACCTTCGATCATCCAGGGAAGACATACTAATTTTTATGCATACAAAAGGGATGTGATTGAGCAGTTAAGGAACATCATTATTTTGTATGAAAGAGACAGATCTCAAATATACAGAGCGATTAAGTCATTCATTGAGAAAGATGACCTCCTGGTAACACGGCATTTTCACGGGGAGGATTATTCGTCAGAAAAAGAGATGCTGGACACATTTGATCCTGAGCTGGAATGGGTATTTGAGGCCATGCAGGGACGCACCAATTCAATGATGGAGAATAATTTCCCAAATGTATTCCTGAATGGAGGGAAGAGAGTGGGATTATATGGAGGGACTGACCATTACAGGGGTGTGGGACCTAATCATTACTGTCTTACCGGATTTTGGGTGAAGGAATTTTCACCCGAAGGAGTATGGGAAGCACTGAAAAACAGGAAGACCATTGCAGTCTCCGATGCTAAGATCGCCATGTTTGCCACTTTGAATAATCAAACATTTGGCGAGGAGATGACCGTTAAACAATCGGATATGATCTTCAGGGTAAATCTTTCCTCGGCACGCAAGGTGAATAGGGTGGGACTCATGAGAGACGGAGAGATGCTGGACTGGATACCTGTAAATAACACGATGGCCGAATTGAATTAACTGACACTGCTGCTGATAAGGGTTACCACTGGTACTGTATAACCACTGAAGCAGAATCAGCATATGAAAGTTCTGCCCTGGGGCATCTTTCACCTTTTTTTGTGAACATTATTTAAATATGAAATAACCAAACATGTACTACCTCACAAGAAGTTTTGCGCTTATTATGTTGGGATTGGTAATAAGCTGCTGCAATCCTCAAAAAAAGAAGACAGATCAGAGACCTAATATCATAGTAATCCTTTCAGATGATATGGGTTTTTCAGATTTGGGCTGTTATGGGGGTGAGATCGAAACTCCCAACCTAAACAGGCTTGCTGAAAATGGTTTGAGATTCACTGAATTCTATGGAACAGCACGCTGCTGGCCTACCCGCGCCACATTGATGTCAGGACGATACAGCGATCAATTAAGCTCTAACCAGGTTACCATTGCCGAGTTGCTTAAGACGGTGGGTTATCAAACCTCCATGGCCGGCAAATGGCACCTGTCCAAAACCGCTACTGAGAATGGTCCCATTCAGCGTGGATTCGATTCTTATTACGGCGCCATCGTCGGGGGCGGATCCTATTGGCGCCCACCGGGCCTGACCCGCAACACCCAGGCGGTTGAACCGGATAGCCCGGACTATTATTATACTGAAAAGATCGGCGATGAAGCGGTTAAGCAGATTCAGGATTTTGCACAATCCCCAGAACCATTTTTTCAATATGTGGCCTTTACCTCACCCCACTGGCCACTGCATGCCCGGGAAGAGGTGATCCAAAAGTATCTCCAACGTTATCAAACTGGTTGGCCGGCCCTGCGTCAGGAACGCTATGAGCGTATGATCAAGATGGGATTGATCGATGAAAAACGTTGGCCTCTGCCTGATCCTGAACCTGTGGTACAGGATTGGGACAGCGTCGATCACAAAGAATGGCGCATTCGGAATATGGCGGTTTATGCGGCCATGATCGACCACATGGATCAGGCCATTGGAAGGATCGTCGGTGCCCTGAAGGCCACCGGGCAACTGGAGAATACCCTGATCATCTTTACCAATGACAACGGGGCTTGCAGCGAACATCTGAGCGGCAACGCCTGGAATACGGCCAACAACGTGCTTGAATGGGCCAAAACCCAGGGTAAGACGATCAGTATGGGAGATGAGATGGACGTTGCCACCGGGGGGCCATTGACCTTCCACAGTGTCGGTCGAAACTGGGCCAATGCCCAAAACACCCCCCTGCGTCGATACAAAGCCAATGTACATGAGGGGGGGGCATGCGTGCCCTGTATTATGCACTGGCCCGAGGGACTGAAGCAAGCTGCAGGAAGCATTACCAGGCAGCGCGGACACATGGTTGATATCCTGTCAACCTGCATAGAATTAGCAGGTGCGTCTTATCCCGGCAACTTTAAGGGAAATAGCATTCTTCCTAACGAGGGAACCAGCCTGGCTAAGGTTATTCAGGGGGGTAATCAGGACCCCCAGCGTGCCTACTATTTCAACCACCAGGGAACCCATGCCCTTATCAAGGGCGACTGGAAGATTGTCCGTGAAAAGAATGGCGACAACAGGTGGCACCTGTACAACCTGACCCGTGAAAAAACCGAGATAACGGACCATGCGGAGAGCATGCCGGAAAAAGTAAAAGAATTGGCAGCCCTGTGGGAAACAAGGTTTGGGGCGAAGTAAATCAAATGTTCCGGGTGTAGGTCATCAAAGTGTTCGGACTCCGATTAGCTAAAAGTTAAGAGAGACATTTTAATGTTTAACTTAACACTGATTTGCGTTCACAATGAGCGAAACACACGGCGCAAATTCACGTCCGGGGAAAAGATCCGGATTGCCCTTGAAGGATTTGGTGATTTTACCAGTGCAGCAGGCGGTCCAATTACTACCTGTACAGTTGGCCGTATTTTGCGGGGGATTGGTGTTGATGGTTATGCCAATGAAATGGCAAAAACGAATAAATAAAATCAATTTAAAACGGATGAAATTACTACCTGTTCTATTGGTCTTTGTCTCCATGAGTGTATTCTCATTAAATAGTTATTCCCAGGACAATTGGAAGCCTGAAAAAATACAAGCCGGATTTTATACGCCACAACGCATTGGACAACTTTGGGATACATGGGTCTATTATTATGATGGACTTTATTATCAGTATTACCTGGCAGGTAATTTAACTAAATGGGATTGTTTTGAATTGATGACTTCAACAGACGGGGTTAAGTGGCAAGAGGTTGGAAAAATTCTCGAACCTCGTGAAGGAACAACATGGATGGGTACAGGACATATTATTGAATCTCGAAACTTCAGGGATCAGCCGCAATGGATAATGAATTATTCTGAATGGTTTGGCGATAAACAGGATATTATGTTTGCAACATCAGATGATTTGCTCTATTGGGAAAAAGTTAATGATTCATTCCGTTTTACACAAGACGAGCGTTGGTATAAGCCCAACGGCAGATGGGATTGCATTGATTGTGTAAAACGCGATGATGGTTCTTTTTACGGCTATTTTACTGCCGATCCCATTTCAGAAAAGTTTGACCATCAGGTTTGTGGTTTTGGTTTTGCCGAAAGTAAAGACGGAATTAGCTGGAAAGCACTTCCTCCGTTAAAAGGCGATATTTCCGGAGAGTTTGGTGGCATTCAGAAAATTGGTGAACAATATTATATTACGATAAGTGAAGGAAGAATTGCTTCAGCAAATAAGCCCGAAGGACCTTTCACTGCACAGAAAAAGAATCCCAACATGTTTGGGAAAGGTTGCGATATATATTTTCCCCGTTTTTTTCACAATCCACCTTTAGAAAAAACTATAGATAACAATGGAGTTTTGGTAAACCACTTTTATACCGGACGGGATACGATCTTTTCGGCACCTTTAAAGGCTGTAGAGATAGACAATGAAGGAATACTGCGGTTAAAATGGTGGGAGCAAAATAACCTATTAAAGGACAAGAAGTTTAAGCTGTCTTTGGATGAAAATATAAATTTCTCAAATTCAGTACGATTTTTCAATGAAACATTTAACACCGATGATGTTGGAATTATTGAATCCAATATAAAGCTTGTGTACGATGAACATGAAAAATCACCTGTAGGTTTTTACTTCAATATGGAAAATGATTCCGGATATGTAATACTGTTTAACAGAAAGGAAACGGTTTTTGGCACAATGAACAGCGATTTTACCAATTTAAAAATTAGTGTTGAGATCAACCGCGATATTGATTTCAAAGAAAACAGTACAGTAAGGCTGGTTTTCAAAAGGGATATGATTGAAGCATATCTGGATGATTATCTTGTTATGTTAAAAAGAATGAATTGGTCTGGAAAACTTGGAATCATTGAGCAAACAAATGAGCTTGATAAGCTTCGGGCCTGGGTGCATGATTAACTTCAACTTACTTTATAGCGTAAGTTAATACTCCCCTTAGCCAGACAACGATTCTTTAAATTTAAGAAATATCAAGCTGCTTGAGCATAGACAGCCGGTGGATCCGTTTCGGATTAACCACATGTCCCAGCTCTCGCAAATAGTTTGTCATTCGTAATTTTTTTTAAGAAATCAACCTCCATCTGGAGCTATCCGACCTACTTGAACAGGTCAGCTTTCTCCTTTTCATCGTCATTCTTCATTATCGTCTTTTCTTTGCTATCGGCAAACTAACGATAACAACAAGTTTAATGATTTATCAAATTATACCTGTTGTCTGAATTTTTGGGGTTATTTTAGGTTCCGGGAAGCAAAAAACTAAAAGATGAATATAATGAAGCAAAGTATCATTGTTATGGTGATCTGCACACTCATTGGTAATGCAAGTGCAACTACACCGCAGGAAATAAAAGATTTGAAGGTGACAAAGGAAAACTTTGCAACGGTAGAAGCCTTTACCAATCATGGAAAGTTTAGTTATCATCTTGATAATACCGGAGACAAAGAGGTATCTGGTGCCTTGCAGTCTATTTTCGATGAGCTCTCTGTATTAAAAGACGTCTCAGCAACCATCACTTTTGCCCCGGGCATCTATTATTTATATGCTCCGGTCGTGTTAAAAATGGCCAGTGTTAAACTGGTAGGAAACGGTCACGGAGGAATAGATATACATGGCGCCAATCTTGAAAGCGGGACCATTTTTCTATTAGGAAAAAACTGTGGGCCAAATTGTATTACGTTTGATTATGCCGGACGGAGCAAAGCATTTCCATCAGGAGAAACACCCTGGCATAACCAAAATTTAAAGGTTGAATTGGAGAATCTGGCTTTCGTTGGGTATAATAACACAGGTGTAAACACAGCAGAAGGATTTAGTCGGTTTCGTGGAGATGAACCAAATTTCAGAGGATTGCACTGGTACCCTTCCAAAGAGAGATATCTGGATGTGGAGGCTGAGGGACAAAGAGCTGTAGTTTTACCCGATGCACCAGAGGGAGAAGGGTACTCGAAATGCGAATTATTACGCATATCAGGTTGCTATTTTACGGATTTATATGTTGGCGTGGATGTGGCAAATTGTGATGTCAGCTATATAAACGAAAGCTGGTTTGGACAACTTACCTATGGGATTAGGTTGCAGGGTGTTGGACAAGCGATGCTGGTAAGTGATAATATTTTTGCTGATTTGGAAACAGCTTTAACACTAAACAAAACACACATGTCGTCCTTTCATAATAACACCTTTGCGTATGTGAGTAAATGCTTTGAAATAGATGATATAGCCAATTCAACAGTAAGCGGTAATGTTTTGTACAATTGGAAAATATCCACCGGAGCAGCCGCTTACGGGGCATTTTGCCACATTAAAAAATCAGAAAACCTGAATGTAACAGGTAATACCATCTCTCAATTTCTGGATAGCAGAAAAAGGACCCTCACGGTCGATTCCATCCCTAACGGGCAGTCGTTTATTCAATTCGACAATGCCCATCAGTTGAATTTTTCACATAACATTGTACACACCATCATCACCCAGACTGTGGTCCGGCTTCACAACAGCAGTGATTGTGTTATTTCAGACAATATCATCTCTTTTGGCAAGGGGGGAAATGCAGTTGCTGAAACAGGAGTCTGCGCAAATAATTTTTATCGTCCTGTTGATCCAGATAATTCAGCACCCTTTGATAACTATAAGTATTAAATATAATGATGAAACGATTGATGCATTTGACATTGGCTGTTATTTCGTGTATGATACTTCTGAGTTGTGAGCATCGGGAGGATTCTGGTGCAAAGCAGGTTATCAGTAAGCACAGGGTAGTCTATACTCAGCCCGCAAATAGAATTCCTGCCCGCATATCAGTGGATGCACCAATGATGGGAAACGGATATACCGGGGTGGCGATCTCAGGGCCATCCCATAAGCAGGTTTATTATATCGCCCGTAACGATTTCTGGAGATTAAAACATGGCTACCAGGAGTCTTTCCCTGCTGTATTGGGGAAGTTGGAAATATCCATACCCGGACTGGAAGGAAGCAGCTTCCTGATTGAGCAGGATCTGTATACGGCAAAAACCTGGTCGCTATTTTCAAAATCTGAAACTGAGGTTCGCTTTAAAACATACGTTTCTGCCACAGAGGATCTGATGATCATTGAGATTGCCCTTGAAGGAGAAGGGGAGTTAAAGGGCAGTGTTAATCTGGAGTTACCGGGTGAGCCGGAGTTGGCATCTGATCTGCCGGAAGGGTATTCATATCCCGCAGAAACCCGGGAGGGGACCATAGATAACGGTATTGGATATATATCGAGGGCCTTTGTGGAGGATGTTGAGGTAGCCACAAAAGCGGCATGTGCATTTAAAGTTGTTCATGGAAACTCAGACACATTTATACTGACCAAAGGAGAACCGGTCATTATTGTAGTTGCCTTTTCCAGTAACTTCAAAAGTGAAAACTGCCTGGCTGCAGTCAAGAAACGTCTTGCCGATTTTGATAAGAAGGATGCAGAGGACATTGAGAACTCTCACGAAAAATGGTGGCAGGACTACTGGTCCATGTCTTATGTGGATATCAATGATGATCTTATAGAGAAACAATACTACCTGTCAAATTATAACCTGGCCTGTTTCAGCCGTGATCGGGATTTCCCCCCTTCGATATTTGGGACATGTATCACCAGAGAACGCCCAGCCTGGAACGGAGATTATCATTTGAATTATAATCATATGGCTCCATATTATGGTTTATATTCTTCTAATCACATCCAACAGGCTGATCCCTATAATGCCCCCATCCTTGCAATGACAGAAAGAGGGAAATTCTATTCCAATGAAATTACAGGCATTGAAGATGGTATCATTTTGCCGGTTGGGATTGGCCCGCTGGGAATGGAGACAACACGGGAAAACAGGTGGATGAGAGAATTCCGCACTTATAAGCAAAGGGGAATGTCAGAGGCCGGTGGGCTCTTCTTTAACCAAAAAAGCAACTCGTCATACTGTGTTGTGAATATGGCTATGCAATTTTACCACACTTATGATCAGGAGTATATAAAAAGAGTGTATCCTTTTGTGAAAGGTGTGGCAACATTCTGGGAAAACTACCTGGAATTTGAGAATGGACGATATGTAATTTACAGCGATGCCATTCATGAGGGCTCAGGTGAAAATGTGAATCCTATTCTCTCCCTTGGCCTTGTTCGTCTTGTCATGCAGACTGCCATTGATATGAGCAAAGAGCTGGATGCAGATGCCGACCGCACGGAAAAGTGGCAGCATGTACTGGACCATCTGTCAGGGTACAATTACCAGGAACGCGATGGGAAAAAGGTTTTCAGATATACAGAAGAAGGCACAGCCTGGTGGGAAAACAATACCCTGGGTATCCAGCATATCTATCCGGGTGGGCAGATTGGACTGGATAGTGATTCTGAATTGCTCCGGGTTGCACACAACACCATTGATGTCATGCAGCGCTGGCTCGATGGCAACGGCTCCAACAGTTTCTTCCCTGCAGCAGTGCGGGTTGGATATGATCCGGATACCATTTTAAGAGAAATGCACCGGTATATTGAACACACTTATCCCAATGGTTATCAATTGGACAATCCCCATGGAATCGAAAATCTCAGTACCGTACCCAATACCATCAACGAAATGTTGTGCATGGGGCACGGCGGTGTACTTCGTGTTTTCCCGGTTTGGCCGAAAAACAAGGATGCCAGCTTTCACACACTGAGGACCCATGGCGCATTCCTGGTTTCCAGTGAGCTGAAAGAGGGTATAGTACAGTATGTGAAAATTGTGAGTGAGAAGGGAAAAGATTGTAATGTTGAGAATCCATGGCCAGGGAGATCAGTTTCTTTGTCAAGCAGCAAAAATGGAGAGCAGGTACTAAGAGGTGACAGGCTGGATTTTGGTACGGACGTAGGTGAAAAAGTGATCTTAAGAGTAAGTGATTAATAGCCATAGAATTCCATAAAATCCCATAAGAAAGCATCTACATGATTAAGAATATCAGATCAGCAGCAATGATCATTTTTATTTCGGTTCTGAACAGCTCCTTTTTCATTAACACTAGAGCTTCAGAGCCGGTCAGTTTTTATGTTTCAGTGAAAGGAAGTGATTTAAATAACGGAACCCAGGAGCAACCATTTGCCACCCTGGAAGCTGCAAGGATTGCTGTCAGAGAATTTAAAAAGAGTGAAATCAAATTAAAAAATCCTGTTGAGATTGTTATCAGGGGAGGGATTTACTATCTCAATGAAACCCTTGAACTCAAACCAGAGGATTCAGGTACAAAAGATGCAGGTATTACCTGGCGCGCTGCTGAAGATGAACGAATTGTCCTTAGCGGGGGAAGAGCAATTGACGGAGAGTGGAAAGAAACCTCAGATGGTAAAATATGGTATGTAGATTTACCTCAAACAAAGGGATGGGAAAGGGATGTGACTAAACCTGAGGGCTATCAGCAAAAACCTGATGGTCCGTGGCATTTCAGGCAGCTTTTTGTTGATGGCAAAAGAGCCACCAGGGCACGTTTTCCCAATTCGGATGATCAAAATCCGTTTCTCTATGCAATTGATGGATCAATGGAGCATCTGAAACTCCGGGATGGAGAGGTGAAATCAAACTGGGGAGATGAAGCCGATGCACAGATTAATATTGTCTCCAACTGGCGTTTTTTTAACCAGTGGAATGATATTACTGATGTGGACACTGAAAAATCAGTCATTTCATTTGGTCCCCGCGAACGACATGGAAAGATTATTGAAGGAAACTGGTTTTGGATTGAAGGAGTTAAATCTGAATTGGATCAACCCGGGGAATGGTATCTGGATATAGAAGAAGGACGACTTTTTTATATGCCTGAGACAGGGCTGGATCCCAATAATCAAGAGATTGTTGCTCCCTATCTCAACCGCCTTGTCTATTTAAAAGGGGAGGTTGAAAATGGAACACATGTGGAGTATGTTAATTTCGAAGGATTGGAGTTTCGCAATACCACTTTTACATTGGGACAGCTAGAGGCCAGGGTGCATACCGATGGAGCAGTGATGTTTGAGAATGCATTGAATTGCCGGATAGAAAAGTGCCACTTCGAAAATATTGGTGGCTATGCTTTATGGTTACATCTGGATAGTAAGAATAATGTATTTCATGGCAATACAGTTTTAAATTCGGGTGGTGGCGGTGTTTTGTTAACCGGATCAAGACTCTCGTATATGGATGATTCCAAAATCTATACACCAGGCGAGGCGGCTGCTAAAGTAGCTCCATATCTTACAGAGATAACACATAACACGGTGAAGCACTGTGGGAAACTGCGTTACTACGGCGGAGGTGTTCATATTGATTCACGACCAGCTTCTATGGCCATGATGCAGGGAAATTATATTGCACATAACCATTTTCAGGATCTTTCACGAAATGGTATTTTTTCATTCCGGAACCAGGGAGGAAATGTGGTAGAGTTCAACGAAATACACGATTGCATGCAGACAACCATTGATGGTGCATGTATTCATTTCGCATCTATGAATCGTTTTAATGCTCCAAACTATGTTCTAAACAACTATCTCTATGATATTTGGGGGTATGAGCAAAAACCTGATGGAAAACCCATACGGCATCCTTGGGCTAATGGTGTGTTTCTTGACTGGGCGACAAGTAATACGACGGTTAAGAATAATTTCATATACAATACCGGAGAAGAAGCGGTGAAATCAATTATGGGCAACTGGAACCTGGACATAGAAAGTAACCTGAGCTCAGAATCGCGTATTGAACCACCGCTATTGAAGGAAATGGGACCCGGAGGTACTGCTTCTAACAGCATTTATCCCCAAAAGCTTAAAAATACCGGAGGAGTAATCAAGTCTTCCGACAAGGCATTTGTCCATTACTCAGGATCGTGGGAACAAACCAGTGTATCTGGTATGTCAGGATTATTTAAGTATAACCATATGCAAGCTTCACCTGTGCGGGGAGCTCAATGTACCTATAGATTACAGGTTATTGAATCGGGAACCTATAAAATCTGTTTAATGTATTTTCCAAATGAGAAAAATGCGTCCAATGCAAAAATTACAGTAAAACATGCAGGAGGAGAAGATGTTGTAAATTGGAATTTCAGAATGGGTGATCGATTGGGTTTTGCCGTAGAGATAGGAAAGTATCAACTTGATAAGGACAGGCTGGCTTCGGTAACAATTTCAAATACGGATTCGGACGGTTTCATTGTTGCAGATGGTGTTGGTTTTATTAAAATTAGCGAATAGAAATGGTAAGAAAACAAGCGAAAAGCAGATTAGTAAACTCGTTTTTATTGACATGTTCTATTATTTCATTAAATCTTACCCTGTACGCCGGACCGGGCAATATTGCCCCACTGGCAAAAGTGAGTGCTTCCGTTGAATTGAATGCAAATTATCCGGCTGGCAATGTCACTGACGGGCTCATAAGAATACCGGGTATAGGTGAGTGGGCATCCGACAGCAGGCAGAATCCCTGGGGAGGTATTAATTATCCCTGGCTCCAGCTAAACTGGGATGAAAAGCAACTAATAGATAAAATAGTGTTTTATGACAGGGCCGGCCTGGAATCCCATCTTGGGGGAGGTACGCTTCAATTCAGTGATGGCACCGAATTGAGCGTATATTTAATCCCAAATGACGGAAGTGCCTGTGTTGTAGAATTCCCGGCAAAGGAGGTGGATTGGTTTCGTTTTGTGGTTATGGATGGTACCGGTGATAATATCGGATTATCAGAGATTGAAGTATTTCCGTCAACCGAAGGAGCGCTTGATCCTGTTTTAATGGTGGATCCCTATATCGAGACCACAAGAGGTCGTTATTTCTTTTTTGTGACGGGCTAGTCGTCCCTTCGGAATGATCAGCTCAGCACCCCTGACACGCAATAAGAACCAGATGGGTGGCGGGTATAATTACAACAGTACCGAGATTCTTAGCTTCCCTCAGATTCATGGATGGATGTTGTCCGGGGTCGAACTGATGCCTTCTACCGGTGCGGTGAATCCATCCCTATGGCATGAGGGTTGGAAATCGGGATTTTCCCATAACAGTGAGATTGTTCAGCCGGGTTATCACCGCGTTTTTCTGGATAAATACAATACATGGGTAGAGCAAACCGCAACTGACAGGGTTAGTATGTATCGTTTAAGGTACACCGAAGATGCAGAAGCAAATATCCTGCTGAACCTGGGCGGATATGTTTCTACCAGTACGATGACCGGGGCCAGGGTGACAAAAGTGAGTGCCACTGAGCTGGAGGGCCGGAGAACGTAAGGATCTTCTTCGCCCTGCAGCTTGATCAGCCCATGGAGAGGCTTGACAGCTGGAGCGGGGATGTAAAAAAGACCGATGTCTCCTCACTTGAGGCTGAAGATACAAGTACCGCCCGCAGGGAAAACGGAATGTCTTACCATGATGCTCCCACAGCCGGGGTGTCAGCTTTTTATCAGGTTAAAAAGGGAGAGGAACTGAAAGTTAAAATTGCCATTTCATATACCAGTATAGAGAATGCATGGGAGAATATGGAATCTGACTGCAATCACTGGGATTTTGATGAAGTACGGAAAGACGCACGTGATGAATGGAACCAGGCCTTGCAAAGGATCGAAGTAAAAGGCGGAAGCCGGAACCAGCGGGTGAAGTTTTATACGGATCTGTGGCATACCCTCTTAGGAAGGCACAAGCTGAACGATTTTAGCGGTGACTACCCGGATTATACACAGGAAACAGGCAAAGGTTCATCTACCGGTGCAGGTCTCCAGGTCAGGCAAATACCTTCAGATGCAAATGGAAATCCGAAATTCAACATGTATAATTCAGATGCCTTCTGGTTAACCCAGTGGAACCTGAATATACTATGGGGACTTGCATGGCCACTTCTGATGGATGATTTTTCAGCTTCCCTTGTGCAATATGTCGATAATGGCGGATTATAGCCGCGTGGTCCCTGCGCAGGTGGCTACTCTTATATTATGACCGGCTGTCCGGCCACGAACCTGATCGTTAGTGCCTATATGCAAGGCTTGCTGCAAAAGGTTGATCCTGAACATGCTTTAAAGCTGATGAAGCAAAACCATCAGCCGGGTGGAATGATGGGCGATGATGAAATCAACTTTTATGTGAAAAACGGATGGAGACCGCGAAATGCAGGGATCACCCTGGAATGGGCCTTCCAGGATTGGTCATTATCACAGATGGCCCTGAAAATGGGAAAGAAAAGGGATGCGGCTTATTATCTGAAAAGATATGCAGGCTGGAAAAGCCTGTTCAACGAAGAGTATGGACTTGTATTCCCTAAGGATGAAGAGGGAAAGTGGTTGCATACTGATCCGCTGAGGGGAAGAGGATGGGTTGAGGCCAATGCCTGGCAGGGAACATGGTCTGTTTCTCACGATATTGCAGGATTGGCTGAATTGATGGGAGGTACCGATAAACTATGTGAAAAACTAAATTAGTAACTACTCAGGTCTCAAAGGCTGAGTTTTAGTTTATGAGATTCAAAAAAAGTAAATCCGTTTTTATTACAGGTGTCGAAGATGGACCGGATTACCGCATAGGATTGTATCCCTTGTGGTGACTTAAACATAGTTGAAACTTTCTGTTTCACCTTTACATTTCTGATGGCTCTTTCGGAACCATTATTGTCAGGAGGGACATGTTTATAATAGATTTTCACGGTAAACAACCGCCCGTATTTTAGCTACGAATAGGTTGCTCCTTCAAAAATAATGTTTTAGCCCCAATTATGTTAGCAAAATTT
>SDBT01006127.1_pt1 | contig 20037 bp, 17 predicted proteins | sample 2277101 | NCBI WGS metagenome assembly SDBT01 (sample SAMN10404973, study PRJNA504765) | marine sediment metagenome | isolation source: marine sediment core GS10_PC15, 103 cmbsf | place: Arctic Ocean: Southern Knipovich Ridge | collected 2010 | reverse complement strand
AAAACATTACGTATTGCACCTTGGGATAAAAATCAAATAAAAGATATTGAAAAAGCAATTATAACTTCAAACCTAGGTCTATCAGTAGCTACTGATGATGCTGGTATAAGAGTAATTTTCCCTCAACTAACAACAGAAACAAGAGAAAAATCAGTTAAGGTTTTAAAAGAAAAATTAGAGGGGTCTAGGATTAATGTACGAAAAGAACGTGAGCATGTTTGGGATGAAATTCAGGCTCAAGAAAAAAAAGGAGAAATGACTGAAGACGAGAAATTTAGAGCTAAAGATGAATTGCAAAAAATTATTGATGAAGTAAATAAAAACCTAGAAATCATTTTTGAAAAAAAAGAAAAGGAAGTAATGGGCTAATATGAACATTTTAATTTTCTTTATAATTCTCTTAGTATTAGTTTTAGTTCATGAATTTGGACATTTTTTTTCTGCAAAAAAATTTGGTATAAAGGTGGATGAATTTGGTTTTGGTTTTCCACCAAAATTATTTGGTATAAAAAGGGGAGAGACAGAATATACCTTTAATTTATTACCCCTAGGTGGTTTTGTTAAAATTTTTGGTGAAAATCCTGACGATGAAAATACTAATGGTCCTGAGGCCCATAGAAGTTTTGTCAATAAACCAAAATGGCAACAAGCCATAGTTCTTTTTGCGGGAGTATTTGCAAATTTTTTACTTGCATGGATTTTATTTTCTTTTGGTTTTATGTCAGGATTACCAACTTCAGTAATAAATAGTAAATTAAAAGGATATGAATTAGAAGATGTAAATATAATGATTGTATCTGTTCTTCCTGATTCTCCTGCTTTTAATGCTGGCTTTAAGTCCGGAGACAAAATAATTTCAATGAAAAATTTATCTGCCAAGAAAGAAGGTGATGACAATTTTACATCTGATATTAGTTTAGAGACTGTGCAATCCATTATTGTATCTAGTCCAAATGAAGAGATAGAAATCGGTTATATTAGAGGAAAAAATGACAATTTAAGCTTTACTATAGTAAAACCAGTATCTTTTAAACCAGGAATGGAGCCCAAAATAGGCATAGGTATGGATGAAATTGGTATTGCAAGATTGCCCATATGGCTTGCTTTAAAGGAAGGAATGAATTTAACCCTATTTGTCACAAAAAGCACAGCTTTAGGGCTTTATGGGCTTATTTTAGACGGTATTAGGGGGCAAGGTAGCTTTGCGACCATTGCTGGACCCGTAGGATTAGTTGGAATTATTGGAGATGCATATGAATTTGGCTTTGCTTATCTTCTTTCATTTACTGCCTTAATTTCAATTAATTTAGCAATTATTAATTTAATTCCAATTCCGGCACTTGACGGTGGTAGGCTTTTCTTTTTACTTATAGAAAAAATTAAAGGTTCACGTATTAATCCAAAAGTTTTTAATATAGTAAACACAATTGGTTTTGGAATTTTATTATTACTTATGATTCTTGTTACTTATCACGATATAATTAAATTATTTTAAAATGAAAAAAACAAAATTACTTCATGAAGTGCGGGCTGTAAAAAATAAAAAAGAACTTGCAAATATAAATAAAGCACAAAAAATAAGTGAAAAAGTATTAAAATATACTCTGGCAAAATTACATACTGGTATTACTGAAATTGAAGTTGAGGCTTTCATAAAAAAATCTTTTGTTAAATTTAATGCACCAATTTTATCTTTTTCCCCGATTGTGTCTTTTGGAAAAAATACTGCTAACATTCACCATCTTCTCAATAAAACAAAATTAAAAAAGGGAGATATCGTAATGTTTGATTTTGGCTGTGCTGTAAATCATTATTGTTCTGATATGAGTCGCACATTTTTTTGGGGAGAGCCAAGTAAAAAACAAAAGAAAGTTTACTTGGCAATTTTAGAAGCTCAAAATCGTGCAATAAAAAAAATACAGAAAGGGGAGCGAAGAGCAAAAATAATAGATAAAGTAGCACGAAATTTTTTAAATAAAAAATATGGAGAAAAAAGATTTCCTCACGGACTTGGTCATGGAATAGGTACAGTTGTTCATGAATGGCCAAATTTAAAACCCGCAAGCGAAGATATTCTTCCTATTGGATGTGTAATGACAGTTGAGCCTGGAATTTATTTAAAAAACTTCGGTGGAGTACGAATTGAAGATATGATTTTAATTACCAAGAAAAGTTGCAAGAATTTAACCGATTTTCCTAAAGATTTTAAAAGTGCTACACTAAGAGTCAAATGAAAAAAAAGCTAAAAATTGGAGTATTATTTGGAGGTAAATCGGCTGAACACGAGGTGTCTTTACAGTCTGCTAAGAATGTTATTAAGGCCCTTGATAAAGAGAAATATCAAATTACTCCTATAAAAATAAATAAAAATGGAAAATTTAAACTAAATAGTCTTAAAAAGTTTGATGTAATTTTTCCTGTTTTACACGGACCCTTTGGTGAAGATGGAAGCATGCAGGGTTTAATTAAGCTTATGAATATTCCCTTTGTTGGAGCAGGCGTATTAGCTTCTGCTATTAGTATGGATAAAGATGTAATGAAAAGACTTTTTCGCAATGAGGGTATTCCTATTGGAGATTTCTTTGTTCTTTATCAGGGAGAGAGTGTAAGTTTTAAAGAAGTAAAGAGAGAGTTGGGTATGCCTGTTTTTGTGAAGCCTGCGAATATGGGTTCTTCTGTTGGAATACATAAAGTAAAAAATGAAAAAGAGTGGAATTTAGCAGTTAAAGATGCCTTTCGTTTTGATTCAAAGATAGTTATTGAAGAGAATATTGATGGAAGGGAAATTGAGTGTTCGGTATTAGGTAATGAAAATCCTATTGCTTCAATTCCTGGAGAAATTATTGCTAATGAAGAATTTTACTCCTATGATGCAAAATATAAAGATGAAGGGTCTGCTATTGAAATACCAGCAAAATTGCCAAAGAAAACAATAAGACAAATTCAGGAATTAGCCATAATGGTATTTCAGACTTTAGATTGTAATGGTATGGGGCGTGTAGATTTTTTAGTTAGAAAAAATGGAGAAGTTTTAGTTAATGAAATTAATACTATTCCTGGTTTTACTAATATTAGTATGTATCCAAAGCTCTGGGAAGCCACAGGTATACCTGTTTCTAAACTTTTAGATAGATTAATAGAACTTGCAATTGAGCGTTTTAATAGAGAAAAAAAGCTTAAAACTTCATTTAACTAAAACAGGGCACTCCAATAGCTGGAGCGCCCTGCGAAGATGTTGATGTTGATGCGTTCAGATCTCAAGGAAGAGATCCCGCATATGTCCTTCGGTATGTATTCGTTCAATTACCGAAGCGATGAGCATTGCTGGTGAGAGTACCACGAGATTGGGATGCCACTTTTCCCTGTCTCGAAGGGGGATTGTCTCAACAATGTATATTTTGTCGATTGTCCCGTTTTCGAGAAGTGGGTTGATACGTGCCCACGTCTCAAACGCGAAGTCGTTGTGAACGACGAAGAAAGTAATTGCCTTTGCACCATTGTGCTTGGCAATTTTTGCGCCAGCTTCTAGAGTACCTCCACCTTGGAGCATATCGTCAAAGGCCGCGACTCGCTGTTTTGTCACGTTCCCGACGATTCGTGAGCCCTGAATGCTAATTTCTCGCGTTGTTGCGTCACGTTCCTTAATGATGAAACTGACGTTCATGTCGAGCATCTCGGCGATCTTCTTGTTCCGCTTGAATCCACCATCATCAAGCGCAAGCACACTGTCGAATTCTCCACTATGTGCCTGGGCATATTCGATGAGCATCTTCATCAGGTACACATGATGCACAGTACGAAGTCGGCCATGTGTTGTGTCGTAGAAGCTTGGGTGCTGGCTCGAGTGTTGGTCAAAGATTGCAACAACCTCGAGACCTGATGCCGATATCTCCATCGCCGTGTCTTTATAAGGGACAGTTTCACCGAAAAGCTTCATGTGGTCACCCTTTCCATCGCGCACGAACGGGAAAACTCCGAAAACTCGTGACGCGCTTCCACGAATTGAGCTCGTGATCAGACGAAGTTCCCTGATCGTGTCGTAGCCGGCGTGGAGTGATGAGAAAATACAGATATCCCTGCCGGATACGTCGCATAACCGTCTGACGTCCATTTCTCCGTTTGGGAAATGACGTAACTCCATCTCCAGTGGCGTCACGTCGAGTATTTCGGCGATTTCATGCCCTAAAGCGGGATGAGAATTGGCGATAACCAAGCCGAACTCCCCGAACCGACTTCCGTTATTCATGGTATATTCCTCATAGAAGGTTGAAAATAAGCTTATATTCTGTTGACGAGTAACAAATTCCTAACTACACTATGATCTAAATTTTCTAAAAGTCAAAGTTTTATGGTAAATACATGGTGGTTGCTTTTAGAGACTTTTTATACTAATATAAAACAATGTCACAAGATAGACTTATAAAATTTGGTTGTGGGGACTGTAAACGAATAAATTACTGGTCCAGTAAAAACAAGAAACTTGTTGTTAAAAAACTTGAGCTAAATAAATATTGCAGGTGGTGCAAAAAGAAGACTAAACACAAAGAAGCTAATAAATAATTCTTATATGTGTTTAGTTAAAAATTCTCGTCGCAAACGGGATTTTTTCGTAGTATAATGGTTTATGTTTGGGCGATTAGTTAAGTGGTATAACTCCGGTCTCCAAAACCGATGTCGGGGGTTCGATTCCCTCATCGCCCGCATTATCGTGCTAGCACGAGGTACTTATGCCAGTCTCGTACATTTTTTCGTGTGACCGAAGGGGGTTTAAGATCATCTTAATTATAATTATAATAATTCTTGTTTTGTTAATAGTGTCTAAAAAATTCGACCTTTTTCTTAATTTATGTTATTAATGTATTAAGATAAGTTTTAAAAGTTTACTAGTGTTATAGGGAATTTTTTAGATTGTATATAATTATGAATCAACAAAAAAAACTTACATACATTGATTTGTTTGCGGGTTGTGGAGGGCTTTCGTTTGGTTTATATAAAGCTGGGTGGAGTGGGCTATTTGCTGTAGAAAAAAGCCCTGATGCATTCAAGACACTGAAGCATAATTTAATTGATAAAAAACAGCACTTTAATTGGCCTAAGTGGTTGCCCCAACAATCCCTTGAAATAAATACAATTACTAAAAAATACAAAAAGAAATTGCAGAATTTAAGAGGAAAAGTTGACTTAGTTGCTGGAGGACCTCCTTGTCAGGGTTTTTCAGTTGCTGGTAGAAGAAAAGAAAATGACAAACGGAATGATCTTGTTGATGCGTATATTGAATTTATAAAAATAGTTAAGCCCAAGATTATTTTTTTTGAAAATGTAAAAGGCTTTACTTTGCATTTCAAAAAATCTAAATCAATGGGGCGGAAATATTCTGAGTATGTTCAAGAAAAACTTGAAAAACTAGGCTATAAAGTGTATGGCAAGATAGTTGATTTTTCAGAATATGGAGTTCCACAAACACGGCATAGGTTTATTTTAATAGGAGTAATTAAATCAAATAAAAAAAGTTTAGATCCTAAGAAATTTTTTGAAGAAATATATACTAAAAAAGAATCATTTTTAAAGGCAAAAGGCCTTAAAACTGGAATTACTATTGCCGATGCAATATCTGATCTCGAAAGGAATAATGGCGAGATCGAATCTCTTGACTCTAGAGGATTTATGGCAGGTATTTATGGAAAAACTTGTAGTAAATTTCAAAATCTTATGCGAAATAGTGCTATGGACAAGTCACCTGACAGTCATAGATTTGTAAAACATACAAAAGACATCGAAAATAGATTTAAGGTTATACTAAGGGAAAGCATGAATAATAATCAGATACAAAAAAGATTTAATTTGAAAAAGTTACATACAAAAAGACTGGAGACACACCAACCAAGTCCCACACTAACAACATTACCAGATGATTATATTCATTATTGTGAGCCACGCATAATGACAGTTAGAGAATATGCCAGGATTCAAACATTTCCAGATAATTTTGAGTTTAAGGGAAAATATACAACTGGCGGAAAATTTAGAAAACAAGAGGTGCCTAGATATACTCAAATTGGAAATGCTGTCCCACCTCTTTTTGGTGAACAAGCTGGAATAATTTTAGCTCAGTTTTTTAAATAAAACTTTATGACAGAAAAATTACAATTTAGAGTTAGCTCAGCTACAAAAAGTATTTTAGGGAAAGACTTAATCGTAGATAGAAATATCGCAATTTTTGAATTGGTAAAAAATGCTTATGATGCTTGTGCTAAAAAAGTAGATATTTACATTAGTGATAAAAAGATCATCATTGTTGATGATGGAGACGGAATGGATATAAATGATATAAAAAATAAATGGTTATATGTGGGGTATTCAGAAAAATCAGACAATAGAACTGCTGTAAAAAATGGCTGTAAAAGACGAACTTTTGCAGGCGCAAAAGGAATAGGAAGACTTGCGTGTGATAGATTGGGGAAAAATTTAATACTCACTTCTATAAAAAATAAAAAAATTGAACAACTTAATGTGAAGTGGGAAGATTTTGAGAAGAATGCAAAAGTTGATTTTAATAAAATAAATGTAGAATATACAAATCTTAAAAAAAGTCCTGATAAAAATTTTAAGAAAGGTACAAAATTAGAAATGACCACATTAAGAGAGAGATGGAGTATAAAAGATATTGAAAAAATTAAAAGACACTTAACTAAACTTATTAGTCCTGTAAAAGAAGATAGAGAAGTTTTTGATATCTATATACATCATAATGGAAAGAAAACTAAAGTTGAGAATTTTATTTTTAATGAATTAGGCCTAAGAACTACCCAGATAGATGTTTTTGTATCAAAAGATGGTAAATTTATTACAACAGAATTAATAGATAGAGGAGAAAGAATTTATAAGATTGTAGAAAAAAATGAGTGGAGTAACAAAATCGCTAATGTAAAAACACAACTTCTATATTTAAGTAGACCGACGAAATTATCTTTCTACTCACTAATGGAAGAGCGAGCCTATGACTTTGGTTCTATATTCTTATATAACAATGGGTTCAGAGTCTATCCATTTGGAGAACCTGGCGATGATTCTTTAAAAATAGATAGGCGCAAGGGTCAGGGTTATGCACGATATCTTGGGACAAGAGAGTTAATGGGGTACATAGTCATCGAAAATAACACCGGTGAGTTTAAAGAAACTTCAAGTCGAGATGGAGGGTTATTAAACACTCAAGGCTATAAAGAATTAAAATTTTTATTTTTAGAAAAAGCATTAAAAAGATTGGAGATATATACGATTGATACTTTGAGTTGGACATATAACCTGAGAGAAGAGAAAGAATTTTCTCCAATAGAAAGGAGGGAAGAAATAAAAGATTTAATTGAAAAGCTAACAAAAACAAAAAATTTTGTTAGCTTGGAGTATGATTTTTCTAAATTTGCAAAAAATATTGACAGAAAAATTAATGAAGGTTTTTATGGTGCGACTGGGGTATTGAAAAAACAAGCAGAAAAGACTAAAGATCCTTTTTTAAAACAAGCAGTAAAAAAAATTGAAGAAACACAAAAAAGACAGGTAAAAACAATTAAACAACAAGAAGTTGCAATTGAAAAAAAAGATAAAGAAATTGAGTCAGAAAAAAAGAAAGGTGCTTTTCAGGGGGCTTTAATTGGCACAGATAAAGAGAGAATTGTTGGCATGCAACATCAAATATTACATTCTTCTAGCAGGGTTAATCGTAATATTAAATTACTATTAAAGCATCTTGGTGCAGAAAACCTAGATGATAAAATAAAAAAGTATATTAAAGTAATTTCTCTAGAATCTTCAAAAATTAACTCTATTGCAAATTTTGTAACAAAAGCAAACTTTGATTTAAAAGCATCTGAAATTAACACAAATATAATTGATTTTATAAAAGATTATATTAATGAAATATATTTAATTAAAGATAAGATAATTGAAACTAATTTAGAAATTTCATTTAAAAATAATTATAAAAAAGAATGTATAAAAAAAATAAGGCCATTAGAATTAACAAACATTTTAGATATTTTTATTTCTAATTCGGAAAAAGCAAAAGCAACAAAGATGGAATTTATATTCTCAAAATTTAAAAATAAATTAAAAATAGAAGTTGTAGATAATGGAAATGGTGTTTCTTTAGATAACTTAGATAAAGTTTTTAATATGGGGTTTACAACAACCAATGGTTCTGGAATTGGCTTATTTCAAGCTCGTGATTTAATTGTGAATAATTTAAAAGGTGAGATATCAATTCTTTTAAACAAAACAAAAGGAGTAACTTTTTTAATTTTATTGTAAATATGAGACTTCAATATAAAATCCTTTGGTTAGATGATAAGATTGCAGAATTTACTGATGATGAAATTATAGAAGAGATTAAAAAATTTCTTTTTAGTTATGGATTTATTCCAGAGATAGACGCTTGTGATAATCCCAATGATTTCTTTAAATTATTAGATGATTCATATGATTTAATTTTAACTGATTATCATATGAATGATATGGATGGAGATAGAGTTGTAGAAAAGATAAGGGGTTCTGAATATGAAATATTAACAGAGATTCTTTTTTATACTGCAAAAGCAGATCTAGCCGATGTTTCCAAAATAGACAGAGTATCTTTTCTGGAAACTGGCGGAGTAACAAAAGATCACGTTGATGCAATTCTAAATAAAGTAAAAGAATTGATATATCTAACAATTCGCAAAGCTCAAGATTTAAATAATCTTCGCGGTTTGGTCATGGCAGAAACTAGTGAATTAGACTCTTTAATGAAACAAATACTCGCGTTAACGGCTTTAAAGAGTAAGGTCTCTGAAAAAAGGATTTCAGAAAAATACGAAAAAATGCTGAAGAAAAGTAAAGAGAAAAGTTCTGAAATAGAGTCATATACTATTCCAACTGACTTCATAAAACTTACAAAGACACACCATTTCACATCAGGCATCTCTTATGATTTTTTATATCATTTTTCTAAAGATAAGAGTAATGATATGGATCCAATAATATTATTGCCATACATTAAACAGGTTATAGAAGAAAGAAATAATCTTGCTCATAATCCTGAAGATTCTAGCACCCCTGATAAGATGATAATTATAAAAAAAGGTAAACCTCTTGAATATGATGAAAATAAATTTATCGAAATTAGAAAAGATATTCAAAAATATAAACAGATTTTTCAAGAAATTATAAATAGTTTGAAATAATTCGTAATTATATAGAATATATCTTTAATAAGTTAAAAAATGCTAAGCACCTAAATAAAACCTGAGAATAAAATAAGTTACTTTGTAGTTAATATTGCTATTCGAACATCATCCCAGGTTCGGAGCCTTATTTTTCAAGTTAATTCACAAGATTCTATCAAAACGCTCAAGCATTTTGATAGAATTCCTTTCTAAGATTTTGTAGTCTGTATATTAAAATAATCTTATTTCTTAATGATTATTTTTTAGTTAATAAGTGTATAATTAAAATATGTTTTATTCTATACTTTTTTATTTAGTGGTCTATATTGGTTTACTTCTTTTTCTTTCGTGGATAATTTCTAGAAAACAAAAAAGTGAAGACTTTTTAATTGCTGGAAGAAATAGGAGGGGGTGGCAAATACTTCTCTCAAAATTTGCTGGTACTATGGGAGCTGGATACTTTATAACTTATACAGGGTTTGCTTATGAGTATGGAGTGGGTGTTTTTGCTATGCTATTTGGTATCATTGCAGGATTTTTAATATTTGCTTACTGGGCATCTCCCAGAATTGCTGATGGGTCAAAAGAAGGTAAATTTTATACAATAGGACACTTTGTTTATAGTAGACTCAAAGACAAAAGAGCTAGAATTTCTGCTGATGTTTTTTCTAGTATTATTCTTTTTGGTTGGCTTTTGGTAGGTATTATCGGGGCTGCTAAAATAATAGAAGACTTTGATTTACTCTCTTATAATTTAGCTGTAATTTTAACAGCCCTTGTTGTTTTATTTTATCTTATTCTTGCTGGATATCGTGCTGTGATACTTACAGATATAATACAGTCTTTTGTAATTTTAATTTTAATGTTTGTTGTTACTTTTGGAATTATTGGAGGTGGAGGTTTTATAGAATTACATTCTTTTGCTGTTAGTGGTATTGACATTGGAACTGCTGTTGCATTTTTTTTCTTTGGTGTTTTAGCGGTTTTTTCTTCTTCTGATAGATATCAACTTTCTTATGCCGCAAAAAATAAAAAAGAATTAAAACATGGTTTGGGTTTTGCTGTTATTCCAATAATAATTGTTGCTTATTTTCTTTTATTAATAGGTGTCTTTATGGCTACTAAGGTATCAGGACTAGATTCAGGTCTTGTTTTTACAGAAGCCCTTAAGGTCTTTTTAAGTCCTTCTTTGGTACCCTTAGCTGTTATTCTTTTTTTTGCAGGAGTTATGAGTTCTGCAGACACTAATATATATGCTATTTCTTCTCATTATGCTCTTTCAAGAAAAGATGAAGGCAATTATGTACATAAGACAAAAGAAGCAATGATTGGGTTAACAATTATTGTAGTTATAATTGCACTTATTTTTCCCAATGTTGTTAAGGTTTCTATAATAGCGGGAGCACTTTCTTTATTGATATCTTGGGCAATGATATATGCAATTGCTGGAGGAAGAAATGTTCACAGATTTATGGGCTCGATTGTAGGAGCAACGCTTGGTTTCATTCTAGGCCTTTTGTATTTTGGGATAGAGCCAGTAACAGCATTGCCAATAATATTGTTTGGAGCAGTAGGATTGTTGTATAAAGGTAAGACAAATATGTAGTTCTATAAACTAATAGGTAAACATAAATATATCTTTTAATATGAAAAACAATAAAAAAATAATACAGAAAATTGTTGTAGGGGGTGTTTTAATCAATAAAAACAGAGAGGTTTTGATTCTTCAAAGAAGTAAAGATGAAAAAATATATCCTAATATGTGGGAATTACCAAGCGGGAAAAAAGATCCATTAGAGCAAACAACAAAAGCTATGCTCAGAGAATTTAAAGAAGAAGTAGGAATTGATATTAAAATAATTGATATTATTTCAACGTTCGATTATATAATAGAAAAATCAGATGAAACTAGAGATTCTACCCAAATAAATTTTTTAGTAAAAATGGTAAATCCAGCTGAAGATATAAAAATTAGCAAAGAACATGAAAACTACACTTGGGTAAAAGAAGGGCTATTAAAAGATTATAATTTAACTGAATCAACAAAAAAAGTAATAAAAAAAGCTTTGCTTATTTAATTCTTGAAGTTACCCAGATCTTCAGGTTCTATTTAACTTCAAATAGATATTTGAACATCCTTCCAAGTTCGGAGCATTGTTTTTCTTTTAGTTCTATAAACTAATAGGTAAACATAAACATATCTTTTAATATAAAAATCATTGTAAAATAAAGCCTATTTTGAAACCTAATTCACAAGATTCCATCAAAACGCTTCAGCGTTTTGATGGAATTCCTTATTTCTTACTTTCCTTTCCTAACTTCCTTCACAGCTTTACTAGAAATACGTTTTCTTTGCTCTTTATCATGGGTTTTATTTCTACGAGGACCATTATAATTTTCTTTTACTTGATAGGGGAATAGAAGACCTTTTATTTTACTAACTTATCCATAGGATATACTTGTAGGAAATGTGGGAAATGATATACTTATCCTGTTGAGGTAAGAGAATGAATTAGTATTATTACTTAATTATAAAATTATAAAAAATAATGATCTCGTCTTTAAAGAAAAAATCTATCTATCTATCTATTGTTTTAATTATTGTGGTGATTACAGTCATCACTCTTTTATCTAAAAAAGACAGCATGTCCTATGAAAAAGAAGTTATTGTTTTATCTTCTATCAAGCAAACAGTTAATGAAACTGGAATTGTTAAACCTTCAAGGGATGCCAACTTGTCTTTTAAGCAATCAGGTCAAATAACTTCAATTCCAATATCAGAAGGCAGTACTGTTTCTACTGGTAATATTTTGGTTTATCTTGATTCAAAAGATGCAAAAAATGCAGTTCGAAATGCAGAAACAAGTTTAAAATCAGTAGAACTTGAATTGGCAAAGTTTTTAATTAACTCTAAGAAAGATGTTCAAAATGCCTATAGAGATTTATTAAATACATCTACTGCCCCTGTTCCTGAAAATTTATATAGCAATGAGACGCCTCCAACAATCCAAGGAACATATATAAAAGATAAAGAGGTAAGGATATTGATTGAAACTTATCAAGCTGGTGGTGCAGGTGAATACTTCGGTGCTTCTAGTATTCCCGCAAATATAGTTTCAGGAGGAGGACTTGTGTCAACAACAACCTTTATACCCATTGGGGATTCTGGTTTATCTATAAAATTTGCAGCATTAAATCAATCTGTTAATTGGATTATTAATCTACCAAATAAGCTAGCCACAACCTATAATGCTGATTATTTAGCCTATCAAGATGCGCTTATTGCTGAAAAGGAAACAGTGGATTCGGCTAATCTTAATGACCTTGATTTGCAAACTAAACAATTGGCAGTAAAAAAAGCAGAAGATGCACTACAGGATGCAAAAGATAAACTAAGTGATTATTATATAAGAGCGCCATTTAGTGGAATTATTACTAATGTTTCAGCCTCTGCTGGTGAATTTATTTCTGTAGGAGTTCCTGTAATTTCTATCATTTCAAAAAATAAACATGAAATTTCTGTAAATATTCCAGAAGATGATATAGCTTTTGTGGATATTGGAGATGAAGCGTCTATTACCTTTGATGCTTATGATGATTTAATTCTTAAAGCTAGGGTGATTTCTATTTCCCCAAACACAGAAAAAAAAGATGGTGTAAATGTATTTGAAGTTGCTCTGCAATTTACAGAAGATTCAAAGCAGATTAAACCCGGTCTTTCTGTTGATGTTAGCATAATTACTCAAAAACTTGGAGACATAATAGCTATCCCTGGTCGTTCTGTAATAGAAAAAAACGGCGAACGCTTTGTTAGACTTTTGGTTGGAGAAAATACTTATAAAAAACAAATGGTGTCTTTGGGGTTACGAGGAGAAAATGGTTTAGTTGAAATTAAAACAGGACTTAATATTAACGATACAATTATCACTTTTATTAGTGATAAAGAAATTGAAATATTAACTGAAATAGAATAATGAAATTATTTGAAGCAATAAATCTTGAAAAAACTTATTACGGAGATGAGGTAGAGACTCACGTACTTAAAGGTTTAAATTTTTCAATTGAAAAAGGAGAATTTGTCTCTATCATGGGTCCTTCTGGTTCTGGGAAATCAACACTATTACATATTTTGGGTTTTTTAGATAATCATACATCTGGTGAATATTTATTTAATTTAAAAAAATATTCTGATTATACTGAGAACGAAACGGCAGATGTTCGTAATCAAGAAATGGGTTTCGTGTTTCAACAATTCAATCTTCTGTCTCAAGAAAGCGTATATGATAATATTCTTTTACCATTAACATATTCTAAAATACCAGAAAAAGAATGGGATGGTAAGATAAAAGAAGTTATTGAATTAGTTGGTCTTACTCATAGAACCGATTATAGAACTTCTAAGCTCTCTGGTGGAGAAAAACAACGCGTAGCCATAGCTAGGGCACTTATTAATAAACCAAATGTTATTTTTGCAGATGAACCAACAGGTAATTTAGACTCGAAATCCGGACAAATTATAATGGAAACATTACAAAGATTGCATGATGAATTTGGTCACACCATTATACTTATTACTCACGAAATATTTATTGCTGAACACGCAGATCGTATTATTTACATCAAAGATGGTTTAATAGAAAGTGATACGAATGTAAAAGAAAGACGCAAAGCAAACATTTCTTTTAGTAAATAAAATTATGAAATTAAAATATACACTAAAAACATCAGTAAAGGCCCTATTAACACATATATCCAGGTCTGTTTTAACTATACTTGGAATAGTCATTGGGGTAGCTGCAATTATTATTGTGATGTCTATAGGGGGTAGTGCCCAGGCTCTAATATTAGATCAAGTTAGCGGTATGGGATCTGAAGCAGTGGTAGTTAGGCCTGGTGGAGGATTATCTGATATTCATGGTGCTCTTTTTGCTTCTTCTTTAAAGCGTTCTGATATAGAAGACTTAAAGAAATCCGGAAATGTTCCGAATTTAGTGTCAGCAGAACCTAATGTTATAGTGGGAGAGAATATAGAATATAAGGGCAAAAAATATCGCCCTATGATTATGGGAGTATCTGCTCAATTTATGGGTAAGGTATTTGATATTGGGGTTTCAGACGGAGCTTTTTATGACCGTACTGACATTGATTCAAATGCTCGAGTTATAGTAATAGGTAGTGAACTTAAGGATGAAATATTTGAAAACCGTAATGCTATTGGTGAACGAGTAACGATTAAAGATATAAAATTTAAAATTGTTGGAATACTTGAAGAAACTCCTCCTGTGGCTGGATTTAGTTTTAATAAAATAGCAATGGTTCCACAAACAACAGCACTTACGTATTTAACCGGAGGAGATTATTACAATGAACTTATTGTAATAGGTGATAGCCCAGCAAATGTTGAAAAAATGGCATTTGATATTGAAGCCACATTAAGAGAGTCTCATAAGTTAGATTCAGATGAAAAAAACGATTTTACCGTCCAAACCCAAGAAGAAGCTATCGCTCAAATTGAATCCATCGTGAATATATTAACAGCATTTCTGTCTATGGTTGTAGCTGTTTCTCTTGTGGTTGGAGGTATAGGAATTATGAATATTATGTTAGTTTCAGTAACAGAAAGAATAAAAGAAATAGGCTTGCGTAAAGCTCTAGGTGCTCATCGTTCTGACATACTTACTCAATTTTTGCTAGAGGCGGTAATCCTGACAAGTATGGGTGGAGTAATAGGAATTATTTTAGGAGCCTTGGTTTCATTTGGGGCGGCAATTGGACTTTCTCATTTTGTTGACGAGAATTGGAGGTTTATTTTCCCAATTAGTTCTGTTATTATCGGAGTCGGAGTGTCTTCTACGATTGGTCTTATTTTTGGAATTTATCCCGCATCCCAAGCATCAAAGAAAAATCCCATTGAAGCTTTACAATATGAATAAAATAAAAGAGTATAGGGAAAAAGTGATATCACAACGTTAGTCCCTTATTTTAGATTAGCTTATAAAATTAAAACCCCTAAAAACACTATATCCACTTTAGAACCATATTTTCTATAGTGTTCCACTTCAAATCTTGATAGTCCGCAATTTAAAAAACTCTATTATTAAAATGGAAACCGCCGAAGAGATGTTTCTTCAGCGGCGGTTGTGAACTTTTAATGGCTGTTCACCTCACCATGTGGTTCGTCAGATTGAACTCGCTCTCTTTTTGGCTTTCTGTCGAAGATGCTCGGCATTGTAGCTCTTCAGCGGTTCAAGCTCGCTGAAGTGTGGTAGGCGGTCTTTAAGCTCAGGGGCGATTAGGAGAGCAAAGTTTCTTGCTTTTGACCATTCAATTTTCCTATCTGTGACATCTTTGACTTCACCCCTGCCAAATTTACTACCATTGCGTCTGGATTTATCTTCATCCACACAGGCAGTGGCAGTTTCAAAAGCAAGGAGATTTACGATACGCACTACTTCATCTTGCGTATCGTCCTCTTGAATTGTGTCGAACTCAACACCAAAGAGTGTTTCTGCCCTATATGCTAGTTGAGATAGAATACCAGCATGCTGTCTTTCCTTCTTCTCTTTCTCGTCCCTTTTTTTGCTAGATTTCTCCCCTTGAACAACTGCCAGAAAGAAAAGTAGAAAGCCGCTAACTAGAAGGATGATAAATAGAAGGCTGGGATCGATATTCCACATAATAATACTCCTCCGACGTTTATCGTCGAATATCCATGCCTAAATTGGCAAAGACCTGGAACGCTTATCGTCGCCAGGCACAAAGCATTAAAACCTTGTGTCTAGCGACGATAAAAATACTCTTGTTAAATAACAATACTTCATATTAATTAAATAACTTTTTTGAAGATAAGTCAATACCTATATAAAGTTCCATAGCTTAATAGGTAATTTGCAATTAAAAGAAGAGGGGATAACCTATTAAAATAAGCCTTATTTTTCAAGCTAATTCACAGAATTCCACCAAAACGCTCCAGCGTTTTGGTGGAATTCCTTATTTCCTACTTTTCTTTTCTAGCCTCCTTCACAGCCTTACTAGAAGCACGTTTTCTTTGCCCTATATCATAGGTTTTATTTCTACGAGGACCATTAAAATTTTCTTTTCTTTTAGCCATAAAGATGATTATATATTAGTAATCTTATTTTAAACTAATTCCTACTTATCAATAAACACATATCCCAAACTAGAAACACTGGCAATTAAAAAGCTTATTAGAAATGGATAAAAATCTATCCAAAAAATAAGCATTAAAACAGGAAAAATCAATGTTCTTGTAAAATTAAAAATGACCTCTCTTGAAACAATAAATTCAAAGTGTTTACTTCTTTGAGCAAGGTCATAAGTATGTGCCTTCCATGGTATAGATAAAATTTTCTCACTTATGTTTTTATATGAATCAATAAAAAATACTTTATATGTAGTGTCTGCAAAAACACGACCAACCCAAGCAAAGAAATAGAGCATGGTGCCGAATTTTAATAATTTTATTTTATTTACTTTATCTGTTACTTTTCCCAAAAAATAAAAAATTAATAGGGATAATAACATAGATGCCGAAATTAATAATCCTGTCTTATCTATTGTTCCAATAATAATTATTAAGAAAATTGGCCAAATTACCATACCAATGACTGATTCAATTGCATAGCCAGAAAAACTAATAAAGTTACCTTCATTTTTCTTGGAAAATATTCTTTTAAACATTCCCTTGGCTGTAAAATCTATTTCTTCAAATTTATCTTTTGAAAGTAGAAGGGGAATTGTCCCAAATATTATAAAAATTGAACTAATAATAAAAACCATCGTAAAATTAATACTGGCAAGAATACCACCAAGATATGGAGCAACAACTTTTGCCAATAATACAACTATTCCCAAAATGGCTATTTCTCGCCCTCTTTTGGTTTTTTCAGAATGATTAATGAAATTTAAATGATATCCATAATTATAGAGAATCATTCTAAATGCAAGAAGTAGGGGTAAAAAGAAAAATATTAAATTATGTGAAGTTATAAATATTAAACCTAAATAATATAATATTAAAAATGGAGTTGATAATATCATAGAATGCTTTTCTCCAATTTTAGAAACAATTTCTGCTCCCAGATATGAAAAAATTACAAAATATATTGATCTAAGAAAATAGAAAAATAATATTTGATATATTTCAAATCCTAAAGTAAATAAATAAATTGGAACAAAGATATTTATTAAGGAATTTCCAAAGGTTGTAATAAATACAGAAGAATAGAATTCATTAAATTCTTTGTCTTTAAAAAACTTAAAATGGATAGCGTTGTTTAATAAACTCATTAGTATTTTTATTTAATGATCTGGTTTATTAATAATATCAAGAATCCACCCTATTATTATTGCCATTACAAAAACTAAAAACCAATTATAAGATATCCATTGCGGAAAAAAATATGAAGCTCCCCACAATATAAGCATACTTAGAGGAAACCACATAACTAGTGATACTATTACTCGAATAAATCTATACATTTTTATTAATTTTTTAACTTTTAATATCTTAATAATACTCTTTTTTAAAATACAAATCAATTTCTGGTGAATAAATTATAAAATTTTAGATAAATTAATTTTTTTTGAAGCATCAAACCATTTAATTTCTTTATCTCTTTTAAAATATGTCATTTGACGCTTGGCGTATTTAAGGGTTTCAGAAATTACTTTTTCTTCAGTAGGTTCATAATATTCAAAACCTAATTCACGAAGTCTTTTATTTGATATACCGGCTTTTTTCAATTTTTTAATTTCCTTTAAGAGTCCAGACTTAAACATTCCCTTAACTCTTTTTTCTACTTTCTTTTTTAATTTTTCTGGCGGAAGATATAAACCAATTTTTACAAATTTATAGAATGGTTTAATTCTTGTAGTTTTGGGAACCTTGCCAAGAACTTTTGCTATTTCAATTGCTCTTATTAATCTAACTTTATTTTTTGTATCTATGTTTTTTGCACGCCTAGAATCTAATTTTTTTAATATTTTAAAAAGCTCTACTTCAGATTTTTTTTCTAAAGTTTTTCTAAATTTTGTATTTGGTGGCACCTTAGGAAAAATTATTCCCTTACTTATTGCATCAATATAAAATCCTGTGCCTCCACAGATAATAGGAACTTTACCCCTTGATATAATTTCTTCTATCTTTTTTTCAGCTAGTTTTTTATATTTTGTTACTGTGAATTTTGTTTTTGGGCTTACTACATCTAATAGATAATGGGAAATACCTTGATGTGTAAAAATATATTTCTTTTTTGCCTGCCCCGTACTAAGATTTGAAGAATTTTTAGTATCGGGGGTAATTTTTCCAGTACCAATATCAAGAGTTTTATAGACCTGCCTAGAATCAGCAGAAATAATTTCTGCACCTGTTTTGGCTTGTCCTGAGCTTAGTTGAAGGGCAATTTTAACAGCGAGGTCACTTTTACCTGTTGCTGTTTGACCCAAAATTATAATTACTTTTTTCATTAAATAACTTTTATGTCAGCACCAATAGAATTTAAACGTTCTGTGATTTCTTCATATCCACGATTTATCATATAAATATTACGTAAAATTGAAGTACCTGGAGCTGCAAGCATAGAAATTAGTATTATCATTGAAGGGCGTAAAGCAGGAGGACAGACTACTTGAGCTGATTTTAATGGTGTACCACCCTGAATATATACTCTATGTGGGTCAGCTAGAGTAATGTCTGCTCCTAGACGATTTAATTCAGCAAAATATATTGCACGATTTTCATAAACCCAATCATGAATCATTGTTTGACCTTTTGCACAAATTGCAATAGGAACAAAGAATGGTAAATTATCTATATTTATTCCAGGATAGGGATTTGAATGAATTTTATCAACTAAAGCTTTTAATTTGCTTGGAAAAATTTCAATATCAGCAAGCTTTGTTCGTCCATTGTGTGAGTAATATCTTTTTAAGATTTTAAATTTTAAATTCATTCTTTTTAATTTTTCAAGCTCTAGAGAAAGAAAGTCAATTGGACATCGAGCTATGGTTAACCTTGAGTCAGTAACAATACATGCTGAGATAAACATCATAGACTCAATTGGGTCTTCGCTATTCCAATATGCAATATTTTTATTTATTTCTTTTATTCCATGAACAACTAAAGTAGAGGTACCAATACCTTCTATTTTTACTCCAAGAGCCTCAAGAAAAAAACATACCTCTTGAACCATATAATTTGCACTAGCAAAAGAAATAGTGGTTTTACCAGGAATTAAGGCTGCAGCAGTTAAAACATTCTCACAAGCTGTGTCTCCAGATTCATACATTACAATATTTCCTGTTTTTAACTTATTTGAGCTAACTTCATAATTTTTATTTGTTGTTTTTATTTTTACTCCAAGTTTCTCTAATGCATAAGTATGGGCAGAAATTGTACGCTTACCAAGGTTGCATCCTTGAGCATGGGGTAGAGAAAATGATTTTAAGAAATGAATCATTGGCCCTATTAGCATAATAATAGAACGTGTTTTTATTGCTGATTCTATATTAATATTTTCTAATTTAAATTTTTTAGGAGGAATAACTTGAAGGCAGTTTTGATTTATCCATTTTACTTCTACCCCCATGCTTTCAATTATTTCAATTACTCTATACACTTCTTCCATATGTGCTATACCGTGAAGTGTTGTTATTCCTTTATTTAATAAAGAAGCACATAAAAGTCCAACAGAGCCATTTTTTGAAAAATTTGTTTTAATGGTTCCACTTAATTTTTTCCCACCATTAACTTGAACATCAATAGAATCATTTATGGAGACAATTTTATGTTTTAGAACTTTACTTATTTTTGTTAAAA
>SDBT01006126.1_pt1 | contig 20052 bp, 25 predicted proteins | sample 2277101 | NCBI WGS metagenome assembly SDBT01 (sample SAMN10404973, study PRJNA504765) | marine sediment metagenome | isolation source: marine sediment core GS10_PC15, 103 cmbsf | place: Arctic Ocean: Southern Knipovich Ridge | collected 2010 | reverse complement strand
TTCTTCAGAAAAATTATCAGACACCGAAATAGAAGCGTGATTTTGAAATGGACAAAGTTTTAAAAAATTTGCAAATTGGAGACAAAAATAAAAGAAAAGAAAAATAATTTAGGTGAAATAAAGTTTAAAAAGTGAAAGTAATTAGTTCAATTTAAAAAAGTATTTGGTATAAACTAGTAGGTGGGCGTAGATTGCATCCTAAGAGACAAAAGCTTTGGCAGGAAATCAGCGAATGGCAAGTTGACTTTGAGAAACGATTAACCAAGGCCATTGGCAAAAGAAAACTCCCTAGCAAAAATATTGTAAGTATTGACGATTTAAGCACAGCTGATATGAAACTAATTTTTGATTGTGCAAAACTTTTTAAAGAATTTATTATAAAACCCGACAAGAAAATCAATCTCTTGAAGGGAATGAGTCAAATTAACTTTTTCTTTGAAGCAAGCACCAGAACAAGAATTTCTTTTGAGCTTGCAGGCAAAAATTTGAGTATTGACACAATTAATGTTTCATCTTCTGGAAGTAGTATGCAAAAAAAGGGCGAAACATTAAATGATACGGCAAGAACTTTGAATGCAATGCATGCTGATATGGTAATTTTAAGACATGGAAAAGCAGGCAGCCCTCAAATGATTGCAGATGAAATAACAGCACCTGTTATAAGCAGCGGAGACGGATGGCATGAACATCCAACACAGGCATTGCTTGACCTTTATACAATGCTTGAAAAAAGAGGTCAGATTTCAGGATTAAAAGTTGCAATTGTCGGCGACATAAAGCACAGTAGGGTAGCTGGTTCTTTAATCAGGGCTTTGAACAAGTTTGGAGTTGAACCAAGAATTGTTGGACCTCCAACATTAATCCCATATGGTTTGGATAAAGTTTTCAAATGCAAAGTTTACCATGACCTTGATGAAGCAGCCAAGGGAGTTGACGTAATTTATGCTTTAAGGATACAGCTTGAAAGAGCTGCAGGCGGAGACATTCCAAGTGTCAGAGAATATAGTAAATGTTATTGTATAAATCTTGAAAGACTCGCACTTGCAAAGTTTGACGCAATAGTAATGCATGCAGGACCAATCAACAGGGAAATTGACCTAAAAACAGAGGTAATGGAATCAGATAGAAGTGTTGTAGAAGACCAGGTTGAAAATGGCTATGCAGTAAGGCTTGCACTATTATACCTGCTAATGGGCGGTGAGAGGAGATGACATCAATCTTAATTAAAAACGGAAAAGTTATTGATCCTTCAAACAAAATAAACAAAGAAATGGATATTTTGATAAAGAATGGAAAAATTGCAGCACTTGGAGCAAATATAAAAGAAAAAGCTGATGAAACAATTAACGCAAAAGGGCTAATTGTATGCCCTGGTCTAATTGACATGCATGTTCATTTAAGAGAACCAGGAAGGGAAGATAAGGAAACACTTGCAACCGCAAGTAAAGCTGCAGCAAAAGGCGGCTTTACAACAATTGCAGGAATGCCAAATACAACACCTGATGCAGACAATCAAACAGTAATTGAATTTATTTTAAGCAGGGCAAAAAAAGATTCAATAGTAAATATTTTACCAATTGGAGCAATTACAAAAGGAAGAAAAGGAAAAGAGCTTTCTGAAATCGGAGAGCTTAAAAAAACAGGCGCTATTGCAGTAAGCGACGACGGAAGCGATATTCAGGACGCAAATGTAATGAGAAAGGCGTTGGAATATTGTACAATGTGGAACATGCCATTGCTTTCACATTCAGAGGATACAAAACTTGCCGCTGGAGGCGCAATGCACGAAGGACTTGTTTCAACAGAACTTGGATTGCCTGCAAAACCAGCTGCAGCAGAAGAAGTAATGGTTGCAAGAGAAATAATTCTAAGCGAACTTGCAGACGCCCAAATTCACTTTTGTCATATTTCAACAAAAGGAAGCATTGATTTGATAAAACTTGCAAAAAAGAAAGGACTAAAAATTTCGGCAGAAACCTGCCCGCATTATTTTACATTAACAGATGAAAATGTTAAGGGTTATAATGCAAATGCAAAAGTTAATCCTCCTTTAAGAAGCAAAGAACACAGAAAAGCTGTTTTGGAAGGATTAAAAAACGGAACAATTGATGTTATTGCTTCAGACCATGCACCGCACTTGCTTGTTGAAAAATTCAGAGAATTTGAATACTGCGAAAACGGAATTGTTGGGCTTGAAACAATGTTACCATTAGTGTTAGACAAACTTGTTCACACAAACATTCTGCCTTTAGAAGACGCAATTGCAAAGCTTTCATGCAATCCTGCAAAGGTTTTAGGAATTGATAAAGGCACATTGGGTAAGGGCAAGGATGCAGACATTACAATCATTGACTTGGATGCAAAGGAAACAGTTGACCCTGAAAAGTTTGAATCAAAAGGAAGAAACACACCATTTGCAGGAATGAAACTTAAAGGCAAAGCAGTTTACACAATAGTCGGCGGAAAAACTGTAATGGAAAACGGAAAACTGGTTTGATTTTGTAAAAGGAGGGTGAAACAATGAGAAGAATAAAAAAAGTGCAGGGTAGAAGAAAAACTCAAATAACAGGAACAAAGTTGCTAAAAAAGATGCAGAAAGATTTTGCAGCAGAAACCGCAAGAATTGTCAGTGAAACAAAAAAGACCAAGAACCCATTATCCAGAAAATTAATGAAAAGCGAAGTTAAACGACGTAATCAAATTGCAAAAGGAAAAGGCGACGGCAAAATTATTTGATTTAAAGAATAGGTTTTTCTTATGAGTTCGCAGGAATTATGCAACAAATTATTTGAAATTGTTGAGAGGTTGAATTATGGATTCGTCTGAAAGAGTTGCAGAGATTCTTTTAAATATAAAGGCTGTGAAACTACAGCCCTCAAAGCCTTTTAAGTGGGTTTCAGGAATTTATTCCCCAATTTACTGTGACAACAGACTATTGATGAGTAATGTAAACGCAAGAAGGGAAGTAATCGACTTAATGATCGAAAAGGTAAAGCAGGAAGTTGGGCTAGAAAATTTTGACAAGATTGGAGGAATTGCCACAAGTGGCATTCCACACGCAGCATGGATTGCTGAAAAACTCAGCAAACCAATGATTTATGTCAGGAAACAAAAAAAAGACCATGGAAAAGAAAACCTAATCGAAGGCCAATTGGAAAAAGGAGAAAAAATACTAATGATTGAAGACCTCGTAAGCACAGGCGGAAGCAGCCTTACAGGAATTCAAGGAGTTAGAAATCAGGGCGGAATTTGCGAGAACTGCATTGCAATATTTACTTACGAGATGGAAAAAGCAAAAAAAAGTTTTGAAGATGCCAATTGCAAATTAATTCCATTGACAAATTTTTCAACCCTTGTAAAAATAGCCGTCGAAAAGAAGTTCATTAAAAAAGAGGAGATGGAAGCAGCTCTTAACTGGAGCAAAGACCCGCAAGGATGGGGAAAAAAACTAGGTTTTGAGCAATAGTTTTGTAAACTAAGAATACTGGAGCAAAAAAAATTCTTTAAACACCTAAAAAGGATACTGATAAAGTATGAAGCTAAAAATTGGAGTAATGGGCAGCGCCTCAGGACTGCACTCTGATGAGATTCTTTTAAAAGCAAAAGAAGTTGGAAAAGCAATTGCGGAAAATGGTGCAATCTTCTTTTTTGGTGCAACAATTGGCCTGCCCCTTGCTGCTGCCAAAGGAGCAAAAGAAGCAGACGGCACTGTTGTAGGAGTAAGCCCTGCTTCAAACAAAAAAGAACACTTGGAAAAATACCAATATCCAATGGACGCTTGTTCAACCGTAATCTATACAGGAATGGGTCTTGCAGGTGGAAGAAATACCATTCTTGTTAGAAGCTGCGATGCAATTATTGTAATTGGCGGCAGGATTGGAACAATGAACGAATTTTCAGTAGCATATGCCGCAGGAATTCCAATAGGACTGCTTAAAGGCAGTGGTGGAATGGCAGACAAGGCCGAAGAAATTGATAACACAATTTTAAAAGGTGAATACAAAACACCTATTGTTTCTGATTCAAATCCAAAAAAACTTGTTGAAAAATTGCTTAAATTGATAAAAACTGCTTGAATTGACAAAAGTAGAAAGACTTAAATAAAATAATCACCTAATTAAAATATAATGCAAACAAAAAAGCACATTGCAACAGCACTAATCTTGCTTACATTGATTGGAACAGTAAGCACAGCAACCTGTTCTTCAATTGAACAATTTGGAATAACCTGGACCTTTGATATAAACTATGAATGCGGACAATTTGCAAATGGTGATTACTGGGTTGTTGGACCTGTAGTGATAAACAGTATTGACCCCCCTTCAGCGTACGCAACAGTATCTGATAATATTGACAATATTGGGAGTGGCCCATTTAAATCCTATCCTTATCCACAGGTAACAAGTAATGCTACTTGGAGTATAACAAACGTTTACGGTTCAATCAGAGCAACAATCTTAACAGAAAATACTCAGGAAATGACCAGCGGAATGTCATTACTGGTATCAGACACAACTAACCCCACTATAAATAATAAAGCATTTAAAGTTTTTAAGGTGGTAGAGAATACAAGTTTTAGTATTTATCTTCAACAATCAAACGGCTCTTTAGACAATTGGGGCAATTATACTACAACGGTTGGTGGAACTTTTGGTGGGCGTATTATAAATGGGTCAATGATTAATCCAACCGTTTCCAATGGCAATAAACAAGGATATGATAGTTACATAGGTTCTTATACACCAAGTCTAAATGTAGCATGGGATGTTAATAGCTCAAATCCACTAATTGTGCCAGTATCTTCTTCACTGATTTCTACAATTTCAACTTATCCCTCTGCTAAACAAAGACTTAAAACCGCGGCTGTTCTAACCGTGCTTTCTGCTGTTCCTCCAGCAAATTCGTTCAGGCCGCCATATTTGGGCACTGATAAAACTATTAGGTATAATTCGGACACAGTAATGGCAAGAATAAATTTATTGCCTAAGTTGGCTGTTCCAGCCGGAACTACTGCACCTTCATTGGCGTCGGTTGAGCGAATGTTTGAACGAGTTTGGCTGTTGCATCAGGCAGGCTACGGTGTAACATATTTAGTGCCTACAGAGAACAGCCCTGACTATGGAAGAGACATTTGTGTTAACGAGGGCAAGGGAGCGCTTGCACTACTGCTTGATTATACCGACGAACAAAAACTACCTCTGCTGAAGAAATACACACAGGTTGGCATTGACCTTTACCAATATGTTTTGGATGACGCCAACAATTGGTGGTCACCCGACGGGGCAATCTTATCAGGCCGAAAATTCCCTATAATATTCGCAGGATATATGCTTGACGACCCAGGCATGCTTGGAATTGGAAGCCTTGGTACAACCGAGTTTTATTTTCAGGAAGATGCACAGACATTTTATGTGGCTGAAGAAAATATCGGCAAATATTTTACTGACCCTTATAGCAACCCGCCCCTTAATCACATCTACGGCTTTGATGGGGACCAAGGTGAGGCTAATGATACGAATGTGTACACATCCGAAGAGATTGGCATGCCAGAATGGGGAATAAAACATAACACAAACCATTATGGCGGTACCGAAGGTTTGGCTTTTGACCGTGTTCGGTGGGGTGCCAACTATAGGGGTGTTAATGGCTATTCTTGGCCAGGAATTGCTTTGGCTGTAAATATTCTTGGACTTAGGGAAGAATGGAATCACAATGCGTTCTTTGATTATATGGACAGATATATGGATGTAACCGCCCCAAAAGGAGAGTATCCTATCAACCGTTCGATGGACTCATTTGCTGAAAAAATGTGGGATACTTACAGGGCAGACTATGGAAACATTTGGACAGAAACACCAGAATGCGTTGACCTGACAACTTTGACAAACTATATTTCAGAATGGAAGCAAGGAAGCTTTGGAATGCTCTCTTTGATGCAAAAGATTGAGAAATGGAAAACCGGCGAAAACTGTTAAAAAGTAAGAAAGGATTAAATACATCTTTCCACTATTCTTTACTGATTTGTTTATGTCAAAAAAAGAAAGCGCTTACAGCCAAATAATGAAAGTAAAACCTTTTGATATTGAAGCCCAAAGAATGATTTGCGTAATGAACCACGTTGACGTGGTAGAATTGGGAATTTTTCCACTTGACAGGGTTGAAATAAAAGTTGTTAGAAGCAAGAAGCGAATAGTTACAGTTGTTGATGTAACCAAAACAATGGTAAAGCCAAACGAAATAGGCGTCTTCAAAGATGTAAAAAAAGAACTGTCACTAAAAAAGGGAAGCAAGGTAAAAATTACACCTGTTCCAAAGCCTATCTCCCTTAATTATATTAAAAAAAAGCTTAATGGAGAAGAATTGCAGGAAAACGAAATCAGGGAAATTGTCAACGACATAAGCAAAAATGCTTTGAGTGAAATTGAAACAAGTGCTTTTGTCAGCGCAGTATTTGTGCACGGATATACTTTAAATGAAACAGTTGCAATGACAAAGGCATTGGCTGAAAATGGTAAAGAAATAAAAATTTCAAAAAAGCCTGTTGTTGACAAGCATTGTATTGGCGGAACAAATGGCCGGACCACAATGATTATTATTCCAATTGTTGCATCAGCAGGATGCTTTGTTCCAAAAACAAGCAGCAGAAGCATTACAAGTGCTGCAGGAACAGCGGACGTAATGGAAGTGCTTGCAAATGTTTCGCTTTCAATGAACCAGATAAAAAATATTACTGAAAAAATCGGCGGTGTAATTGCATGGGGCGGTGCACTTGACCTTGCACCGGTTGATGATGAAATAATCAAAATAGAACACCCTTTTTCACTCGACCCACCTGGTCAGGTTATTGCATCAGTGATGGCAAAAAAGGCAAGTGTTGGAAGCAAATTTGTTGTAATTGATTTGCCTGTTGGACCAGATGTAAAAATTCACACAAAAGAAAAAGCAGAGGACATGGCAAGAAAATTTATTGCTGTTGGAAAGCACCTTGGAATGGAGGTTCAGGCTGTTTTGACTGATGGAACACACCCATGTGGAAGGGTTTTTGGACCAATGCTTGAAGCAAAGCACGTGATGCAGATTTTGGAGGGTGAATTTTTTGACGACCTTGCTCAAAAAAGCTGTGAACTTGCAGGAATTCTTTTGGAATTATGCGGCAAGGCAAAAAAAGGCAAAGGTTATACTATTTCAAAAGAGATTCTTGAAAGCGGAAAGGCATTAAAGAAAATGCAGCAGATAATAAAAGCACAGGGCGGACACTACATTAAAAGTAGCAAAATGCCAAAGATAAAGCTTGGAAAAGATGTACTTGCAAAAGAATCCGGAACAATTGACAAAATTAATGTAAGAAAATGCAATACTCTTGCAAGAATCGCAGGCTCTCCTGTAGATAAAGAAGCAGGGTTATATCTCTATGTTGAAGAAGGTAATGTTCTTAAAAAAAATCAGTCTTTGTTCAGAATATTCAGCAAAAACAAAAGAAAACTCAAACTTGCATTAGAATATGCAAAAAATAACGAAATTATTGAACTTGAACGTAATATAATCAAAACAATGCGTTAATAGCTTACCACAAAATCATCAGGCTATTTTGTTAAATGTTTCCACAAAACATTCAACCGGAAGCAGGTCAACTTTTTCTTCAGCCATTTCAATAGAAGAAACTCTTTTATCAAACTCTTTCGAACTGATACTAAGAACTGGCAGTAAAAATTGTTTGCTTTTGTTTAAGGCATTTGAAAGATTTTTGTTCCTAAACCTAAAAATGGTTTTTACAAAAAAGACAAAGTTTTTTTTGTCTTTGACTTTTTGAATTTTTTTACATCTTTCAAGCACAACAATTGCACTCTCACTTTTTGGCTTTGGAAAAAACGAACCTGCTGACACAGTTTGTATAATTTCTGAATTAAAATAGTATTGAGTTAGTACACTCAAAGCACAGTATTCTTCAAAGCCAGGAAATGCAATAAGCTTTTCTGCAAACTCTTTTTGAAAGACAATAACACCTAATTCAAATTGGTTTTCTAAAAGCTTGTAAACAATTGCTGAACTTTGCGAGTATGGCGGAAGTGATACAACCTTGTTGTATTTGAAAAGCTTTGCTTTTAGGAAATCATCACATACAAGTGTAAGATTTTTTTTAGGAAGCTCTTCTTCAAGCAGTGTGCAAAGTTTTTCATCTTTTTCAACTGCTATAACTTTACTTTTTTTCAAAAGAGCTCTTGTAAGAAAACCAGTCCCTGCTCCAATTTCAAGCACTGTATCGCTTGCCTTTAAGTCTGCAAGTTCAACAATTTTTTTAATAAGCTGTTCATTTATTACAAAATTTTGAGAAAGTTTCCTATTTGCTCTAAACCTGTATTTTACTATCAGGTTTTGCAATTCGTTAAAAAGACTCATAAAATTTAGAATCGTTTGCCAAAAGTGGGTTCTTTTACAGGTGGTCTGGCAAAAATATAATGATTAAGTACATCGTCTTCAAGTTCAACCATTATTCTTTTCACAATTGTTTTTGAAGGATTTGGTAAAAGCTTTACTCTTGAAGCAAGATCTTCAAATGAATCAAAGGGTTTTTTTTCACGTTCTTTTAGAATGTCAAGCATGTGCTTTTTTCCCAGTCCTGGCAAAAGCTCAAGCTGGTGTCTTCGCAAAGTAATTGAACGGGCGTTATTGAAAAATTCAAGAAATCGTTTTTGATCTTCTGCTACGATTTTTTCAACTGCCTTTTCAAGCTCTACAATTGCCGTGCTTGAAAGCTGATTAAAATTTATTCTTCGTTTAATAAAATCAATCTTTGCTCTTTCATCTTTGCCTACATAAACGGTTTCCATTACTTTAAGAGCTTCTTTTGGAACCACTTCAAGTAATGAAAAAAATTGCTTTCCCAAAACTTGTGCAATTGGTTCTGGCTTAAAGCTGTTTGGCTTTCCTTTTGGCATGTAATCCAAAACAAGTGCTTCTTCTTCGTTTGGCATAGTATATCACCGCTTTAAAAAAAATAGTTATTTCCTGTACTTTTGGCACAGGGAAAGTATTTTTTGCAAATCAACCTCGTTTAATGCCAGTTCTTTGACTATTAGAAGCTGTAACTTTTCCTTTTTCTCCGGCAAAATATCAATGACCTTTGTTATTGTTTCCGGATCAAGCCCTTCAATTTTTTCAAGTTCTGCCTGCAATTTTTTAGCATTTGTTAAACTAAGCTTTGAAAACTTTTTTGCAAATTTTAGAGTAATATCCTGTTCGTAAGTCAAATCTTTTTCTTTTTTTCTGTCAGCAAGCAATTGCTTTACTTCAGTCAGATTAACAGGTTTTTGGTTAATGAATTTTTCTCCAATCATTTTGCTTTGCCCCCTTGTTCCTTCAGATGAATTCCGTGAACTATAAGAGTGTTTTCAAGATTGCCTTTTTTGACCGAAACCTTGTAAGCACTGCCTTGTTTTCCTTTTACAACACCAAAACTTCCGTGATAAATTGCAGCTGGCATTCCGCTGTGCATGTCTGACCTTATATTTACCTGTATCTTTGTACCATCAGCAAAAGGTCTTAAAATCTCATTAACAGAAGCTTTACCTGCCTTGTTTTTGAGCTTTGACCTTGTTTTACCCCTTTTTCCACGTGCTTTCTTGTTTACCATTTTAAATCACTATTTTTTCAAAGATATAAATACTTAGATTAAAGACACTTAATTAAGAATATAAGGCAAAGAAAGCTTTAAATAGTTGACATTAAAGCCTAAAGAAAAACATTTTTGAAACAAAAACTAACTTAATTTAAACATTCGTTCTCACATTAAAAATATAAAGGGGCGATAAACACGCAGGATTTTTTAAAAGACCCGTCAGTTTTTATTGGCGTTCAAGGCAATGGCATAATTTCTTTTGGTTCAGGCCAGCCAGATTTGCCTCCTCCGGAAGGAGTTTTCAAGATACTTCCAGAATACAGACAATTCAAATACGGCTTGATTCAAGGACAGGAAAATTTAAGGCAGGCATTGGCAAAACAGTATGCTGGAAGTGACCAAAAAAATTTTGTAATAACAAACGGCGCTTCAGAAGCTATTGACCTTGCACTAAGGACAATTGGAAAACCAGGTGACAAGGTCTTGCTGCACAAACCATACTATTACAGCTATGTTCCTCTTGTTGAAAAAAATTACCTTGAACCGGTTTACACAGAAACAATTGACGGCAAAATAGATTTTGAAGATTTTGAAGAAAAAATAAAAGACTGCAAAATTGTAATAATCAATTCTCCTTCAAATCCAACAGGAAGAATTCAGGAAATTTCAACACTTAAAAAAATTGAAAAAATCTGCAAAGAGCTTAATGTTACAATAATTTCTGACGAAGTCTACAAAGATCTTATTTATAAACGCGAAAATTATATGCTGCAAGGCGACCATGTTGTTACAATAAATTCTTTCAGCAAAACTTTTGCAATGTGCGGATTCCGCGTGGGATACCTTTACAGCAATGACAAGAACATTGTCCAGAACGTGATTGAGCTTAAGACTCATACAAGCATGAACACAAGCATAATTGCACAGGAAATGGCTTTTGAGGCAACCAAGGCGCCAAAATCATATCTTGAAAAACAACTGAAGATTTGGAAACAAAGACGCGACTTCATCTATGACGGGTTACTTGACATCGGCCTCGAACTTGAAAAACCTGAAGGCGCATTCTATGTTTTGCCAAAATTCCCAAATCCAAGAAAAGCAGTCACGGAACTTTTCAGAAAATACAAAGTCATAACCTATTTGGGCGAATGGTTTGGCGCACCCAACCACATCAGACTCAGCTATGCATTGAACCAAGAAAAGATTGAAGAAGGGCTGAAAAGAATTGGCAAATACTTGGAAGAAAACAAGTGATTTCTGCCTCTCACCAATACGACAAAGCCGAATAGGCTTTGTAGATTAATGCAGAACTAGGTTGGTCTGTAGATTAATAAATAAGTTCGTTTCCTATTATTTGCATGGTTGGCTCAAATGAAAGGGGTAGGGCTTTAGAGTACAAAATTGGCATTGAGATAGATTCTTTCTTGGCGAGGAGACTAAAGCTGGATGTGCGCTCAAGCGAGAACACCAAGCATCTCAATTTCAGGGACAAGGCATATTTTGATGTCCTCGACCAGGAAACCAAGGACGATTTTGGGCTCTGTGCCAAGGCAGCAGCAAAATGGATTGGGCAGCAAGACTGGTTCAAAGATGCCCAATCAATTACTATTGACAGGTTTAGTGATGACAAGGCCAAGGAAAGAAACCCAACAGATATCCAATTGGTGGTATCCGACAACAAGGGGCAGCTGGTTTTCAAAAACCTTTCAATTAAAAACAGGAGCGATTCCCTCTGCCACCCAAGGCTACCTTCGCTTCCAGAGCAATGTGGCATAACAGATAAAAAAGTTGTAGAGCGCTACCGGGAAAACTATAAGACAATATGGAATGCCTTTTATTTAAAGGTAAAAGCGCTCGGAGTTGAAATGAAATACTCTAAAGTACCACGAGAATTCAAATTTGGCAATCTATACGAACCACTTCAAAGGAACGCAGTGAATTTTCTGCAAAAGCATGCAAATACTCCCGAGGCTGCAAAGGAGTTTTTCACTTATTTGACTGGTGCAGTGGATTACTATGTTGTGAAAAATGAAAATAAGTGTATTAAAGTCAAACACTTTGTTGGAATCAAGCCACCAACTGCGTTTGATGCATCTTACCCTTGCAAATCCAAAACCAGTTACCTGTTAAAATTCAACAACGGGTGGGATATTAAAGTCAGGGTTCATACAATTACCACGCTCATAGAAAACAAAGGCGATATTAACATAACAGAAAAAGAAGACCCAATCTGCAAAAACCTTGAGGATGTTATTCAAATAGATAAAATTGAAAAATGACATCATTTTACACATTTCAAAACATTTATATCTAGTTAGATTCTTAATTAAGCTTATGTCAAAACCTTATAAAAAAACCTTTTTGACTAATGTTATCTTTAAAGTAAATTTTTCTATTTTGCCAGATTTTGGTCCAAAAAAGCTTAAGGAATTTCAAAAAAATATAAAATCTGAATTTCCTATAATTTCAGAAACAACATCTACAAGAACAATATCTTTAGAAGTAACAACAAAAAAATCCAAACCTACAGTGTTAGGTGAAAACAAAATTAAACAATGGCTTTTGTATAACAAGAAAAAAACTACAGTAGTTGGCATTGCACAAGATAATCTTAGTATAGATATTACAAATTCCTACAAAAATTTTGAAGCATTTTTGAAAACCATAAAATTAGTTTTAGATAGTCTGTTCAAGACGTTTCCGAGTATTGTTTCGACAAGAATTGGATTGAGATATATAGACCAAATTCAATTACCTGACAAAAACTTATTTAATTGGAGTGGGTTAATAAATGAAGAACTAGTAAATAAAATAAGTTTTAATGAAGATGCAAATCTTGTGAGAAAAATATCCTTGGTTGAATTCGAATTTGATGACTACCGGATGACTTTCCAATACGGGATACCGAACAGTCTATACCCAAATAAAATTATTAAAAAAGAATTTTCATTGGATTATGATTGTTATACCAATGAAAGCTATGATACGGAAGAACAAATTATTGAAGTTTGTAAAAAGTTTAATGAAAAGCTAAGTTCATCATTTGAAAATAGTATCGGTAATAAATTACGGAAGATTATGCAAAAGTGATTCAATGGATAAATACTTTAAAAAATATAATGCAGTTCTCACTGCCCCTATAGGGGAATTAAAGAAAACTAAGAAACCTGCTAAAGATTTTGAATTTGATTTTAGTAAATATAAAAATAGTTTTATGAAAGTCCGTAAGGTCTCTTATAAGATAAATTTTGATTAAATTTAATGAGGCGTTTTTAATATCATTTAAATTTACCCAGGGTGCAATTTTTCGTGATTTTAAGTATATTCAATGGGTTGATGAACTAGACCATAAAGAAATTGACATCCCATTTTTTGTAGTATTGACACAAAGTTGCGATTTAGAAAGTCATTTTAAAGATGAGGAAAAACCAATCTCTGATGAAAGAGACAAGTACCTAAACTCTATTCTAGTTTGCCCCGCGTATGTTGACCAATTAGTAAGGCAAGGTGTACACTTGAAAAGCTTAAATTTGATTAGGCAAACACACAATTCTAAAACGTGGCCCCTAATTAAGGACAATAACAATGCTAGATATCATTTTTTAGAAGAGAATCCAAAACTTGAATTACCTCCACTAGTTTTAGATTTTAAACAGTATTACACAATTCCAATTTATATATTACTGAAACTCGAAGCAAATTATGTTGGTGATTTAGGGTCCCTCTATAGGGAAAAATTGTCTCAAAGGTTTGCTTTTTATTTAAGTAGAATAGGTTTGCCTACTATACCAAAAGATGAAAAAGTAGCAAGTGAAAAATAATTTAAGACAAGTCAATTTTTATTTTTGCTGCAACAACTTCTGCTAGCTTCACTGGCACAGCATTGCCTATCATTTTGTAGCCTTTTGCAACTTGGTCATAACAGAACACAAAATCATCAGGGAATGTTTGGATGCGTGCAGCTTCTCTCACTGACATCCTGCGGTATTTTGGGTCTTTGCCTTCAAACTTCCAGCGGTTCTTTTCTACAAAAACCATTTTTGCAGAACTTGGATGCAAAGGCGCATGCCTTCCACCAGCCTGAATAGTAAATGATTGTTGGTCCCAGTTCTTTAGCCTGTTCCTTGACATATAAATCATTGAGAAGCCGCCATTCATGTACTCTTGGTTTGGAAAAGCAAGTGCCTTATTGGGCTTGTTCTTTTCCAGTGCAGCCTTTGCCTTTGGCAAGCTACCAATTGCTTCTTTTAGTGTAACCCAAGGCAGTTGCTTTCCTTTTGGTTTCTCTGCATGACTAGGTTCTGGGAACTCAAACTTTTTCCTTAAGTCCTTACGATAGCCAACAATAATTACACGCTTACGTTCCTGTGGTACACCATAATCCTTTGAATTCAAAAGCTCATAGTTTACATCATACCCAATTTTTTCAAACTTTTTAATAATCTTTTTGAATTCTGGCAAGTGCGCCCTTGAAATCAATCCAGGCACATTCTCAGCCAAAAAGAAAAGCGGTTTCTTGTCTTTCAAAATCCTAAGGTACTCATAAAAAAGTTGTCCACGTGGGTCCTTGATGCCACGCATTGCGCCTGCAAGGCTCCAAGACTGACAAGGAGGACCTCCAATAATTCCATCACACGCAGGGATTTCATTTGACTTCACATCGAGAATAGAGCGCTGGTCAATTTTCAAATTATGGTTCTTCTCAAATGTTTCCCAAACAACTCTGTCATTGTCATTTGCATAAATAAGATTAAATCCAGAATTACTGAAACCAAGGTCTAGCCCGCCACATCCACTGAACAATGAGCATACTTTAAGATTTTTTGGCATAAGTTCTCTCTTAAAATAAATACATCTTGCAGTTTAAATGCATTATGGGAGAGCAGGTTTCCGCTGAAAACTCTTAAATCAGAATACTACACACTTTAATATTCTTGACAAACCATATTCTTCTTTTTTGGCTTTTTCTATTTTCTCCATTAAGGGCCAAAATTTTTTTGCACCTTTTTTGGTTAGTTTAACTTGGAACCCGTGTTTTGTTTTATATTCTTCCAACCACCCTTTTTTGATAAAACGTTTTATTGAGCATATAATTAACCCTTTTTCATCTGGTGGAAAACTTTTAGTAATTGTTTCAATGTGGCGATGAGTTTTTGTGTACCTGTCATGGTAGGCAAAAAGTCTAATGCACCTTATTGCAATTTTCGGGTCATACTGTGATAGGTCACCAATCTCCGACATTATATCCGACTCCCAAATAAAAAGACAAAAAAGCCTTTTTTTACATTAAATTATATACTGAAATCCTTTATATTTAAATTAAGCCTCAAATCGCACTTAATATGTCAAAATCAATATAATGTAAAGTAATAAGATTTAAAAAGGTGTCGATTCTCCTATTTTTATGTTGTTAATTTTTTTGTTAACAAAAAACGGGGGGCGTGGGGTTTGATTTCTAATTTAAACATTATATATGGGTGGCAATACCCATGAATGCTACTTGCATAGCGATTCAAATGAAAAAATTGAATGGTGAAAAAAGTGAATTCCGTTTGCTTAGACATGTCCATAAATATCCTGGCTTGAATTTTTATGAACTAGGAAAAAAGCTCAATTGGGTGTATGGTAAAGTTCAAGCGACTATTGGAAGACTACGCGAAAAAGGGCTTGTAGTTATTAAAGAGGAAACAATTAATGGGCGCAATAATTGTTTTGTTTTTGAAAGCAAAGTTTCATTTTCTGATTTGGACCAGTATTCTTTAAATATTATGAAAGAATACCTTAAAGACATAATTGAAAATTAATGAAGCTCTTTTTTCTTTATTTCTTTTTTTTACTTAGTTTAAAGCCCTTCTGTTGCAGGGCCCATTTGAATAGCTTAGTGGGGCTTATTAGCTTGTCTTTCAGAAACTGCTTTTCTTCTTCTGTTATTGATATTGAAATCCAATTAGGCATGTTATCTAAATTATACAAATTATACAATAGGTTTATAAGCATAATGCATTATATAATTTGTATAAGTTGTATAAGTGATATGCTATGGAGATGGAAAATAAAATGAGGGCAAAAGACATTAACAAATGCCCTAAATGCAGGTCGCCCTACATTATCAAATGGGGAAATGCCTACTCAGTGAGAAAAGGAATTAAAGTCCAAAAATTCAGATGCCACGACTGCGGTAAAATATTCAGAGGCGTCTTGAAGTACTGCTTGGATATAACAAATTTCAAGTACAGAGAACAGCCTATACCTCCTACTGACTGGATTGCTTTAACGAAGTCCCAGAACTGTGAGAAACAACAGTTTATGGAAATTCTTGAAGAGCTTCTTTTAAAGTTCAAAGTGGTTTCAGACCCTCACAAGAAAGGGAGAAAATTTTCAGAGTTTAAAGACATGGCATTTTGCCTAGCACTGAAAACTTACACAAGGCTCTCAAGCAGACGCCTTAATTCTGACTTAGAACAGGCAAAATTAAACGAGTACATTAGCAAGGTGCCACATTTTACTACTCTAATGAACTATTTAGAGAAAGAAGACATGACTGAACTGCTTCAAGAGCTAATAAAGGTTTCATCAAAGCCGATAAAAAAAATTGAGACCCAATTTGCAATAGATTCAAGCGGATTCAGCACAAGCCAGTTTGGTAGATGGTTTAACTACAAATACAACGAAGAGAAAACTTACAGGAACTGGGTAAAAGCACACGTAATGGTTGGAACACTTACAAACATGGTTACCTCTGTGGAATTAACTAAAGCACATGGTGCCGACAGTCCACAACTTGCACCGCTTGTTGAAAAAACATGCAAAGAATTCAACGTGGAAGAAATTAGTGCAGACAAAGCCTACCTTTCAAGAAAAAATCTTGAAATAATTTACACTAACGGCGCAGAACCATTTATTCCTTTTAAAAAAGGTACTAAAGAAAACAAAAAAGGCTCATGGATATGGCACCAATGTTTCCTATACTTCAAAAACCGCCCACAAGAATTCTTACAACATTATCATAAACGAAGCAATGTTGAAACAACATTTGCAATGATAAAACAAAAATTTGGCAAAGAGGTAGTAAGCAGAAACTTCCAATCACAAACAAACGAAGTCCTGCTAAAAATACTCTGCCACAACATATGTTGCCTAATCAGAGAATACCACGAAAACAAAATAGAATCCTATTATTCTACAAGCCAACCAAAAAAGGAGGCGGTTATAAAAATAGGCTGAATTAATCTACAAAGCCAGCCGAATAGGACTCACTTAATTCCCTTTTTAAAGGTTACGAAACTCTTTTATTAATGGTTTATAAAGGACTTTTTGTTTATAAATGTCTTTTTGACTGTGGAGTTGATGCCTTGTGAAGTATACTATTGTGAACATAGTTGCCTCGTCTAATTTGAATGCCACACTGGACTTATATAATTTAGCAGTGAGCATTCCAAATATTGAATATGAACCAGAACAATTTCCTGGAGCAATTTTGAAACTAAAAGAGCCAAAGGTTTCAATGCTTTTGTTCAAAAATGGAAAAGTTATTTGTAGTGGTGCAAGCAGTGAACTGCAGATTGCACAAGCTATTAGAAAAGCAAGCAAGCTAATTCATGGAATTCAAAAACAGGTAAAGATTCAAAAGACTGTAAAGTACAATGTTGTGAATTTGGTTGCAACAGCTTGCCTGAACCAAAATCTTGACTTGTTTCAAACCGCAATGGATTTAGACAACGTAGAATATGAACCAGAACAGTTTCCTGGAGCAATTCTAAGAATTGCCGATCCAAAACTTACTCTTTTGCTATTCAAAAACGGTAAAATGATTTGCGCAGGAGCAAAAAAGGAAAGTCTTTTGAGAAAAGGCCTAAAGGTTGCAGAAGAATTGGTTATAGGCAAAAAGAAAAAGAAGCCTGCAAAGAAAGCTTCAAAGAAGGTTAAGAAAAAGTGACTGGCAAAATATCTGCCAGATATGCAGATGTTCTTTTCAAGGTCTTTTTGACCTTGATAATGAGCATTATTATGGCGTTTGTAATCACTTTTCTTAACATTGGTTTTACCGAACAATTTTTTGAAAAAGTACCCGTTGCATTTGTTGGAGGCTTTATTACAAGCTTTCCAGCCGTACTGATTGCAGTGCCAATTGCAAAAAAGGTCGTGGGCAAAATTACTGCAAAGCCTTGAAGCCAGCAAGAATTAAATAGAAGAAAAGCGCTATTTTTTATATGCAGAAAAAAAAGCTGTCGCTAGCAGTGGTAAAAAAGGATTAGGCAGGTTCACAAAAGGGCGGAAGCAAGAGACAGGAAAGCCAAAGGAAGAAAGTATAAGCCTGCCAAAGCAAGGAAAAAAAAGAATCCAATGTTTGGAGAGGGTTCTGTTTATTCTTTTTTTGACAAAATGAAAAATGTTGACCACAGGCAACTGCTTTGGAGAATTGGTGGGACAAAAGCAAAGCCAAAGTATGATTTTGGATGGAGAGTAAGGGAATTAAATATTGCAAGAAATTTTCCTGGAACAGAGGTTGTAATTAAAAAAGTGCATGGAACTAGAAAAGAAAGAAAGATTACTGCAAAAGAAGCAATTGCAATAGTGAAAAAAAGGGTTCGGGATCACAACTGGTTTTATAGCCCAAAAAGTTACAAGCTACTTGAACCAGTTGCTTATGCGATTGGAACAGAATTTGTTGCAATGCCAAAAATAAATGCGCCTTCGTGTGAAGAAATTTGGCTTAAAATTCATCCAGAAGAAATCAGGACATTAAGCTCAGCGGGAAACAAGTCTACTGTAACAAAAAGGGCTTCGGCAATGATGAAAGAGCTTAAGGCAAAGGGAATAGGCAAAAATCAGGTGGAGAATGCCATACGAGAAATTTCTCTAAATAAAGAAATTAGGAAACATAATGTTTGGCTTCTTGGGCATGAAAAGGGAAAATTTATTTTTATGGCCTTTTTGGATGTCAGATAATGGCAAAACTAACCTTTTTAAACACTGCCAGACCAAATTATTATTGATTAGCGGCCATGCCGCAGGGGAAACACCCGGTCCCATCTCGAACCCGGAAGTTAAGACCTGTAGGGAAAAGGTATGCGCTGAGTTTTTGCTTGGAGCGTCCTAGATGCTGCTAATCGTTATCTTAATTAATGGCTGGGTGAGATAGCAAAATGACAGAAGAAATAGAAGAAAGAGAAACCAGGCGAACACAAAAAACACTATATAAAAGAGTAAACATATTTCTAAGTTTAAGTTTCCTAATCCTATTATATTTAAAAAGAAAATAAAAAGTCATTTTACAGAGGTTATTCAAAAATGAATAAAGAAGTTTTAGAATTTAATAAAGAAAATTTAGAAAGACTTTGTAATTCGGATGATATGAGATTTAATAGAAAACACAATTTTTTAAGCAATTTTGAAATAAAACCAAGAGCCTATAATGTATGTAAAAGAACAAAAGTACAAAAAGGTCAGAGTTGTCTTGATGTTGGATGTGGTGGAGGATACCATAGTGTTTTGATGGCTCTTCAAGGTGGTAAAGTAACTGCTCTTGAGATAAATCCTATTTACATTAAAAAGAGAGTTCTACCTCTTGCAAAAGAAAACGGGGTAAAAATAAAAACAATAGCTTTAGGACTTTTGGAAGCAAAGCTTTCAGAGAAATATGATTGGATTGTTGCAAATGAAGTAATTGAACATTTAGTTTCCCCATATAAAGGCGTTACAAAAATTGAATCTTTATTAAAACAAAATGGTCGGTTTGTAATGACGATTCCAAATATTAATAGTTTTTTTTGGAGACTTATAAAGTTTGTTGAAAAAACACCTTTATGGAAACCACAACTTGATGTAGCAGGCCGAGACATTCATAAAGAATTTACAAAAAAAGAAGCATTTGAATTGGTTAAAGATTTTGAAATAGAAGAATATAAAACTCTTTTTTCATCACATTTATTTGTATTAAAAAAGAAGATTAAAAGAGGTAAAAGAAATGATAAATAAACAAAAAATAAAGTTGATGATTAAAGAATTAGCATATAAACATAATTATGATATAAAAACAGTAGACCAGTTTGAAAAAAGAAATGACTTAAAAACATACAACAAATTATATGGAGAACAAGCAGTAAAAGAAAGAAGATTTTACAACATAGGCGCAGGGTGTTTTAGGCATGATGCATGGACAAACATAGATAAAGAATCAGACTGGTACGAAACAGCAACAAGAAACAATCCAAATATGATAACTTTGGACTTATTTGATTTAAAGTCATTTCCAATTAAAAGCGAGACAGCAAAAGTAATATATTCTTCACATGTAATAGAACACATCACAAACGAAGCCACGCAGAAAATGCTAAGAGAATCATATAGAATTTTAGAAAAAGGGGGAATAATAAGGCTGCTGACGCCAAATATAAGGCTGGAATACGAAGCCTACAAAAATAAAGATTGATAAA
>SDBT01006125.1_pt1 | contig 20053 bp, 11 predicted proteins | sample 2277101 | NCBI WGS metagenome assembly SDBT01 (sample SAMN10404973, study PRJNA504765) | marine sediment metagenome | isolation source: marine sediment core GS10_PC15, 103 cmbsf | place: Arctic Ocean: Southern Knipovich Ridge | collected 2010 | reverse complement strand
TGCGGGTCGAGATTCCGGCCGCTTTAGAAGAGGAGGAAGGAGGAGAGAGGAGAGAAGAGAGAGGAGAGAAGAGAGAGGAGAAGACAGTTGAGAGTAGAGAGTTGAGAGTGGAGGGTGGAACAGAAGAGAGAAGAGAGAAGAGGGAGGAGCAAGTCGTAGAGGGTAGAGAGTTGAGAGTGGAGGGTGGAACAGAAGAGAGAGGAGAGAAGAGAGAGGAGAAGACAGTTGAGAGTAGAGAGTTGAGAGTGGAGGGTGGGAAAGAGGAGAGAGGAGAGAAGGGGGTTGTAGAGAGTGGAACAGAAGAGAGAAGAGAGAAGAGGGAAGAGAGAAGAGAGAGGAGAGAAGAGGATGAGGAAAGGTCGATTGAGGAAAGGCTTAATTATCTGGCTTCGTCGATTCCCTTAAAAACTTTCATTGAGAGTTTGCCTGAGTTGGTGATCGATGACTTGAGCATTTCTCATGGCACATTATATCTGGGTTCACTTGAATCTGTATTTGATGATATTGTTCTTGATATGAGTGCTTATCACAAAGATCAGTCTGTCAAAATTAATATCAATAAATTACAGGGCGCTGAAAAAAGCCTGGGTTTCAACTTAAAACACCTGCGTGTCCAGATTATCGGTAATGAAAAGCGTATTAACCTGAACCGCCTGGAGGTGCAGACGAATAACTCCGAGCTCTATGCCCATGCTGAAGTGACCCTTGGTGATAGTCTTTGGATTATTCTGGGTATCGATGAAAGTCATATATCGGTAGCGGATGTAAATGTTTTCAGCAAAGAGAATATCGCCGATTCGGGAGAAATAAACCTGTCTATGGTTCTGGTCGGGCAACCCAACCGTTTTTCAACCCAGTTGGCTTCATCCGGCAGTTTTAACAGGTACCGGCTTGATTCGCTCAATTTTGATGCCGATTATTCCGCCGGCCAGGTTAATTTACGACGTAGTCTGATTGCCCGGGACACCAGTAACATTACCTTTAAGGGACGCATTCAACCCGGTAGGAATGCTCTTGATGTCAGTTTTAATCATTTAAATTTGAGTGATATCGATACCTCCCTGTTAAAAACCAACCTATCCGGATTCCTTCATTTGGAAACAAAAAAGCTAAACGATGTTCTCTCAGATGGCAAGGGACGAATACATCTGTATCATTCTTCTGTAGACACCATGAAATTTGACACCTTAAAGTTTGCTGTCGATGCTAAAAATCGTCACATTTCCATCCGTAAACCCTCATTCCTCCGTGTAGGAGAACAATCCAGATTTATGGTTGAAGGATCACTCTCGCAGGACCAGCAGCTGGATCTGAGACTTTCCACTGAAGAAAATATTTTACAAACATTAACTTCCGCTGCCGGTATTCCTACTTTTTATGGTCAGTTTGACGGTAACTTTTTTCTTACGGGGGAACTCTCCGATCCCAACCTGGAAGTTTATTTATGGATCCCTCATCTGGAAAAAGATGATTTTGCACTGGATTCCATGTATATGCAAATTGATATAGAGCGTCTGGCCAGCGGAAGGCAAGGCACGGGTTCTTTCTTTTCTCCGCACTGGCATTATGATAGCCTGGAAATAACCGAGACTATGGCTAATTTTGTCTTTGACAGCAATCGTATCGAAATAGATACACTGTTGTTCGCTAATGAATTGAATTATATCTCAACTACCGGTTTTATAGAAGCAAATTTTGATACGGTCGATATTGCTTTCAATTTTTTTCGCCTCAATTATCAGAATACCTGGATTGAAAATGACGGACAATTACTCTTCCGGGTAACACCTCAGGAATACCGCATTGAAGATGCTCGCTTTCTTGGCTCCAATGATGGTATTGTTGAAATAAGGGGATACTGGGATCTGATAAAAGATGATATGCAATTCGGGCTTTATGTGGAGGATTTTAGTTTCGCACCGTTTAGACAATTTCTAAAGGATGATCTCCAGATTGACGGCAAGTTAGATGCCGATTTTATCATGGGAAATCCTTTTGACGACCTGGAACTGGATATGGAACTGAAGGGGCAGGATCTGTTGGTCAATAATATACCACTTGGTGATGTGGAATGTGTCTTTCAATATGCCCAACAAACACTGTATATAGACGAATTTAAAATGTCCAACGGCCCCTCCACCCTGGAGGTGGATGGTGATATTACCGTGGAATGGGGAGACAGCACCTCTACTTTAGAAAGAAATTTACTGGACCAAAGTCTGGCAGATGTAAAGATTCACTGGCAGAATTTATACCTGCAAGATTATGCACCCTTGTTTGGTCTGCCGCGCCCGCTAAAAGGTGGTTTAAGCGGAGAACTTTTATTGGCGGGATCAATCGCAAATCCTGAAGGCAAACTCTTGCTTACTGCTCAAAATTTATCCTATAATAAGTTTTACAGCGATAGTCTCTATCTTTCCGGTCACTTAAACAGGGATTCTCTGATCATCGATCATCTGGCACTTGATCTGAATGATACCGATTTTGAGGCTAAAGGCTGGCAGTTAATAAATTTTGACCTTTCCAATGTGGATTCCATATTTACCGGATTACCATTTCAACTACAGGTCAACAGTGTTGATGACAACATTTCTTTTCTGGGGAATATACTTGACCAGGTTGAAAGGATCGAAGGACCTTATGAAGCGGCTTTCACCCTGTCAGGTACCTTTGATAAACCGGCCCTGACAGATGGCTATTTCAGATTGCAGGATGGCCAGCTGGTGCTCTCGCGTATACGGAATCCCATAACCGATCTTCAGATTGATGCGACTATTGAAAATTCGATGATGGAGATTCACTCAATTTCAGGGTATGCAGGAAAAGATACAGATTTTTGGGAAGATGCCTATGGCGTCGTAAAAAGATTCTTTCGACTCTTTACAGGGGAGACAAGAAAAGAAGGGAGCCTCAATGGTGAAGGTTATATTTCGTTAGATGATATCATGCGACCCAAAATCAATCTTTCTATTGATACCTATAAGATCTATCTGGATTATTTTATCGAAAATACCAACTTTGTTATCACTACCGATGATTTACAAATCCAGGGCAGGGATACCATTAATGTTACGGGAGAAATTACCATTGATGAAGGAGAGTATTTTGTCGATGTTTCTAAATTGAGAAAAAATATTTATTTAACGAGTAGTACCCCAATTGTTGAGAGGCCGATTACCTGGAATCTCGACCTTACTATTCCCGGCAATTTTATTATCAGCAGTTCCAGGTTAGATCTGGGGAATAATTTCAATTTTGAAATTATGGGCAATTTCAGATCAATTCAGGAAGCGAATGAACCGACCATGGATCTGACCGGTTATATGGAAATTATTTCCGGCCGATATAGTTCCTGGGGACAAAATTTTACCATCGCCTACGGTAGTATTGCTTTTACTGATCCAAAAGTGATCAATCCTGATATCAACATCAGAGCCGAGAAAATGACCGGAGAATATATCGTTGAAATAGTTTTAAACGGAACCCTGGATAAACTCAACCGGGAGATACAGGTAAGAGGAAGTGATGGAACTTACCTGACAAACCTGAGTGATCAGGAAGTGTTAAGCCTGGTCAGCATTGGTCAACGGCAAATGAATCTTGCCGGGGCAGGGGAACAGGTTATCAGTACTACGGTTGAAACTGCTATTGGCAGGGGTGCTGAAGCCCTGACCGGATTAGACAAAGTTGAGATCGGCACGAGTGGGAGTCTGGTGGATCTTCAATCGATGAAACTCAATAATGGTATTGAGAGTGCATCCGTATCACTTGGAAAGTATTTAAGTAGTAATTTATATATTGAGTATACAGGTATGTTTGGTCATAGTTCTGTGCCAACGCCCACGCTCACCTGGCGACCGGGAAATCAGATCGGTTTGGAATACCGGATCAATAAAAATTGGTCAGTTGGCAGTAACTTTTTGCATACCCAGAGAGGGAACAATGTTTATCGGATAGCCCTCGCCTGGAAAACTTCCTTTTAAATACATAGCGCAGCATATGGCTGCAAACAAATAGAATTTTCTCCTCTGTCATTCAGTAGGAATCTTCCTGCTTGTCGAAATCGAATCTGCACGTAGGAAGATCCTTCCAGGATGACACTAAAATTTTGCTATAATAAAAAGTTTTTAACAGCAATAGCATTTTATGATAACGAAGACAGAATACAAACCTTTATCCTCCCACTTCTTTTTGTTGACCATATTGTTGTTGGCTGCGAATAATCTTTCTGGCCAAATTTATGAAATTACGGAGATCCGCTTTCGAGGTGTCTCTGCTATCCCTGAAGAAGAATTGATCGATCTGATTCATTCCGGGGAAGGTGATGAATTTGATGCACGATTGGTAAAACTGGATAAGATCCTGTTAACCAATTATTATCGTAAAAACGGATTCCTGACTATCTTAGTCTTCGACAGTCTGACCATCGATAACCTGAACCGGTCTGTTGCGATCCTGTATGAAATTGTTGAAGGGCAGCGGTACTATTTTGACCGGGTTGAACTAGCCGGCAATGAAATCTTTAAAAAAAGTTTTTTACTGAGGATGTTTGGAAAGATGGAAGAAGGGATACCCTTTGATGAAGGATCGGTTAAAGATGCCCGGGTGGCGATTGATGATGCCTACTATAACAATGGTAAACCCTTTGTTGTAATTTCTTTTGATTATGAATTCGAACAGGATTCATTAGTTGTAATTAAATGTGATATTCAGGAAAATCAGACCGTAAGGATCAAAGATATGGAATATCTCGGTCTGAAACGGGTCCAGGAATTTATCGTCAGGCGTGAACTTGAAGTAAAGAAGGGTGATATTTACAGCAGGGAGAAGATTACAAAATCACAAAAAAATCTCTATCGCAACGGACTTTTTGAATATGTACGATTTGAATTAAAACCGACTCCCGAAGATTCGACACAGGCGATTTTACAGATTCAGGTACAGGAGAGAGATGCCTGGTGGCTGGGTGCCAGTGTGGGATTTACCTATGAAAATGAAGAGTCTTATGGTAATAAACTGGAACTCTCCCTGGAAGGAGGACACCGAAATTTATGGGGCACTGGTCGAAGTCTCAGCCTGTATGTTGTACCTTCGTTAGCGTATGATGTAAATACCAGGTCGGTTATAAATCCGGATAACCACATTACCTTTGTTTTTGTTGAGCCGTGGATTGGCTATACCAGAACACCAGGTATATTTATGGCATCCTATCATCTGTATCGTCCGCTCCATAGTGCGGACTTTAATACACTCCGTTTTAATTTTAGCGTTAGCCGGGAGTTAAGCGATATTGTAGATCTTCGCGGTACACTGGAAGCCAAATTAGTAACAACACTTGAAGAGGGGGTAATAGACTCTACGCTAATCGATGATGTAAGCAGGGACCAGGTATATTCGGCTACGGTATATGGGAAAAGGGATACCCGAAATAATTTCTTTAATCCAACCGATGGAGCATTAACGGATTTAAGCCTGGGATATTCATATTCTATCGGAACAGATATAAATGACGTGAAGGATTTTAAAACCTATATTACCTTAATCTCGGGCTGGCGGCGTTACCAACCTCTAAGATGGAATATTTTTAAAAAGAGAGCTCCGATCACCCTGGCAACCCGTCTGAGAGGTGGCACTATCATCGAGATTGGCCCGACAAAAGATATCCCTATTTCCGATTTGTTTTTTGCCGGCGGTGCAACCACGGTGAGAGGCTATGCCGAACAATTGTTAGGCCCCGCAACCCTGGATGAGCAAGGCTATAAGGATAATGCCATCGGTGGGAAATTGCTGTTTTTGGCTAATGTAGAATTGCGTGTTCCGCTTTTCTGGTTATTCGTGGGTGAAATATTTCTGGATATGGGTAATGTCTGGCGGGAGGTAAAGGAGTTTGATGTGAAGGAAATAAAAGCAACAACCGGATTCGGAATTGTCATATTGACTCCGGTTGGTCCTATTCGTTTTGACTATGGGATTAAACTCAATCCGGATTCAACCGACCGCCAGCGTGATGCGTTTCATTTTGGATTGTATTTTGCCTTTTAATGTTCATTTATTGTCTCTCGCAGAGCCGCAGAGCCGCAGCGAATAAATAAGAGAGAAGAAAAAAGACATCCTGATTAATCTTCCATATTCTATCGACATACAAGGATTAAATCATTCATGATTCAAAAAGATAAAAATGGGTAAAATAGGAAACGGGAAAAATTATCAATTACAAATTACTAATTACGAAAACCAATTCTTTGAACATTATTCTTTCATCTTTTATCTTTAATCTTTAATCTTGAAAATTCTCTGCGTCTCTGCGGCTCTGCGAGAGATGTCTTAGTGATTCTTATAACTGAGGAGGATATATGTTAAACCACATCTGGTTTGCGATGATTGCACTTGCTATTTTGATTGCAGCCGGGACTGACATCTATAACGAACTTTTGGCACCGACATCACCGAAGGCAACGGAAGAACGAAATTTGAATGAAGAAACCAGATTGGGGCGGGTAACTACCGCTGCCCTTGAAGGGGCAGGTACAGCAGTGGAAATTGCCCTTGGTCTGATTGGAATTATGGCCCTGTGGATAGGGGTTATGAAAGTGGCCGAAGAAGCGGGACTTACGAAAATAATTGCCCGTCTGGTACGACCGATCACACGCTGGCTTTTTCCAAAAATTCCGGAAGATCACCCGGCCATCGGGGCGATGATCATGAATATTGCCGCTAATATGCTCGGATTGAGCAATGCCGCCACCCCACTGGGTCTTAAAGCGATGGAGGAGTTAGACAAACTCAATCCCAACAAAGGAGAAGCTACTGATGATATGTGTACCTTTCTGGTGATCAATACCAGCGCTATTACGCTGATTCCCGCGACAGCAATTGCCGTCAGAGCCTCTCTTGGTTCAGCTAATCCGCAGATGATCATCATACCGGCAATTCTTGCGGCCACCTGTGCGACCATCGTTGGATTGACAGCCGTAAAACTAATTCAGGCCTTCAATCGAAAACGGAATAATAAAAGTGATTGATCAATCGTTTATTAACGCAAAGACGCAAAGTTTACGCAAAGTACGCAGAGTTTTAATTGTTATTTTTAAAAATCTTTGCGAGCCTTGCGCCTTCTTAGCGTCCTTGCGGTAAAGAAAAAATAGAAGGAAATATAAATGGAACTATTTAAACTTACCTTAGACTGGGCTTCGATTGCTGTTATTCCTTTAATCCTGCTGGTTTTTTTAGGCATGGGTTATTTTAAAAAAGTTAAGGTGTACGAGCAATTCGTAGAAGGCGCCAAAGAAGGATTCACTATTGCCATAAAGATTATACCCTTTCTGGTAGCGATGCTGGTTGCCATCGCCATGTTCCGGGCCAGCGGGGCACTCGATATTCTGACTTATATTTTAAAACCTGTAACCGAACTTATCGGTATGCCCAGTGAAGTTCTGCCAATGGCTTTAATGCGTCCGTTATCAGGCAGCGGATCCCTCGGTGTGATGACTGACTTAATGAAAACCCATGGGGCTGATTCCCTGATCGGTTTTATGTCGTCAACCATGTTTGGCAGCACCGAAACGACTTTTTATGTTATTGCAGTCTATTTTGGGGCGGTAAATATTCAAAAAACACGTTATGCACTGCCGGCTGGTCTGCTGGCTGACGCCGCAGGTTTGATCGCCGCTACCTTAATTTGTACGGCTATATTTTAAATATTCTGCAATTGCATTATGCTATTGCTCCCGAAAACTTTGTTATTATTGCAAAATTTTTGTGTCATCCTGGAAGGATCTTCCAACGTGCAGATTCGATTTCGACAAGCAGGAAGATTCCTACGGAATGACAGAAGATAAATTTTCATTTGATTGCAGCATTGCTGCGGTATGAATAAATCAGATTAGAAATTATTTGATAGTTGAGATTTGTATTTTGTGATTTTTGTATTGGAATTTTGAATTAATATGGTAAAAACAGAGTCTATATCAAAGAACGTATTCATTGCCCCTTTAAATTGGGGCTTAGGGCATGCAACACGGTTATTACCATTAATCAGAAAATTTTTAGATCATGATTATCGTGTCTATATCGGTGCATCCGGCCGTTCCAAGGAACTGCTCCTGAAAGAAGTTCCTGACTGTATTTATATCGATTTTCCGGAATATCCGATAAAATACTCCAAATCACATTTATTTGTCAGCCGATTTATGTTGGTGACATTTCCCGGTATGCTGCTGGCCATGCGAAAAGAAAAAAGAATTTTAAAAAAACTGCAGGCTCAATATCAGTTTGCGATTATTATCAGTGATAACCGGTTTTCACTTGCATTAAAAAATGTAGACTGCTATCTGATTTCTCATCAATTGCGATATAAACTGCCCTGGCCGATCGGAAAAATGGAGTGGCTTCCCGAATATTTTAATTTTTATCTTTTTAATAAGTATCGAAAAATTCTGGTTCCGGACCGTGAAGAAGCAGAATCTCTAAGTGGAGATTTATCACATCATATGAGGTATATTCCGAAAGAAAAACTGTATTATACCGGCATCATAACAGATCTGGAGCTGGAGGAAGAGAACCACTCCCAATCGATAGACTATTTTGTTATAATTAGCGGTCCGGAGCCCCAGAGAACGATCTTTGAGCAAATTGTTTTTAACCAGATCCATAAATTTGATGGAAAGATTGTGGGGGCCTTAGGGATACCGGAAAAAAATTATAAAATCCGGATTGGGAAAGCAGTATTTTATGCCTATCTGAACAGGAAAGAGATGTTGTCTTATATGAACAGGGCCAAATTTATCATAGCAAGACCCGGATATACTACCGTAATGGAAATGGTAGAACTGGGAAAGCGGGGGTTATTTGTTCCCACACCGGGTCAGATTGAGCAGGAATACCTGGCCAGGCATTTCATGGATAAGGGCTGGTGCTTTTCGAAGAAACAATCGGGGATAAATCTCAGAGAATCGGTAAAACAGGCAAAGATGTACCCCGGATTCCCAAACAATTTTGCCCCGACAGGCCAGAATTTAGAGAATCTGTTTGCTTATTTGGATTATAGCCAGGATAATTCATAGCGCAGCATCTCGCACCTGCGGGACAAACAAAAAAAAATGTCCACGAATTTCACGAATTAAAAAATATATTATAAAAAAAATCCGCTAGAATCGGCGTTATCCGTGTTATCCGCGTTCTATAAATTTCTTTGTGTCTTGGCGCTATCGCGGAAATAACAAAGTTTTTGACGACAATAGTATAAACCATGAAGAAGATATTTTTATTGAGTTTAATTATAAAAAATAATTAATCTTTGAGCAGGAATTCCTTTATAATTTCAATCTAAAAACTTATTTTTTAAATTTTGTATTCAATATTATCATTGAATATCTTATTAAAATAAAAACATAGTGTCTTTGTGCCTTTTCCCAAAGGGATCCCTTCTCGGGGGTGGCTAATGAGCTATAAGGTAGTGTTAAAAGTTCAATGAAAAGTTATGAAAACAGCAACTGGAACTGAATATCCACTATCCAACAAGGAATATCCAAGTCCAAAGAAAGAAAATATGATTTGCAAGAGCGTTTGATTGATTATGCCGTCCGGATAATTAAATGATTCCGCTTTTGCAGGAGACAGATGAAATGGTTGCCATCCTGTTTACGAGTATCGAAACGGCTAAAAAGAAAAAAGGGAAATAGTTTGTTTTACCCTTGGAAGTTGGATTTGAGTGTTGGATATTGGATGTTGAAAAGGGGAGAACGCAAGTTTTGTCGTAACCCCCTAATGAATAGAATGTTAAAGAATTGAAAGTTTAAAGTTTTTGACACTTCCAACTATAAAGGTTAGAAACGATGATGATAAAAATTTTATTTATGGTACTCTGTGGTTTGTCGATAAGTCTTGCCCAACCGAAATTGGTTGAATTGGGCAGGTTTGGTGGAACAGGTTCTGCTCCGGGTAATTTTGCCGATCCTTCTGGTATCGATATTTCGGACGATGGCCGGATTTTTATTTGCGACACCGGCAACCAACGACTACAAATTTTTGATCTGATGGGCCGGTTCCGGATAAATGTGGGCGGTTTTGGCTGGGCGGTTAAAGAATTTGACCAGCCTGTGGATATCTGGGCCCGCTCGACCATCAATATCTATGTAGCTGATTATAATAATCAACGTGTGCAAAGATTTGATAAGGATATGAACTTTATTGCTGCAAAAACTTCCAATTATGGTGATCGTGAAGCCTTCCAGTTTATGCAGGTTCTTAGTGTGGCCTATTCATCGCAGGGTGATCTGTTTTTACTGGATGCGGGAGAGAATAAAGTGATAAAGTTCAATAATCAGAGCCAGGGCGATGCCTCGTTCGGCTATTATGATTCCGGACAGGGCGAGTTAACGGGGCCTATTCAGCTGGAACTTTCTACCGATCACCGAGTAATAGTTTCAGATGCTGAGGCTGAAGCAATCTTTGTATATGATTACTTTGGAAATTTTTTGTTTCAGATTGAGCATCCTGAATTTAAATATCCTATGGGGCTGGCCCTGGATAAAAATAACCGGATATATGTGGCCGATCCTGAAAATAAAAGTATTTTTGAATTTACACCCGGTGGAAAGTTCTTAAATCAATTTCGCCAGGTTTCAGATCTCCCTTTTACGGAACCGGTCGATTTGGTCATTCACCAGAGTGAAAAACAGACGCGATTCTATATAATAGATGGTGATGAAATTATTATTGCGGAAAGAGTTGTTGTCGCTCCAAAGGAGTAGTTAAGCGTTGTTCTTTCGACTTCTACCTGTAATCCTCTTTTTCCTTCTAATCGGTCAGAGTCTTTCTCAGGATAATTATTCCTATCATCCCTGGCAGATGGATACCGTCTTTGTCGCTGAAAAGCAGCTCTCAAATTTTGTATTTCCTAAAAATCACAGAATTCTGGACCAATCCATACGCGTGTTCCTCAATAGTAGAGAGCTCGAGTATCTTCTGGAGTATCGTTACAAAAAATCTGACAACGCGCTAACATTTTTTGCAGGTGTAAATCCACCGGATACGGTAAAAATTACTTACCAGATTTTGCCCGTTCTTCTTCGCCGTCAGTATATGTTTTTTCAATTAGACACCCTGACTACCGTTGTGGATAGTTCGGATAGCATCACCATCGTCAGGCCGGTCTTCGAAAATCCCTTTGCCGGTGTAGGAGGGGGATTAAAACGCAGTGGTAGTATAGTCCGCGGTGTCAATATCGGCAGTAATAAGGATATGACTTTAAATTCCGGGCTTAATCTCCAGTTGTCAGGCAATTTGACAAAGGATCTGGAGATCGTGGCTGCTTTAACAGACGCCTCCACACCAATTCAGCCGGAGGGTAATACTCAAACATTACGTGAAATTGATCAGGTGTTTATCAAGTTTAACAGTCCCTGGGTTAGTGGCGTACTTGGCGATTTTAATCTCAGTTACCATGGATCGCAATTTGGGTCGTATTCAAGAAAGCTTCAGGGAATCAGTGTTATGGGGAATTATCGTGATTTTGAATTGGGCGGAAGTGTTGCTTCAACAAGAGGTTTTTATCATTTCTATCCCCTGATTGGTCAGGAAAGCAATCAGGGTCCCTATAAACTTGTCGGTAAGAATGGTGAAAAAGATATCATCGTGCTTGCCGGAACGGAGAGGGTATGGATTGATGGGAAAAGATTAATCAGAGGTGAAAACAACGATTACGTAATTGAATACGGCAACGGGCAGATAACTTTTACAAATAAACAATTAATTACCAGTGAATCCCGGATTGAAATCGATTTTGAATATTTTCCGGCAACGCAAAAATATACCCGAAATGTCTATTCAGGACTTTCGTCAGGTAGTTTCTTTAAAAAGGCTCTGAATTTTAGAGTATCGTATTTTAATGAGGGGGATGATCCGCAAAAAATCCTTGAATCGGAAGGCCGTCTGTCCGAGGAAGAGTTGGAAAAAATCCGGGAGGCCGGTGACGATCCCCTGGCTGCATATGTTGACGGGGCTACTTATGTGGGCGATAGCCTCGGCTATTATATTCAGGTGGATACGACGATTCAGGATTCAAATTATGTTTATTATGAATATGCAAAGCAATTCAACGGTGATTATAACGTCAGGTTCTCATCGGTTGGCCAGGGAAATGGTGATTATACCCGCGAGAGTCTTGGAATCTATCGATGGGTAGGAATAAAAAAAGGTGCATATCTTCCCATCGAGCTCCTGTCTCTTCCAAGTGAACACCAGTTACTGGATTTGCAGATGGAATATCTGATTGGTAAGGTTTTCCGGGTTAATGCTGAAGCCGCGGTATCCCGGCTGGATAGAAATAAATTGTCACCCTATGGCGATAAAAACAATCAGGGATATGCTTATAAACTCTCTGCAAGACTGGATCCGGTTACATTGACGATCGGCGGTAAGAGTCTGGGAGATTTTTCGTTTAACCTCGATGGAAAAAGTGTGGATAATAAATTCCAGCCCATAGACCGAATTAATCAACCGGACCTGGTAACTTACTGGAACCTTCTGCCCGGGGTGGGGCAAATAAATGAAGAACAGAGTGTTGAATTTAAATCCTCATATCTTCCCTGGCAATGGCTTACATTGTCTGGCGAGGTCGGCAAGTTTAAGAGGAGCAATTTTAATTCTTTGCGTTATCATGGGAATGCAAAATGGGATAAGCAAAACTGGTTTAGAGGATTTCTGAGTCTGGAAATGCTCAATAGCGAACAGGGTATCGCCAAGATCAACTGGTATAAACAAAAAGGGGATGTCAGTAAAGATATCGGCATCTTTCAGCCGGCATTGCTGTATCATGCGGAGGATAGAAAAATCAGGGAATCAGGGGTTACAAACGGCTTCTCATTCAGAGATCTCGGTGGTCGTCTTAAATTGATCAATCATTCTATCCTGTCCGGGGAACTGCAGTATAACGAGCGAAAAGATGAAGTATACGATCCAGACAGGAGTGGGGCAAAGATTCCTCAGGCAACCAGTAAAACAGGCCGGTTTCGTCTGAATCTGGCTGAATGGAACCGGACTAGTGGTTATGTCCAGGTGGTGATCCGTGAAAAAGACTATACACCATTCTTCGAAAATGAAGTGGTTGATTCCGTCAAACTCCGCTATCTGGAATTTGCTCTCCAGGACACTGTCTGGCAGGACCGGAAGACAAACCTGATTGAGATGATGTTAAAAAATTTCCAGTGGAATCGTGCCCTGGATTTGCAATGGCAATATCGCTTGTCGGTAGGGCAGGTGGCCCTGAAAGAAAAAGTATATATCGATGTGGGAGAAGGTAGGGGAAATTTTAGGTATGATGAGAGCCTTAGTGAATACGTACCGGATCCAAATGGACAATATATCTTATTTATTGTCCCCACGGGGAGATTTGAGCCAATGGCTGATCTTGGAACCTCTCTGCGATTGGTGCTTAATCCGAGCCGGGTTCTGAAAAAACCGGTCTCCGCTCTTTCGAAATTTGTATCCGAATTAAGCAGTGATTCCTATTTCAGGATTGAGGAAGTCTCGAGGGATACAACTCTGTCAAATCTCTATTTTCTCAGATTATCCACCTTTCAGGGACCCAATACCGTTCGGGGCAGCCTGGTTTTTAACCAGGATCTTCATTTTATGCGCAGGAACAGGAATCACTCTTTTCGTTTTCGGTACAGATATCGGGATGATTTGTTCAATCAGTATCTGGATCCCCTTGATAATGAAAAAAGGCTGAAGATTGAACGCAGTTTGTTCGCTAACTATCGCATTCTTGAAAAACTGAAAGCCCAGTCTGAAGTTAAAAATAGCCTGACTTTCAGGGAAAATAAGGCCAATATTGACCGCGACCGGGATATAAATTCTCTGATCTTTATTCAGAATTTTTCTTATCGCCCCGATCTCATCTGGGAATTTGGGGTTGAAACAGAGTATGGCCTGGAGACAGACGATGCAAACCAAAAGGATCTGGAGGTCGGTTATTTACGCTCATTACTCCGGGCCAGTTACGCTTTACTTGGAAAAGGAAAAATAAGTACGAACTTTGATTATCAAATGGTAAATGCCATCCGGAATCCGACGGGAGCCAGTATTCCCTTTGAAATGGCGCGTGGAAAAAAAGAAGGAGTCAGTAAAAACTGGCAAATACGGGGAGAATACATGATTGCGGAGAATGTTGTCGTTTCTCTTTACTATTTAGGACGTGATGATGCCCAGTTTGAAAAGATTATTCACAGTGGTCAGGCAGAAATCAGAGCTTATTTTTAAATCATGGATGATTTAATCCCGACGTGTTGACAGGATGTCAACATGTCGGGATCTATTTTATATTAAAAGATCTTTGTGCTTTCCGCTCTGACGGGATGTGAATAGATCTGGATAAAAAAATGAAGTATTTTTTGTGGACATATTTGATCGTATTATTTCTTTTTCCAGTCCATAAGGGCTTTGGACAGCAGGTGCTGGACCGTTATGCCTTTGTGGGAAATGATCATTACAGTGATGGCCAATTGGCTGAATGGGGTGGCGTTCTTGAGGAAAATATGATTAATTCTCTCTTGGTCGAAACGATAAATAAAAAAATTATCGATGCTTATCAGGCAGAAGGATATCTTTATGCCCGGATTGACTCAGTCGTATTTGCCCCTATCGGGGAAGAGAAAAGGGTCGCTCTGACCTGGTATATAAACGAAGGGCAGATTGTCCGGCTTGGAAAGGTGACCGTACAGATTGATTCCCTCGATATGGAGGAACTGGATAATCGGCTGGATTTCTACTATGGCGATATCTACCGAAAGGAACAGGTCGAAGCAGAATTGGAAATCATTGCCAAATATTTTGCTGATAATGGTTATCCACTGGCCATCATAAATATTGAGAATACAAATCTCAAATCTGAAGATTCAGAACGATTCCTGGATCTTTCGATATTAGTCGATCCGGGACCACAGATTTTTATCAATCAGATTCGGATAAAAGGCAATGAGATTACCAAACCAGAGGTAATTCTCAGAGAAATAGGGGTGCAGAGTGGTGATTGTTACAACCAGGAGAGAATCGATGCAATTCCGGGAAGATTGAACCGCCTGGGATATTTTAATAATGTAGATCCTGTTAAAATTGTAAATCTAAAAGGTAGCAGAACTGATTTGCTCATCGAAGTCCGTGAGGGTAATACAACAACTTTTGATGGTGTTGTAGGGTATATCCCGGCTGAATCGAATCAAAACCTTGATGAGGGCTATTTTACAGGATTGTTGAATTTGAATTTCAAAAATCTTTTTGGCACGGGCCGAAAATTTGAAGTGCGCTGGAGAAAACCAAATCCGTTTTCAGAACAATTTCGGATCTTTTATGAGGAACCATGGGTTTTGAATATGCCCCTGAACCTGGGAGTAGGACTGGAGCGGCTTGTTCGGGATACAACCTATATTGAACAACAATACTTCCTGAATTCTGTTATCAAACTCTCCTCTGAATTCCGGGCTTATCTGAGATTCAGTCGTGAAGAAGTCTTTCCGGATTCTACGGCCAGCCGTAACCTTCGTATGACCAGAAATACAATTTCTAATGGAGAAATTGGTGTAGAATATGACACGCGGGATTATCCCGTAAATCCCAGAAGTGGTGTGAATTACAGTGCCTTATTTAAATATGGATTAAAAAAGAATACGGGCCCTGCCTATGTAATCGAAGAGGATAGCCTTGCTTTGTTGGAGAACTTAAAAACCCTGCAGGTCAATCTGTCTTATTATCAACCCCTGTGGTCCAACCAGGTACTTGCTGTGATTTTTCATGGTGGACATATTCAGGGCGATAAGAACCAGCTTCAGTTGTCGGATCATTTCTGGTTCGGTGGATTTGGTTCCGTGCGTGGCTATCGTGAAGATCAGTTCCATGGCACTTCAGTCTCATGGATAAATCTGGAATATCGTTTTATTGTGGGCAGAAATTCAAGAATTTTCATTTTTAACGATTGGGGCTACTATCAGTACCGGGACGGGATTATTAATGTTAATGACATTGTCCCCGGATACGGTATTGGTATCCGTTTTGACTCTCCTCTGGGAATTATGGGTGTTGATTACGGGATTGGCCGGGGGGATACTTTTTCTACGGGTAAAATTCATTTTGGGATTATTAATAATTTTTAGACTGATCTATTCGTACCGCAGCCTTTGGCTGCAAACAAATGGTATTTTCTATTCGGTAGGAATCTTCCTGCTTGTCGAAATCATATCAGCAAGTTGGAAGATCCCTTCTGGATGACATCAAAACTTTGCTAATCTCCCAGGGCGGTCGGCGTTATATACCCTATGTTTTTACCGAACAAGGTGTCGCCATACTTTCATCCGTTTTAAACAGTAAGCGTGCTGTTCAGGTTGATATTGAAATTATGAGAACTTTTGTTCGTCTTCGGAAAATATTGCTTTCTGACAAAGGGTTGTCTCACCGGCTTGATAAACTGGAAAAGAAATATGATACGCAATTTAAAATAGTATTTGACGCCATACGTCAATTAATGGCCCGGAAACAAAACCAAAACACCTTTTGCATAATTAACATTATGCCAAATTGGATAAAAATTATGAACGATATGGAATATACCCCTTAAAAGTTAAATGGGATACCGTTGAAAAAGATTTATTAAGTAAAAAAAATATGGTTGTTATCTTTCATATTGTTCAGTATATTGAACAATATTACAACAGAATTGTTGTTTATATTGACCGATAGCAAAAAAATAGAGATATTTTCAGCAGACAGATGGAAAAAATTAAAAAATTTCTGCATTGGTGGTTTGAATTTCAGATTCCGGAATTCGTCGAGAGAGATATTGATGAAAATATATTAAAAACCAGGCTGATACCTGTTTTAACCGGTCCACGCCGGAGCGGAAAAAGCACGATATTCTTTCAATTAATTTCAGGCTTGTTGAAAAATGTGCCGCAGCATAATATCCTCTATGTCAATTATGAAGATGACCGACTTTTACCGTTGGAAGGTAAGGAACTTGCCAGCCTCATTAATGTCTATAAACAGAATTTTAAAAGGAATGAAAAGTATCCGCTCTATCTCTTTTTAGATGAAATCCAGAATGTACCAAACTGGGAAAAAACAATCAGGCGTATTTACGAAACTGAACCGGGTGTTAAAATATATTTAACAGGTTCAAATTCAAAAATGCTGAGTTCTGAAATTGCAACGGCTCTGCGTGGTAGAACAGTTTCTTTTAAGGTACTTCCACTAAGTTTTAGAGAATATGTGAAATTTAAAAAAATAGCAGTTCCTGCTTTACCGGATCTACCCTATTCAAAGCAAAAGGATTCACTACTTTATTCTTTTAATCAATACTTAATGTTTGGCGGATTCCCTGAAATAGTGCTTGAAGACAGTACTGCACTCAAAGAAAGAATATTAAGAGAGTATTTTCATACGATATTTTTTGCAGATATAATAGAGCGTCATCAGGTACGAAATATAAAGAGCATGGACGCTTTCATTAAAATACTGACCAGGCAGATGTCCTCTTTATTCAGTTTTGGTAAAATGGTGGACAATCTTAAATCCATAGGTCTTAAAATATCTAAAAATACGCTAATTGAATACTTAAGTTATCTCGAAGAGGCATTTCTTGGGAAAAGTGTTTCTATCTATTCTTACTCAATAAAAGATCAAATGCAATATCCCCGAAAATTTTATCTGATCGATAATGGTCTTTTTTCTGCTGTGAATTTTATAAATAGTGATGATTATGGCAAACTACTGGAAAATACTGTTTATATACAGCTATTGCATAAGTATAATGAAATTTACTATTGGAAAGGTAAGAACGGATATGAAGTGGACTTTATTCTATCTCAACTATTCAAACAAAAAAATGAATTTGCTTTAATTCAGGTCTGCTATAACTTTTTTGATGCCAAGACGAAACAAAGAGAACTTCGTGCTTTGAAGGCAGCTGCCCAAGAGTTCAAAATCCGAAAAGCTTTGATTATAACCAACAATACGTGGGATAAAATAATAACAGACAATTTAGAAATCGAAGTAAAACCATATATCCAGTGGGCCCTGGAAATAGAATGATCTGCGATTTATATTTCTTGTATACAAACTTTGGGCACTATGTTGTTTAGTAAGATAAATGTTGAATCAGAAATAGAAAGCCACGGATTTACACTGATGAAACACGGATTGTATGATATTAGAATTTTTATCACATATCAGTTTTTTGAATAAAAAATACATCTGTGTTTTCCACTTTGCATCATTTTAGCCCCCTCACAAATGGCATCTTTCCTTTAAAAGAAAACAGGAGACATTTAGAACCAATAAAAGTGATTTTTTTACTTGACATTCAACGGGTCGTTAAATATATTTGCCGCTCATTGGGGTTATATAGCATTTAATCTGAATTTATCGATTAAATTATCCGGGCTGCGCCTGTAGCTCAATTGGATAGAGCGTTGGATTCCGGTTCCAAAGGTTGATGTACATAACTTATTGATATTATTGATAATTCTTTTTATCTTACCTTAAAATATCACTACAATACCACTACAACAAAGGATTGCCATGTCTTCTTTATACAAACGGGGAAATATATGGTGGGGGCAGGTGTATAAAAATGGTATGCCCAATAATTTTAGTCTTAAAACATCTAACCGTCAGGAAGCTAAAAGGAGATTAGAAAAGAAAGAATTAGAAATAAGTGGAATTTTAATTTCCCGATTGTATGAAAAATGGCGTACAAATAGAGTGATGACGGTAACCGATGAAATTAAAATTACTCCATACATAAAAATGGTTGGCTATAAAATTAAAATGTTGATTGATTTCATTGGAGATATTCCTGCTGCTGAAGTTGATGATAAAATTCTAAATGTATGGAAGGTCATTCTAATAAAAGAACAAAGCTTAACGACAATGAGTATTGTATTCCGTTCCTTGTCTCCTGTTTTTTCATTTGGCGAAAATCAAGAATTAATTCCAAAAAATCCGTTCAAAAAAATAAAAATTCCAAAACCACCACCAAGAAAAGATTATTTTACTGAAGAAGAACTTGCAAAATATTACTCTGTGATTGACCGACCTTTATTCAAGAAGTATTTTGAGTTCATGGTAAAAACGGGGATAAGACCGTCCGAAGTCAGAAATTTTAGATGGTCAGATATACATGACGACTATATGGAATTTGATGGCAAGGAAGGCAAAAGAATTTTTCCGATCTGGGAAGAACACAATATATTATTTAATGAGATAAAAGAGCTTCAATCTTCAGATCAAGATGATATATTTTTTTGCAATGAGAAGGGAGTGTCGCTCGTAAATCATGATCGTATGGGCAAATTGTTCAAGAAGTATTTACGAAAAAGTGGAATTTATGATTACAAACCACGCCTAGTCCCATACTCTTTACGCCATACATTCGCAACTCTACTCCTAAAGGATGGTATTGATATTTTTGATGTATCCAAATTGATGGGTCATAAGGATGTTAAAACAACCCAACATAATTACGACCATATAACCGTAATGGATATAAAAAAACCCAATATGAAAATATTCGGATAATCTATACAGATACATACATCAATTCTAAATGAATATACTAAAATTACATATTTATAGAAAACCTGAACCTGTTGGAACAAACGAGAGTATGGAACAAAGAAACGGAAATAACAGACGATACAGAAAGTATATGAAACACCATCGTATAATAAAAGCTCATATCAAAAACGAACTGGATGATAGAGTTGAAAAATACCTTACCGAAAACCAAATTAGTAAAACCGACTTCCTGCGAACGGCTATATTAAATCAGTTGAACGGATAACAGAACTAACAGGCAAAAATACTATCCGCTCATAATCATCCCAACAAATACCCCCTACACGACTACCTACCTGATTATTCTTCATTTATTGATAGACTGTTTAATGTCAATTATAATTTCTTATCAACGACAATTAAAATTCCCGAAATATAATCTAAGAATGATGTAACGGAAGGAGCCCGTAGGGCGACTGGAGTTACATCATTCGTTCGGCGCTTT
>SDBT01006123.1_pt1 | contig 20058 bp, 19 predicted proteins | sample 2277101 | NCBI WGS metagenome assembly SDBT01 (sample SAMN10404973, study PRJNA504765) | marine sediment metagenome | isolation source: marine sediment core GS10_PC15, 103 cmbsf | place: Arctic Ocean: Southern Knipovich Ridge | collected 2010 | reverse complement strand
CTCCACGATGGCATCGACGTTCAGCTCACGAGCGATCTCCGGCAACCGTCTATCCGAGTTTTTGTAGCGCATCACCGAGGTCCGGGAGATCACGCGGAGAGCCGATATTTTCCCGAGAGCGCCGATCAAGGCCTCGGTCATTCCGTCGGCGAAGTAGTCCTGCTCGGGATTGGCGGAGAGATTGGTGAGCGGCAAAACGGCGAGCGAATGAATGGGACGGCGGGGGGCTGCTGTCCGTTGCCACTCGCGCAAGCGGTCGACGCTCAGCCAGACGATGAGGGCGAGCACCAGGGCGAGCAAAGCCGTAAGCCGGAGCCGTGCGGGTGCCTTTGAGTGTCCGCGAGCTTCCCGGTCCAGGGCAGCCAGGAAGCGGTATCCCTTTCGCGGGATGGTCTGGATGTAGAGAGGTTTTTCCGCGTCGTCGCCGAGCGCCGTCCGGATCTGCCGGATGCAGGAGTTGATGCCCAGGTCGAAGTCGACGAAGGTGTCGTCTGCCCACAGCTCTTCTTTGATCTCCTCCCGAGTAACGAGCTCACCGGCACGACGGATGAGCAACGCGAGAACCTGCGCAGGTTGTGGGTGAAGCTTGATCGGGCGTCCCTCACCGCTCAGCTCACCACTGCTTGAATTGAAGGCGAAAGGTTCAAAGTCGACCACCCCACCCTTTGTGGCTTCGCGACTCATGGCGCTATCTTTTTCATATCATAACGCCGGCCACTTGCCCATGGTCGATGTCGCCGTCCATCGAGTCGTCTCAATAAGGTATGAGGCCCAGGGTTATGCACAAAACATCCTCGATATCTAGCAGCTCGGCTTGGCTCAGACGCCCGATTCGCGAACGCAACCGTTGCTTGTCAATCGATCTGATTTGGTCCCCGAGAGCTCGGGCTGGCTTCCCTCTTACTTGGATGAGGGCCTCTCCTGGATGGAGAGACTCCACGTTGCTGGTGATCGGCAAGACGACAACGCGTGAACCGTAGGCATTACATGAGTCGTTGGAAACGACTATTGCCGGTCGAGTCTTTTGGATTTCTGTGCCTAGGGTCGGATCCAGGGCAACCCAATAGATGTCCCCGCGGCTGGGTGTTTTTTTCACTCGGGCCAATCGTTGACCTCGGTGGCTTTCCAGTCTTCAGAAAGTTTCCGTCGCCAGCGTTCGCCGCTGGCCTTCTTGTAAGCCGCATCCAAAGCACGTTTGTCGGGGTAGAGTTTGGCCCGCACCGCCTCGTTAATGAAAGCACTTATTCGTTTGGGGGGAAGCTGCTTCTTGAGCCGCTTGTACAAATCCTCTTCCATTGTGATGTTTAACCGTACCGGCATCTTCCCCACCTCGAATACTGTATTATATACAGCAACAGATTCGGGTTCAATCTTGGGCCTTGAACTCGCGGGAGAATCGCGACCGCCTACCTGAGGAGACACTCGCCTGGCTTGGCGAATGCTCTCGTTTATCTGGTTAGCTCAACCGAGCCGTCCTTCGTCCGAATGTGAAGGCGGTGACCTCCTCCGTAGAGTTAGCTCGAGACGTATCGAGCCATCGGTGGTTCGGATGGACCAGTCTTCGGTCATGGCCGAGTCCGGCTGGACCCGGATGACGATATCGCCGTCGGTGGATTTGGCCTGCAGGGCGGCGAGGAGATCTCCATCCACTGTCGAAAGGCGGAGATCCCCATCAAGGCTTGTGACCTCCAGCCACCCATCCACGCTTTTGGCGTCCAGGTTACTCAAGCGTGGGGTGCGAATCTCGAAATGCACCACCGCATAAGGTTCACCGAATGAGGAATGCCTTTCTGGATGCTCGGCTTCTATTTCGATGTGATTGCCGACTTGCTCGATGCGGACTTTCACCTTATCCGCCACCCGCTTGGCCTCGGCGTCACTTGAAGCCCGGCTGACCTCCTTGATCGCCCGAATCTGGACGTTCGGTCCCGAGTGAGCGGTCACTTCGATCCGGCCATCCACAGATTAAGACGATTAAAATCCTCTCCGGGTTCCTCCGCCGGTTCGATCTCCCACAATTTTTGTGGAAATACATGTGCAGAAGCTGTCGAAGAAGGCTCTTCCGAGGCGATTTGTAGGGCTCAGTAGCACCTTGCACAGGTTTTGAGCAGTGGGGTTTCTTTCATTTAAGAAACTCAAAAAGATTTTATAAGAAAACCCCCCTGCATCCTCATTATGCAATGGGAATCTGGAACGGGATCGTCTTGGGGCACCACCTATGTTATTAGATAGGAGCAGAAGCTAGGTATTTATGGTGCCAATGTGGTGCTTCCTCGTAGATAAGGAGCTTGTCATGGAACATTTACGAAATCTGGCTCGGTTTGGTTTGCCGGCGGTGATGGCGCTGGCTTGTGCGACGGCCGTTGGATTGGCTCAGGGGCAGCGCACGATGACGATCGTAGACTTGATCAACATGCCCTCTTTGAGCGACCCGCAGCTATCTTCGGACGGGCAGCAGGTGCTTTATGTGCTGTCGGAAGCCGACTGGAAGGAAAACAAGCGGTTTAGCCACATCTGGCGGGTGCAGGCCGACGGGTCCGGGCGGGTCCAGATGACCAACGGGGATGAGGGAGAGCAGAGCCCTCGCTGGTCCCCCGATGGAGGTCGGATCGCCTTTATCGCTACCCGTGACGAGACCGAGGCGGAGGAAGACGACCACGGGCAGATTTTCCTCATGAGCAATGAAGGTGGGGAAGCGCAACCGCTCACCGAGCACGAAACAGCGGTTACCGACATCAGCTGGACGCCTGACGGCGCCTTCATCTATTTTCTGGCGCCGGATCCGAAGACCGAAGAGGAAAAGAAGCGTGACGAGGCCAAAGACGATGTTTTTGCCTTCGACGAGAACTACAAGCAGCGCCACCTCTGGAAGGTCTCGGTGATCGACAAGAGTGAGGAGAGAGTAACGGAAGGGGACTTTTCCGTCCTCAGGTACCGCCTGTCGCGGGATGGTGAGAAGATCGCCCACCACCGGGCTCCCAATCCTCTTTTCGGCGACTCCGATAAGGGAGAGGTGTGGGTCATGAACGCCGACGGAAGCGAGCCGTTACAGCTCACTCGGAATACGGTTACCGAGTCGGGGGCCGAGCTTTCTCCTGATGGCTCGATGGTTTTGTTCGTGACCGGCTCGAATGAGGTTTTCGAGACCTACTACGACGGCAATATCTTTATCGTCCCGGCGACGGGTGGACAGCACCGATTGCTCTTGAAAGACATGCCCCATGGGGCGGGGTCGGCGACCTGGTCCGGGGACGGGAAGTCGATTTATTTCGGTGCCAATACGGGGGTCCGGAGCGAGATCTTCGCGGTGGATGTCGCCACTGAAGATCTACAGCAGCTTACCCAAGGTGACCACTCGATCCGGAGCTATGACTATGAACCGAAGCTGGATCGATTCCTTTACACCGTGAACGAGCGCACCAATGCCGGTGATGTTTGGATGCTCGGCGCCCAGGAGGGCGAATCTCCCACTCGGGTGACCCATGTCTACGACTACCTGGAAAAGGATTTCCGGCTCCCGAGGCAAGAAGCCATTCAGTGGAAAGGCGCCGACGGAGTGACGGTGGAGGGCTTGCTCTATTACCCTTTGGACTATGAACAAGGAAAGGCTTACCCGCTCGTGGTTCAAACCCATGGGGGGCCGGCCGCCTCCGACAAGTTTGGATTCGGCCGCTGGAGCAACTATGTGCAGGTGCTCACCGCCACAGGATGGGCGGTACTCAAGCCCAACTACCGCGGCAGTACCGGCTACGGGGACGAGTTCTTGAGAGATATGGTCGGTCATTATTACCGGCAATCTCACCTGGACGTCATGACCGGGGTGGATCATTTGATCGAGATGGGCATCGCCGACGGCGACCGGATGGCCAAGATGGGATGGAGCGGTGGCGGTCACATGACCAACAAGATCATCACCCATACCGACCGCTTCAAAGCGGCATCTTCCGGCGCGGGAGCGGTGAACTGGATTTCCATGTACGCCCAGAGCGACGTGCGAATCTATCGGACGCCCTGGTTTGGAGGGACCCCCTGGCAGGAGAACGCTCCCATAGAGACCTACTGGAACCACTCGCCGTTGAAGGACATCTGGAAAGTCAAAACTCCTACCATTGTGTTGGTTGGAGAAAACGACGTTCGGGTCCCACCGCCTCAGTCGGTGGAGCTTTATCGTGCATTGAAGTCCAACGGTGTGCCCACCCACCTCTACATGGCTCCTCGGGAGCCTCACGGGTGGAGGGAGCTTCGCCACGAGCTCTTCAAGGTCAACGTCGAGCTCGATTGGTTCGAAAAGCACGTCCTGGGGAAGGAATACACTTGGGAAAAAGCTCCGGCCGATGAGGAAGAGAAGGAACCGGAAGAAAAGCCTACGGCGGGGTCTTGACCCGGAACTTTCGATTGGCGGCCAGGTTGTAGAGCCACCGGCAGGCCAGCATCGCTGCCAGGGCTAGAAAGAAGTAAGCGGGCATGACGAACCTCGGCATGGTGCCTGAAGGAAAGTTCTGGATGTAGGTGAACGGGATGAGATGGCCGAAGTAGGCCAAAGTTAGAAACCGAAAAGGCGTGGGGAGAACGAGCAACAATCCGGCGATCCCGCCGGCCATCACGACTACGTCCAGAAGGGGGAAGCGGGCCAGGCCGTCCCAGAAGGTCCGCAGCGGCAAGAGGGTCAAGCCTTGCAAGATGCCCGACGCCAGCTCTCCCACTTTGTGGAACTCGGTGAGATATTGATAGACGCTGACCGACCCGGCAGGACCGCTGAGAGTCTCCTCGGCATCCAGCCAGAACCGGGTGTGAAAGCTCAAGCTATAAAAAGGATCTCCCTGCTCGAGAAAACAACTCAGCATGAAGGGGGCGACCAGAACCGATAGAACGAGAAAGCAAATCAGAGCGTAGCTCACCCCATCCCGGTTTCGTGTGCTGCAGGCCTTCAGCAGAAGCAGAGGCAAAACGAAGCTCAATCCACTCAAACGCGTCAGGCACACCGCAGCCGCCAAGATTCCCGCCGCGACCGGACCCGCCCACTTGTGTTGCTTTTCCCGACAAAACACCCATCCGGCGAAAGCGAGGAGAAACAAGGAGTAGGCGCTCATTCGGTAGCCGGTGGGAGCTTCCAGCACAAGCCATTCGTGGAGGGCCACCGGGGCAAGCACCGCCGTTGCCCACCAGCGCCCGGTGAGACGCGAGCCGATTAAATAAATGATTGGCAAAGTGAGCACAGAGAAGAGGAAACTCTGGATGAGAATACCGACCTCGCGCCCCCCGAAAAGAGTGACGAAGAGCTTGACCAGAGCGACGTAAAACGGTTCGCGAAAGGACGCCCGGTAAAAGCCGCCGAGACTCATCGTGGCGGCTCCATCCAGGTAGCTCCGAACGTCTGCTCGATAGGGGTCTTCGGGAGCGTTCCCGATGTTCAACAGCCCGTAGTTTGGAAGTGTGGGTCGGAGCCACCGGTGCACCGCCGCTGCCGTGGGACTTTCGATGGCGAGGCGGGAGTGGACCAGAAGGGCGTCGAAACGCAAAAGGGCGCCATAAGCAACGAGGACGGCCGCCACCGCCGCCGGAGCCCAGCGGGCCGCCGGTCCGGTGGTGAGTGTCTCCCTCCAGGACCGCCGCGACTCGCCGATCCTCAATACCAAGGTGAAAACGAAACTCCACCAGACCAGGCACACAAAAAAGGAGAGGGCGGACAGCATCTCCTTTCGTCGCAATCGTGCCGCATCCAGTGAGGCGGATCGTCCAGAAACATAATGACTCAGAGGCAGAAGCTCTAGAAGCTTCGGTTGATCCCAGCCGACGACCAGCCGGGCCGGCCCTCCGGTTTGTTTGTAACGGATAAGCAGGCGATGAATACCCGAGTCGAGATCGATCGATGCCCACCCTGCCGCAGGCGTCAAGCGTTGCCCATCCAATCGAATCGGGCAGGCGTCGTCACAGTCTAGATAAAAACGGTAGGTTCCGGCTCGAGGGGCCAACAGATATCCGGAGATCTCGAGCCCAATATCGTGCTGCCGGCCGGCCATGCGGTTGAAGTACCTTCGGCTGTCGAGATCCAATGAATCGAGGGTTACCCTTCGCTCGATTCGCCCGGTCCCATCCGAGGCACGCGAGATCGCGACGGAGAGGGACGGCCGCGGCTCGATTGTCGAAACGCGCCAGACCGCGAGAGGCCAGCCGGTGAGCAAGAGTAAAGCGGACGCCACGACGATTCCAACCGACGGCGTCGCTCGAGCCCTTGTGGGGACAAGGAAAAAAGCCAAAGCCGCCAATCCTAAAATCCAAACGAGACCGAAAGGGGAAAAAACAATCGGGCCCAGCTTGGCGCCTTGCTGGCCGAGAAGTCGGGTCCCAGCCGCTACAGTGAGGATGGCCAGGAAAAAGAAAGCCCGTTTGCTGTGAGGAAGCCGTGGGTCGGTTGCCTGCATGGACGCACTCATGTTGGTTTCTATCGATGTTGGAGTCAACAGCGGCGCCGGCTATTTTGCCTCCTTCCGTTCATCTGTGCTAGTTTTCACCGTTCGGTGACAGGAGTCGCAAAGGATGGAGAATTGATATGGCTTTACGATCCATCAGTTTAAGTCTAGTGATCTCAGCTTCGCTCGGCCTCAGCGCTTCGGGCCAGACGAGCGTTGATGGAGTTGTCTTCGAGGACAGGAACGGCAACGGCGTTCGGGAGACTGGAGAGGGCGGCATCGCGGGCATCGTTGTTTCGAACCAGGTCGATTGCGTTGCAACCGGAGACGACGGAGCGTACCAAATCGACATGGAGCCCGGCTTTGGCATCCTATTCGTCACTGTGCCGGCGACACACCGAACGGTGGGACCCTTCTGGAAAAGGGTCGGCGAGGCACCCGACCGGGGTGTCGATTTTGCTCTCACTCCGGCACCGCCCGCGGAGGAGTTCACCTTCATCCATGCTTCCGACACCCACTTGAGCGAGGGAAACGTCTCCCGCCTCCATCAACTTCGAAATATCGTCGAGGACAGAAAACCCGCATTCGTCCTGATCACCGGGGATTTAATAGATGATGCGCTTCGGGTGCCCGAGCGAGTCGCGGCCGGCCTGTACGAGCTTTACCGGCGCGAGATAGAGAATTTTCCGGTTCCGGTCTACAACGTCCCCGGCAATCATGAAATATTCGGCATCGAGCGGCACTTTTCACTCGTAGGGCAGGATCATCCCCTTTACGGCAGGCAGATGTACCGAAAATACCTGGGACCCGATTACTACTCCTTCCAGTTCGGGCAGGTGCGTTTCATCGGTTTGAACTCGGTGGACTACGATGACCTCTGGTATTACGGCCACTTGGACCAGACCCAGCTCGAGTGGCTGGATCGAGATCTGGTGCTCGTGCCTGCAGGAAGTGCCGTCGTCACCTTCGGCCACATGCCCCTCTTGAGTACGGTCTCTGCGTTCATCGGATTTGACGATGACCGGTTCATTCAACTCGATGGCGAAAGAATCTTTCGCCACACGGTGTCCAATGCGGCGGAGCTGATGGGCCGTTTGAGCCGATTTCGCCACACGCTCTCTCTTGCGGGTCACATTCACTACCGGGAGAAATTGGAGCTCGAGGGGATAGACACACGGTTCCACCACGCTCCCGCCGTCCGCGGACCGAACAGCAGCAATCCGCAGATGCCGTCCGGTGTGATCCTTTACCGTGTCAAGGGTGGAGACGTGGATGACGGTGAGTTCATTCCCATGGACAACGGCCAATAACCGGCGAAAAGGAGTGCTAGGCCGATGATGAGACCGTTGATGAGAATTTGCGAAGTTTTAGCCGTTGCATTCGTTTTTGGAGGTGTGGTTGGGCTGGCGGCTCAGCGGGGGGACGTGGTTTTGGATGCCGGCTTGATCGTGACCGGCGTCCTCCTTTACTTAGCTTTCCTGCGGCTCAAGCTCGCTCAAAAGCGGATCGAGAAGAGATCATCATCGGAAAAAGTTAGCACTGGCGAGATGACCGAGTAGCTACACATTAAATCGAATCTCGATGACATCGCCATCTTCGATAATATGACCACGGTCCACAACCTTCACCAAGCCCTTTTTCCTGCCGTCATTGAAATTATGGCATTGTAGGTAGTCTTCATAGCTGGCTACATCACCTTTGATGAATCCTCTGGCAAGATCGGTGTGGATTTTCCCGGCACAAGCGTACATGTCAGAACCTCTTGGAACCGGCCATGCATGAACTTCTTTTGGACCCGAGGTATAGAAAAAGACAATTCCCGCTTTGGCCAGCGCCCGTTCGATAAGACTGTTCTCGTCATGAGAGCCTTTTACGACTACAACCGGCTTGAAGCTGAGTAGCGCCAGCTTGCGTAATTGCTCCCGCTCGCCTTCAGAAAACGGGACGTCACATAGTGGAATTTCTTCTTCCATATGTTCGATGCATTTCTTCATCAACTGTATTTCTGCTTCATCGTCACTGCGCTCAATACGTGTTTCGCACTTCTCCATGTCAAGGATCAGGAGGTCGAGTATCGAGTTTTTGGAAATGATGATTGCCTCTGTTTGAACAAACTCATCTTTGACGAGTTCTACATAGAATGGAGTCACTTTCTTGGGTTGGTCTTTCTTGACCAAAACTTCCATCCTTCTGTTGTTGTGCTTTACTTTTCCCTCGGTTAGCTCGAGGCCTGTAAATCCGATTTTCAAGGTTATTTTCTCCTTTTTCCTGATCCATGGTCACCGAGTAGTGGGGAGACTTCGTTTCAAAAAAGGGAAGGAAACAATGCCTGCAGATTACCGAAGAAGCGACCTCCGTTTCAAGAACGAAAAGCCAGTCTAGCACAATACTGGGCTCATTCGCTAACGGATCTTCCATCACATCAAGATAACTGCATTCGCCGGACCTGCCTCGACCCGGGGTTGCGCCGGCAACCGGGCATTTTTTGGAGCTGATGAAAGCAAATTTTGTGAAATGGGTCACAGTAAAGAACATCCTCATCGCATAGGATTCGGCTACACGTTGCAGGCAATGCAGTTTCACATCCTATCCTTTGAAGGCCCTGACAATTACGCGCGCGCCGGCGGTATCGGCACCCGCGTCACCGGCCTATCGAGAGCCTTGACCGACGCCGGCTTCGAGACTCACCTCTGGTTTGTAGGTAGTCCCGATTTCCCCGGCCATGAGGAAAAAGCCAATCTGCGGCTTCATCGTTGGTGCCAGTGGATCAGCCGCTACCATCCGACGGGGGTGTACGACGGAGAAGAGGGAAAGCAAAGTGACTATTCAGCGACTTTGCCCCCGTTCCTGATGAGAGAGGAGCTTGCTCCCTATCTGAGGCGAGGTGGAAAAGCCGTCATTTTGGCCGAAGAGTGGCAGACAGTCGATGCGGTCTTACATCTCGACTGGTTGCTGCGTTTGGCTTGCCTCCGGGACCGGGTCGCCATTCTATGGAATGCCAACAACACTTTCTCTTTCGAGCGCATCAACTGGAAACGGCTCTCGGAGGCTGCTGCGATCACGACGGTGAGTCGCTACATGAAGCACTTGATGCGTCCCCTCGGGGTGGATCCTCTGGTGATCCCCAACGGTTTGTCCGCAGAGGCCCTTTTACCGCCGGAGTGCGAGGCGGTGAGGGAGTTTCGTAAGCGGCTGGGAGAGAGAACGGTCTTGTGCAAGATGGCCCGCTGGGATCCGGATAAAGGTTGGCTCGCCGCCGTCGATATCTTATGCGATTTGAAGCGAAGGGGGTGGAAACCTCTCCTCGTGGCGCGTGGCGGGGTGGAAGCACATGGAGTCGAAGTGCTAGGCAGAGCCGCTGCGTCCGGTCTGCGGGTCGTGGAGCGGCGGGCTTTCCAAACCGGAGCCCGTGGGCTGCTGGAAGCATTGGAAGGGACAGAGGAAGCCGATGTGGTCAGCTTGTTGAGACCTGTCGACCCGGAAAGTCGCCGGGTGCTCTTTTGTGGCTCGTCGGCTGTTTTGGCCAACAGCAAGCATGAGCCTTTCGGCCTCGTAGGGTTGGAGGCCATGGCGGCCGGGGGAGTTGTCTGCACCGGTTGCACGGGAGAGGACTATACGCTGCCGGGCCGAAACGCCCTGGTCCTGGAAACGGCTGACCCGGGAGAGTTCGCTACTTTGTTTCAGGCGTTGCAGAGTCATCCCGGGGAGGAGCAATCCCTGCGGCTAGCCGGCCGTTCCACCGCAGAGCGTTACGCCTGGCCCCAGGTACTGCAGCGGAACCTTTTGCCACGGCTCAGCTTCTTTCTACCACCCTCGCATACCCAACAGATCGCGCAACACTAGCGGGAAACGCCGGAGCGCTTCGAGCTCCTCTTCACGCTCTTGTTGCATTGTTTCCGTGGAGCTGTGTTACATTGCTTCGTCAATAATGATTGGCTTGGCCTGCATAGCTCTTTTCCTGACTCTCATCCTCTTGCGCATTCCGGTTTGCGCGAGCCTCGGCAGCGCGACCTTCACAGGCATGTTGGCGGGCGGCTACCCCTTGACCATGACGATTATGAGCCTGCAGGCCACTTTGGAAAGCGTCAACTACCTGCCCATCATCTTTTTCATTTTGATGGGCAATATCGCCAACAGCACCGAGCTAAGCGAACGAATATTCAAATTCGCCACCGATAGGGTCGGCCATCTGCGTGGCGGGCTGGCCCAGGCCAATGTGGTCGCCAGCATGGTGTTTGCCGGGATGTCGGGCTCCGGCATCACCGATTGCGCCGGGCTCGGCATCGTCGAGATGAAGGCGATGACCGACTTCGGCTATCGGCGTTCTTTCAGCGCCGCGGTGACCGCTGCATCGGCGGTGGTCGGCCCCATCATCCCTCCCAGCATCAGTCTGGTCATCTATGGGGCGCTGGCCAACGTTTCCATCACCCGCGTCCTGCTCGGCGGTCTCGTCCCCGGCTTTTTCATCGGCTTTGTCGTGATGGGGCTCGTTTACTTCCTGACGGCAAGCGGACAGGGTCACTGCCCCCTTGAAAAAAAAGCTTTCTGTCAAAGAAAAAGCCTCCTCCTTCCGGCGTAGCTTTTCAGCCCTGCTGGCCCCGGTGATCCTTCTGAGCGGTTTCGCTTTGGGCGCAGTCAGCCCCAGTGAGGCGGGCGGCCTGGCCATTTTCTACGTCGTACTTCTGGTTCGCCACCATGGTCGTCACCGTTCCGCTCTTCGCTCCTCTGCCGCCCATTTACCACATCGATCCCATCCAGTTCGGGGTGGTGATCACTTTCAACGATATGATAGGCATGATTACTCCGCCGGTGGGATCAGGGATATTTGTGATGCTGACTGTGGGCAAAGTGCGATATGAGGAGCTGGTCAGGGACCTGTTGCCTTTTGTTTTTGTGTTACTCCTGGCCCTTCTGGTGCTCGTACCCCAGATCACTGTCTTTTTTCCCAATCTGATCTTGGGACCGGCGGGGGGTGTATTTTGAATCTTGGCGCCCGGGTCCGCACCTTGTTTAGAGCTTGGGTCTGGTTGACCCGGATGGTGGCTGCCGTTAGTTTAATCACTCTGACGGTGCTAATCAACATCCGGATCATCAGCCGTTTTCTGTTGCACCTACCGCAAAACTGGATACCGGGGCTTGTGACGATGCTGGCCGTTTGGGCCACCGCCCTGGGCATTGCGGTTTAATACGCTGACAACGATTTCATCCGCATTGACTTTTTCTTTGAAAGGATTTCGAAATCGAGTGTTAAGAAAACGCTGGCATGGGTCGGGTTCTCGACAAGCGCTTTATTTGCGGCGGTGGCGTTTTTCTTTTCAGTTGACGCGTTTTTGATGAGCAACTATAAATCTTCTCTGGCGCTAGGCAACATCAATTATCGCTGGTATATGTTCCCTCTGGTCTGGGCCATGGCTTTGGCCTTGATGGCCACCCTTCGCCGGTCCTTGATACCGGACGCAAACGAGGAGGTGCGGAAATGAGAGTGGCAACCATTCAAATGAGCTCTGACGAAAATAAAGATCGGAATATGCGCATGGCCGAAAAGCTGGTCGGCGCCGCCGCTCGAGACGCCGACGTGTTGCTTTTGCCGGAGCTTTTCACATTTCTAGGCCCGGATGCAGAGACACCGGTGCAGGCCGAAAGTGAAGACGGGCCGGCGGTGAGCTCCCTGTGTGAATGGGCCTCCAAACACGGAAAGTATCTCATCGGAGGTAGTCTTTTGGAGTCCCGCAGGGACGAGGCGGGTGAAACCCGCTATGACAACAGCGTCATGAGCATTTCCAACGAAGAGCTGGCCCGCTTTGCGGCGGTGGAGCCGGCAACCATAGGCCATTCACGCGATTCAGGCTTCTTGCGCGAGCACTTTTTCACTTCGTTTCAGGATGCCAATGTGGTGCTCGAGGAAGAAGGCAACATCATCCCGCTAAACACCGAGTGGAATTGGAAGCGCGGTTACCGGGTGATTTGCTCCAGAAAGGCGCTGCAATCCCTGGCGGATTTGAACGGGCTGCAGCTGCGTTTCTATCCTTCGGAGTTCGAAATGAGTGTGTGGCGGGCTCTAGGTGCGGTGCCCCATGTCATTGCCTTCTCAGAAACCTATCTGGCTCTCCAGCAGGGCATGGTTCAGGCGGTGACTTCTCCGAGCAACGTGATCTACGACATGAAATTCGTGGAGGTTTGCAAGTATGTGACTCGGACCAATGAATTTCCTCAAACTCTGGCGTTTTACATGAATAAAAAACGCTTCCAAAGCTTGAGCAAGGAGCTTCAAAAGGCGTTGGTTGACGCCTGTAACCAGGCCGGCAGCGAGTACTCGGCTAAGGTCGATGAGAACGTAGAACAGGTTCTTGCGATTTCAAAGGAAGATTACAGCACCGTGTACTTTGAGCCGGACATGGCACCCTTCATCAGCCGGGCCAGGAGCTTCTACAATGAGCTGAAGGAAGAAAACTCCATGCCTTCTGAGTTTTGGGATGTTATGGCTGCTATTGAAGCCGCCCGTTAGGAGAAGGGGACAGCCCCGCAAGGGACTGTCCCCGATCCATATCGTTAGAACCGGAAAGTAACGCCGGCGGAGAATTGAAGTTGATTTGAGTATTCGGTATCGACTAGCTGCCAGCAACCCCCCGGCCAAAACGGGTTGCACCAGATGCCGGCAGGATTGGACTTGATGTAAGTCGGAGTCCAGCGTGCCATGGCCAGGAACCCTATTTTGGGAGCTGGATAAACTTTCACGCCGCCCGCCCAGGTGGTCGAAAATCTCGTGTTGTTGTTGATGGTGGTATCGGTGTCGAGTACGGTGCCGGGAACGTACCGGGTTGCACCCGCCCCACCCATGATGAACGGCCTGACGGGGGCGTCCTCGTCACCGAAGTTATAGGTAAAGATCGCATGGTAGTTTTCGACGTTCAGGTCGGCAAACTCCGTCTTCGCCGTCGGCCCCTTGGCCTCGAGGTTGCTCTCTTGTCGATCGAACAGGAATCCGACCTGCATACCCTCATTCACGAAAACATTGAACATGAACCCATAAGACAATCCACTCGTGGGATTGATCTTGTCATAAACCGTCCCCCCGATGACCACCGGGTTGACGGTGAAGCCTTCGCTCAGCGTATAGCCGACAAACGGTGAAATCTCGACTTTGTAGTCCTGGGCCCAACCAGGTGATGCCAAGGCCACGCTCAGCAACGAGGCGATTACCAGCTTTTTCAACATCCAAATCCTCCTTAACTCATTGATGTGCCGCACTTTGTCTCGATCTGTACAATTGATCCAGCTAGTTTAGACAATTAAGAGTCCAAACTGCAAATATTTCTTTGCCATCAGTACGGTTATGTTACATTGGCCTGGAAACGACGGTGAATGATGAGCTCTCTGGTAATCAACTGGCTACTGTTTTCGATTTCGGTCGCATGCCTGATCTATCTGGGCATACGCGCCAAGCGATTCGTGCGTAAAGATGGGGAGAGCGGTTTTCTCCTCGCCGGCCGCTCGCTGGGTACTTTCGTGGGCGCCTCGACGGTGGTGGCGACGGGATTCAGCGGTTGGGCCTTCGTCGGATCGCCGGGGATGGCCTATCAGTACGGCACCATAGAGCTGCTGGCCAATTTCATGTTTGCGCCCGCCATGGTCCTGGGGGTTTTGTTCTTTGGCAATTACCTGCGGCGGCGGGCTGAAGAGTTAGGAAGCCTCACCATCCCCGAGTATGTCGCCGTCCAGCACGCTGATGGATTAACCAGGAGATTCATCCAGGGGTTCGGGGCGCTCATCACCATCGGCTTGTTGCTGGTATTTCTGATAGGCCAGATCAAGGCGCTGGGACTGCTTGCCGCGCCCTTGCTGGGACTGCCCATGAATTTAGCTGCCATCTTGCTGATGGCGGTCATCATGGTTTACACAACCATGGGGGGAATGAAGGCGATTGCCTGGACAAACGGGTTGATGGCGGTCGGTATGGCGGTGGGTGCGGTCATGATTCTGATCGCCGTTTTTGACCATACGAGCCTAACCGATCTCTTGAGCCGGCTCAGCTCGATCGATCGAGAGCTGGTATCGCCTTCAACCGGCACGCCGTACGGCGATTCCAGGTTCTCCGCCTTTCTGGTGCTTCCCTATGCGTTTCTCTTTACGATGTGTTTGCCCTATATGGCCAGCCGCATTTTGGCGTTTCGCAAAGATGTGACCATGCATGATGCGGCGCTGATCGTTGCCATTCTTACATGTATTCTCAGCGTGACTCCCGTTGCCGGGCTCTATGCACGAGCTTATATGGAGCCTCTGGCCGAGCCCGACCAAGCGATTATTGCTGTGATTAATGAGCTCCTCGGGCCTCTCGCAAGAGCTTTCATCGGCCTGTTTATTTTGTTTGCCATCCAAACCACCGCCAGCTCGCTGCTGCATACGATTGGATCGGCTGCTTCGCACGATTTAAGAAAGGCTCTGGTACCCGAAAAGGAACTGCCGCAATCTAGAGTGCTTTTTATCGATAGAGCCACTGTTTTAATCTTCGGCGTTTTGGCAGTGATCGGCATGTTCTATGCTCCGCCTTTCATGCTGGTGTGGTTGGGTATTCTGGGAACTGGCAGCTTGCTGGCTTCATTCGCGGTGCCGGTCTTCTTTTCGTCCTTCTGGCTCGGTAACGGCTACGGCACCCTTGCAGCCATGCTCAGTGGCTTAACGGTCAGCGCTGCCATGCTGCTTTATTTCGAGTCAGGGTGGATCGAAGGGCCGTTGCTAGGGTGTGTTATTTCGGCGGTGGCCTATTACTTAGTCAGTGTAGCGACGTTTTCCCGTCAGCCAAGACGCGCGTGATGTGACAGTATGATAACCGATTCCTGGGCGTTCGATACCTACCTAATCTTGAACCTGGTGGTTCTCGTCTCGACCTTCGCAATCTGGCTATACCTCCGATTCATGAGGTAAGAAAAAAGGTACCTGTCTCCTTTTCCTTTTCTGGACCAAAATTCTGAAGAGATAAAGTGATCGTTAGCCAGTGACCAGTTGAAGTGCGAGCATTCCGTAGCGACTGACCATGGCCGTCAAAGCGCCGGCGATGGCTGTGCTTGCCAGGACGACCATCACAATCTCGGCCGACAAGATCGCGATGAGGCGGTTTCGCGGTGCACCGATCTTGCGAATCGTTTCGATCTCGCGCCGCCGCAGCCGAATGGAGAGCGCGAAGACCAATATCGCCGTTGCCACGGTCGCGATGCCGAGCCCTATACTCAACCAGAAGACGCCGTTGCGGACCGAGAACATGGTCTCCACCAGATCGTCGACGACCGCACGCGGCACGAGGATCTGGACGTCGCCGCCCTGTTCCTCGAATCGGCCCCGGAGCACCACTCCCGATCTGCGGTCGCGCGGAACCACCACCGCGGCGTCCACCGGGAAGGTATCCGCGTCGCCGTGGAAGTGAAACGAGTCGATGTTCTCGGGTGTGATCTCGGTGTAGGAGAGGACCGAGGCGTTGGCTACCACATTATCTTCTTCGCGGGCGAGCACCCCGCTTTCCGCCTCCGGCGCGGTCACGTCCTCGTGACCGTGCGCCAGGCCTGCGATCACCCATGCTGTTTTGACATCCACGAACACCACCTCGTCGTCAGGCCTGTTGACCGGTGACAGCACTCCGACGACCTTCATTTTCAACGGAAAGCTCCCCGCGACATCGAACGCACCCGCTGGCGTCGAAAGAACGTGATCACCGGGCCCGGCGCCCAGGACGTCGGCCGCCCGCGCGCCCAGTACACATTCGCCCAGGAGTGCCATATGTCGTCCCTCGGAGAGCTCGAGGCGACGAAAGTCGAAATACTCCAGCGTAGTGCCGACAATCCGTTGCCCGCCCGCCGTGTAGCGGAGATGCAAAGGGATGGCTGATGCAAGTCCAGTGTCGCTGATACGTCCCACTTCCTCGAAGGGTATGGGCTCGAGTGACGGTTCCCGAAAGTAGAGCGCGCTCAGTGTCAAGTCGACGGCGCTACCTCGTGCTCCAACGAGCAGCGGTGTCGCGTCGGCGCGCGCGGTGAGGACGTCGGCGGCCTGGCGCACGACCACCTGGAGTGCAGCCGGCAAAAACATGATGAGGCTGATGGAAGCTACAAGGACGGCGGTCTTGATGCGGTTGTAACGCAAGTAACGCCAAGCGAGATAGAGCACGTCCGTCATGCGAGCTCCGTGACATCAACATTCCGGTCGAAACGCTCGACCATCTCATTATCGTGGGTCACCACCACCAATGGTGCTCCCGTGTTCTCCGAGTATCGGAACAAGGTCTGGATGACGTGGTCCCGGTTGACAGGGTCCAGGTTGCCGGTGGGCTCGTCGCCGAAGATGACGGCGGGTTGTGTTACCAGTGCGCGACAAAGGGCGACGCGCTGTCGCTCGCCCTGAGAAAGTTGGTTGGGGAATCGTTTCAGCTTGTCGCCGAGCCCGACCTCTTTGGCCAAGGAGATCGCGCGGTCTCGGGCGGGCTCATCCAACGCCAGGATTGGCGTGATTCGATAGGGGAGCAGGATGTTGTCGAGCACATCGAGATACTCGAGCAGCTCGAACTCTTGGAAGACGAGCCCCAGCTTCAAGATTCGGAGATCTTGACGGTCCTCGACGCCGAGATTTGTGAGCTCGAGACCTACGACTTCGATGCGGCCCGATACGGGCGCAAGGATACCGGCAAGTAGATTGATGAGGGTCGTTTTCCCGCAGCCGCTCGGGCCGGTGACGGCGACTTTTTCCCCTTTGGAGATCTCGAGCTCGGGAATCCGTAGTTGAAAGCCACCCGTGGGATAGCCGAACGCGGCGTCTTGGACTTTGATCATGTCGGTTTCCACGGGAGTACTACGCGGTCTTCGCTGGTCAGTTCCACCTGGGCGATCTTCCACCGATCCCCTTCGGCCCGGATGGTGAGTTTGCCATTATAGATGTTCTGTCGATGGTGGACGTGCTGCAGGTGGCGAACTCTTGCAGTCACGATCCAACGGCATGTATAGGAGAAGCCGGTTTGGGACTCGGTAAACCCTGCGGAGTCGTCGACTTCGACGACGCTCACGTCTCGGACGGTGACCTCCGCACCCTCGCGCGTGCCGGCGGTGAGGCGCCGGCGGCTATCGAGGTAAAGGTCGGCGACGAGGTCGTCGGTGACGTTTTGGGAGAGCTGATCGTAGAGCTCGTCCTCGTCGGTAAGGTTGAACGCGTGGTAGGTATTCCAGAGAACCTGCGACATGACGCGGCGCGCATCGTCGCCACGCGGGGCTTCCGCCTCGAAAAAGGGATTGTGGGCGCTGAGCGTACCGATGGGGACGGCGAAAAAGGCGAGGCCAATCAGGATCCAATGGGTGACGGTGGTGCGGGTCTCGATACCGAGCTCCTGCAAAACTCTTCTTCGCCGCGGCCAGAAGACGATCGCCGCCACCAACAACAAGAGCGCCAACAGCGGCAAACGAACAATGCCCAATGCCGCTTCCGTGGCCACTTGTCCATCGAACCATCGGTAGGTCTCGCCGAGGCGCCAAGCCGCCGCCAGAACCGCCGCCGCCGCCCCGAGGATGCGAGCGCCGGTTCGGATTCCGGCCGTCAGCGGAGGATCCGTCGAGCGCAGGCTGGCGTAGAAAACGCAGAGAGCCGCCACTCCTGCTCCAGCCGCGCTGGCGACGGGGAACGACACGTTCTCCGTCATGGAATGACCGGTGTGCCAGCCGTGGCCGACGACCGCGATCGCTCCCAGCAACGACGCGAAAGGGATTGGCGGGTGTTTTTCGAGCAAGAGCAAGATCCCAAACAGGAACAACGTCGCGTACACTACAAACGTTTCAAGGGGAACGGCAAAACCGGCCAAGCCCAGCGCGAGCCCGGCGGTGAGGACCAGGGTGAAGAGTAGAGTGGAGGTGAAGCGGCGCCTTTGATCCGGTGCCGAGGCACCAACACCCAGCACCGCGGCCAGGAGCGCCAGCTCGAAGGGTGCTCGAGGCAATCCGGTCGGTACGAAGAACAAGCCGGTTGCCCGGTGAATCAGAAGGCCGACACAAATAACGCCGGTGAGAAATCCCACCCGCTCCAACCAACGCCGCGAGCTTATGCTCTTCAACACCTGACGAAGCTCCAGCATCGACGCGGTGACGAGCATCAACCCTAGGCTGATTCCCAGGGTAAAAAAAGCAAACCCGGCAAACTGTTCCGAGGTTGAAAGGCCGTCCGTAGGAACGAAATCCGGCCGAGCCCCGCCGAATGTCGCACCCAGCAGCAGGGCGATCATCCACAGAGGGAGGGCCCAACCACGGACGTTGTGTCTGCCTCGTGCCAAGTCCAGGGCCGGAACCAGCGCCGTGGCAAGGGCAAATATCGGAGGCAAATGCGCCGAGATGAGAAAACCGTTTGTTCCCGCCAGCCACTGTCCGACGGCGTGGGTGAGAGTAAAGGCGGCGATGCCGGTCGCCACTGAGGTCCTTTTGAAACCGAGGCACACGAGAACCAAAACCAGTACCCAGAGCTCCACGGTCCGTAGGATGTGGCGCATCCCGGCAAGCAGCGATTGGGCGGCAAGAGATACCAACGACGGGGGCGTTGGAACGATCAGTCCCGGACGCGACGCCTTGAGTATGCCGCTGTGCAAGCGTCCGTCGAGTGTGCTCAGCTCCAGCAAAAGGTCGGTTTGTGTGCCGAGAAGGCCCTCGACCCAGATCACATCCCCGGCCAAAGAAGCCGGTTCGCATCGAACTTGCCACGTTGTGGTAACGCCGGTCCAGGCTTGGTCGATCTTGCGCTCCGTCATTTCCCGGCATGTCGGTGGTAACACCGGTCGGGCGCGGAGAACTCGTCCTTCGACGAACGGAAGTGTGAATGTAACTTCGTAGGTGCTCGGTTCGATCTCGTTGATTTGCAGCCGAGCCGGGAACACCACGTCCGCGTCAGTGGGAGCGGCGGTGGTCATCCAGGTCGCCACAACCAGGACGAGGAATAGAAGCCGAGGAGACCTCACTGTGCGACACTCTCCATGAGTGCTCTCACGTTGTTATCGAACAGCACCTGATACTGTTGGGCGATCTCCTGGAAAAGCTGCTCCTTGGCCGCATTTCCAGCTTCGTACTGCATATCGGTTGCGACGCGGCTTCGGACTTCGCTCCATTCGGGGATGCGGGATTCCTGCAGGCGGGTAATCCGCACCAGATGGATTCCATATCCTGACCGGACGGGCCCCTCCCACCTTCCAACCGGGAGGTCTAGAACTGACGTGGCGAACGCTTCACCGAAGGTTGCGGCCACGGCCGGTTCCGTCTGATCCGGATAGAAGCTCTGCAGCATCACCGGGTCACCCCAGCCGGCCAGCCCGGCAGCATCGGGATCGGCGCGGCGGATCTCCGCGAGCGCTTCGATTGCGGCCCGCTCGGCACCGCCTTTGCGGGTATCCGGATTGAAGTACACATGTGAAAAACTGATCACGGCGGGGGAGCGGTACTTTTCCTGGCGAAGCGCGAAATAGGCTTGGACTTCCTCGTCCGACGGAGGCTCCGCCGCTTGGGACTGCCCCAGGAACTCCATCTTGCGCTGCATCGCTCTACGAACCACCGTGTCGTCGCGGTCGTAGCCACGTGCTATGGCTTCGCGATAAAGGACCTCTTCGCGGATGAAACTCTCGAGCTCGCCGCGAAGCTCGACA
>SDBT01006122.1_pt1 | contig 20058 bp, 29 predicted proteins | sample 2277101 | NCBI WGS metagenome assembly SDBT01 (sample SAMN10404973, study PRJNA504765) | marine sediment metagenome | isolation source: marine sediment core GS10_PC15, 103 cmbsf | place: Arctic Ocean: Southern Knipovich Ridge | collected 2010 | reverse complement strand
GTGTCGAAGCGGAGTCTTACGACCGCATCCTCGAGTTCGCGGACCATTACGGAACCTCCACTGTGACCTGGGGACAGTCGGAGAACAGCTCCGTGACAACCTCCCCCGCCTGCGTGTGGTAGCCCGCGAAGAGGCTATAGGTGAAAATGCCCGACCCCGGGGTGTCCGCGAAAGAAGTCGTCACCGACGTCGGCGTGTCGATCTCATCCCCGGGCGTACGCGAAGAAAGCCCGGTCGTACCGGTTACGCGAACCAGCGAATACCCGAGATGGTTCGCCTTGAACGGGGCCGCCCATGCAAGGTTGACGGTCGACCCGGCCAGCGACGCCGTAAACGCCTCCGGCCTCTGGTATCTGGCCTTCGACGTAAGACGAGCCTTGAACGTGTAGTCCCGCTCGATGATGTAGTTCGTCGCCTCGTCGAGTGCGGGCAACGGGTAGCTGTCCGCGACGTGCTTCATCTCAATTCCCTCGTTGATCGAGATCTCCTCGATCAACTGAATGACCTCGGACTGCACGGCAAGGATTCCCATTCCTCCGGACTTTCCCTCCTCGCGATTCCATCCGACCAGGGTCGACTCGCCGTAGGGATCTCCTGCACCGGCAATGACCAAGGTTACGATGATGTCTGTTTGCTTCATTCCCCGGAGTTCGGGATCGACACGGGCAGACCCGGGTCGAATGAAAGCGCAAGGAGGCGTCAGGTTCCTGAGGGACTCGAGAGTGGGCCTGGGAGTCGTCAGGACGGATCCGGGGTGGAATATGGGGTCCTGAGCGCCGCCCGACCACCGCCCCGACTGGAGGATCGTCTGGATACGTTGGATGGCCTGCTCATCGTTCACGATCCGCCCCCGATCTGGCTGGAGACGGACTCCCCGAGCTTCGCCAGGACGTCCTCGGGCACCTTTTCGTCCGAACCACGGAGATTCGCCGCGATCTCGGACGCCAGGTAGTCCGCACGATCCTGCGCCAGGAGCTCGCCGGCGTCGGATAGCGCAGACCGTTCGGTGACGTCGAGCTGCGCCCAGTCTCCCGGAGTGATCAACCCGCCTGCGCGGATGTACTCGAGCGCGACCGCAATAAGAGCGGCCTTCGTCAGGTCCGAATCCTCGACCTCGACGCGCGCAATGGAGCCAAGCAGAAACCCGCTCACAGCACGATCCCCGCGACAGGTGAAATCTGGTATGTACGCTTCTGAATGTCCAGTCCGGCCACCCAGACCATCGGGATACCCCATTCACGCGCCTCGGTCCATGCCGGATCGGCGTCGGGCGCGGGGTGGGGGATCGCGTTGTAGATGATGACCGCCTGATCCTGCGGCGAGTCGGGCGCGACCAGGAGCTTTCCTCCCTTCGTGATGGACGTTCCGGCCCTCGTCGCTCCGATCTGGTCGTGGGTCTGGACAGCTCTCCGCGTCACCGCGCCAATCGTGGCGCCGGAAAGCGACCGGGAGACGCCCTCATTCGACCACTCTGCCATGATCGCGACGAACATCGGGACGGTCTCGGACTGGATCACGTCCACTGGCTGACCGCCCCATTCCTCTGCTTCCTCATACAGCGGGGTCTGTCCGAGTCGCATACGCCCGTCGCGCACGGTTCCCATCTCGATCCCGCCATACGGGAACGCGGTGATGTTCGTCGGGTTGAGGATCAGTTTCCCCGTGATGCGGCGGACGCCGAAACTACCCACTGAATTCCTCCACGATCATCTCCCGGATGTCGGTCTCCATCTCGTCCGTGATACCAACGAACGGCCGCTGCGCGACCTCGGTGTCGAGCTGTGTCACGGTGGGCTGGGTTAGCGCCATGAGATGAACCCGGTACGGTTCACCCTCCGGCGTGCGGATCCAGTCCGCCATGCGCCCCTTTCCCGCATCGGACAGGAGAATCGAGGACAGGCCCCCGAGCTGATGCTGGTTCGCGTACTCGACCGTCGTTCCGACCTCGACCTCCTCGTCGCCCAGAACCTCGGATGTGATCGAGTTCGCGAGCGTTCCCGTATCAATGAGCGCGGGACGTCGAAGGAACCGACGGGGGAGCGGTCGGTCCTTCCCAGACTCGAAATCGCTCACCGCGCCCGCAATATTGATGAACGGTTCCGTCAGGTCCTGGTACCGCTCGGGCCATGTGAACGACCCGAAACGCTGATCCACGAACGCCTTCTCGGACCCCGCCGCCATGATGACGCCGGCGAGTGCCAGGATCGGCCTCGGGTCGTCGAGTAGACGCTTGAGCTCGTCCGGCGTCAGCGTCACTGATCCGTCACCCGATCACCGCCGGGGGGCGACACCGGGCGGGAAAGACCAAAACGCTCTTCGTCGAAACGCGGCGGGAACGGCTCTTTGTCTGCGGTCGTCTCGCGCGTGCTGCGCGTCTTCGGACTGACCCTCTTCCTCGAGGACGACGACGCCAGACGATCCAGATCGGACCGCCACGCGTCTAACTCCGCCTTGTTTCCGGATCCGGAAGGGCCTCGGTGCCGGAGCATGGAGATAACGCCGTGACACGCGACGTTGACGTGCTCGGGGTCAGTATCATCGAGGACCAGCGCACCGCGCGACTTGAACTCCGCGACGATGTCCGCGATCGCAGCGTCGAGAACCGTATCGTCGATAACAGCCGCGTTGGGCGTGTTGAACGTGGTCAGACTCTTGAGAATCGTGTCCGCGTACCGGAGTTTGACATCGACCGAAATAGTCATCGCTAGGTGGGATCGAGCCAGGTCGGAACCGCGTCCGAGGGAAGGTACCCATCGTAGCCGTGCGCGCGAATCAACCAGAGCTGGTTGATCGCGTCGTTGTCCTCAGACGTGACCGTATCGGTTGCGGTGAGTTCGTCACCGACGACCCATGCCGTCCGTCCCCCGATCGCAGCCCAGTACGTCCCGTCCCACCGACGCATCGGGGAGACGATCACGTCGTCGACCAGGACCGTGCCGGCCGCAAGGGTCGCGACCGCGATCTTTAGGTCGAGCGGGTCCGCATTGAACGTCTCGAACCACTGGTCCGACGCCGTGATGGGGATGAACAGCTCGCCCCATACACCATCCGCAACGGACTCGATGGCAACCGCGACGGACTTTCCTCCCAGGGTCAGCGTGATCGTTCCGGTGGCGGAGCTTTCTCGCTTGAACGCGATCTGCACGATGTACGGGACGTCGGGATCGAAGTCCACCGCCACGTCGCGACCAAGACGCTGTGTAATCGTGTCGTTGACCTTGAACCGAAGGGACCGGGGCGTATCACCCTCGGCCGGGATCTCCCGGTAGAAGTCGTTGAGGCCGGTCCCGAGGACCAGATCACCGGACACGGTCTCGAGGTTGGCGACCGCTGTTCCGATGCGCCACCCCGGTAGAGCGGTGACAAGATCGGTCGATGCGATGTCCAGAATGGATTCAAAGGAGCAGTTACGGAACCCGATCTGATTGGAGTCAGCCGCGGTCACACCTACCAGCCCATCGTCGACCTGCCTGTCCTCGCCCACGAACGCATCCACGAGGTCACGGGGTGAGAGATCCCCACGAATCGCGAACGACTCCTGGTGCTTGCTGACGCCGCTATTGACGTCCTGCAGGACCCGGAACGTCTTGACTTCCGGTGTTGCGGACTCAATCGGATGCCCGTACCGGTCCAGAGTGACCCGATGGATCACCCCGTCACCGGTCGGGGACCCGACGCCCGTTGCCGCACCGAACGTGAAACCCCGGGTCTTTACCGTCTCAGGTGTGCCTCGTTCCGCGAAGTCGCGGCGAAGCCTATCGAGGATGTCTTGCGCGGAAGTCTCGGGGAATCCCAGATTCTTCGCGTACGCGCGGAGAAGGGGGAGGAACATCGAGGACGCCGTCGCCTGGGACATGGCCCCGGATACCGCGATGCGGATGGCATCCGTCGCGGCCGTGACCTCGGGCGCGTACTCCGTCTCGAGGATCGTGGTCAATGAGTTGACCATGTCGTCGACGTTCTTCGTGTTGACGTTACCGAACCGCCGAACCTCGTTTAGAATCCGGGTCAGGGCACTGATCTGGTTCTGTACGGAGGTTTCTGACGGGCTCGACATCGGTCAGCTTCTCCTAGTCGTCGACACCGGGCGCGTACATGGTCTCGGGCAGCTCATGACCGCGCTTCCCGTTCGGCGCCTTCGTCATGTAGATGAACTGGGCGATCGGGGTATCCCTGGGGAGCGCCATGTACGACGCCGACTGGTTGCTCAGTTTGTGGGCCTGCTTCATCACGCCATCCTCGTTGACGACGATCCGGATAACTGTGTTCGCGATCGAACCCACCGCTTCCTTCACCTGAGTATCCGACAGGTTGACGATGTCACCGGGCACGGACCCGCTGGCGACCCACTGGCCTCGGGAGTTCTTCTTGAAGGTCCTTTTTTCCTTCACGAATGCGATGCCTCCGATCGTCGGAGCATCGAGGGGGCAGTCGTTCAAGGCACCCACCCAGTACGGGTGGCGTTCCCCTGCTTCGCCCTTGCGGGGCTCTGCCGGGGTCACCTTGATCGACGAGCCGATTTCAGCCACGGCGGTGGCGCCGCTTCGTGCCTGTTCCTGCTTGTCGGTCATTGTGCTTTTTCCTTCCGCTTACGCGGCGTTGTTGATCTTGAAAAGTCCGTACGGCGGGTTGAGACCGTAGCCGTACCGTGCATCCCAGAAGACACCCTCTTCCTTGGTGCGCTTCGCCTCGGCGTCGTTCGTCATCAGTGCCGTGATCTCGCGGAGACCCTGGCGTTCCTGAATGACGATCGGCTTCGTCGAAGTTCCGTCGAAGTTCACGAACCAGTCATTGTTCGGGATCCTCTGCGTCAGGAACAGGCGGATCTTGAGCCCGCTGTCCATGATGATGTTCGTCGTCGCGCCGCCGGCCGTCGTCTCGATGGTCCTCGACTGCTCGAACGCCTTCCGGAACTCCTGCTCGAAATCGGCGCCGGCCAGGATGGTCACGGACTGATTGATGAGAGAGTTCGGGATCAAGGGCTGCCCCTCGGTGTCGACGTGGTTTCGAGCTGCGGCGATCGCCTTGTAAAGGTCCGTCCGGACCTCCTCTGCGGTTCCGACCGCGCCACCCGTACCCGCTCCGGCCAGGAGGTTCGACCCGAACTTGTGGGTCGTGACGAACAAGGCATCCCCGTAGGGATCCAGCGGAATGTTGGGCAGGAGATCCGCGTCGGCCGAACCGTTGAGGATCTGGAAAACGACACGCTCATGGAGCGTGGCGAAGTTCGTGCCCGCGTCGCGAGCTCGTCGAAGCTGGCTGTTGGTCTGGTCGTCGGCCGCGTCGTTCGCGTGCCACCCGACCACACTGTCCCAGTCCAGGTTCTCGATCGTGTACTGGTAGGAGTTGAACCCCTTCGCCCTTCGGCCATCTCCCCGGTCCAGACGACGCGGGAAGGGAGCCGTCTCGAATGCGGCGTACTTCTCCTCGATCTTGTCCGACGGAACCACTTCGACGAGACCCCCGAGGGCCTCCATGATTCCGTCGTACTGGGGCTTCCAGGTATCCACGAAATTGTTGCGGATACCCATGGCGAGCGCCTGGGAAGCATCAATAATCGACATGGATCATTTCCTTCCTTGTTAGGCTGCTGCCGGGATTTCCCCGTCAGATGCGTCGTAAATTGCCGCCCAGCCGTTCATGCCCAGGACGGTCAGGTCCGCGAACCCCGCGGACTTCTTTTTGGTGATGTAGCCGACCTTGAGCCGCTCCTGTCCCGTGGTGGGAGCAGTGAGGGTAAGGGTCTGCTTCGCGGACGCGTACACCGGCTTTCCGACGTCGGTGTTATCGCCGGCTGCTCCGGCGACGGCCACGTTCTCGACGACGGTATCGGCCGCAAAGACCGCGACCATCTTGTCCGTCACGCCTTGGGTGACGGGAAGGGGAACCGACCGGCAGATGCCGACCGGGATCTGGCCGACGACGTCGGCCACGAAAGGCTGGAGGAATCCGCGCTCCGCAGAGGCGACCAGGTTCGGGCCTCCGATTATGACGAAATCACCAACCTCGAACGTCGCCGTGGACAGTCCCTCGAAAGAGATGTGCCCGGGCGCCGTGCTGGTCTGGTGGAAAAGGTTAGCCACTGGTCACGCCTCCACATTCCCTCTCGATGACATCCGAGAGGGGGATCATCGTGTTGTCCGGGCGCTTGAAGAGATTCGGCGATGCCGCATAGGTCGCGACCACCCCCTCGACTTCGCTGGACATTTCCGGGTGTTCCGCCAGGAACGCCGCGACGCCGTTGGCGTCCTCGGTCGTGGTCCCCGCGCCCATCCGTACGACCTCGTCGAGTGTCGAAAGACCGTCCTTCGGCACGTTGGCCTTGTAAACCTCGAGGAACTGGTCCAGCTCCTCCTGACCGATTTCCGCGAACTTCGCGATGGACTTCGCGGTCTTCTCGCTGATGTTCCATCCCTTGAGGGACTTCTTTGCCGCAGCGAACCGCGCCTCGGAATCCTCGGTGGACTTCTTGTCGGCCTTTTCCTGCGCGCGTTCGCGCTTGACCTCGTCGAGCGCGGACTCGAGCGCGGCGAACTTGGCCGACTCGGACGTGTCGTCGGCGGCCTTCGCTGCGGCCTTGGCCTTCGCCTTTGCCTTCGACTTCTCGTCGTCCTCGTGCGTCATGTCGGCGTCGTCGTCGTCCTTCTCCATCATCTTGGCGTGGTCGTCCTTGTCCATCGCCTTCAGCTTCGCCTTGAGCTCATGGTTTTCCTTCTCCATGGCCTTGAGCTTCGCTCGCATCTTGTCCATCTCGTCCGAACCCTCTTCGAACTTGGCACCGTCGATCGACCACACGCCTTCCGGCGTGTGAATCGAAAACTGTCCCTGCTTCGGATCTCCGGTCTTGGACAAACCGAAGGTCGCGGAGGATCCGGAGGAATTCAGGACAAGCGCCCCGTTGACAGTCGAAAGACTGCCTTTGAGTTCCTTCATAGAACCCTCCGATTGAGAAATGTCATGAAACAGCGCGACAGCACATCCGTCGGCGCTCGTGAATGATCCAACTACACCAGGAGCGTCGAACGCCTCCCGCAGCTCGTCCACCGTCATCTCGACCGAGATGCTGTCACGATCGAGCGCCGCGTACTTGTGGAACGGCGCATGGGTCGAGAGCAGGGCGAGCGTATTGATTTCGGGGTCACCCCCGGGCTTGACGATCTCGACCGATCGGTACGGGTACTCGCCCCGCATGATCCGGTCGAACGTCTCCTGCGGAACCTGGTAGAAATCCGCGTACACCGTCGCGATGGTCTCGCCCTCGACGTCCAGGCTCTCGACGTGGGACAGCCGGAAGAATCCGGCCGGGGACGTCGGCTTGTCGCCGTGGTGCTCGAGATGCAGGCGGTACTTGTACCCGCGTGTCTCGCGCATTCGAGCTGTGTCGATCGCGGACTGGAGCCACTTGACGGTGACCGCTAGCGGCATCGCCGGATGCGCGCCCTTCGGAACCTCCGAAAAAACGGGAACCCCGAAGATCGTGTACGTCCCGTCCTCTTCGGACCGGACGGCACGGTACAAGCCGGAGCAATGCGCGGCGAATTGCAATTGCACGGCTCATATTGTGGTGGTTTCCCGAGGATCGTCCACCCGTAGTGGTTTCGGTGTCCACTTATGTCCGTTTTTGGCCGAATTTGTCCGCCTGTTTAAACATGACAAGTGGGGTAGGCACTTGTCATGTTCCAGAAAAACCAGCTGGGCGCGCGTCGATATGCGCGGGTATGCCAGCACTCCCAGACGGAGTTGCGCGGAACTCCGTCTAGAAGAAACTGGACATGAGATCGTGGATCTGATGTCCGAGAATCCCCGTCTGGAAGAAACTGGACATGAGATCGTGGATCTGATGTCCGAGAATCCCCGTAGGGTTGTGGTAGGGGAAACGCCATGACGACCGCTATCCTGATCCTCGCCGTGTCTGCGTGCATCGCCGCGCTCACAGCTCAACGTGCACGCGCAGGCGGACGCGACGGCGCGATATGGTTCGTCGTCTCGCTAGGCTGGGCGATCGCAACCGGCACGGCCGCCATCGTGATCGGCATTCCTGCGTTCCTGATCGGACTCATATCAGGTGATGTCAATGACCTCGGCGTGCTCGCCTACGGCGCGGTCGCGATCGTACTGGCGTGCCTGCCGCTCTGGGTCGTCTCCATGACAGGTGGCACCGTCTCAGCGTCAAGGGAGCAGCGCCCCCGCTACGGCCGACGAGCTCGGTAGGTGGATCAGGCGTCCCCATCCGCAAACCGGATCACGTCGTCGAGTCGGAACAACGCCCGGACACCCGGACGCTGCGACTTCTTGAGCAGACCGCGTGCCGCATACCGACGGATGGTCCGCGGTGCGCGCCCAAGGATGCGCGCGGCCTCCTTGGTTCCGATGTACTTCTTATCCGGTTTTGCCATTCGTCGTATAGAGGATCACGTCCTCCCCCTCCACTCGGGTAAGCCACAGCTCGCTGGAATCGAACGTTTCACCGACGATCCCCTTGAGCTCCGCGGATATCGAATCCGTGCACTTCTCGTGTTCTCTCTGTGCGTCTGCATACCGGCGCGATGTCTCAGTTACGACCTGCGAGAGTTCCTGGTACGTCCGGAACATCGCGTCGACCTTGCGAACCTGCGCCGGCGTCAACTTGACATCGGTGACCTTGATTGTGGGAAGGGTAGGAGTTTCAGGGTTGCTCATACGCCCGTAATATCCACTCTGCCCCCCACGAAATTGGGGTGTGCGCGGAACGCGCCGAAGTTCCGAGGCTCCGATCGAACCAGGTTGCCCTCGCTGTCGACTTCCCACCGCTTGCGCTTCGCCTCGAACCTCGTGACGAGTCTTGTGCGACAGCGTCACTTGTACCCGTTCGGAGGAGCGACCACGAGCCACATGGGATCATCCGCCGACGCCCGGAAACGATCCGCCGCGGCGTGGTTCTCCCCGTGGTCCTGGGCTCGACCCGACCTCACATCGTTGTCGCCTGCCGTCACGAGCTCCAGGCCGACGATCACCTTCCGGATATTCGGGTCCTTCGCCTGCGCGAACCGTCCCGCCGTGTACGCGGAATTGAGGTTGGTCCGGTACACCGTCTCGGCATACGACTGCGCCCAACCCGTCAGCTCCACGATCACGCGAGCGGCCGGAGCAACCGAAACCCCTTCACGCAGGGTACTCGCGATGAAATCCTGAACCCGCTTCACCACGACGAGGTCCGCCTTGGCTGCGACCGCAAAACCCCGCTCCTCGATGTAGACCCGCGCAACCTCCGCCGACGTCGGAACGTCCATGGCGATCCGGCTCGCGATGTCATCGACCGCCTTCTCGAACGGAACCGCAGGAACCACCGACACCGGCAGGAACTCCTCTTTCTGTCGGAATTCGGCCTTCCGTATCGCCGCCTTCGTCTCGAGGTCCACGCGTCGGCGCGCGAGCATATCGGCCAGCGCCATGCCCTCGCCCACGAGGACCTGGAACGCCCTGCGCGCGTCGTTCATCTCCGCGATATCGCCCGAGATCGTGGCTGCAACCATGCTAAGGATCGCGTCCGCTACAGACTGCGGGTTGCGCTCGAGGAGACGGTCGAGTTCCTTCTCGCCGCTGACCGTGCTAACTGCCACGGAACGGAGCCCCCGTACCGTCCTGCGTCATCACGATCGGTTGGATGATCTCGTCCCCGTCCTCCGGCTTCCGTATGCCGGTCTTTTCGTAGAAGTCGTCCGCGGAAATCGGGACACCGGCCCCAAGGGCACGCGTATAGACGTCGATCATCATGGTCGGGTCCGGCCGTGCGTCGGACTGAAGGATCATCTTCGGGCACCGGCACCGATCCAGACCCAAGGTCACGATGGTCTCTTGGTTGAACGCCATGAACGTATTCTCGATCAGGCCCTCGGTCAGCGCGTCCTCGAGCATCCGACGATCCTGGCTGGCGAGTTTCTGGATCGTTTCCTCCTCAACCACGCCACGCGCCAGGGACCCCACGCTCGCATCGCCCCCGCCCGACGGCAGGAGTGCCCCGTCGATCAGGCGCGTTATCAGGTTGTCGAGGTAGGTCAGGAAGTCGATCACCATGGAAGAGCCGGCGCCATCCGGCCACAGGACCGTGACGGCGTCCTCCTTGTCGACCACGACCGCGTTGCGCGCACGCATCCGGTCGAGAGTGTCGAGCATATTGTCGACCACGTCATCGGTGGTCTGTTCCGAGTTGTTGAGCTGCGACTTGTCGACGTGCCCAACGATGACGCCTTGCCCCCACTTCTCGACGCCGGACAGACCCTCGGTCAGGACCACCGAACGCGCATAGACGATGTTGTAAAGGCTTTCCGCCAGACCACGGCCGTAGAAGATGCGCCCTTCGTCATCGTCGTACGCCGCCCGGATCACCTTTCGGGTATCGAGCGGGACCCACCCGAAACCGCTTCCGGTCGTGTTGATGATCGTCGGGCTCAGGTACGACGCGCGGTCGACCTCGGAATACTCCCAGACCGGATCCTCGCCGCTCTTGGCGGGTCGCGCCCGGATTCGCCTCGAGTCGATGTCCCGAATCCTGTTCGGGATCCACCACTCGTGGTCGTCCGGAAGTCCCTCGACGTTCGGGAACTCCATATAGGTACGGCATCCCTCGACGAACCCGAACCGTACGCCGCGAAGAATCGCGGCGGACAGCAGGAACCGGCTCATCTGGAACTTTCGGAGACCGGTCAGACCGTGCTCGACCAGCTTCGCCAGGACGATCTCGTCGTCGGTCGCGTTGCGCGGCGGGTCGACACGCCAGGAGTCCCCGGACGCGCGGCCCTGCCTTGCCACGAGCGCCTGGCGTACGACCGGGTCCTCGAGCATCTTCTCGTATATGGCCGGGTCGTACTGCAGGGCGATCGAGGGGTTCCAGAAGCGGAACCTCTGGTACATCGACCGGAGCTGCCAGACGTACTGGTCCGTGTTGGAGCTTCCGTCAATGATCGGCCTACGGGTGATCGCAGTCATTTTTCTATCTCCATCCGATCGGCTTGGGCAACGATGATGCTGTTCGGGTCATGTCGTGGCGCCTCTTAGGCACGGGTCGTCCCGAGCCCGCGGTCAGGATACTCGGGCCTGCGTCGCGGATCGAACGCACGGCATACGCGAACGTGTCCACCTGGTCGTCGTGAACCCCGTTCGGGAACATGAGCAGCTCCCCCTCGAAATCGGGTAGCCAGTGTGCCATCTCCGGAAAATACGCCATGCCGTTTTCGACGTGGATCGCCGCCGGCGTGGCGCGCGTGACCTTGTCGGCTATCGCCTTGAGCTCGCGGACAGGGTCGCCCTCCATGCGCGCGGTCTGAATCAAGCCGACCCCCGACGCCTTGTCCTCGATACCGAGGAACCTGTAGCCCGCCTTGTTCCTCCACCGGATCCGCAACCCCTGCACAAACGGCCACTGCTTCGGGACCTCAAGTTTCACGCGTGCGACGTCGAGGATGATGATCTCACGATCCTGCGTGACGGTGTACGTCATCACGACCGTGTAATTGTTGTCCTCGCCCACCTTCATCGCGGTATCGGCCACCTGACCGATCCAGCATAACGACTTCATCACCCGCTTGGTTTTCCCGTCGGGGAGTTTGAGGACGTACAGGTCCGGTTCCTCGACGTAGTACCGGAAGCACTCGCGCTGGAATACAGCGCCACCCTCGGGCGTCGGTCGCTGCTGGTAGAGCGCGGACCACGCGTACGATCCGACGTCGCGCTTGATCTCGTCGAGCGCGACGGAGTCGTACCACTCAGGCCACAACGGCTCACCGGGATTTCGACCCAGGTCGTCGGACTCCTCCGCGACCGCGGGGAAGTCGATCCGGGTCCAGACCTCCCGCTTCGGGTCGAGCTCATTAAGTCGGCCTACGATGTCGTCCGCGTTCCAACGGGTCATTATCACGATGATCGACCCACCCGGATCAATTCGGGTGCGAGCCGTCTCGAGCCACCATTGCCAGGTGGATTTGCGAATCGTCGCGGATCGTGCCTCCTGTGAATCCTTGACCGGGTCATCGATAACGAGAAGATGCGCGCCGCGACCGGTCATGGGACCGCCCACGCCGCACGTCGCCATCCCACCGCCCTCGGGCGTGTTCCACTGATCCGCGGCCTTGCTGTCGTCCGTGATCGTCGTATTGAAGAACTCTTCGTTCTCCCGGAACGTGTTTCGGACCTTGCGTCCCCATTCCTTCGCGAAGTTCGACCCGTACGACGCGAGAAGAACCCGTTTCTTGGGCCACTGCTCGAGGAACCACACAGGGGTCCACCTAGAACACATCTCCGATTTTCCGTGCCGGGGCGGCATGGTCACGATGATCCGCGCGGACCCGCGAGACACTTCCCGCATGATCGTGCGCGACAGCAACCGCAGATGCGGAGGCGCCATGTAGTCCGGGTCGCACGCCTGCGCGACGGTGGCGGGGGACATTCGAGCTGCGACGGGGTTCATTAGCGAAGCGTTTCCTCCGCGATGGCCTCGGCAACGATCGGGTTTGCCAGAATCTCGCGAACCTGGTCCCGAATGAACTCGTTCGTGTCGTCGACCGGCTGCACGTCGACATTGTCCGTCTTCGTGCCGTTGATAGCGTCGAGGATCAGCTTGAACGCGGCGATGCGGACCGTGGGATGGATGCCGGACTCTGCGCCTGTCGCATAGTCAAGCATCTTCTGGGTCGCGAGCCGAATATCCTTGCCTGTGATGGCCTCCATCATCGCGCGCTTGAGGTTGTACGCCGCCGCGGCGATCGGCCCACCCTTGCCGAACTTGTTCCCGGCAGTGAAATGGCCGCGGTGATCCTGGCCTCCGCTCGAATGAACACCCAGGTCCGGAACCCCGTCCCGGGGGTCCTTCGGTTTTCCGTTAATCTGCATCGCTGATCTCCAGTCTCGCGGTAAACAGGACCCGCGTCTTTCCGTTGAAAAGTACATCACCCACGACTCCACCCGGAGCGCCCGGGGATGCAGGATGCTGAGCCGCCGGCATGGTGAGCTGGAACCGTCCACGCGTGGCGGATCCGAGCGTCTGTTCCGCCGCGATGACGGTCGTATAGACGAGCGTGATCGGAGACTGGCCGGTATCGTCCGGAGTGAGGATCGCCTTGACCACGATCGAGTCCCCCGTGATGTCCTTCGGAGCTCCGTCGGACTCGAGCACGACGTAGTCGACAACCTCGTCGCGCGCAGAGAACAGCTCCTGAGGATCGCCGTTCGACTTGAGGAAGATCGGGTCTCTGGTTTCGCCGGCCATGTCTACTCCTCGAGGGTCCTTGCCAGGGGAATGTCGGTGAATGCGGACGCGACCGGGACATCCCGGAACGCGTTCGCAAGAGGCACGTCGGTAAACGTCCGCGCGATCCTGATTCCGCCGACGAACACCGCGACCGGTGCGGCCGGAACGGATATGACCACGGCGAGAACGCCCGCCATCATGGAACGGTGAGCGCCCTTGAACCCCGCTACGTTCGACGACCAGTTGACGATCGGGTTCATCTCGCCCTTTCCTTCTGGATCGTGCGAAGGGCCGATACCAGATGTGGGGGCGGTGTACGACCCACAAGGAAATATGCCGACGCCTGGTCCATGATGTAAGGCAACCACTCCGGATCACCCCTTCGCGGCTGGCGCTTTACGTTCTTAATCGTGTATTGGCCGGACCAGCTCATCTAGGCCACCGTCTTGAAGCTCAGGAACGTATCGTCCGCGCCCGTCGCGGAGAACCTGTAGATGACCATGTCCGCGTTCGTGTCCGCTGCAGCAGCGTCGAACGAGTAGATTCCGCTCCCGATATTGGTGATTGATCCGGTCACCGCGGAGAACGCGCCGCCGTCGAGCGACCGCTGACCCGTGACCGTGAGACTCACCTCCGGGGTGACGTGGTCCGTATCGTCCACCATAAGGAACGGGAGGTCCGCTCGGGCTGCGTTCTTTTTGATCGACTCAGGCAGGTTGTCGGTCTTCAGCTTGATCTCGTCGACGTTCGTGTCGATGATGTCCTGCTTAGTTTCGGTTGCTGCGCTGTCGGTGCCTCTCATCGTCGCCGTATCCACCCCGTCGGTCCCACGCATGGTGGCAGTATCGACGCCGTCCGTACCACGCATCGTGGTACCCAAGGGAGCCGTATCCCGGATCGCCTCCTCGGAATCCGTGGTCTCGTCGAAAGTTCCGGATCCTGCACCCGTTGCGCGGATCTCGGTGCGAGCGGTGGCGTCCCCTACCTGCTTGCCGGCGATAAGGCCAAGCCACTCGGCCAGACTCGTGATCCCGGAGAACAGCGCGGCCGGGATCCGACCCAGAAGGGTCGTTGTGCCGGCCGAATCGGGTATCGCGGTGAGACCAGCTCCCTCGACACCGATGTCGTCGGTCTGGCCTTCGACCACGGCAATATCCGCAGACACCGATGCTCCGGTCGGAGCTCCCAGGCGGGGGAAATTGTCGCCGGTCTGGACGGTGTGGCCGGTCAGGGTCGTGGCAACATCCGCGAGCTTCACTCCCTCAACCTTATTCACGGACGGGTCATAGCCTGCGTCGGCAAAGTTCTTAAGGTCCGTGGCGCTCTGGACAACCCCACCCATCTGCGTCAGGTTGACCGGCTGCGTAGCCAGGTCGAGGTCGAACTCGTGCTCCGCCGAGACGTTGCCGTACGTCTCAATGATGATCTTGCGATCGAGCCAGACCTTTGTGGCGGTCAGGTCGACGACGTAGACCACGATCCGCGCGGCCTGCATCTCGGTCGCGGTCAGAACCAGGGAATACCCCTTTCCCTCGTCCGTGAAGCTGTTGGTCGTACTAGCCTCCGCACCCTCATCCTTCATGATGACGGTGTCGCCGGCCGCATGGACCGCATCCACCCGGAAATCGACGCCGTCGACCTCGAACAGATCGAAGTTGATGGTGGCGGCTGCGCCGTACTTGCGGAGATGCAGACCTTGCATGGTTAGTAACCTTCCCGTCGTCGTCTCAGAACCACGATATCCGCTGCCGGTGCCCCGTCCAACTCAAGCTCATGAACCCCGATGTCCCAATCATCCGTACCCACGGTGCTCACGTCGTTCCCGAGCGCATCCGTCTCGACGTCCGGTACCGCAGTGGAAGCGGCACGATCCGTGCCCGCGTCCTCCATCACGGCTCCGCTCTTGAGTTTGAGGTAGCCGACGCCGACAATGATCGCCGCAAACTCGTCGCCCGGTGTGATGTTCTGTTGGTTGGTCGTACCGAACGAGAGCGTGCCGTCATCCTCGGCATTCGTGTCCCCGAGAGGGGACGCGCCATCCACCCAAGCGTTGAGCGCCCCGGTCGTGTTGGACCCTGCCAGCTCCGCACCAAATGACACGTTGTTGAATGCGGTCTTCTGCACGGCGTTCTGAATACTGATCCCGGTCGCGTCACCACTACCGTCAAGGTTCCTCATGCGGTGGACCGTGTTGTTGGCAATCTCCCCGGTAACGCCGGAGTTGGTCGAGATGTCCAGACCAACGATGTCACGAACGCCAGTATGGTCGCACTCGCAATCGTAGATCATGCACCGCGACACACCGCCCTGTTCCAGTTTGACGACACTCGTGTTCCGAAGCGTGGACCAACCGTGGATTATCAAACGATGGAAGTACGCTGCCACCCCGTTCATATAGAAGCCGAACGAGATACCCGCACTATCCCCGAACCCGTCCGCGTCGTACTCGAGTCCTTCAAGGGTGACGATGGCAAGCTGCGTCTCGAACCACGCCGGGGTGAGATTAGCGGTGAGCTTGAACAAGCACCCCGATCCCTCGGTCATGTAGGGTTCCGATCCGGACGCCGGCAGGATATGGATGCTTGCGTACGAATCGCCGTTCGTATCGAAAAGCACGTCGTCGTCGTTGAAAACCGCGTCGTCGAAGACCTCACCAATGAGGTCGTCGCCGCTCGATGCGCCCGCGACCGTGCCAGCCGCGACCGCGACCTCGAAGGCGCCAATGTCGGCGTAGTCGCGTGCGGTCGCTCCAATGCTTACGGTCGTGATCGCCACTAGACCGGGACCTCCTCACGCGCCCACTCATCGAACGGGGGCATGGGTACGGTGCCGTTCTTGCGATCGCGACACGTTCGGATGTGGTCGTCGGATACGTCGACCTTGCGACGTCCTGCGCTGATATCGACCGGGTCATCCGTGTCGATTTCCTTCGTGCGATCCCGGACGTCCTCGAGCCGTAGCGACCCCAGGTGGTTCTCGATCTCGATGAACCCCCGGCGCTTGCGTACTAAGACGCGCGCATCGGGATCGTCGGGGTCGGGCTCGAAGTGCGGCCGGCTCGCGTCGTTCGCCTCCTGGGAGTTGATCGGTGCGGTCGTCGGCCGAATCAGGTGGTCGGTGAGCTCGCGCCCGGCCCAAGGCGGGCGCTTAAACTTGCGCTCTGATCGTCGGTGCGCGGTACGCGCCTCGATGATGTCCCATGCAAGATCCACGGATACCGTGTCGCTGCTTTGCCGGTAAAAGATGACCTCCCGGCCCAACCGCCCGTAGATCCCGTGCCCCGGACATTCCGCCTGGGTCCGGAGTAGCGCGCGAAGATCGCCGGCACTGTCGAACGTCTTGATATCTACCTCGCCGGTCTTACGGTTAGTAAGTCGCATCTGCCTATCCGACACGCGCTCCTCTACTAGATCGCTGATCGCGTCAGCGTAGTCGAACGCAAGCGATCGGCGCGGCCTGTACCCGTCCACGTTGAACCGAGCTGTCCGTCGATGGCATATCCGTGATGCGTGAAACCCCCGAATCTGCGCCACGGACCACGCACGCAGAATGTCGCCATCCTGGTACCCCGGGAGTCCGCTGATTGATCCCACCTTGATCGCAACGAACGACACCTAGTAGCCACCCCCACACGAGAGGGGGTCGGACCTATCGGGTACATCTGCAGGTTTTCCGACGAGCCGGAGTATCGATCGGGTCATGGCCCACAACCCGTAGCGGTTGCGCGGAAAAGTGCCACCATGCCTAGCGATTGTGCCGCATGGTGGGGACTATTTCAAGTGTGGCAGGTTTCCGGTCGGTTTGAGACTGCCGGTTTTTCCGATGGCAGTATCGGTTTTCCCGATATGACCTATCGGGTTACCCGATGCCATCATCGGTTTTCCCGATGCCCTCGAATTCCCCGCACCAGGTATCCCAGCGAGTGAACGGGTGTCGTGTGGCGATCGAGCCGGCGAAGTTCTTCTCGGGCACCGGCGGCAGAAAGATGATCGTCGGCGGGAACCGTCGGCAGATGCCGTCCGCTTCGCCGGACTCCTTGTCCTTCTCCTTGGGCCACCCTTGCCAAAACCGGCACGACCCGCAGCAATCGACGCTGGTGTCGGGCCTGGTCATCTGGATAGCACCCACGAGACACACCCGATGATGATGACGATGCACGCGACCATGAATGCCATCTGGATTCGGTCTCCGCGGTGGATCGAGTCGCCGGCTTCGACGATCCATTCTTCGTCGTGGCCCCGGTCAGGGTACTCGACATGTTTGTCCGATCGTCTGCTCATGATGACTCCGTCGTCTCATCCACGGGATTCGCACCGTCCTCAAAGTCTCGTCGGACTCCCATGATCATACTGTCGAGTTTGTCTGCCCTATCCCTAAGGAACTTGGCGAAGTTGATAAACCCTCTCTTTGATGACACCGCACAAAGGTCAGGGTTCCCTGCCGCCGAGTCTGCTGCACGCGCCGCGTATCGAAGTGTGTCCCTCTTCGCTGAGATTCCGAAAACCTCGATCGCCGCTTTTCGGACGTTGGGCGACTCATGTCTGAAAAGTCGGTCCCAGTTTTCTGCGGCTTCGCGGTACTTGTCGTCGTGTGTTGCCATCACGCGCCCCCGTAGTCGATCCGGATGCTCGGCGGGTCCCGCAACCCGAACACCTGGACCAGTGTCTCCGGGTCCATGTCCATGTCCTGAAACGTCTCGATCGTCCCGTAGAAGTCCGACTCGATCTCGTCGAGCTTCATCCGGAACGTCTCATCGAAATTGGCCCGTATGACGTCGCGTAGATACCGTTCCGTGAAGACGTGCCGGACCTCGGGATGCGCCGGCGCGAAGTCCGGGAACGTATAGAGCACAGCTCCGCAGAAGGCGACGCCCACGCGCTGGAGGAAGCCGCGGCGGTTCATGCCTGCTCCCACCGCTCGACGCGGATCGGGTTCTGGAATGAATGGAGGACCGAGTCTAGGGCGATCCGGTTGATGGCCTTGCAGTACGCGCGAACGCGTCGGTGGTTCGTTCGGCGCTTCGCTCGCTTCTTTCTACGGGGGGACCGGTCGCGGCGGATCATCGGGGTCCGAACCTCCGGGACGCTTCGTTCTCCGCGTCCTCGCGAGCCTTGAACTTCCTGCGGCTATCCGCGCACTCTTTTTTCCACGATTGGAACGCCTCCTCGATAGTGCAGTCGGGGTGGTCGTCCGTGTAATTGCGAATCCAATCGTTGAACTCCCAAAAGACATAACCACTCATGCCATCGACTCCGTGAATAGATCGTCGCATTTCTCCTCGAACATGAACCCAATTTCGCGGGCCTGCTCAAGGCAGACCCATTCGTGCCACGTCGCCTCGTAGACCTCCTGTGAGAATGCGTCGCACCAATAAATCTTGGCGTCGAGTCCAGCGCGCGCGTAGTCGTGGTGACTCATTCGTCCGGCCACCCGTCGTGTGCCCTATCGCCTGTCCCCATGATCGCGGGTATCCCGTCGATCATGTCGGGGTCTCGGCTCAGCGTCAGCTTGTACTCCAGCTTCCCTGAAGGACCGTAGATCTCGACGACGTCTCCCTCTGCGAGCTGTGTCATCGGGTCGGTAACTTGTTTTCCGCCCGCCCCACCGAGGCGCCAGTCGGGTCGCGGCCTCGGGAGGGCGTTGTGCAGGACGCCCGGTCGGCGAGGGGTCATGGAGAAGCACGACGCCACGGCAACGCCGATCACGAAGGATGCTCGTTTGATGAAGATTCGCCGATTCATTTGCTCTTACCTCCCGATATTGCGTGTCCGACCGTGACGACAAGCACGACCAGGAATACATCCCCGAGTCGTACGGGTCTGTCGCCCACGTTGAACCGGTGTTTTAGGAATATGTCGTGCGCGGCTTCTGTCAACTCCCGCGCCTTGTCCTCAAGCGTCATCGTTCTCCCCTTCCGTCGGTTACGCAATAGTGGAGCTCATGCACGAGATTCCACGAGGTGAGGCCGTGCTCGACCTTCGCGCCCTTCCGGAGCATCGGAGTCAACGGATCGCATGACGCAACGATCTCCCTTCCGCCACTGTTGACCGCGTACCACGACCACGCGCCGCACGACCGTTGGTAGCGCCCGGCGTACGTTCGCCTTATCTCGGTGACCTCCGGACACGGAATGCCGAGTCTGTCGAGGAGCACCTTGAGCCGATTGATCGTCGTCGGCCTCTCGCCCTTCTTCATCCACTTCATTTCGTCTCCTTGGGCGCGGCGCGGGCTTCGTCATAGAACGCATCAGTTAGAAGTCCCGCCCACCGGAAGTAGTGGAACAGGGCGCTTCGGTTGTGGCTCGTGAACACAAGCGAACCGTGCTGGCATCGGACGAGCCGAGCGAGTGAACCCGAGAGTGAACCGTACGGGCTGTCGTCCGGGTAAGAAGCAGGGGAGGGCGCACCGGACGCTATGACATCCGGGCACGCGGAGGAGTCTCTACCGCTCTCCTCCCCTGCGTTGATTGTTTTGAGCGCGGCTTCAATCTCGCCCAATATGCAGTCGCTCTTGTGCGGGATCGGTTCAATAATCAGCGCCTCGTTGTCTTCTTTCATGTACTCATTCGAGAGTGCGTAAACGTCACATGTCGCGCAGTAGGTCGCGCTGCACCCGTCGGTGTCTGCGATGTACTCCTGTGCGCCCTCCAACGCATCCCGCATCCTCGCCACCGTCGCCTCAGCCTTCTTGAGCTGAGTGCGGAGGGATTCGGATTCATGGGTCTTGGATGTATTCGCCTCGCCCAACTGTCGATTTCGGGCCATCGTTCGGACAGCATCGTGCTTGAACCCGATGGCTGCCCGATCGCTGTCCTTGGAATGTTCCTCCCAGAAATC
>SDBT01006121.1_pt1 | contig 20061 bp, 36 predicted proteins | sample 2277101 | NCBI WGS metagenome assembly SDBT01 (sample SAMN10404973, study PRJNA504765) | marine sediment metagenome | isolation source: marine sediment core GS10_PC15, 103 cmbsf | place: Arctic Ocean: Southern Knipovich Ridge | collected 2010 | reverse complement strand
GTTCTTTATTTCAGATGGTGAAAATGTAGGAATGGGATGGTATGATCCCGAATATTGGTTGGGTTTTCCGGAGTCGTGTTCGCGTTGCCCTCACGCCCTATGGAGGGAAGAATCAGATCTATTAAACTGTGATCCGGAAGGCTTCCCACAAGTCACTCATTGGATGCCATTTTTTTTATTACCACCCGATTAAATAGAGGAGATGGAATGAATGAGGAATGAAGATTACATCGATAAGTGGTTTGTAGGTGTGGGGTGTGTTTTAGCTATGATATTCTCATGGGCTATTAATAAAAGTATTTTGTGGTTAATGCTTCACTTTATTTTAAGTTGGATTTATGTAGTTTACTTTTTTTTTAAATATACGAATTTATACCAAATTATTGAAATATTCATTAAATAAAGGTTAATCAAATGAAGTGTGATATGTGTAAAAAAGAAGTTGATCCTAACATTCATGCATATACTTCATGCTCAGAATGTAAGGGATTGATTTTTTGTTGTGTGCTTTACGCCGTATGTTTTCCAGAGCATTGTAAACAAGAAAAATGCGGTGGATATCATGTAACAATTACCAACCCCCAATTTATAATTAATCTTAAGAAGCTCAATGAATCGTCTGAAGAAATGGTAATCAAATGAAGACATTAATCGTATACGTAAAAGACTCAGTATTTAAATATCCCAATCTGTTTCAAGACTTTACCTATGAAATAAACCCTAACAACGGTGTACTTCTCATCAACAAACAAACACGAGAATCTCAATATGAAGAAATGGAACATGCTGCCTTTAGGAATTGGGATTACTATCAAATTGAGGAAATTAAGGAAGATGAATGAGTGAAAAGAAGCGTTTAAAAGAAATAGAAAAAGAAATATCGGAAGTTAGAGAATTTATTATAATTCGGGAAGAACTAGATAAATGTATTGCTTCTCTCACTGATAACTTTAATATTGACATAATGATTGTCTTTGTAAGGATATGGACACAAGTAAATTTTTATCTTCTTAAATATCACAAGGAATTTCCTGAGGATGTCATCCAACAAACAATGAAGGAAATTAACCTTAAGCAAAATTCTTCTTTAAAAGATGGAAAAAATAAATGAGTGAAAATGAAAAGTTCGCAAAGGATAAAATGTTAAGCCATCCCCACCTGGCTGAGATATATGGAGAGATAGATATATGTATCGATTATATAAGGGACAAATTTAAGATTGAGCCCGTTGATTCCCTTATAGTAATATGGTCACTTATAAACCTTTATCTTCTTAATTATAATTATGATTTTCCTTCCATGGAAGTGCAAAAAAGGATGAATAGAATTACCATTCATCAAAATTATGTAGTAAAAAAAGAGGAAAATGAATGAGTGAAAAAAATGGTCGATGGAAGAGTATTGCGGAAGGACGTCTTCCAAAAGACGATGAAACCGTTGTAATGATGCATGAAGATGAACAGTGTTGTGCTATTGTAGGGTATTTTGATTCTTCAAATAAAAGATTTTACTCCATAACTTCCCATGACTCTCTTCCTATTTTAATCACCCATTGGTGTGAACTTCCCGAGAAATGAAATAATTCCATCTTCTAATCCTTGAATTAATATTTACTATTATCTAAAAGAAATTTAGTTAGGATCAACCATAATTATGTTTATATTATGCGCCACGAAATTTCTGTATCTGAAGAGTATATTGACACTGTATGTGAGTGGCTTGAAACATGGGCCAACCAAAAGGATAGCTGGATAATCCCACAGTTCCTGAAGGCTCATGGCCTTGGATGGACATATTTTCAAGCTTTGATACAAATGTGTCCTCAGCTTCATCATATCTTTGAAAATACGGTCGCGGGACTGTGCTCAAAGTGGATGCAATATGCTATGGAAAAGACAGAACTTCCCAGACATATGGAAAAGGTCCTAATGAAATATCTTCGCGTCTATGATAACCACGCCTATGCGGTAGATCTAGAAGCCAAAAAAGATGTAGCCCAAAATACAAAAATTGCCGTGATAAATTATGCAGCCGAAGACTATTCAAAAGCAAGACTTAAAGGACTTTATCAACGCCTCTACGATGAAAACACTAACCAACGTCGAAGTAGAGAGACGTCTGAATGAATATAAGCCTAGGTCATATCAAGCTCCTATTTTAAAAGCGCTGGATTCTGGATATAAGCGCGTTCTTGCTATACTTCCACGTCGAGCAGGAAAAGATATTACAGCATTAAATTATGTTATACGCCAGATGTGGGAAAATCCTGGTGTTTACTATTATATTTTTCCTACTTATTCACAAGCTAAAAAAGTTATTTGGGATTCAATGACCAATGAAGGAAAGCGAATCCTCGACTATTTCCCTAAGGAATTGGTTCTTCAATTAAATTCTCAAGAAATGAAAGTTCGGATGATAGCGAAAGGAGGGAAGACTTCCTTGTTTCAGCTCATTGGTTCCGACAACTATGACTCACTTATGGGCACCAATCCGCGTGGATGCGTATTCTCGGAGTATGCGCTTCAAGATCCTCTAGCGTATCAATACATACGTCCGATCCTGACGGCCAATGGCGGTTGGGCCCTCTTTATTTCTACTCCACGAGGAAAAAATCACCTGTGGAGTCTTTATCAACTTTCTAAAGAATCTCCCGATTGGTTTTCTTATAAACTTACATTGGAAGATACCAATCATATTCCTCTGGAAGAAATAGAAAAAGAACGGCGCGAAGGTTTGATGTCCGAGGATATGATCCAACAGGAATATTATACTTCGTTTGAGATGGGAATCGAGGGTTCTTACTATAGCCGCTATGTAGACCGATGCAAAAGAGATTCTAGGATTGGAATGGTACCATGGGAAACTGGGTTTAAAGTTCATACTGCATGGGATATTGGAATTCGTGATCAAACCTCAATTATCTTTTTCCAGAACATTGGACAGACAGTTCGTATTATCGATTGCTATGAAAACAGCAAACATGGAATTGAGCACTATGCCGAAGTTCTTGCCAATAAGCCTTATCTTTATGGAACTCATATCGGTCCTCATGATATCCGGGTGAGGGAGTGGGGATCAGGCATTACGAGGTTTGAAAAAGCGCGTCAACTTGGAATTAGTTTTACCGTTGCTCCTCGATATGAAATTCCTGACGGAATAGAAGCGTGTCGTTCTCTTTTTTCCAAGATATGGATAGATGAAGAGAAGTGCGTTGATCTTATTAAAGCACTTGAAAACTATAGGCAAGAATATGACTCCAAGAAAAAAGTTTATTTACCACGCCCTTTACATGATTGGTCTTCTCACTTTGCTGACTCTTTTAGGTATCTTGCGGTTTCACTTTCCAAGACCGCTGATAGTTTGAGTGCAGAAGAAATTGAAGCTCAATATCAGGAAGCTCATTATGGATCAGATGCAAAACTTCCTGAATTTTTTAAAGATAATTACCAATCAGGAGCTTTTTAATGAAAACAAAATGGATATATACACAGGATGAAGAACTCCTTAATGTTTCTAAAATATCATCTTTTGAGATTTTTGATGGAGCTATTAGAGCCGCCATCGATGAACGCCCCTATGATATTATATCCTATTCTCTTCATTCTTGGGATTCTTGGGATTGCTTTCAACAAGCTGGAAAAGAAAAGCAGGAAGAGGCCGATAAACACAACAGGATTATACACAAACGAATAAATAATGTTTATAGTAAGTTAGTTATGTTTTTGCAAGATGATTCAAAATCTATGTTGTTTGTTGGTGAGTTAATAAATAATGCTTATGAGGAAATGGATTAATGAAAAAAAAATCTAAAGAAACATCTACAGAAACAATAGTTGAGCTCATCGATTTTTTGAATCTTTGTACTCCTTTTCTTAAGCAACAATATTCAAAAATTGAAATAAATTTGGAGGAGAAAGGCCCCATTCTTAAGGCTATCCAGCGACCTCGGATCGATATAGTAGAAGGAAAAGGGTATTCTTCTTTGTCGAATATCATTGAGTTTTAGAGAATAAATGGAAAAAGAGATTATATGTAAAAGATGTAATAAATCTTTTTTTTATTATACCCGAAAGAAAAAATACTGTGATGAATGTAAAATAGCTGCAACAAAAGAAAAAGTGAAAGAATATAAAAAATGTAATGCCGAAGTTCTTAAAAAAAAGGCTAAGAAGTATAGAAGTACACCTCAATTTAAGAAAACATTTGCGGCGTGGCTTAAGAAACCGAATGTTAAAGAAAGGTTAGCAGCCAGTCAAAAAAAATATAGAGAAAAGAGAAAAATTCAATGACCCTATTTCCTCAACTTGACAGTGACTTTTATTCTTATCAAACCGATCAAGACAAAGACGTTAAGATGCGGATGGAACAGACCTACGCCAATAGTATAACGATTAATCAATCTTTTTGGAGTGAGGCTGATATCGATGCTCGTTTTCGCGCTGGCGACCAATCTCTCTATAATGACATATACGGAAATTTACCTGCATTTCGTCGGCGCGTTTTTAATTTTAATAGGATTCGTCGTGTCTGCAATATGATTTCAGGACACCAAAGACGTAATAGAAAGTCATCGATTGCAACGCCAATAGAAAATTCTGATCAAGAAACAGCTGATCAATTCTCTAAAATTCTTTTATGGTCTATGCAAAAAGATAATACTTTGAGTACGATTTCTGAAGCTTTTGATGGGACTCTTACGACAGGAATGAATTTACTTTCTGTATGGATGGACTATAGGGAGGATCCTATCAATGGAGATATACGTGTTGATAATGCGTCTTATAATAGCTATCTTATCGATCCTTTTTTTAAGAAACACGATTTAAGTGATTGCAATTATCTATGGACGAGAAAATGGCTTACAAAAGCTCAAATAAGGTCTTTACTTCCTGATCGAAAAGGAGAAATCGAGAAGCTATATGCGCGGGGGAATAGAGATGGAAAATTTCAATTCATGCCTGAATCTTATAATTATGGAATGAAAGATCTTCTGACTTACGATGAATATTGGTATCGAGCTTATCGAACTCAGAAACTTCTGGTAGATATGAAGAGTGGTGAAACCATGGAATGGAGTGGTAAAAATGAAGAGCTTGATATGTTTCTTCATAAATTCCCAGAAATAACCGTTATTGATAATGAAATTCAGACAACAAAGCTCGCTATAGTGGTTCAGGGAGTGGTCATGTATCATGGACCTAATCCTATGGGGATTGATCCTTATCCTTTTGTACCAGTTTTAGGTTATTACGATCCTCAGATTGCTTATTTCCCCTGGAGGATTCAAGGCGTTGTTCGAGGTTTAAGAGATGCTCAATATCTTTATAACCGTCGAAAAGTAATCGAATTAGACATTTTAGAATCTCAAATAAACTCTGGATGGAAATATAAAGCAAATGCCCTTGTTAATCCTAAAGATGTATTTCTTCAGGGTCAAGGAAGAGGACTTGCTCTCAAACAAGATGCACAAATGTCTGACGTGGAACAAATACAACCTCCTAATGTTCCTCCTTCTATGATTGAACTTTCTAAAATATTAGGAGATGAAATCCAAGAGATCTCTGGAGTAAATGAAGAATTATTGGGATCTGCTGATGATGACAAATCGGGAATCTTATCCATGCTGAGACAGGGAGCAGGTCTCACTACATTGCAAATACTTTTTGATCAATTAGATTCTTCCCAGAAAACATTAGGGAGACTTTTTATGTCTCTTATTCAAACTAACTTCTCGCCGGGTAAAATAAAGAAAATTCTTGGGGAAGAACCTTCTCCTCAATTCTATTCCAAAGCCTTTGGAAAATATGATGTTGTAATAGAAGAAGGATCAGATACTCCTACCCAGCGTCAAATGCAATTTAAACAATTGATAGCCCTAAGAGAATTAGGATTACCAATTCCAAATGATATTCTCTTAAACGCCTCAACGCTTCAAAATAAAAAAGATCTCGTGGAAGCGATTGGTGCACAAGAGGAAGAGCAATCTCAGACTCAGAAAATGCAACTCGACATTGCGCTCGAAAATGAGAAAGCAAAAATAAAAGACCTCGAATCACGGGCAGAGGCAAATACGGGGCTTGGTTTGGAAAGAGCCTCGCGAGTACAAGAAAACCGTGCTCTTGCTGTAGAAAGACTTGCTCAATCTGAAAAAGATAGAGATTTAGGAACTCTTCATCTAGTTAAAGCCATGAAAGAACTAGAAGGGATGGATATAGCTCAGCTAGACCAACTTCTTAAGTTGTCCCAGTATATTAAGGGACAACAGTCAGTAGAATCCTTAAAGGAAGAAGCACAAGTAAAAACACCAAATATCGAAGAATTGGCCGTAATGGCTAAAGGAGAAGAATAATGGCAGGTAAATATTACCAAGGAAAAGAAGACCGTAAGCACGAAAGCAGCGGGATGAAAGATTATTAAAAAAATAAGGGAAGCCGAATGGATCATAATCCTGGAAGAGACCATAAGAATGGAATGGATTCTGGATATATGGGAATGATTTCAGAAGATCATTCTGCTACTGCTAATCTTCCTCAACATGTAGTACAGACTCCCTATCCTAAATGTGAGTATGTGGATAATTACTATTTAGATGACACCATCAAAGGTATCGATGAGACACTGGATGACAACATTGAAAAAGTTGAAAGCCATCAATCAGATAGCATGTATTAAGCGTGGCAATGCCCCGACCATCCGGTAAAGCGCAAAAAATTGCTGAAGAGACTATTCCTGGATTAAACCGGAATAGTCGGGGTTCTTTACGCAAAAAAGAAAAGCGTATACCTAAAGATGAAGTGGAATTAAAAATAGTAAATATTAATGAAAATAGAGGAAGACTTAATAATGAAAAGAAAAAAACAAGGTAATGATTCTCGCCTTGACGAATCTTTAGGAGAAAGAAGAGGACCCGAAAAGATGTTTTATCAATCTATGAAGGCTAGAAGAGACGAGTCTAAAGGAATGAGAAAAAACCATGATGAAAGTTCTTATGGAAGAGAACATGATATGGATGAGGACGATAAAGTTCGTATGCGTCACCATATGATGGTAGCACATCATAAATTTATGGCACAACATCACCGCCGTAGGATGCATAAGAAATAGATTACTATATTTTATTTATAAATTAGGAAGCTCATTAAAGCGAGTTTCCTTTTTTACTTAGAAGGAGAAAAATGCCATTTAAATCAGAAGCCCAAAGAAAATTTTTATTCTCTCAACATCCTAAAATTGCTAAGGAATTTGCAGCGGCAACTCCAAAAGGGAAAAAGCTCCCTGCACGTGTACGACTAAAAAAAACCATTAAATCTAAATCATCTCGTAGAAAATCTACAAAACGATGAGCTGGCATTCATTTCCGCATGTTCCTGAAGAGGGAGCCCATATTATAGCTTTATATAGAGGATGTAAAATTGGCAATTATTTTGAAATGACAGTAAGAGAGGGGGAAGGATTAGGCCATATCGAAAAGTGGTGCTATTACCAAGATTATCAAGAATCATTAAAAAGGAGACTTATAAATGAAAAATCTAACTAAATTTGTAACTATTTCTTCACTTATTTCTTCACTTATTTTTTTAACTGCATGTTCTTTAACTGCTAGATCGGATAAAGAAGGGCCTAATAGTTTAAAAGAAAGTAAAAGAGTAGATTTCCACGTAGGAACTTTACCTTCTCAAGGAAATGAAAAATGAAAGTAATAAATTGGATTATATTTATGAAAAAGAAAGTAATTAAAAACTTAAAGGGAGACATCAAAGAACATAAGAGCGAAATAAAAGAAGACAACCAGTTAATTAAGTCTTTAAAGGAGAAAAAAAATGCCCCCGAGAAAAAGAAAGGATGCACCAAAGAGTGCAAAGAAAAAAGCCCGAGTAATAATAGGAAAAGGGCTCTCCCTAAAGCGCGGCCAAGAAGAAAAGCTGTCAAAAAAACCAGGAAGTAGCAATATAGGAGAATATAAAAAAGTCTCTAAAAAAGATTTTTGTGGTCCTAGTGGTGGAGCAGCTCCCGGCACCTATCCTGTGAACACTAAAAAGAGACGTAGTGCTGCCCTTTCCTATGCACGCAATGCTCCTAATCCTGCGGGAATTCGAGCATGTGTTAAAAGAAAGAGTGGAAAGAAAAAATAATTTTTTTGAAACATCTAAGTTGTTATATTTAATCATGATATATGAGATGATTCTATGTATAACAAGTTATCCCTTAAAAAAAGGAGATATATATGGAGTTTAATTATGAAGAAATGTTTTCGATCTTATGCGTATTGGGGATTGTGTGGGCTACTATCTATTGGAATCCTGAAAGCTTCCGGAGTCTCTAGTAATCTATACTCGTTTTCCCATAGTTTAGATATTCATGGGAATGATGAAGCGATAAAGAAAGAAGCTGAGCAGCGTATGCGTGACGCAGCACGTAAAAGTGCCGACGCGAAGTATTGGAAAGAATACTATGAGTGTCAAGAACGAGAGAAAAAAGAGAAAGAAGAGAAAGAAACAAAACGGATTGAAGAAATAAATAGGCGCAAAGAGGAAGAACGACAGGCTTTGTACGAATATCGTAATGCCTGATATGATTCTATATATCAAATTTATGCTTACTGGGGATTGTGTGGGCTATTGTCTATTGGAATCATCATCATTTCCAGAATCTCCAGTAAGCTTTATCTCACTTTAGGAAAAAGCGTGCTTTAAATCGTCTTTAATCTCATCAACTGTTTCTTCATCTTCTCCTTCCATATGAAAAGAGATGATGTCTACCGCTTCATACAAACTATATGAAGGATCGGCTAATATATAATCGAGAATATTTTCTTTCATTATTATTTCTTCTAAATAGGTTATTTGTCTTTCTGTGATTTAATAAGATACTTAATTTCTATAATTTTGTCACTCATTTGTAGAAGACAATCCCAAATTCTTCCGAGACGTTCCTCCATGCGAATGATTTTTTCATTTACATGGTGAGGAATATTGTTACTAGGTTTTGTTTTGTTGTCCATAATTTTCCTTTTGATTAATTTGAGACTCGATAATTTGATTTGCTAAATTTTTACATTCATTTTTTAAATATTCCATGTTTTTATAGGTTCTTACAGATAAAGGAGAAATGTCAGGAAGAATACCTTTGTACTGATTTCGTAGTTTAGTCTCACTTTCTTTTAGAATTTCTTCTGTCGAGGGAATTATATCATATGAATGAGCGCAATCAAATCCAATTTTTTCATGCTTCTTAAATGTTAATTCTCCATGTACATTACATTCAATTTCCCAATAATCTTCATTTAACCATGGATGATTTTTTGGAAGGGAACAGTAACCACACAAATATCCCGACACATTTCTAAAGATCTCACATTTTATATCTTTATATGTGAATATCACATAATCTGGTTCTTCTATCCATTCTCCATAACCCCAGCGGAACGATTTTTGTTCTAAAGAGTAGAGGTGTTTGTTCTTCAATTCGTCTCTTTCTTTTTCTTTTTTAGGTATATCTTTTATCCTATTTTCCATTTAGATATCCTTTTTCAAGTAATTATAGAGAGTTACTTTAGAAATATTATACATAAGGCAAATTTCTCGTACCGATAATCTTTTTTCTCTATGCAATTGAAGCATTCGAATTACTTTTTCTTTGGAAAGTTTGAGAGGTCGTCCTATATGCCTCCCTCTTTTCCTAGCGCCTTCTATACCCTGTTTAATTCTTTCGAGGTTTCGCATGCGTTCGTTTTCAGCAATCATAGCCATAAAATTGAAAATCATTTTACCTGAAGCTGTCTTGGTGTCCATTTCAGGATATCCTACGATGGATAAATTAATTTCTCGATTATGGAGTTCATCTAGAAGAATAGCTAAGTCTTTAGTAGAGCGTCCGAGCCTATCTATCCCTGTAACAGTTAAGATATCCCCTAGACGTAACTGTTCCATTAAACGATTAAATTCTTTCTTTTTTGAATTGAATCCGGAGATAGTATCGAAAAATACTTTTTCACATCCATCATCTTTTAATAAAGCAATTTGATTTTCTAATGATTGTTTTGGAGTAGAGATGCGTGCATAACCAAATTTCATTTTCTTTTTCCTTTTTGAATCAAAAATTCCTTCATTTCTCTAAAAGACTCTTCTCTTCCTTTAGCTTCAGACATCCAATCTTCAGCGCTTTTTATATAAGGAGTAATAGAAAGAACATTTTTTATATTTCTAAAAATTTTCTCATAATTTTGAAAGCTTTCTGCACAAACTTCTTTTTCAAAAGTGATTAGAATGCCTTTGTAATAATCTGTCATTTCTTTTCTCCAGTTAAAAAACTCTTATGAGGTAGGTTAAATGAACGATCTATTTTTGTACAACTTTTTGTACTCCTCCTTTATGATTTTAGGTAAACTTTGCAGGAGTTATATTTGAAAGATTCAAATGGGTGGTTTATTTACTTCTCATTTGGTAGGGTAAGAAAACTTAACCTTAAAGGAGATAGAAGTGAAGTTTTCAAAATTGATGATAATTTGGTGTGGATTTTTAATAAGTGCACCCTTAATGGCGACAGAAGAAGTTAAAGAAATGGTTCACACAACATATGTAGGATATGAATTCGGAAGAGAGGCAATCTCTCATCCTTTTATTGCCCACCGTTGTCAGAATGGACCTTATGTTCTTGATGTGAATGGAGGTTATAAATATATCAACACCACTTTTTTCCCCATGCATTTAGGAAAGTTCGGAATAAACGCTTATAAAATATTACATCAAACAAATAAAGGCCAACTTTATTATGGTATAGGCACCGACTTTATAGCCGTTAAGTATAAATCCTCATATGGAAGAAAAAAGAAAGACCGGGCTCTTCAACCTTCGGTTACTGTTGGACACGATTTTAATATCGAGGATTGTAAAAAAGCATTCTTTGAACTGATATATAATCCCTATTCTTTTGGAAAGTATGAAAATACTTCTATCCATTCTATAAGATGTCGAATGGGAATTGGTTTCTAATTTTTATTTCTGTTCCCTTATTCATAAGCAGAAGTAAAAAGAGGCTCGGTATTAATTTATCGGGTCTTTTTTTGTTGTCATCATTAAACATTTAATTTACAAAGGAAATACGACAAACATGAATTACCACACTTATGAAGTACGAATGCCCGTCTTGTTTTCTACAATGGAAAGATGAAAAAGAACCTTTTAATAATCTTTTCCATCCTCTCTGTACATTTTGTTCATTAAGACATTCTCAAAAAGAATTACTTAATTGGCAAATGGATCATATTGAAAATATCAATCCTAAAAAATTAATCTATCTTCTGCGTTATTTCTATCGGTTTGTCGAGCTTGAAATAAAACTTTTAAAGGAGAAGCTCCATGATCAAAGAAAAGAACACACTTCAAAAAACGGCGGAAAAAGCTAATACATTCCGCTATCTGGTCACACAATTCGATAAAGAGGAATGGGCAGATGCCACTACTGCATATCCTATACCTTACGATTTAGTTACTGTAGAAACGAATACAAGAAAAAAAATTGCTGCATGGTGGAACCAAACAAATTGGGAAGGGATACGCTTAAAAAATGAAGATACTGTCCTTCGATGGAAAAGGAGGAAGTATGAGCATATCACATAAAAAAAAGGTTGGAGAATTTTCTTATGAACTCCAACAAAAAAAAGATGAAAAAATTAATCCCATTGATTTGCAACGCCAAATTCATAAGGGTAATTCCAATGAAGATTCTTTTGAGAATCAGATTAGGATAGCAGTTGAAAGAGGAGAAAAAGAACTTCCGAAAGATTTTTTGGTTGTGGTTCTTTTCAAAAAGGAAAGAATTATGAAAAATGTGGTTAGACAATATTTTTTCCCTCGCATTAGTTGTCCTACTCCTGAGTATGATCAGATAGTCTATAAATATACCCGCAAAAATCAGCAGCTCGAATTTATATGGGTCGTTCCCGATAAGCAGAGCACTATAGATCTCCCTCTCATGGGAAAAGAGCTTCCTCCCGAACAACAAGAACTTGTGCAGTTTGCGAGAGATTTTAATAGTGGAGCTCTTGATAGATTGTGTAATGTTCTCAATGAAAACTAAAAAAATCTTTAAGTACGCTTGAATTAAAATCCCATTCCTTTTAATTAAAAGATAATTCATGAAACGGTTCCCTCCGTCAGTGGGCATGGATGACGTTATAAGCAGTAACGCGATTCGCACTCGCATTAATGGAGTACTAATGGCAACGAAACAAGAAAACGTAGCAGAAGAAGTTCAGCAGGAGGAAATCGTTACTCCTCAAGAAGAGCAAGTAGCTCAAAGCCAAGAGACTCAAGAGGTTTCTCCAGAACCAACTGAAGATAAAAGTAAAGAATACAACTTCAGGAAATTGAGAGAAGCCAATGAACGACTTGAAGAAGAACTTCGAATAGCCCAAGAGCGACAAACAGTTTCTAAAGACGAAGAGCTCGGAGAGGACGATTTAGTTGAAGGGAAGCATCTTAAAAAGGGGCTTTTAGAGATTAAAGAATTAATCCGGCAAAAAGAATTAGAAACAGTTCCAGATAAGCTTAGAGGAAAATTTGAAGATTTTGATCAGGTTGTAACAAAAGAAAACTTGGAAAAACTAAAACAAACTGAGCCTGAACTGTATTTTTCTATCCAAAGTGGAGACGGAGAATTAACTGCGAATGTTCTCTATGCTAAAGGTGTTGCAGCTTATAAAACGCTACAATCTGCGGGAGTTACTTCAGATCAGCAAAACTATATGAAGCAAAAAGAACACGTACAATCCAACCACAATAAGCCGTTAAGCGCGCAAGCGATTAAAGGTTCTGGAGCACTTCATGAGGCAAATATTTTTGCCGGTGGACTTACTCCTGAACTTAAAAAACAGCTTCAAAAAGAGATGGCAGAAGCAGCAAAGTCTCGGTAATAACCGAGGTCTGTTATGACAACCACCACATCCGTCTTGCCGGCGCCTGTTCAGCAAAGCTTTAGTTATAAGCTACTGAGCGTGCCGGTTCCTTATTTTATTCACAATATTCCTGCGATGCTTAAGCATATGCCCCGTAATGGTGGTACTACTTTAAGAATGCGTAGGTACAATCCACTCGCTACAGCTACTGTTCCTTTGGGCAATAGCGGCGTTACTCCTCCTCCTCAACAATTGACAGCTGTCAATATTGATGCGGAAATGGATTTCTATGGAACATATATAATTCTCAACGAACAAGTAACTTTGCAAAATCAGGACCCAGTTCTGAATGAAGCTGCTCAACGGCTTGGAGTTTCTCTTCGTCAAACCGAAGATGAGCTTACACGCGACATGCTTCAAAGTACTGCTTCTTTCATTAATTGTACTGGAGGAACTAACGGAGATAATCCTACTGAGATTACACGATCAGATGTAGATGTTGTTATTCGTACCCTTGCAAATGCAAACAGCTACACTATCGCTGATAATATTGAAGGAGAAGATAAATTTGGAACGGCACCAGTGCGAGATGCTTATTTTGCATTAGGAAGTACTCAACTTATTGGAGATCTTGAACAAGTTCAGGGGTTTATTGCCAAAGCACAATATCCGGCACCAACCGAAGCACTTCGTCCTGAGTGGGGATCTGTTTCTAATTTGCGTTTCTTACTTTCAAGTATTGGAGCTGTAGAAGAATCAGGATCTACTCTTGGAAATAATATTTTCGATATTTTTTGTGTAGGAATGGAAGCTTATACCGTTGTAGAACAAGATGGGTATAGTGCTCAGTTTATTTACAGACCTCCTATTTATGATGGTCCTTTAGCCCTCAATGCAAGTGTAGGATATAAATTTGCTCAAGTACCACGCATTACTAATGATGCCTGGGTTATTAATCTCGCATGTACGCTAGCAATTTAAGGAGAAAAACATAATGACAACAACAATTATACAACAAGGAAGTTTTACCTCTGATGGTAAGACTAAAGATCTAGATATTCGATCTGACGTAGATGCAATGGAAGTAATTAACTTTACTCAAATGGGGACTCAACAGACCCCTGGACGTGGAGTTAAGTTTCAATGGCAACGAGGTTTGGCACCAGGAGCAGCTATAGAATTTACAAAAGCTGATGGAGCAGATACTCTTCAAGGAGAAACTGTTAGTAGTGGAGGATTTACTCTTCTACCAGAAGCTGCTTCATCTCCTGTTACTGGAACTACCATTACAAAAGCAAGCCCTCCAGTATGTACGGCTGCTAATCATGGGTTTTCAAATGGAGATCAAGTCTCTCTTTCTAATCTTACTAATATGCCTCAAATTGCAGTTGTAGTTTTTACAATTGGAAATGTAACTACAAATACATTTGAACTTTCTTTTTTTGATACTAATACTGCTAATTTTGTTGCAGAAACATCTTTTAAAGTAACGAAACTTAGAAGATTTGATTGGACAAATTCTGTGAATATTATTACTAGTATTACAAGCGGAGTGACTACTCAAGTCCAATTATCTTCAAATGAAAATACTTTGAGCTACGATGTAGGAGATGTATTAAAATTTAATGTTACGAGTGAATTTGGAATGATTCAAATTGATGGATTAACTGGAGAAGTATTATCTGTTGTAGAGGCTACTAATACCTATACGATAGATTTGGACTCTACTTCTTTTAGCGCCTTTTCATGGCCTGGTTCGTCAGCAGTTCCCATGGAACTTCCTCATATAAATTCAGTAGGTACTAACTCTACTTCTGTAGAAGGAGCTACTAAAAATACTGCATTTATAGGAATAGGATTAGGAGCCGGCATTGACGGTCCTGCAGGTTCTACAGGGGATTTAATTTTATGGAAGGCTACAAAATCTTCCTTAATTACCACTGAATAAATAATAAGAGGAGAGAAATCTCCTCTTTTTTTACAAAAAGAGAAAAATTACCACATTAGGAGTAAAGAGGTCTACTTTAACAATGCCTAGAGCTCGAAAAAACAAACGCAAAATTAGTGATCAAGAAATGCGCAATATGCGTGAAAAAGACCATAAAATTGTAAATGGAATTTTTCGGTGTTATGAACCCAGGGAAGGAAGCATGTCTTTTTGTTTTAAAAAATATAAAGGAGATGAAGTTTTAGAATATGATATGAAAGATGGAGATACCTATGAGATTCCTCTTATGGTAGCTAAACATCTTAACCAAGAGTGTTGGTATCCTAAACATACACATGTTTTAGATGCGAATGGTAATCCATCTGTGGAAGTGGGTAAGAAAGTACAAAGATGTTCATTTGAAAGTCTAGAATTTCAAGATATTAAAGATGATGATTCAGCATGAGTACTCCTAGTACCTTAGCAGCTATTAGAACTAAAGTAAGACGTTTGACGGGAAGGCCTTCTTCTCAACAAATTAGTGATTCTCAAATTGATGATTATGTAAATACTTTTTATCAATATGATTTTCCAGAGCATTTACGTGTTTTTTCTAATAAGGGTACATTTAAATTTATGACGACCGAAAATGTCGACACTTATAATATGCTTACTCCTGATCCTAATAATCCATCATTTAATGATTTAATAGTGGATTTTGATGGAGAGCCTCATCAAGCCCAAGATATATATTATAATCTTGAACCTCCTGTCTTTATTGCTGGATATCAAAGTTTTTATTCTCAAAATAGAGAACAATTTTTTAGAACTTATCCAGCATTGGGAGATTTGGGGGAAATTGATAGTTCTATTAAAGGTAATGGCACTGTAGGTCCTTATGATTTTACTTTTACTCATTTTCCTTTTTTACAGAATCAAGTAACAGTAGGAACCATTGATAGTACTGGAACTACGATAAAAGTAGAAGATGATCCTCAAAATAGAACTACAGGGAATTGGCTCATTAATAATTCTACTACCAGTGTAGAAGGTTCTATCAATTATTTAACTGGAGTAGGAACGATCACTTTTACAAATTCTATTCCGCAGGGTGAAGAAATCACTTTCACATTTGTCCCATATCAGCCTAATCGTCCTTTAGCCATACTATTCTATAACAATCAGATTACATTACGTCCTGTGCCCGATAAACCCTATCCTGTGGAGTTTAATGCTTTTTTAACTCCCGCAGCCCTTTTAAGTAGTACACAGAACCCCCTCATTAAACAATGGTGGCAATATTTAGCATATGGAGCCACAAAAAAGATTTTTGAAGACTCTCAAGATCCTGAAGGAGTGAATCAAATAATGGAGGGACTAAAAGAACAGGAACTATTAGTTCTTCATCGACATATTGTCCAACAAACTAATGAAAGAACGGCGACGATTTATACAGAAATGACAGCCTTCCCTTACGGTAACTTTAACAATAGGTTTTAATATGGCTTATAATGAAAATATTCCTCAGGCAGAGGATAATCCTTCTCAAAGCCAAGGACTAATTTTAGACAATTTTCAAGAAATTAGCACAGCGTTTAATCTTAATCACGGAAATTTTAATGCTCCGGATCAAGGAAAACATTCTTTTCTCCAACTTCCAGAGCAAGATGAAGCTCCTGTTACTTTAACTAATGAAGCTGCTTTCTATTCTAAAAAAAGTGAATTCACAGAAAATACAGAATTATTTTTTCGCCGAGAAGATAATGGAGATAAAATAGAATTTACCAGTTTTCTAGGAGCAACAACTGGGTGGACAATCCTTCCTTCTGGAATTTTATTAAAATGGGGAACCCAAGGCGGAGCAGGAGAATTTACAATAGAGTTTCCCACTGACGATACTATCCCCATATATAAATCTGTATTTAATGGAATTGTTTGCGTTGAAGATCCAAGTCCCACTCCAAATACTTTTATTACTTTACGGCAAATTAAACTTACTGAAATCCTTGTTTTTGGATCAGGACGTGCAAATACAAATCCTAGTGGCGCCATTTGTAGATATTTAGTTATAGGTATTTAAATGGTTCTAAAAAGTTATTTAATCGGTCCTTTTAAAGAAGGTCAACAAAATAATGTTGAACCTTTCTATCTTCCTGAAGATGCTTATTTTAAGTTAGAAGATGTATATATTTGGAGAGGAAGGGTAAGAAAACGTTTTGGATATTCTCTTATAGGTTCTAATGATTTAAATTCTCGCCTACGTATAAATCTTGGTGATACCGATGGATCAGGAGATATAACAGTATCGCTCCCGGGAACTATTTTTAAAGTAGGACAAATGTTTTCTATTAATGATGACCTTTTCACCGTTAATAAATTAGGTTTATCGGCTTCTATTATTAATATTACCCAAGCTAATCCCGGAGAAGTGACCACCAGTGATCCTCATGGATTTGAGACCGCTAATATCGTCTATATTGATCAAGTAGTAGGAATGACTGAAGTTAATCAAATGTTTTTTACTATTACCGTTACAGGAGTTGATACTTTTACACTGGGAGTTGATACGTCAGCTTTTGGACTTTATACTAGTGGAGGGACCGCTAATCAAGCCGTCCCTATGCTATCTACAGGAGGAGGAAGTGGAATAATTGCGGCTAATGGAGGAGTGGGAAGAATTCAAATTACAGGATCTGTTATTACTACTGCTTGCTTTTTTTTCCCAGCTGAACCTGTAATGGGACTTCGTTTACGAGAACAAGCGAGTGTCAATAGTGAAAGAGTGATTGCTTTTGATACGCAATTTGCTTATGAAAGAAGTCAAGCTGCATGGATTCGACTAGGAAAGGCGATTTGGACCGGAAGTGATTCTAAGTTTTTTTGGAGTACGAATTATAGAGGAACTAATCCCTTCCAAACTTTTTTTTACACAGTAAATAATGTAGTTGCCGATAATATTAAATTTCTTCCACAAGGTTCTTCTACATGGACTACAATACGTCCGAAGCTTAACCCCATAGGAGATCCTAGATTTTTAGAAACCTGTAGAATTTTGCTTCATTTTCAAGATAGATTAGTAGCCTTAAACACTATTGAAGATGAGAATGGAACCGATAGGACCTATCATAATAGATGTCGTTTTTCACAAAATGGAGATCCCACTAATCCTGACACTTCTTGGATAGAGATCCCTGGTAAGGGAGGGTTTATCGACCCTCCTACTGAACAACAAATCATTACTGCTGAACGTATAAAAGATACATTAATAGTTTATTTTGAACGCTCTACTTGGGAACTCGTTTATACAGGAGTTAAAGCTCAACCCTTTAGATGGCAACAAATTAATAATGAATTGGGATGTGAAAGTTCTTTTTCCGTCGTAGGATTCGATAAATCAGTTCTAGGAGTAGGAAATGTGGGGGTTCATAGTTGTAATGGCGTTAATGTTACAAGAATTGATGAAAAGATACCTGATGAAGTTTTTAACATTCATAATGGTAATTCTGGTCCTGAGCGTGTTTATGGTATTCGTGATTATTTTAATGAAGTTGTATATTGGACTTTTCCTAATGCTACTAATAACCCAGTATATCCTACCCGGGTGTTACTCTATAATTACAGAAATAATACATGGGCTTTTTTTAATGATTCCTTTACGTGTTTTGGATATTTTCAAAAAGATTCTGACTTAAGATGGGAAACAGTTCAAGATACTTATCCTACATGGAGAGAATGGAATGATCCATGGGGTTCTCCTCTTTTCCAGTCTTCCTTTCAAAATATTGTTGCTGGAAATCAGGAAGGATTTGTTTTTATTCTTGATAATGGTCTTTCATCAAATTCTCAATCTCTTTCTATCACAGATATGATTCCCGCAAATAATCGATTAACAGTTATAAATCATAACTTAAAAGTCGGAGATTATGTCTTAGTAGAAGAAGCTCAAGGAATTGTTTCTCTTAATGATACTATCTTCCAAGTACAACAAGTTTTAGATTCAAATATTATTACTCTTGATACAACTTTTGACGGCACATATACAGGAGGAGGGAAACTCTCTCGTATTAGTAATCTTAATGTTCTTACAAAACAATTTAATCCTGGAACTCCGGTAGGACAACAATTTAGAATTCCATATGTAGATTTTCTTCTTAATAGAACTGAAAATGGAGAAATATCTTTAGATTATTTAATCGATACTGCTTCTGGAGATGCAATCCAAGACCAAGTAGAAGATGGAATTCTTTTAGGAAATAATACTCTCTTTACAAAAGTAGAAGAGAACCAGTCATTTCAAATTAATCAGCAACAAATTTGGCATAGATATTATATTCAAACTCAATCTCAATTCCTTCAACTTTTATTTTTTATGAGCGACGAACAAATGAGAAACAAAGAGATTTCTCAATCAGATTTTGAGCTTCACGGATTAATTTTCTATGTTGAACCACAAGGAAGAATTATAGGATGAGTAGTTCAATTAGTGATAATACTAATAATTTTGTTCCTGAAAGCTATATTTTTCCGGAAGATAATTTTGAAGAATATGATGTTAAACTTAGACAATATCTTAATAAGATAGGGGCAGCAGTTAATACTAAAGATAGTGGATTCTATCTAGAAGATGAAACAATTACTGGTCAACGATTTGTTCCTACTTTTTCAACAGACACCCCTTCAAACGTGAATTTTAGAGATGTATTTAGAAAGGTTATTGATTTTGGGGCACTTCCGAATGCAACGACAAAAAATGTCCCTCATGGGATTTCTACAACAGAAGATTTTTCTATAGTAAGATTTTATGCCACAGCCACCGATCCAGGAGCTTCAACTCTTCAAGCAGCAATCCCTATTCCTTATGTAAATGTAGCGAGTCCTACGGATGGAGTACAGTTAGATATGGGAGATACTAATATATCTATCACGACAACAACAGCTAATTTTATTGCATTTACACGCTGTTTTGTAATTGTAGAATATATAAAAGAAGTGTAAAATAAAAATTGAAAATATAGAGGTATACAATGGCATTTATGGATTTTTTATTTGGAAAGAGTTCAAAAACCAAAACCAAACCCATTTATAATCCCCAGCAAGAAAACGTGTTAAATCAACTTTTAAGTATGTTGCAACAACAAGTTCCTCAAGGGATGCAAAATATTCAAAATATTTTAGGGGGAGATCAAGAAACTTTTGCAGCATTTGAAAGACCAGCACGTAGAGCATTTGAACAGGAAAC
>SDBT01006120.1_pt1 | contig 20062 bp, 17 predicted proteins | sample 2277101 | NCBI WGS metagenome assembly SDBT01 (sample SAMN10404973, study PRJNA504765) | marine sediment metagenome | isolation source: marine sediment core GS10_PC15, 103 cmbsf | place: Arctic Ocean: Southern Knipovich Ridge | collected 2010 | reverse complement strand
AATTGGATGCGAATTTCTAAATCTGCCTTTGAAAAAGGTTTTAATTCATTTGAAATGTTAGGAACTATTTTAATTAGACTTTTTAAAGCCGAACTACCTATAATCAAGAGCGCACAGATCACCATCTTTACAAATGAGAAGGAAATTGAAAAACCCTTCGAAATGGCTATGGAAGTTTACGAGAAGAGAGATGAAAGAGCTCGGAGTATTAACGATGAAGATGTAGACATGTTCTACGGCTGCGTCCTTTGCCAGTCTTTCGCTCCAACACATGCATGTATCATTACACCAAATCGTATGAGTTTATGTGGTTCAATTTCTTGGTTTGATGCAAGAGCTGCTGCAAAGGTTGACCCTAAGGGGCCTCTGTTTGAAGTAGCACCACAAGAGTGCTATGACGAAATAGCAGGCGAATATGAGGGCATAAACCAAACATTAAAAAAACGATCACTTGGAGAAATAGATAAAGTTTATATTTATTCAGGAATGGAGTTTCCACATACTTCTTGTGGATGTTTTGAAGCCATTGACTTTTACATACCAGAAGTAAACGGACATGGGATAGTTGATAGAAGTTATGGTGATGTGGCAATTAATGGATTACCTTTCAGTGCAATGGCAAATCAGACTGGAGGTGGTAAGCAAATGCCAGGATTTAATGGTATTTCAATTCAATACATTATGAGCCCCAAATATCAACAATATGATGGAAAGATAGAAGGCTTGAAAAGTGGGATTGAAACGGTCGTATGGATGTCTAAAACAGTTAAAGATAGAGTCGCAGAGTTTCTACCGGCTGATTTAATTGACAAAATCGCAACCAACGAAGATGTCACAGATATTAATGCTCTAAAAGAATGGGTTAAAGATGTGAATCATCCTATAATCGAAACTGATGGCTATAGAACCGCAACTGCAGATGAAGAAGAAGTGGATGAGGAAGAATATGGTGCTTTGGAAGGACTCCCGCTAGGAACTCAAACTATTTCGATTCCTGGAGCTGGTGGTATGGGCGGCTTTAAACTAATCTTAAAGAACTGTAAAATCCATTGTGAAACGTTAATAATTAAAAAAATCGATAATAAACCCAAAAGAAAATAGGAATTCTTACTCTTATTTTTTTGATCTTTTATTTTTATTCTTATTTTTTAATAATTTAAAGAGTATATTTTTCTAATCTAATACTTTAATTAAAATTAAAAATTAAAATGAAATTACATGGTTATCACAACAAATATTACTAAGATGTTGGGAATTAAACACCCAATAATTGGTGCCCCAATGGGGCCATTTTACACAACGGAATTATCTGTAGCAATTTCTGAAGCTGGTGGTTTAGGTGTATTATCACATACTAACTTGGGTGCGACGAGTTCCTTTCAGGTAATGAAAGATAATATGTTGCATATGGTTGAACACACAGACAAACCCTTTGGTTTTAATATTAGAACTGCCCGGTTGCAGCCAGACGCCCCTACACTTTGTAGGAAGATACCAAAATTTATAATGGATAATCCTAAATTAAAAGAGCAATGTCGATATGTAATTACTAGTGCTGGGACACCTAAAATGATGAAGACAAAATCTTTTCAAAAGTTAAAGGAAACAAGTTCAGAGATCAAGCATTTCCACGTGGCACCGGCATTATGGCTTGCTGATAAATGCGTCGCTTTAGATGTGGATGGAATGGTAGTAACTGGAACTGAAGGTGGAGGTCACCAATCCTACGAAAAAGTAAGTACTTTAGTATTATTACAACAAGTAATAAAAAAATATCCAGATTTTCCTTTAATAGCATGTGGAGGATTTGCGAATGGGCAAGGATTAGCAGCTGCATTATCCATGGGTGCTGGGGCAGTTGCTATGGGATCAAGATTTATTGCGTCAAAAGAAAGCGAATTTCACGATAATTATAAGAATATTGTTCCCCCTGCTAAAGCTTCAGACACAATTTTAGTAACTGGATTTTTTGGACCAATAAGGTTGTGGAAAAATAAGTACGCGTTATCCCATGATCTCGTGGCTAACAAAGAAGAAAAAAAGGCATTGGAAGCAGCTATGGATGCATCAGAAATAGCGGAAAGATTCAGAGGTGGTGAAACCGCTTATGAAGGGAATATAACAGATGGAAGTGTGTTATTAGGACAAAGCATTGGAATTATCAATAAGATAGAAAGCGTACCTGATATTATTGATACGATAATGGATGAAGCGGAAAAAAGTATAAAGAAGGCATTTGCTGCGGTCAAATAGCTTGAAAATATATAACAATTAATTTAATAAATTAGAGAACCAAAAATGACAGAAAATGTTATTACCGAAGTTATAGATAGAATTCTGCGAATTGAAATTAACCGTCCGGAAAAAAAAAATGCCTTGTCAATGAGCATGTATGGGGCAATTGCTAATGCAATCAATGAGGGTGAACAAGATCCTTCCATTCGCGTTATATTAGTACATGGAAAAAAAGAATATTTCTGTGTTGGTAATGATATAAAGGAATTTCAGAGTGTTTCTGTCCCGGTGGGAACTAATCCATTAAGAGATTTTAGTACTGCTATAACAACTGCTAAAAAACCTCTTGTTGCTGCTGTCAATGGTTATTCTATAGGAGTTGGAATGACAATGCTATTTCACTTTGATCTGGTTTATGCTGGAACGAATGCGAAATTTCGAGCTCCTTTTGTCGATTTGGCACTATGCCCTGATGCTGGTTCAACTTACATCTTGCCACGATTGGTTGGGCATCATAAAGCAGCGGAAATATTCTTTTTTTGTAATTATCTTACAGCTGAAGAAGCGTATAGCATAGGATTTGTCAATCGAATCTTTCCGGAAGATGAATTATTAGAGAAAGTGTTGTCCTTATGTCAACAATTAAGCCTAAAACCCCCCGCATCAATACGGTTGACCAAAGAACTGCTCAAAAAATACACTGCTGAAATCATAAAAAACCAAAGAGCAGAAGAATTCAAGAATTTTGCAAGAAGATTAAGATCAAAAGAGGCTCGAGAAGTTTTTAAAGCGTTTTTTGAGCACAGAAAACCAGATTTCTCTAAATTTAGTTAAAATTTACTATTTTTTACTATATCAAGGTATTGAAATTTATCAATATCCTATTTTTTACATTAAATATTTATTAAAAAAAGATTCAGATATAATATCCGGTGTTATCTTCCTTATATTTATCTTTATCATCATCTTTATCGTCATCCTCACCTTGTAAGAATTTTTTAGCAAGCTTTTTCATAATTTCATCAGGATCTGCGTCAGGATCGAGATCCTTAAAATCCTTAGGATTGATTTTTATTATTCCACCATTTTTGAAAGGAATAAACTTGCTACGCATTTCTTTCTCCAATTGTTCTTGTTTCCTAGCGTTTAAACTTAGCTCTTTACGCATTAATTCTTTTAATTCATTGGCAACAATTTTATCGAGTTTATCAGGTTCAAGATCTAACAAAGTATCGGTACCATATGTTTTAGTAATTTTCTTGATTGCTTTTTCTTTTTTGAATTCTTGTATGCTATTAATTGAATTTAAATCTAACTTTCTAAGAATATTTAGCCAATCGAGCTTAACTGTCCAACAAAAATCTTTATCTGTCATATTTTTGTTTCTCTTGTATACAATTATAATATTTTTTTTTTTAAATTAAACTTTACTTTCTACTGTTTGAATAAAGAAAAATCACAAATATAAATTTAAGTATTTTAACCTATAAATTACAAAATTCTCGAATTAACAAGAATTTGGTAGATTAATTATTAAATATAGATATTTTTATTAATTTCTAATTAAATCTGAGTACTTAAAAATGTTTATTGAAAAAAACAAAAAAATAAGTTAAAAAAATTCTAATTTAAAAACTTATGAAATATAAAAAACATTAATTTAAATTTATAAACTATTTTAGGTAGTTGCGAAGTGATTTTTTGAAATCTTTAGTAGAATCATTATTTATTTCACCCCAGTTATAACGTCCGCGGGGTTTTCTTTTTGCTCGATAAAAATAATTCTTTAAACTTCTCTCGTAATCACTTGCACTCATACTTTTTTCCTCACCAAACTTAATTTGGAATAAATTTCGTAAGTAATCACCAAATAGAGCACGCATTTTTTGTATTAACCTCGTTCCTTTTATGAATTTTATTTAAATATTTGTTTAATTAAACGTTATTTTAATTAAAGAACCAAATTGTATATTTAAACATTATCACACGAATAATATTATGTTTTTAGATTTTGAATAATCTTTTTAAAATCCACGAAGAAATCTTGTACTAACATTTTTCAATATTTTACATTTGTTAAATTAGAAGAAAGTTAAGAAGAAAGTTAAAAATATAAAACTAAGTTTCAAAATATTAATAGAAACAAAAAAAATTTTAAATTTAGATTTAATATTAATTTCCGGGTGTGAAAATAATGAATAGAAAAATTGACGATCAGGATTATTTAAATTACTTATTACAATCATTAAATGTTAAAGAATTAAAACAGATTTGCAGAGAAAATGATATTAAAGGATTTTCGAAATTAAAGAAAAGTGAATTAATTGATTTTATAATTGATTCTTTTTCTGAGGAAGAAATTAAAGAAGTAATAAACAAAAATGAAATAGAGATCATTACAAAAGAAATTGATTTAGCCATAAACAAAATTAATGGGCATGATAGAGAACTCATAAGTTCTATTAAAATTGTTAACCCGGAAAATCATGAAGTTGAGATTATTTTCAAGGGTTTTAATTGGGAGAACACTTCATTTTTATCAATAACACCAGAAAATATAGACGATCCTGAAAGGGACTGTGATTGTAGAGTTGGTGCAAATTCAGGATTTTGCAGTCACTTTTGGGCAGGTTTTATCTTATCTTTAAAACAAGATTGGTTTAATTTATCAAATTGGACCTTAACAAAATTACCTGATGATTTTAAAGAAAAAATTGAAATGATAAAACTGACAAAGATGCCAACTGGGGGCAAGACTGATGAAATTTCTGAAAATATTGTTATGACTGACGAAAGTTCTGAAGATAATCAATTTATGGAATTCGTTGGCAAAAGCATTACGGTTTATGAAGGGGAAATTTCAGATCTCGAAAAGAAAGAACAAGATTTTCAAGGCAATATTACTGTTTACTATATAATAACACTTAAGAGTGCTAAATTAGGTCCAAGAGTTCAGAAAAAAAGTGATTTTCGAGAAGAAAAGATAAAAAGCGTCGAAGAATTAAATCTAAGAATAAGCGAAAAGATTTTTGATGAAAATGATGTAAAAATCGGTGATAATATCAGTGGTAATGGTAAATTAACAAGAGATAACTTTTTAAGGATTTATATAGTAAAAAATATACGCAAAATTCAAAAAATAATGGAAGGAATTTAAAGAGCTAAATTATATTGGGTATATAATTTTAAGAAGCACAATATTCTTAAATTAGTCTAATCCAATTATGAACTTAGTTAAGACTTTAGCAAGAATAGATCTTAATCAATTTTTACAAAATTTAAAAAAAAGAAAATTAAGAAAAAATTTATTTTATATTAATTTTCCTCTCAAAACGCCAGATAAATTAAAATTCAGGTTTTCTTCTTCTCTTACTGTCTTATAGACAACACATTCCATGCATTTATGTTCCTTTTGTGCGTGAGTACCTTGTATTTCTCCCATACAAAATGTTCCAGCAACAACCCAACATGCACGTCCAGCATTCTTACCATCATGAATCCCATCTAACCTTGTTTCCTCAGCGGCAGGACATATTCCAAACTCATCAATTTTATCTCCATTTAGATTTCTACCGCAATCTAAATATTCCCAACAGTTTTGTTTCAATTTTAAACTACACCTCCATGATCAGTTTCAAATTTAAATATATAATAAAGTATTATATATTTAAGTTTTAATATCTCTATTAAAAATCGAATTTCACTTTTTCGAAGGTTCTATATTAAGAAATTATAAATAATTTATTATGTATTCTTTCTATTAATATTTAATTTAGAATTTTTAATTCGAAATTAATTTAAGGTGTATGAAATGAATACAGATTATGAGCTCCTTACAGATTTTTACCAGCTTACTATGAGTAATGGTTATTTAATAAAAGGAATGGCTTACACACCGGCTACATTTGATCTTTTTTTTAGAGAAGCTCCTTTTAAAGGAGTTTATGCAATTTGTTATGGACTTAGTAAAGCGATAAACAATTTATGTACGATGAATTTCTCTGATGATTCAATTAATTTTCTCCAAGAAAATGGAACTTTTTCCGATAAATTTTTAGATTATTTAGCTCATTGGAAATGTGAATTAACAATTCACTCTGTAGATGACGGAAGGGTTATTTTTCCTTATGAACCAATTATGGAAGTCGAGGGTCCCTTAATTCAATGTCAGCTCATAGAAACTTATCTACTGAATTGTTTTAATTTTCCAACTTTAGTTGCAACTAAAGCAAACCGTATGTGGTTATCATCTGGGAAACAACCTATTTTAGAATTTGGTTTGAGAAGAGCACAAGGTCCGAATGGAGGACTAACCGCAAGTGAAGCTGCCATGGTAGGAGGATGTACAGGAACTTCTAATGTATTAGCTGGGAAGAAATTTGGAATAAATATAAGTGGAACTCAAGCTCATTCTTGGGTAATGGCATTCGAGTCAGAACTCGAATCATTTAGAGCTTATGCAAATATTTATCCTGATTCATGCATATTATTAATCGATACCTATGATATAATTGAGGGGTGCAAAAATGCTATAATTGTGGGTAAGGAACTTGAAGCAGAAGGTAAGAAATTATTGGGGATACGAATAGATTCCGGAGATCTGGCTTATTTTAGTAGAAGAGTAAGAGAAATGTTAGATGAGGAGAATTTAAATTATGTGAAGATAGTTGCCTCAAACGATGTAGATGAATATATCATCGAGGAAATTCAGCATCATAATGGAGCAGTGGATCTATGGGGAATAGGTACCAAACTAGCCACATGCAAGGATGACCCCGCCTTAGGAGGTGTTTATAAATTAGTAGAAATTGATGGACAACCCAAATTAAAAATATCAAATAATGTTGAGAAAACTACGATTCCATCAAAAAAGCTTTTATTTAGAGTATATAACGGAGATGATTATATGACAGGTGATATTATGGAACTTATTGAGAATAAAGCTCTTGAAGAAGATTATGTCTATGATCCATTAAATCCACTAAGATTTTATAAACTAACAAATCATTCTAGAGTCGAACAATTATTAAAGTTAAAGGTTGATAAAGGCAAACCACTATCCGAATATCAAGGATGGCGTGAAGCCCGAATGATAATGGAAGAGGATATAAGCCACCTTTCTGACGCGTCAAAAAGACTTCTAAATCCACAAAATTATAAGGTTAGCATTAGCAGATCTTTACATGAACTTAGAACAGACTTAATCGAACGATATGTAGGTAAAAAAAATTAAATTCTCTTAAAATAAGCATTTACATAGATTGAAACGAATTCAGAAATTCAATCACATTTGGGAAAAAAGTAATTATAGATATAATAAAACTTAATATTATAGTAAAGTCTACAGCCCATTCTCTAAATGTATATATTTGTTTAAAAATCTTACTTAATTGTTAAATACAATTTACCATTTTCTCATATCTATGAGAAACTTTAGTATCTATGAAAATCAAAATTTCTCATATCTAAACAGCAAAATATAATTGTAAGAAAAAAAAATTCAAAAGAAAAATAGAAATTAAATTATAATTATTCAATTTGTGAACCACATTCAGTGCAAAATTTACCAGTTGTACTAGCTCCGCAGTGTGGGCAAAACCGATGTGCTTCTGGGGGTTGTTCTACTACTGCTGTCTGCGGTGAAGGTTGTGGAGTTGGTTGTTGAGAAACAAACGGCTGTGGTTTTTTTTTTGATCCTTGAGACATTGAACAGATTCCTAAGAAAACAAAAAAACCTCCAACAATTATCATAAACCATATACTAAACATAAATCCTATTACTGCCACCATAATACCCATCATACAAAAACATTGACTATTATTTCTATGTGCCATAAAAATTTCCTTAAAAAAAGTACTCTTTAATAAAATTAAATCTTCTAAGAAATAATAGACTCCAAATATTTAAATTTAAATCTTTCAAAAATTAAGAATAATATTGTAAATTAACGAATTGATGAGATCTTTTTGTATTGATCATCTGGAATATTATCTTTTACTACTTCAAAAAGCTCCATATGTGTCATTAATTTTTTATACTAACAATCACATCAATAATTATTATATTGATTGAATATTTTTTTAAAATGAAGGTAAATTAATATAGTAAAAAAGGTAGGAAAAAGATAAAATATCTCATTTTTCACTAACATTAATAATATTAGCATTAGTAGAATAACGTTTTTATACTATCAATATCAAACTAGCAATAATTATAATATTATTTTCATTTTTTTAATATTATAGGTGTTAATAAATGTATCAAAAAAATAAAATTTTTATTAGGTGTTTCAAATTTATCATTTAGACGGAACTGATTATTTAAAAACTAAATATAACAGAAAAACATGGAGCGTTTGCCCAGAGTGTCTACAGAGAATCGCTGCTGAAATCTATGAAGAAGATGACCAGATTTGGATGAAAAAAAATTGCCCTGAACATGGTGATTTTAAGGATAAGTTATCGTCATCTGCCAAATACTATAAGTGGACGCACTACAAGAATGATGACTGGGGCTTCTTGAAAAATGGAGATGCAAATCCTCCGGATTGTGAGGCAGAAGATCCGAGGGGATGCCCTTATAATTGTGGATTATGTAATGAACACTTGTCTACATGTTGTCTTGCCTTAATTGACTTAACTAACAGATGTAATTTTAATTGTAACGTCTGTTATGCCAACGTTCAAAAATCGGGCTACTGGATTGAACCAAGTCTCGGCGATATTGAGAAAGTAATGGATCACTTTAGAAATAAGCCAATTCCAGCAGTTAGTATAATGTTTACTGGTGGAGAACCAACAGTAAGAAAAGACTTTCCTGAGATTTGCGCAATGGCAAGAGAAAAAGGTTTCAAAGAAATTATTGTCGCTACAAATGGGTATGGATTCCAGAAAAAGAAAGGAGGCCTGGAATATACAAAAAAGGTCTTTGAAGCCGGTCTAGACACGTTATACCTTCAATTTGACGGAATTAACAATTCAACTTATGAAAAAACCAGAGGAATCAAAAATTTAATGGCTTATAAAATGAGAGTCATTGAAAATTGCCGAAAAGCTGGTCTTTCATCAATTAATTTAGTTGCTACAATTGTCAACGGTGTAAATGACAAGGAAATTGGAAATATTATCCAATTCTGTATTGACAACATTGACGTAGTAAGAGGTATTACATTCCAACCTGTTTCTTTATGTGGTCGAATTACTGCTGAAGATTTGCACGATTTAAGGATAACTAATGCCGATGTTATAAAAGAAGTTGAAAAACAGACTGGAGGCAAAATCAGTATGGAATCTGCTTGGTATCCTTTGAGCACGACGGTCGAGATGGGACGTATAATATCTTATTTAGCTGATGTCGACGCGATTGAATTTACCTGCCACCCCGACTGCGGATTTGCCACGTACTTAGCAATAGACCCTGTGACAAACGAAATGGTCCCAATTACGGATTATTTTGACCCCTTTAAGATTATAGAATTTTCAAATAAATTCTGGGAAAAGATAAAAAGCAAAGAGAAGAAGCCAATTAACTTTTTCACAAATTTACTTGGAGATTTTGGAAAAACGCTTGATAAGGGCTTAACACTTTTAGATAAAACGCAACTACGGGCGAGATTCTTACTTGGAATGCTGCAGTACACTAAAAAGCCTGGGAAGCTGATGGAAATGTTCAGTCGAGTATTAATCAATGGAGATTGGGAAAGTATAAGTTCATTCACTCACGGGACTCTGCTTATCTCAAGCATGCATTTTCAGGATGCTTATAATATGGATATTGAGCGGACTAAAAGATGTATTGTTCATTTTGGGGTCACAATGCCCGACGGAGAAGTGCTAGAGATACCATTCTGTACCATGAACTCAATCTACAGAGAAGAAATTGAAAAACAAGTCTCTAAAAAGTTAACGGAAAAGGTAAAGAACGAGTTCGATACCACTCAGGGGTTGGCTGTGGATGACCTTGAACAAGAGATTGCTCATAATGGCGGCACTGTTAAGGATGATTAAATTAGCGTGGTGATAAAAAACATATGTCAAAAATGTCAAAAAAAGATTCAAATGAAGATTTTAAAGTAAAAGAGTTAGTAAAGTTAAAGACAGCTGCCGGAACGGAGTACCAAGAAGCGATGCTCACAAGAGTAGAATATTTTGCCAAGAAAAACGCCGAAAAATCGGTTTTTAACAACTTTTTGCAGAACACAATTGTCAAGGGGCTTAGCACAGTCTTGGACCTTAAGCTAAGTGTTGATAAAGCACTTGGCGAGGACAATTTAAAGAAGGTCCATGATGTAATTGACCAGCTACTCTTATTAGGGCTTTAAATATTTAAATTTTTAATTTTTTATTTTACTTATTTTTTTAAACAGAATTTCTATTAAGATTAAATAAGTTAATAGTTATTTAATTATTGAGAGTGAACTATTTGGAATTTCAAATAACCATTGAAAAAAACACTTTTCTCTAATCGACCTAAGAATCCATATTGGACTCCACGATTTTCTAAAATTCTCAAAGCAACTGAAGTGGTATCAAATTCACTATTATATAAATCAAGACACTATCTATATATACATGTAGCTATTTAAATTAAATTATATTAATTTAAATATCTTCTAAACTATGTATTATATAGAACCTAAGGCAAAAAAAATGAAGGAATTCAAGGTAAACGATTTTATTACATTAAAATTGGAAGAAGGGACCACAAATATTTATGTAAAAGGGATTTACTTTAATCAGTGCAAATTCTTATTATTAAACATTCCAGTTGATAAGATTAGTGGGGTTGATGAGATCGAGTCAATAGATGATGTATCAGAAAAATTAGGGTGGACAGAAGAAAGGCAAGAAGGAATTGGTGATCCTTTAATTCCTTCCGAAACTGAATTCTGGGGCCATTGTTCTAATTTACAAGTCTGGGCAGAACATAAATATGATACTCGTCTTTTACTTAGTAATTTAGCTTTCCCATTATTGAAGAAATTAACTAAAACAGGAGATATTAATGCTAAAAACGTTTTTAAGGAAGAAATCGCAAAGAGATTTTTAAGCGGAAATATTCATGTTATAATTTATTTGATAAAGGAAGGATATTTAAAGTACCTTAATAAGGAAGAAATTAAATTTCTATTAGAGGATTTTAATTTTAATAATTTAAAAACTTTTAATGTCAAAGAATCTTTAGATTTTTTACAAAAATTAGCTGAAGTCGGGAGTACAGTAGCTAAAAAGCTAATTAAGGAAGAGATTGAGGAGATCTTCTTAAGCGGAAATATCTCTGTTATTATTGATTTGATAGGATTTTTAAAGTATCTAAATAAGGAAGAAATTCCACAATTAATTTTAAGCGGAAATGATACTGTTATAAAATATTTAATTGATAAAGGATTTTTATATGATGGATATTTAAAGTACCTTAATAAGGAAGAAATTAAAAGAATCGTTCATCCATTATTTTTAAGCGGAAATGATACTGTTATAATTTATTTGATAAAACAAGGATATTTAGAGTACCTAAATAAGGAAGAAATTAAAAGTATTGTTCAGCCATTATTCTTAAACGGTAATATCTCCATTACAAGTCTTCTTATATCTGAAGGATATTTAGAGTACCTAAATAGAGAAGAAATTAAAAGTATCGTTCAGCCATTATTTTTAAGTGGAGATATCCCTATCTTATCTAGATTGACAGCAAAGGGATATTTGAAGTATTTAAATAAAGAAGAAATTAAACACATTGTAACAGAGACATTTTTAAGTGGGAATATCTCTGCTATAACTTATTATATAGAGTACCTAAATAGAGAAGAAATTAAACATCTTGTCACAGAGGGATTTTTAAGTGGAAATAAAGCTGTTATAATTTCTTTGATTGAAAATGGATATTTAGAGTACCTAAATAAGGAAGAAATTAAAAAAATCTTTCAAAAATTCGACTTTAGTATTAGCAATGAAGCTATTATAACTTATTATGAAAGATATTTAGAATACCTAAATAAAGAAGAATATACATCACTCCACGTACTAGATTTAAGTAATATTTATTTATGGTATCTCCCAGAGTCGATAGGAAAACTTACATCACTCCAAAAGCTGGATTTAAGTGGTATTGGATTGGAGGCTCTCCCAGAGTCGATAGGCAACCTTAAATCACTCAATAAACTAAATTTAAAAGGCAATTGTTTAAAGACTCTCCCAGTGTCAATAGGGAACCTAATATCACTCCAAGAACTAGATCTTAATGGGAATGAATTAACTATTCTCCCAGAGTCAATAGGCAACCTTAAATCACTCCAAAAACTAAGTTTGGATAAAAATAAGTTATTTAATCTCCCGGATACAATGGGAAACCTAAAATCGCTCAAAAGTCTAAATATAGTTAGTAATAAGTTAACAAGTTTCCCGGTGTCAATAACAAGCCTTATGTCTCTCCAAGAACTAGATTTAAGTGATAATAATCTTAAAAATCTCCCCGAGTCAATAGGCAACCTAAAATCACTCAAAAAATTAAATTTGGAGAGAACTAATTTAAGTTGTGATAAATTAACGACTCTCCCAGAGTCGATAAGCAACCTTAAGTTACTTGAAAAACTAAACTTAAAAGATAATTGTTTGACAACTCTTCCAGAGTCAATAGGCACTCTTAAATCACTCAAAAAACTAAATCTGATGTTTAATCGTTTCACTACAATCCCTGAGTCAATAAGCAACCTAAAATCACTCCAAACATTAGATTTAAATAATAATGAGTTTACAACTCTCCCAGAGTCAATAGGCAACCTTATATCGCTTAAAGACCTACGATTTTATAGTAATCAGTTGGTGACTATTCCAGAGTCAATAGGGAATCTTAAAACACTCATATACCTAAATTTAGGAAACAATAAGTTGAGGTTCCTCCCGGATTCAATAGGAAACCTTACATTACTCCAAGAACTACATTTAAGTAGTAATCAGTTAACTACTCTCCCAGAGTCAATAAGTAATCTTAAATTACTCAAAACCCTAAAGTTAATGTTTAATTGTTTCAATACAATTCCAGAGTTAGTAATAAAGCTTACAACGTTGGAAAAACTAGATTTAGGGAGTAATCAGTTATCGACACTCCCTGAGTCCATACACAACCTTAACAAGCTCAGTTACCTTAGTTTGTATGGTAATCAATTAAAAACACTCCCGGATTCAATAGGCAACCTTACATCACTCCAAGAACTACATTTGAGTAGTAATCAGTTAACTACTCTCCCAGAGTCAATAGGAAACCTTACATCACTCCAAGAATTATATTTATCTGAAAATAATTTAAAGACTCTCCCAGAGTCCATAGGGAAGCTCACATCTCTCCAAAGACTAAATTTGAGGGATAATCATTTAAAGACTCTCCCAGAGTCCATAGGGAAGCTCAAATCTCTCCAAAATCTAGATTTGAGTGATAATCATTTAGCGATTCTCCCAGAATCCATAGAGAACCTAAGATCCCTCAAATATTTTTCTCGCCCTTCGAGAAAACGTTTATAAAAATCATATATAAAATAACCATCATTATAATTTTACTTATTTTTTTAAACAGAATTATTAGTATCCTACAGAATATTAATGATTTTAAAGGGTGGTGCTCAAAACTTAAAACTTGGGCAGAAGAAAAATACAATATTTGGCTCCTATCTGATTATGATATAGAATTCTTTTTTCCACTATTACGAAAACTTTATGAAGCGGGGGATCCATTAGCCTGTGAGATGTTTAAAAAAGAAATAGCAAAAGGTCTAAGAAATGAAGATTAAAAGCAATTTTTAATTTATGAAGATTATATATCTTACTTCAGTAAAGATGAACTAATAACAAGCATTCTCGATCCTGAAGAAGTTTCGGCATTGAAGGAGATCTCGAGATATACCGGTAATTCTTATCATCTTGTATATGATTTCGATGCGGATGATGAAGTAAGGCGTCGAGAATACTCAGATCGATATTATTTTAGTCTTTATAAAGGGCGAATCTACGAACTCGACATGGAATTAAATTATAATCTTAAGGTTTTTCCAGAATCAATTTTTAACTTAAAAGGACTGAAACGATTACATCTATTTTTATTTGATTTAAAGGAAGTGAAATTTAATACTTAAAAAATATTGGAGTCATTGGAAGTATTGAATTTATATTATTTTAAAGACGTCAAATCTCCCCCATTATATGACTATTTTCCAAATCTCTTGTCAATAAAAAGAATAAAATTGAGAAAATTACGATTTTAATGAAATAAACCATGTCAATTAGTAAAGAAAAGATTACCGTCTTATTAGGAATAAAAATGAACATTTTTTTTATTCGTTTATAAGTCAATGAAATTTTTTAAATGAGAATATGAGCCGTCTAAAAATCGTTTACTCATTATAACGGATTAATAATTTAAAAAAAAAATAAGGTAATAGTTTAAATGAAAAAAAGTATATAGTTAGGTTATGGTGCCGGATTAAAAAATTATCGCAGAGCAAGCGTTTTTTTAATTTATCCTTAGCCATTAGTTAAATTGAAGAATCTGTGGGTCGTTGTAGAAAAATCTCTCCAGACCCCTCAGTCTTCTCAATTTAGTTTTCGCTATTAGCAAAATTCCATTAGAAAAAAAAAGTTCGATTTCTAACAAAAAATTCCTAATTTTCTTTTTTATGATTACATAAGCCATTATAATCAAAATTAAATAGCTTTGAATTATTAAAAAACTAAATTATTAAATTAGGAATAATAATAAAAAAATTAATACCTCTACTAATTAATAAATAAACTAAAAAACTTTCTGACAGTAATATAACTTATATTAATCTGCATTATATCACTTTGTGCTAACCCTAGACATGTTAATGGTTAACTATATTTTCTTGAGTAGAGAGATACCCCTTCCACTGCCAGCCCTAAAGCTCATTAAGAACACTAGCTCATTTAATGAAATATGTAATTTAACAGAGAAACAGTTTAAAGCTTTATTATTAAGTCTAAAAAGTACTTACAAAATATCTTTAAGAAATATTGACAAAATGGTTTCAAATTTTGGTGAAAAAAACAACTCTTCAATTTGTAGACAAATAGAAAAAGAGTTAAAAATATGTAAAGACAATGATATAAAGTGTTTAAGTTATTTTGACAAAGATTTTCCTCCTTTAATCAAGAGAGTCAGTCTTACTCCTAAATTAATTTTCATAAAGGGAGAAATATTACAGGAAGATGAAAAAGCGGTTGCAATCATTGGAACTAGGAATCCAACAGCATACGGAAAAAGAATGGCAATATTAGTAGCAAAAAGATTTTCTGAACTTGGATTTACAATAGTGAGTGGATTTGCTAGAGGGATTGACACCATTGCCATGAGAAGTGCCTTAGATAATGGAGGACGAGTTATTGGTGTTATAGCATCGGGTATACTGAATCTATACCCAAAAGAAAATCAAAATTTAGTTAATAAATTGGTTGAAAATGGGGCTTTAATCTCGGAGAGATTTCCCAACAAAAGCGTGACTAAAAGAGCGTTACAAATCAGAAACAGAATCACCAGTGGATTAGGATTGGGTAATGTATTTGTTGAAGGAAATAAGTTTAGTGGTACGAAATGGCAATTTAAATATGGAAATGAGCAAGGAAGATCAGCTATAGCTGTAGAGCCAATAGACCACGAATCTGAACAATCCTATATTCCAAGATGGATAATTGAAGAAAAAGGGGGTGCAAGAATTTCGAGTGTAGAAGATGTTGATGTAATTGCTGAAGCGTTGATGGAAGAATACAAACAGCGAAAAAAGAAAGCAAATAAAAAATTTCAACGAAGGCAGGTCAATTTATTAAAATTTAAATAAAAATAAATTAGTTTTAATTTTATGAATGGAGTAAATAACATAATTTTTCTCGATGGAAAAATCCCTATCAAGACAATTCAACTACCATTTTGTTATAAATGTATGGACTATATTAGTTCTGGTAGTAATTTTTGTTTGAATTGCGAGAACCCACCAAGCTATACTCGAGGTAAATGGTTTTTTAATTGTATTAGAGCTTTGGGTATTTATTCTCAAATCAAGTATGGAGACTACTTAGTTCCAATAAATCTTTTATCTGAGTTGCTAGTTTTACTTAAATTTAAAAGAACGACTAAATTTAAGAAATACGCTGGAAGTTTATTAGCTGATGGGTTATTTCAAATAGTAAAGAATAATATTGAATTATTTCAAGGAAGTTCATACATAATTACATCTCCAAAGTTTTCAAGTGCAGAAAAAAATAATGTAGGATTTATAATCAGACCTTTGCTACCTAAATTAAATAGTATTGTCTTCTCAATTGATAATATAACGTACAAAGCCAAAAGAAATAAAGATATCGGGCAGAGTAAATCTCTAGGAACATTTGAGAATCGTTTTGAAGCAATTAGAGGGGTACATGATATTGAATTAAAGAATCTACATAATAAAAAAGTCATTTTAATTGATGATATTATAACTTCTGGATCAACCGCTTGGGATCTATCGAGGGCACTTAAAGATAAAAATGCAGGAGACATTAATATTTTAACAGCGGGTAAAAATCAGACAAGTCATCAATGGCCAATAACAAAGTTTGATGATTTTTCCTTTGATTACCTAATGTTATATTTCTCAAAAATGGATTTTCATAGAGATATTGATAAAATTGAGAAATGTAATGTAGAACAATTAGATATAAATGTTAGTAAGCAAGGCTATACCATAATTGAAGGTAGCATCGGTGAATATGTAATAAAAATTGATTTTAATAAAAAAATTCTTACACATAAATGCAATGATTTTGTTCATGATAAGATGCGGAATAAAAAGTTTTGTAAACACATTTCAAAGTTATTTATGGAAATCAAAAATAGGAATGGAGAAGAAAATTCAAAAGAGATCCTCTTAGGACTGTATCAAAATCTTGATAGATGGGATTTTTCAGCAGATTAATGATTTTATTACGAGCGAAATAACAGATTGGATAGAGAAACAAGAATTGGATCCTTTCGGAAAAAAGGCTTATAGGAAAAGGTATTCTTTCATTATAATATAAGAAAAGATATTTTAAAAAAAATTTACAAATACAAAAGAATTAGATGAACTAAAATGAAATCGTGCTTATCCATCTTTTCATAAAAAGCTAAAAAAAAAAAAGTGTAAATTTCAAAGACGAGTTTATAAATGAAATTAATGGATTATCATACCCATAATAGGCGATGTGGACATGCTTTCGGTGAAATTGAAGATTACATAAAAGTTGCAATAGAAAAGAATCTTAACGAAATTGGGATCTCCGATCATTTTCCTTTAGGAGCAATATTAGATGATCCACAATTTAAAGAAATAATCAAAAGTACCTCGATGGAAGTAATTGAATTCCCCGATTATATTAAAGAAATAAAAAGTCTGAAAGAAAAATATACGAATAAAATAAAGATCCGAATATCAACTGAAGTTAACTTCGCTACCCCAGGAAGAGCATTAACTCGTCAAAAAAAGGTTCTTGAACCATTTATGGATGATTATGACTATTTACTTGGGGCAATCCATGAAATTAAATGGCACGAATCTCCAATTATAATAATGGATCCACGTCAGGGGAGTGATGCTCTCAAAACATATGGTATTGAAAAAATTAACTTAGAATATATTAACAAATTAAGGAAGTTAGTAGATACTGACTTTTTTGACGTAATTGCCCACTTTGACAATCAGCGTATTCTTTTTCGCCCAAATATGCCTAATTATTCCGAGAAATCATGGTATAAACTTTTAGAACTATTAGATAAAATAAAAAATAAAGGAATGGCAATTGAGATTAATACTTCTGGAAATCTTAAAGGAATCGGGAGCCAATTTCCAAGTGATAAAATTGTTAAAGAGATAATTCAACGAGATATTCCTATAATGTTAGGTTCTGATGCCCATAGACCAGGATATATTGGATATAGGTTTGAAGAATTTATAGAAAAAGCAAGAAAATGGGGTTTATCTCATCTGTGCATTTATGAAAAACGAGAACAGAATTTAGTTAAAATTTAAGAAATGTGAAAGTGGAATGGCGGATGTGAGACTCTTGTTTATCTTATCAGAGAATATAATTCTTTATGGAAAAATATGATACAAATTCAAGATGATACAAATTACTTTTTGAATAATTTGAAAACCAATTCAAAGACTTTATCCTGAATTTTATTTTTAATTTCTCTGGATAGATCATTCATGATATCTTCAGGAATATTTTGTATATATTCTTTTATCTCATTTTTAATAATTGGATTTATTTTTTCGATAAAATTTTCGATATAATCATTTTTCTTTAGATACCCTTTTTTAAAATTCTGTATATAAGTTTTATTGAATTTATCTAACCAACACTTTCCTTTATATTTCAGTTCTCTAATCAGATTTTTTGATTCATCGCTGTTAAAATTGATTAGTTTATTTTCATGATTCTTGATTAAATCGCTAAAATATTCTAAAATCTGTTCTTGCATATTTAACGGCAAAAAAGTTTTTGAATTTAAAAAAGTAATTATCATAAACTTATCTAATAGAAATTTTATCTGAATTTTTATATTACTCCCATGAATTTCCAAATGACTTAAATCTTGAATATTAGTGTTGGAAGCAAATGAAGAAAATGAACTGAAAAACATTGAGATTAAATCAATTTCTAAAATATTTTTACTATTTTTTTCTGATAAATATGATTTAATTAGCCCATATCTGCTGTTTTTATTGTATTCAAAAGTCATTATGGCGTTTCCGAAAAGATCTGCGAATAGAACTCCAATAATAGGTGGAATTATATTAAAATTATTTTCTTTATAGGTAAACTCGACTAAGGTTTTTTCAGTGAATTTATGGTATTTATGATCTTCATTAATAGTCATGTTATCATCATTTCGTTGTTATTTCTTAATCTCTATTTTTTTTTTATATAAAGATAGAGAGAGAAATTGATTTTAATTTATTAAAAAAAGAGTTCTCAAGAAATTCAAGAATTAAAAAAAAAACTGTTAATTTTATCGATTCTTAGGTTGGAGTACATTATAATATCGATATTCTCGTATCATCCACTCTGGAATCCATTTAGGGAAAGAATTATCATTTATATCAGAAATCTTTCCATTATCTTCATTATCACGATTTTTTACAACATTCACCTCAATATCTTTTATATTAAAAAATTTTAATGTTCTGAACGGCAGGGTTTTCGTTAAATTTTATTAATTTCGAACCTACGTCAAGAGGGTTACAGCCTCCTATTCTACCAGTTGAACTACGTCCAGATGAATAACTTAAGATATGTGGCGTCATTGCCTTGAAGGCTCCGCCAGTCCGACCATTTACTTATCTTGTTTTTGCGAATCACCTCTTTTTTTTTTTGGATACCCCCGGTTGGAGTTTCGGGTAAAATTAAGTTAATTTTATCCTTTCGAACCAACGGCTTCGGGTTCAAAGCCCGCTATTATTGTCCACTAAACAACAGGGGTAGGTAATTTTCTTATCAAGTTATTTAATTGATTTCTCGTTTTCTTGACAGGTAACTTACCGAGCAACATCGAAAACCGGAAAAAATAAGTCAAGGAAACAAGAACCAATTTCTTAGATATAGAATAGACTATACCCATCCTGCAGAACAACTTGAGATTGTCGTTCCTTAAGAATATTAAATTTTGTGTTGGTTGTTGTATCCTTCATAATCAATATATTAGAGGAATCTTTCATATATAAGTGTTTCTATCTTCCTATTGATTTACTTAGCCTTAATATAACTACCTAACTGTTTTTTAAAGAATTCATGCAAATCC